>Ga0164241_10001217_pt1 | contig 33755 bp, 29 predicted proteins | sample OricomyardsoilBY_FD_108780 | JGI IMG/M metagenome (GOLD analysis project Ga0164241, IMG submission 108780) | Backyard soil microbial communities from Emeryville, California, USA - Original compost - Back yard soil (BY) | ecosystem: Environmental > Terrestrial > Soil > Unclassified | place: USA... | reverse complement strand
GCTGGTTGCCAGTGTGCTGAGCCTCAAAGGCGGAGTCGGGAAGACCACTGTCACCCTGGGGCTCGCATCCGCCGCCGTCCACCGCGGGCTGAACACCCTGCTGGTCGACCTGGATCCGCAGGTCAACGCCACCGCAACGGTGGCGCCCGACCTGGAACCGGGCGTTGACGGCCAGCTGAAGTGGTCGGTGGCGGAGGTGTTGGACGACCCGTCCGCCAAGGTCATCGGCCGGGCCGTCCGGGGGGCGGCCTGGGGGGAGCAGCTGCGGGTGCTGCCCGGCAGTGAACGCACCGAGAACCACAATCATCCCGATCCGGGCTCCAAGAAACTGTTCCGGCTGTCCGCCGCGCTGGAGAAGGTCCGGCCGGAGCCCGAACTGGTGCTCATCGACTGCCCGCCGTCGCTGGGCCAGTTGACCCGCAGCGCGCTGATCGCCGCCGACCGCGCGGTGCTCGTCACCGAACCCTCCCTGTTCGCGGTGACCGGGGTGCAGCGGGCGCTGGAGGCGGTGCAGACCGAACGATCCGCGCACCGGCCGGCCTTGCAGCCGCTCGGCGTGGTGATCAACCGGTTCCGGCCACGGGTGACCGAGCAGGAGTACCGGCTGGCAGAGTTGCGGGATCTGTTCGGCCCGTTGGTGCTCAACCCGGTGCTGCCCGATCGGTCCGCGGTCCAGCAGGCCCAGGGCGCGGCGGTGCCGATCCACCAGTGGCCCACTGCGGGTGCCCGTGAGATCGCGCAAAGCTTCGACAAGCTGCTGGACCGGCTCGTCCGGTCCGGGAAGCTGCGCGGCCGAAAGTAGCGGCGAGGACGAGGCGAGGACGTGACGTTCGTCTCGAATTCACTGCCTGCGCGAGGGCCCGGAGCACATGCTGTCCCCGACCAGCGAGAGGAACACCGCGACCTGGCGCACCAGGTCGTCGGCCTCCCGTGCGCTCACCCCGACCGGCAAACCGGCCTGGACCGCCTGCCGCTTGGCCGAACCCGCGGCGAAGAACGCTGCCCATTCGGCGAACTCGGGCGCCACTCGGGTCATCAGGGTCCACACGCTGCCCCGCCGACCCCGGGTGGGCCGGGCCCGCGCGGCGAGCACCGCCGCGGCCGCGCGCAGGGCGGCCAGATGGGCGATCGCGTACCGGTCGGCCGGATCGGCCGCCGCGCAGGCCCGGCCGAGTCCCATGGCGGCATCGGCCAGCAGATCCCGCGCGGCCCGGGGCACCGGTGCCGACGGAACCGCTTTCGAATCCACCGGCGCCCGGCCGGCCCCGATTCCGGCCGGGGCCGGCCCGTCGTCCATCCGGATTCCTTTCGCCCGCCCCGCTGCCATCGGGTCCACCGTTCCCGTCGCAGTGGCGACAGCCTCCGCGGTCCCGACAGCCTCCGAACGGTCGAACAAGGCGGGACGGTTGTGGCGCGTGATCGTCGGCATCGTCTTTCTCCCGTCATCGAACTCCTGTTCTATCGTACGCGTGTTCGGGAGTCGAGTCCAGACCGCGGGTTCCGATACTCGATCCGTCCGGCGGAGCCATGCGTGATCTGATGTGGCCATGGCGATCCCCACCGCTCAGGGCCGCGACACCCGACCGGACTCGATCGAGGTCCGCCACCTTGATCCGGCGGACTTCCGAGCGCGGCTGCGGGAACTGATCGGCATCTATCTCACCGCGATGCACTACCCGGCCGAATTGGCCGGCGCCCGTTCCGTGCTCTGGGAAGAGCACAGCCGCCGGGACGGTTTCGACTGCGTGGTCGGCGTCGGCCGTGACGACCGGGTCCACGGGCTGGCCTACGGCTACCGCGGGGCCCCGGGACAGTGGTGGTACTCCGAAGTCCGAGGCGGTCTGCCGTCGGCCGCGCTTGCGCAGCTCGTGGACTTCTTCGAACTCACCGAGTTACATGTGCACCCGGCCTGGCAGGGTCGCCGGTTGGGCGAGACCCTGCTGCGGCGACTGGCGCAGGGCCGGCCCGAGCGATCGATCCTGCTGTCCACACCCGAGGGCGACAACCGGGCGTGGCGGCTCTACCGCCGGCTCGGGTTCGGCGACGTGCTGCGCCATTACCGGTTCACCGGCGATCCGCGGCCGTTCGGCGTGCTCGGCCGGGAGCTCCCGCTGGAGCCGCCGGCCGGGTGACACCGGCCGGGTGACGCCGGCCGTCCCGGAGCCGGCCGTCCCGGAGCCGGCCGTCCCGGAGCCGGCCGGGCCTTGGTTCAGAGCAGGGCGAGGCGGCGGGCGAGGAGGTCCAGGCCCATGCCGCCCATGTTCAGCGCGGCAGTGTGGAACGCCCGCAGATCGAACGCGTCGCCATGACGCCGTCGGGCGGCGTCCCGGCCGGCCAGCCACACCCGCTCGCCGACCTTGTACCCGGGCGCCTGGCCCGGCCATCCCAGATAGCGGTCGATCTCGAACCGGCAGTGGGCAGGATCGGAGACCGTGCGGGTGAGCAGGAACTCCAGCCCCAGTTCGGGAGTCCAGCGCTGCCCCTCGTGGAACCCGGTACCGGCCGGAATGGTCAGCTCCAGGTGCATGCCGATGTCGACGATCACCCGCGCGCTGCGGAACAGCTGCGCATCCAGCAGACCGAGCAGCTGCCCGTCGTCGGCCAGGTAGCCCAGTTCGCGAACCAGCCGTTCCGCGTACAGGGCCCAGCCCTCGGCGTGCGCGGAGTAGTCGGCCAGCAGTCGTTGGAAGTCGTTGAGCAGGTCCCGGCGGTAGACCGAGGTGGCGACCTGCAGATGATGGCCCGGCACACCCTCGTGGTAGACGGTGCTGGCCTCCCGCCAGGTACGGAAGACGTCGCGGCCGGGCTCCAGGCCCCACCACATGCGGCCCGGCCGGGCGAAGTCGTCGCTCGGTGCGGTGTAGTAGGCGCCCACCATGCCACCCGGCGGTGCGATCAGGCACTCCAGCCGGGCAATGGGCTCGGGGATGTCGAAGTGCTCGCGGCCCAGTTCCTCGATGGCTCGATCGGACAGCTCCTGCATCCAGGCCTGGAGGCGGTCCACCCCCGCCAACTGGTGCGCCGGGTCACGATCCAACGCGGCGGCCGCGCCCGCGGGCCCCTCCCCCGGGGCGATCCGGTCGGCCACCGCGCGCATTTCGGCCTCGATGGTCAGGAACTCCGACCAGCCCCACCGGTAGGTCTCCTCGAGATCGATCACCGCGCCGAGGAAATCGCGCGAACCCAGCTCGTAACGCTCGCGACCCACCGCGTCCTGCTCCGGCGCCCGTTCGCGCAGATCGTTGCGCAGGAAGTCGGCAAGATCGCCGTAGGCCGCATCGGCCGCGGTCGCGGCGGCGGCGAGCTCCCCGACCAGGGACTCGGGCACGCTCGCCGGGTCCGCCGACAGCTTTCGGGCGAGGCCGGTGAAGAACCCGGTGCCGGCTGTGCGGCCGGAGTAGCCGTCGCACTGCTCGGCGCACCGGTCGACCTGGCGGACGGCCGCAACCCTGCCGTCGTCGGCCGCCTGTCGCAGGCTCTGCCGGTACCCGAGCAAGGCGGCCGGGACGGCGGCCATCCGCCGGGCGATCGTCGCCATGTCGTCGACGGTGTCGATGGGCATCAGGTCGAACACCTCGCGCACCTCCTGCAGCGGTGACGCGACCACGTTCAGGTCCGCATGCGACCACCCGGACAGGTACCGGTCGCGATCCACCTCGAGCCGCTCGGTGAGCACCTCGCGGGCGATGTCGTCGGCCGGTCCGGTGGAGGGCAACTCGGCCAACCGGCGCGCGGTCGACGCGGCGAACTCGTACCGGTCGCTGCGACCGGCGGGCGACAGGTCGTCCAGCCGGTCCTGCTCGACCGGCAGACCCATGTAGGTCGCCATGATCGGCCGGCGGCGCGCGTACTCCGCCACATAGGCATTCGACAGCCGGGTGATCTCGGTGTTGGTCTCGGGCACGAGCCGGACGCTACCGCCCGGAGCCGGGCCCTTCCCCCTCATTTTCGCCTCGCCGCCTCGGCGCCAAGGCCGCCGACTCCTCGATCGCGACCGCGTCGTCTTCCCGGTCGTCGACCCGGTCGTCAACACTGTGGCGGTAGGCGGCCCGCACGGTCAGATGCGCCGACACCGGGGCGGTGACGAACTGCAGCACCACGATCAGCACGAGCACCCCGATGACCGCCGGCGACTGCAGCCGCAGGCCGACCCCGAGCATCAACAGCATGATGCCCAGCACCTGCGGCTTGGTCGCGGCATGGATGCGGCTCATGGTGTCCGGAAAGCGCAGTACCGCAACCCCGGCCAACAGCGACATCAGGGCGCCGAACACGATGGCCGCCGAAGCGATCCAGTCGACCGGGGTCAGGTCCGAGACGTCGAAAATGCTGCCCGTCATCGCCGGTCCCGCGGCAGCAGCTTGGCCAGGCTGGCCGATCCGAGGAAACCGAGCAGCGACACCACCACGGCGATCACCAGGGTGATCGAACTGGCGGATACCGCGGCGGTGAGGACGATGACGCCGACAAGGATGGCCAGCAGCACGTCCAGGGCGACCGAGCGGTCGATCTGGGTGGGCCCCTTGACCAGCCGAATGGCGGCCAGCAGTGCCCCGATGCCGAACATGGTGCCGGCGATGAACGCGGTGAGCGTCATCCGCGGCCTCCCCGACCCCGTTTGCGCCGCCCGACCGCGGTCGCCGACGGCGGGGGAAGGTCGTCGTCGCCGAGGGCCTGGCGGATCCGGTCCTCCTGGGCCAGCACCTGCGCGGCGAAGGCCTCGTCGGACTGCTGGGCGGCGTCCAGCACGTGGATGGTCAGCGTCCGGGTGCCCGAATCGGCGTCGATGATCAGGCTGCCCGGCACCAGGGAGACGGCCATCCCGGTCAACGCCTCGAGCAGGTCGGAATCGGAGGCGAGCTGGACCTGGGTGACCCTCGATTCCGGCGACCGCGGTCGCATCGCGAGCCAGGCGACGTGCACGCTGGCCACCACCACGTCCCACAGGAACCGGCCGATCAGCACCAGGGTCCGCCACGGATGGATGCCGAACCGGAAGTACATGGTCGGCAGCGGGAACAGCAGCAGGATGACGACGCTGACCAGCGCCCCGAGCAGGATGACGATCAGCGACGCCGACCCCCACAGCGCCATCCACACCAGCACCAGGGCGACCAGCGTCATCAGGTAGGGAGTCCAGCCCCCGCTGCCGGGGCGGGCGGGCGGGCTGACCGACGCGCCGCGTACCTCGACGGCGCGCCGCCGCAACCTGCGCACGGCGTTCATCCCGTCCCCCCGCCGGTCGAGCCGGGTGGTGCCGGCACCCCCGAGTCGAGCACCGCGGCGACGTAGATGCTGCGGTCGCTCAGGCTGGCGCCGGCTCGGGCCGCGACGTCGTAGATCGGCCCGGCGGCGACGGTGAGCAGCACGCTGACCGCCACGATGGCGGTGGTCGCGCCGACCATCCCCACCGGCAGCCGCGCCGATTCCTGCCGGGCCATGCGACGCTGGGCCTCCCGCTGGACCCGACGGCGCGTGAGCAGGGATCGGCCGGACTCGGTCTCCAGGGCGTCGCCACCGATCGGGAGCGGCTCGGGCAGGGGCCGCCAGAACGCGCGACCCCAGACCCGGATGATGGCGTAGAGCGTGAGCAGGCTGGTCAGGGCGCCGCCGGCGACGAGAATGTACGCCAGCAGGCGACCGTCCTGCACGCCGGCCTCGAACAGCCCGACCTTGCCCAGGAAGCCGGAGAACGGCGGTACCCCCGCCAGGTTCATCGCCGGGATGAAGAACAGCACGGCCAGCATCGGGGCGGCCGCGGCCAACCCGCCGAGCCGGGCCAGCACGGTGGTGCCGGCGACTCGCTCGACCAGGCCGACGGCCAGGAACAGCGCGGTCTGCACCAGGATGTGGTGGGCGACGTAATAGATGGCCGCGGACAGGCCGGTCTCCGAGCCCAGGGCGACACCGAAGAGCATGTAGCCGATGTGCGAGACCAGCGTGAACGAGAGCATCCGCTTGATGCCGGACTGCGAGATCGCACCCAGGATGCCGACCACCATGGTCGCCAGGGCGGCAATCATCAGCAGGTTGCCGAACGAGCCGGTCGGGAACAACAGGGTCTGCACCCGGATGATCGCGTAGATGCCGACCTTGGTGAGCAGGCCGGCGAACACCGCGGTGACCGGCGCCGGCGCGCTTGGATAGGAGTCCGGCAGCCAGGCGGACATCGGGAAAACGGCCGCCTTGATGCCGAAGGCGACGAGCAGCATCGCCTGCAGTGTGGCCACGATGCCCGTCGGCAGGCCCGGCAGCTTCTCGGACAGGTCGGCCAGGTTCACCGTGCCGGTCGCGGCGTAGACCATCGCGATGCCGGCCAGGAAGATCAGCGAGGACAGCAGCGACACCACGATGTACGGGGCACCGGCCCGCAGCCTTTCCCGGGTGCCACCAGAGGTGAGCAGCACGAAGCTGGCCGTCAGCAATATCTCGAAGCTGACGAACAGGTTGAAAAGATCGCCGGCGATGAACGCGTTGGACACGCCCGTCACCAGGATCAGGAATGTCGGGTGGAAGATCGAGATCGGTATGTCGGGCGCGGTGTCTCGATCCGCGAGGCCCTGCGAGATGGCGTACACGAGCACGGCCAGTGAGACGACGGTCGAGACGACCATCATGAACGCGGCCAGCTCGTCGGCGACCAGGGTGATGCCGAGCGGGGCGGTCCAGCCGCCGATGTGCATGACCATCGGGCCGCCGTTGGTGACCTGGGCGATCAGGGTCAGCTCGACGAGCAGCTGGATCGAGATGACGGTCACCGAGATGGTGCGTTGTACTTGCGGCCGGCGGCTGGCCACCAGGGTCAACGCGGCGCCCGACATCGGCAGGATGATGCTCACGGGCAGGAGCCAGGTCCAGGTCATTCCTCACCCGCCCCGGCCTCGGCGTCGGCGAATTCGTCGGGCTCGAGTTCGTCCTCGATCTCCGGATCCCTGGTGTTGAGGTAGTTGCGGTAGGCCAGCGCGAACAGGAACGTCGAGACGGCCAGGCTGATCACGATCGAGGTCAGGATCAACGCCTGCGGGATCGGGTCGGCCATCTGCTCACCGTTGTCGGCCTCGCCGACGATCGGGGGCACCCCGCCGACCCCGGTGGTGAGCAGCAGCAGATTGACGCTGTGCCCGGCCAGCAGGAAACCGAGGATCACCCGGATCAGGTTTCGGGACAGCATGAGGTAGATGCCGGCCGCGAAAAGCGCGCCGATGGTGATCGCGAGCACCAGATTGGTCGTCACCGCGCCCCCTGCCGATCCCGCTCCGCGGGTTCGCGCTCGACCCGCTCCAGTATTCCCTGCCGGTCGAGTTCGGCACCCAACGCGCGCAGCACGTCCAGCACCAGTCCGATGACGATCAGGTACACACCGATGTCGAAGATCGACGAGGTGACGAACTTCAGGTCGCCCAGCAGCGGGACGGTCGCCTTGAGGATCGTGGACTGCAGCGCGGAGCCGCCGGCGATCACCCCGTAGACCGCGGTCGCCGAGGAGATGAACAACCCGGTCCCCATCAGGATGCCCGGGTCCCACGGCGCGGCCTCGCCCAGCTCGAAGGCACCGCCGGCGATGTACCGCAGGGCCAGGGCCAGACCGACGATCAGGCCGGCCGCGAAGCCGCCGCCGGGGGCGTCGTGCCCGACGAACAGCACGTACACCGAGAACACCACGATCACGTGGAAGATCATCCGGGTGACGACCTCGAGCAGCAGCGACCGCCTTGGCATCCAGTTGGTGGCCAGCCACGGGGACGGCTCGCGCGGCCGGCTCACGGTCGCCGCCGCGGGTCGGCGCGGGGCCCGGCCGGTGCGGCGGACCAGGAAGATCATCGAGGCGACACCGGTGGCCGCGGCGATCAGCACGGTGATCTCGCCGTAGGTGTCCCAGGCCCGGACGTCGACCAGGATCACGTTGACGATGTTGTGGCCGCCGCCGAACTCGACGGCCGGCCCGGCCAGCTCGTCGGAGACCGGGGTGGCCACCCGGGTGCCGGGGATCACCAGGGCGAGGCCCGTCATCAGCGCCCCGGCGGCCACCGCGATCACCGCCCGGAAGCCGTTGCCGCGGTGATTGGCGTACAGCACGTCGTCGGGCAGCCGGGTGAGCACCAGGAGGCCGGCGACCAGGGTGGTGGTCTCCACCAGGATCTGGGTGAGGGCCAGGTCGGGAGCGCCGCGCAGGATGAACAGCACCGCGACCGAGTAGCCGACGCCGCCGACCATGAGCACCGCGGGCAGGGCCCTGCGGGCCCGGAGGGTGGCGGCCGCGACGGCCAGGATGACCACGCAGATCACCAGGGTGCCGGGCTGGTCCACCACCTCGACGTCCTTGGGACCGACACCGGAGGTGAGCAGCATGGTGCCCGGGAACAGCACCAGTACCAGCAGGATCGCGCCGAGCGACACCGGCAGTGATCCTCGCTGGGTCGCGTTGGTGACCCCGTCCGCGACGATGTCGACGCCCCTGATGCCGATCCGGTATGCGATGCCGGGTTCGGCGCCCGGCCGGGCGATCCGCTCGCGACGCCGTTCGGTCGCGCGCTGGCCGGCGAACACCGCGGATCCGACCAGCCAGCCGGCCGCGGACAGCGCCAGCGGGATGGACCAGCCGTGCCAGAGCGCCATCGCCCCCGGGTGGGTGGGGCCGGCGGTCTGCGCGTAGGACTGGAGCAGCGGTTCGAGCAGGCCGGGGGCGACGCCGAGGACCAGGCCGATGGCGACCATCACCACGGTGGGGCCAACCATGAACGCGCTGGTCGGGCCGGGTTCGGTGGCCGGCACATCCCGCTTGGCGGCGAAGGCGCCCCAGATGAACCTGGCGCTGTAGGCGACGGTGATCGCCGAGCCGACGGCCATCACGGTCACCGCGACCAGCCCGCCGGTACCGCCCTCCAGCAGGCCCGCGTAGTCGGCCTCCTTGGCGGCGAAGCCGAGCATCGGCGGAATCCCGGCCATGCTGACTGCGCTGAGCACCGCCAGCGTCGCGAGCAACGGCATCCTGCGGCCCAGACCGGAGAGTTTGGTCAGATCCCTGGTGCCGGTGGACGTGTCGATGACGCCGACGGCGAAGAACAACGGCGCCTTGAACGTGGCGTGCGCGATCAGCATGGCCAGCCCGCCGAGCAGCGCGTCCGGGTTGCCGGACCCGATCACCAGGGTCATCAGGCCCAGCTGGGAGACGGTCCCGTAGGCGAGCAGGAGCTTGAGGTCGCGCTGCCGCAGGGCGAGGACCGCGCCGAACAGCATGGTCGCGCCGCCCAGGGTGATCAGCAGCGGCTGCCAGACGCCGAGCGCGGCGAAGGCGGGGGCCAGCCGCAGGAACAGGTAGATGCCGGCCTTGACCATCGTCGCGGCATGCAGGTAGGCGCTGGCCGGGGTGGGCGCCGCCATCGCGCCGGGCAGCCAGAACTGGAACGGGACGATCGCCGACTTGCTGATCCCGCCGACGATCAGCAACACGATCGACACGGTGACCAACGGCCCCGTGGGCGGGTCGGCCAGGACCTCCGAGAGGGTGAAGGTGCCGGCCAGGGTGCCCAGCATCACGGCGCCGACGAGCATGGCCAGGCCACCGGAGGTGGTGACCATCAACGCCTGGGACGCGGCGATGCGGGAGGACTTCTTGCCCGCGCGATGCGCGATGAGCAGGTAGGACAGGATGCCGGTGAGCTCCCAGAACACCACGAGCAGAATCAGGTTGTCGGCCCAGACCAGGCCGAGCATGGCCCCGGCGAAGGCGACAAGTGAACCGCTGTACTTGGTCAGCCCGTCGTCGTCCGCCGGGAAGTACCGGGCCGAGTACAGCAGCACCAGCATCCCGATGAACGCGATGATCAGCGTCAACGCCATCGCCAGCGCATCCATCCGCAGGTCGATGGCCAGGTCGATGGACGGCACCCACTGGGTGTGCGAGGTCAAGGCGCCGCCGTCCATCACCGCCGGGAGCATGGCCGCCGCCCAGACGGTGGTCACCCCCGGGAGCAGCGCCAGCGCGACCAGCGCACCCCGGCCCAGCCGCGTGCACAGGGTCGGCGCCAACAGGGCGACGGCCAGGTAGGCGGCCAGCATCAGCGGCGCGTAGGAGAACAGTCCGGATTGGCTCGTCACTGTGCCGCCCGAAGAGGTCTCTGTTCGCCGCCGCTGGTGGGCAGGTCGGACGGACGCACGAGTCTCCCGGATGTTTGGGGGGTGAGGCATCCACCCTACCGAGTGACAATGACACTCCCGTGCCGCACGACCGCCGGTCCGGACCGTCTGCCCACCAACACGCGCGGATCATCTCCGCGGCGGATGCAACCTCCCCGAATGTGACTGGTCCGGCGGAGTCAACGACGTGAGCGGCGCGATCCGAGCGGACCGGTCAGAGCATGGCCCGGGCGCGGGAGGCGTCGGTCTCCAGCTCGGCGAACACCCCGCGGATGGCGTCCAGGGAGTCGTTGACGCCGGCCGCCCGGCTCGACGCATCGGTGTCCATGCCGACCAGCCCGGCCGTCGTGGAGAGCTCGAGCAACTTGGCGTACAACTCGCCGACCTCGCCGACCGCGTCGTGCAGCTTGGTCAGCAACTGCCCGCGCCGGTCGCCGATCCGTTGCACGGTGTCTCGCACCTCCGCCGATCCCGGCAGTTGCCGGGCCACCCCGCGCGCCCGGGTCAGCGCGTCGTCGACGGCATCGACGGCCAGCGCGACGGCGTGGGCCACCCGCTCGGCCTCCACCGCCGCGTCCGCGGCCTCGCGGGCGGTGACCCCGATCGCCGGGGCCTGCGCGCCGGACGCCAGGACGGCCAGGTCCTCCCGGTACCCCCGCAGGGTCTGCAGCATGTCGGCCTGCACTGTGCCCCGCCGCAGCGGCACCGGTTCCGGCTCGGGGGTGCCATCCTTGCGGACCGCCCCGCCGACCACCGCGGCCACCCCGAGCATCCCGACGCCGACCAGGCCGGCCGCGCCGAGCGGCAGCTGCAGCGCCCACGCCGACCCGGCGCCGATGCCGGCCACCACCAGGCTCCACGGGTCACGCAGCGAGCGCAGCGCGCGGGAGGCGAATCCGGCCATCGTTCCGCGGTCCGATCAGAAGTTGGACAGCACGTCGGAGAACACCTTGTCGATGCTCGTCGGATTCCGCGCGTCGTAGGCGGCCGCCCGCGACGCCTCGGAGATGGCCTGCAGCGTGGCCAGGTCGGCGTCCGGACCGTAGGCGATGGTGAACACCCGCACCCCGTTCTCCTGCGCGCTGGCCTCCAGCTCGCGCAGCAGGCCCTCCAGGTCGTTGTCGGTGTACTCGTTGCGGCCGTCGGTCAGCACGACGACGGCATTGATGGAGCCAGGTTCCTGCTCGGCGTTCATCGTCGCGGCGGCATTGCGGGTGGCGGCGTACAACGGGGTGCCGTTGAGCGGGGTCAGACCGGCGATGGCATTGACGATCGGCTGCCGGGTCTGCGCCAGGGGCGCCACGTCCACCAGATCGGCGGTGATGGTGTCCGGCGTCGGCAGGTCGGTGGTGAACGACCACAGCCCCAACTGGTCGGTGTCGGACAGTTGGCTCAACGCCGAGGTGGCCGCCTTCTTGGCCAGGTCCAGCTTCGACTCGCTGCCGTACCCGGATTCGGCGGCCATCGACCCGGAGACGTCCATCACCACCAGCACCCGGGCCGGCTTGCGGACCTGCGTCCACAGGGCCCGGACGTCACTGAGCACCTGTGGACCGGGCGGGTTGAGGGTGATCTTCACGCCGTCGGCGATCACGTACGGGCTGGAGGTGATCGGATCGCCGGGCTGCCCGTCCGCGGTGCGGAAGTTCGCGTCGGTGAAGGCCTTCTGCTGCTCGGGCAACAGCAGGAACTCCAGGAAATCCTGGGCACCGGCCTGCTTCTGTGCCGAGGACCACGGCGCGTTCAGGATGACGAACGGACTGTCGCTGTCGAGCGTGCCCTCCTTCGGGTAGACCGCCACCAGCGGCACCTTCGGCGGGGCGTGCTGGCCCAGCGTGGCCGGGTTGCCGCTGGGGTTGCCCGCGTTGTAGTCCAGGACGCTCTTCTCCTCCACCGCGACCGCGGACACGTAGCCCAGGGCGGCGCCCGAGTCGTCGGCGTGCTGCAGGTTGGTCAGGTAGGTCAGCGTGGTGTCGCCGTAATGGATGACGGAAGTCTCCACGTCCTTCAGGTACTGCTGCACCTCCGGGCGTTGCAGTGCCGCCTCGGTCAGGTCCGAGGAGGTGCCGGTGGCGGCGACCAGGGTGCCGATGGTGGCGGCCAGACCCGAGGTCGACACGTTGGGATTGGTCTTGCCGAGGGTGAAACGGCCCCACTCCGGGTGCCCCTTGGCCGCCCAGCCCTGCGGATCCTGGGCCAGCGTGAGCACGTCGGACCAGCCGATCTCGGCGTCCGGCCAGCCCAGCGCCTTGGCCATCGGCTCCGGCATGGCCAGCACCAGCGGGGTCGAGGTGATCGAGGACGTCGATGCTGGTGTCGATCCGGTGGCCGCCGGCAGGATGTTCGGCCGATCCTTCGCGGTCAGGTCGCTGGCCAGCAGGCTGACCCAGGTGGAGGCGGCGGGCGTCCACACGTCGGGAGCCGGCCCGTCAAGGGACTCGTCCCAGCCCTGCGCCAGCTTGGCCTCGGCGGTACCGGAGGCGACCGAATTGACCTGCATGTCGAAGCAGGCGCCGTCGACGGTGCGGCCGGAGTTGCTGTACCGGTTGGCAAGCTCCTGCAGCAGCGCCGCCTTTTCGCTGGACGCGGCGACCGTGACGGTGGTGCAGCCGTCGCGGTGCGGCTGGGCGGTCGCCGTCGTGTCCCCGGATCCGGTGGTCGAGGTGTCCTCGCGGGTGGTGAACCAGCGGATACCGACGATCAACAGCACGCCGGCGATGACTGCGGCAATGATCGGCACCACGTTGCTGCGCTTGCGCGGTGCGGCGTTTCCCGGTTGATCGGTCACCGCTCACTCTCCCCTGGCCCCGGTCTGGCCGGCCCAGTGTGCCGCGGCCGGTCACCCATTGTGCCTGGTCGGGTGGGTCGATCGGGCGACTCGGGGCAAATCCGGCGGCCAGGGCTACATGTTTCCCGGGCCAATGTCCGTTCGGACGGGTCGCGTCAGCGGCGACCCTCGTCCCGGTCGACCTTGCGTCGGGCCAACTTGGCGACGATCTTGTCGATCCAACCCATGACGGTCTTCACGGCGTTCCCTTCCCGGTCGTTCGTGCAGGCGTCCTTGCTCCAGGGTGCCATCGTGTCGTGCTTGTCTGATCGCGTCAGGCCACCCCCACCGGCCGGAACTGAATGCTGACCCGCGGGCCGACCGGCCTGGCCGTCTTGGGCACCGCGTGCTCCCAGGTGCGCTGGCAACTGCCACCCATCACCACCAGGTCGCCGTGGCCGAGCTGGAACCTCGGTCCGCTGCCCCCGCCACGGGGCCGGAGGGTCAGGGTGCGTGCCGAGCCGACCGACAGGATCGCGACCATGGTGTCGGTGTGCGCGCCACGGCCGATCCGGTCGCCGTGCCAGGCCACGCTGTCGGCGCCGTCCCGGTACAGGCACAGGCCGGCGGTGACGAACAGATCGTCCGCCGGCGGCCGGTAGTGCTCGTTCAGCGCCGCCCGGGCGTCGTCCAGGACCGGATGCGGGAACGGGCTCGCGCCGGAGTACCAGCACAGCAGCCGGGGAACGGCGACCGTCCGGTCGTACATCTGCCGCTCCTCGACCCGCCAGGGCACGTCGGCCAGGAGGGTGTCGAGCACCTGCTCGGAGCCGGTCAGCCAACCGGGCAGATGGTCGACCCAGGCGCCGTCGCACAGCTCGGTCCGGGTGATCGTGGCCAACGGACCGAGTTCAGGTCCCTCGGCTGTATCGAACATCGACGGCTGGTGCAAAACGGACACGACGCCAGCCTACGCCCTCTTCGAACATATGTGCTCGGGCCCTCGGCATTGCCCCGATGACCGGCCCCGGCAGCGCACCGGCTTGACTGGTGGCATGACCCGCGATCCGCAACTGCGTGCCGAGACGTTGGCGATCACCGCCGGCAGACCCCCCGCCGTCCCGGGCAATCCGCTGAGCACCCCGATCGTGCTGGCCTCCAACTTCCATGCCGACGGCCCGGTCGAATACTCGCGCGATGGCGGCACCGACAGCTGGCGCGCCCTGGAGGTCGCGGTCGGCGCGCTCGAGGGGGGCACGGCGATCGCTTTCGGGTCCGGCATGGCGGCCGCCGCGGCGATCCTGGAGTCGATGCCCACCGGTGCCTGCGTGGTGGTTCCGTCGGACTGCTACGCCGGCGTGCGGGCGTTGCTGGCAGACGGCGCCGCGCACGGCCGGTGGAAGGTCACGGCGGTCGACATCACCGACACCCGGGCCACCGAGCAGGCGGCGTGGGCCGCGGACCTGCTCTGGTTGGAGTCGCCGACCAATCCGCTGATCGACGTGGCCGACCTCCCCCGGCTGTGCGCGTTCGGCCGGGACCGCGGCGCCCGGGTCGTCGTGGACAACACCTTTGCCACTCCGCTGCTGCAGCAGCCGTTGTCGTTCGGTGCGGATTACGTGCTGCACAGTGCGACCAAGTTCATCGGCGGTCATTCCGACCTGCTGATGGGGCTGGCGGTGGCGCGGGACGCGGAGTCGGCCGAATCGGTCCGGCGTCGCCGGGTGCTCGCCGGTAGCACTCCGGGGGCACTGGAGGCCTACCTTGCGCTGCGTGGGCTGCGCACCATGCCGGTGCGCCTGGAGCGGGCCCAGGCGTCGGCCGCTGTCCTGGCGGCGCGGTTGGCCGAGCATCCGGCGGTGTCCCGGGTTCGCTATCCCGGTCTGGCCTCGGATCCGGGGCATGCGCGGGCGGCTGCCCAGATGGCCGGCTTCGGCGCCATGCTGGCCTTCGAGGTGGACGGGGCGACGGCGGGCGACGCGGTGTGCGCCGCGCTGCGGGTGGCGGTGTCCGCGACGTCCCTCGGCGGGGTCGAGTCGACCCTCGAGCGGCGCGCGAAACTGCCCGGGCAGGAGCACATCCCGCCCGGGCTGATTCGGATGAGTGTCGGCCTCGAACACGTCGAGGATCTGTGGGCCGATCTGGACCAGGCGCTGCGCGCCGCCGGTTCGGCCCGCTGACCTCAGCGCTTGGCGCCTGCCCGCGCCCCGACGACGACCAGCGCGGTGCCGCCCACCAGTACCAGGCCGCCGATGACGATCACCACGGTCCACAGCCCGGTCGACGTGGGCAGGGAAGCCCGGATGGCAACGGTGCTCAGCACCGCGGCGCTGCCGTCGGCGTTCATCACGACGATCTCGTAGTCACCCTCGTCGATCTTCCAACTCAGCTGCGCCTCGGCGATCGGATCGGTGCCGGACAGTGCCGACGCCACCCAGAAGGTCTGCTCGGCCGGCGCGCCGGCCATCGCCCAACCCGCGTCGCGGACGGTGTTCAGCCGGAACGGGGCGAAATCGAGGTCGGCCACCCGGTCGATCGCGACCCCGGACAGATACCGATCGACATCGGCGGACCGCCCGACACCCACGAACACGCCGCTGTCCCCGAGGTTCTTCGCGCTCAGCTGGAGCGTCGGTGATCCGGTCAACGGTTCGAACCCCCGGATGTTGTCGACGTGGCCGAGGTCGGCGACCAGCGCCGAGGTCTCGGTCGAGACGAGATGGTCGCCGGAGGAGATCGCGTTGCCACCGCCGAAGATCGCCAACAGGACGGCCCCCGAGACGGCGGTCAGAAGGCCGCCGACCGCGATGACGGCGCCGACGACGATGGTCGCGACGCTGCCGCCGGTGCGGGACCGACGGACAGGCGGCGGCGCCGGGAACGGCTGCGGTGCGGGATCGTTGAAGGTGGTGTCGATGGTCGACATGGCCACTCCTTGTCGCTGGGCCCTCGGGCGGTTCCCGATGAACAGCGACAACGCTACGAATCCACATCAATGCAGGTCAGGGCGTTAGCCGCAGGCTCGACCGGGGCGCCGCGCAGACCCGCCCGCGGCAGGGCCCCGGGGTTCGTGGGCTCGGCCGCGGCCCGGTGGGTGTCTGGCCCCGGCCGAAGGGGGGACCAACCCCAGCGGCGCGTGTGGTCAACCCTCCCCGGCGGGCCAGCCGCCGGGTCGGGCGGGGCGTCGGGCCCGTGTCCCGGTTCGCTGATGAAATCCGCACCGCGGCAACCGATCCGCCCGGTTCCGCCCGGATTTGATCAGCGGGCCGGCCTCGGAGGGCGTCCCATCGGAGTATCCCCGCGGCTCGGCATCTGACGGCCGCACGCGCCGATCCGAGATCCACGTGAGCCGCCTTCTTCGACTGCTGATGCGGATCTCGGATCGGCCGGCGAGGGCTGGGCCGTCCCGTCGGGGCGATCGCGGCGCGCGCCGCGATCGTTTCACTGTTCGAAACCCGTTGTGCTGATCGAACGCCCACCGAAGCTGCGTTCACCCTGGTGGTGCTGCCTGCAACGGTGTGCTGCCCGCCCGATCTGACACAGGTCGTGGCCCGGGGTTGCGCACACCCCGGGCCAACACCTCGCGGACCGGCAACTAGCTGCAGCCGGAGGTCGAGCCGCAGCCCTCGCACAGGTAGCAGGCGCCGGACGGGCGCATCTTCGTCCCGCAGGTGAAGCACAGCGGGGCGTCCGCGGACTTGCCGATCACCAGTTCCAGCAGTTCGGTGGACGAACCGGCCTTGCCCGTGTCCCGGGCACGTGCCGGAACCGGTGCCGTCGAACCGCTTTCCACCGCCGGCCGGATCACCGGGGTGGCGTCGACGGTGGTGCGCAGGTTCTCCACCAACCCGTCATCGGCGACGTCGGCGGACTCGACCGGCCCGGCGCTGTCGGAGCCGTAGGAGGACGAAACCTGCGCCCGCCGTTCCTCCGCGGAGAAGATGCCAAGCTCGGCCCGGGCCTCCACCGGCAGGTAGTCCAGCGCGATCCGGCGGAACAGGTAGTCCATCACCGATGTCGCGATCCGGACGTCCGGGTCGTCGGTCATGCCGGCCGGCTCGAACCGCAGATTGGTGAACTTGGCGACGTAGGACTCCAGCGGGATCCCGTACTGCAGTCCCACCGACACCGCGATGGAGAACGCGTCCATCACACCGGCAAGCGTCGAACCCTGCTTGCCCAGCTTGATGAACACCTCGCCGAGCCCGTCGTCCGGGTAGGACCCGGTGGTCAGGTAGCCCTCGGCGCCGCCCACGGTGAAGGAGACCGTCTGCGACGGGCGCTTCTTCGGCAGCCGCCGGCGGACCGGACCGGTCACCACCGGGGTGGCCGGCGCCGGAGGGGCCGGCGTGTCGACCGCCGACGCATCCGCGGACTTCTCGCCGTGGTTCTTGTTGGAGGCCGACAGCGGCTGACCGACCTTGCAGTTGTCCCGGTAGATCGCCAGCGCCTTGAGGCCCAGCTTCCAGCCCTGCTGGTAGATCTCGGCGACGTCCTCGACCGTGGCATTCTCGGGCATGTTGACCGTCTTGGAGATCGCGCCGGAGACGAACGGCTGGACCGCCGCCATCATCCGCACGTGACCCATCGGGGCGATCGATCGCTCCCCCATCGCGCAGTCGAACACGCTGTAGTGCTCGCGCCGCAGTCCCGGCGAGTCCACGACGTGCCCGTGGTCGGCGATGTACTCGACGATCGCCTCGATCGACTCCGGCTGGTAGCCCAACGACTTCAGCGCCCGCGGCACCGTCTGGTTGACGATCTGCATGGAACCGCCGCCGACCAGCTTCTTGAACTTCACCAGAGCGAGATCCGGTTCGATGCCGGTGGTGTCGCAATCCATGGCCAAGCCTATGGTTCCAGTGGGAGCGATCACACTGGCCTGGGCGTTCCGATACCCGTTTCGCTCGCCGGTGGCCACGGTGTCCTGCCACACGGTGGTGGCCAGCTTCAGCACGACCGCGTCGTTCCCGCCGGTTGGCCGGATGTAGTCGTTGGCGGCGGCGTGCTTGCGGATGACCCGCTTGTGCGCGTCGGCGTTGCGGGCGTAGCCATCGTATGGGCCGACCACGCCGGCCAGTTCGGCCGAGCGGCGGTAGGCGACACCGGTCATCAGCGAGGTGATGGCCGCGGCCAGGGCACGACCGCCCTCGGAGTCGTAGGCGTGCCCGGTGGCCATCAGCAGCGCGCCGAGGTTGGCGTAGCCGATGCCCAGTTGCCGGTAGGCGCGGGTGGTCTCGGCGATCGGCTGGGTCGGGAAGTCGGCGAAGCAGATGGAGATGTCCATCGCGGTGATGACGAACTCCACCGCCCGGGCAAAGGTCTGCGCATCGAAAGTCCCGTCCGCGGACAGGAACTTCATCAGGTTCAGCGACGCCAGGTTGCACGAGGAGTTGTCCAGGTGCATGTACTCACTGCACGGGTTGGATGCGCTGATCCGGCCCGTCTCAGGGCTGGTGTGCCAGTCGTTGATGGTGTCGTCGTACTGGATGCCGGGGTCCGCGCACTCCCAGGCGGCCTGCGTGATCTTGCCGAAGAGCTCGCGGGCATCGACGGTCTCGATCACCTCACCGGTCTGTCGGGCCCGCAGCCCGAATGCGGCACCTTCTTCGGTGTCCGCCTCGACGGCGCGCATGAACTCGTCGGAGACCCGGACCGAGTTGTTCGCGTTCTGGTACTGGACGGAGATGATGTCGTCGCCGCCCAGATCCATGTCGAACCCGGCGTCGCGGAGCACTCGGATCTTGTGCTCCTCCTTGGCCTTGGTCTCGACGAACTCGGCGATGTCGGGGTGGTCGACGTCCAGCACGACCATCTTGGCCGCCCGCCGGGTGGCCCCGCCGGACTTGATGGTGCCGGCGGAGGCGTCCGCGCCGCGCATGAACGAGACCGGGCCGGAGGCGGTGCCGCCGGAGGACAGCAGTTCCTTGGACGACCGGATCCGGGACAGGTTCAACCCGGCGCCGGAGCCGCCCTTGAAGATCAGCCCCTCCTCCCGGTACCAGTTCAGGATCGAGTCCATGGTGTCGTCGACGGACAGGATGAAACAGGCCGAGACTTGTTGCGGGGACTTGGTTCCCACGTTGAACCAGACCGGCGAGTTGAACGCGAACACCTGGTGCAGCAGCATCCAGGTCAGCTCGTGCTCGAAGATCTGGGCGTCCTGCTCGGTGGCGAAGTAGCCGTGCTCGACCCCGGCTGCGGTGTAGGCGGTCACCACCCGGTCGATGAGCTGCCGCAGGCTCGATTCGCGGGTCGGGGTGCCGACGGCGCCGCGGAAGTACTTGCTGGTCACGATGTTCGTCGCGTTGACCGACCAGAAGTCGGGGAATTCGACGCCGCGCTGCTCGAAGTTGACGGTGCCGTCGCGCCAGTTGGTCATCACCACGTCGCGGCGCTGCCAGGTGACCTCGTCGTACGGATGCACTCCGGCCGTCGTGTACAGCCGCTGCAGGGTCAGGCCCTGCCCGGCTGCGCCCGACGCCCCGGCCTTGGTCTTGCGGGCCTTGGCCGTCCCGTTCGAGCCGTTGGCGGATCCGGGGACCCCGATGGTGTCGGTCATGCGCTTCCTTCCCCTTGAAGCATTGTCACCCTGCGAAAACTGGGCTCTGGACGTGTTCGGATAGGCGCCCGACCTTGCGGCGATGCACCTGCTGGACGTGCTGGTTCAGTTGAGGACGACCGGCGGCGACCGATCGGGCGCTTCGTCATGGCTGGCGCCGCGGACGTTGCGTTCACGCATGCCGGCGATCTCGGCCGCGAAGTCGTCGGCCGACGTGAATGACCGGTACACCGAGGCGAACCGCAGGTAGGCCACTTCGTCCAGGTCGCGCAACGGGCCCAGGATGGCCAACCCGACGTCCTGGCTCGCAATCTCGGCCTGGCCCGATCCGCGCACCGTCTCCTCCACCCGCTGGGCGAGTTGGGCGATTGCGTCCGGATCGACCGGCCGGCCCTGGCAAGCCCGGGTCACCCCGGCGATCACCTTGGCCCGGCTGAACGGCTCGGTGACCCCGCTGCGCTTGACCACCGACAGCAGGGCGCCCTCCAGCGTGCTGAACCGTCGGCCGCACTCCGGGCAGGAGCGCCGCCGACGGATCGCCTGGCCGTCGTCGACCTCGCGGGAGTCGATGACCCGGGAATCCGGATAGCGACAGAAGGGGCAGCGCACCGCATCGACCTCCTGTTCTGTCCCCAATGGCACTCCCGGCTGTGGACCGCTCGTGTGGATGGACCGCCGGTGTGGATCGGGCTGTGCACGGCCGGTGGGCAACTGACCGTCTCTGTGGACAACTACCCAGGGGTGGTGGCACAACCTGTTGATATCTTACATCCGTGTAAGTACCAGATGTAGGGGTTGACGGTAGATCCGCACCAACGGATGCGCAAGCCGTGCCCGGCGTGTCGCCGCATCCGGGCATGTCTATCCCTCACCCGCCGCGACCGGGACGCGCAGCACCTCACCGACCCGCACGGCATCGCCGGAGATGTCGTTGAGATCGCGGATGTCGTCGATGACGGCCCGCGGATCCCGGTCCGGGGAGGCGGCCGAAGCGATCGACCACAACGTGTCGCCCGGCCGCACCGTGACATCGACCAGCTCCGGTTCGGCCACCCCGGCGATCGAACCGGCCACCACTCGCCCGATGACCAGCGCCAGGGTGGCCGCCACCAGCAGGGACAGCGCGAGCCGCCCCCAGCGGCCGATACGGTAGCCCGGCCCCGCGCCAGCCCCTCGCGTCACCGGCTCGACGACCCGACCGACGGCCGACACCGATCGGTCGGCGCCGCCGACCGACACCGCGGCGGCGCCCACGGCCCGACGGTCCGCCGCCCCGGCCCGTCCGTGCCGTCGACGGCGGCGCCGAGCCAGGTCTGCATCGCGGAGGACGCGGGCCGCTTCGGTGCGGCGGGGCCGGCGCCGGCGAACCGGAGTCGGCGCTGACGCCTGCGCCGGACTGGTGGGGTCGACAGCCCGAGGGACGGGCAAGGCCCCCGGTCGACCGACCAGCCACCCGGTCGGGTCGACCTCGGGGAGTCGCCACGAACGTTCGTCGACGTCGTCGTCAAGAATCTGCGTTCTCATTGCCACACCTGACCGATCCACCGGACCAGCGGTCCGATCTGTCATCTGCCTGGCGTTCGAACCCCGCGGCGCTCGAACGGACGTTCTATCGAACGTCTGCACGAGTTGTACACCGGGGGTCTGACAGTGGGAAGATCTGTCGGCGTGTCGATCGAACGGGTGTTTGAATTGTGACCCCGTCATCCCTAGGCTGGCCTGGACACGACCAGCGCAGGTTCAGGAGGGTGCAGCACCATGACCGATGAGAAGGCGACCCCATCCGATGCGGATCCCGGCGCGGCGGCCGAAACGGAAGGCACAGGGGCCGAGGTCGTCGACTTCCCGGACGCGCCGGCCAAGCCGGGGCGGGTGCTCACCATGCGGCAGCACAAGATCCTGCAGGTGATCCGTGACTCGGTGGAACGCCGGGGTTACCCGCCGAGCGTCCGCGAGATCGGCGACGCCGCCGGGCTCAAATCACCCTCCTCGGTGGCGCACCAGCTCAAGGTGCTGGAGAAGCGCGGCCTGCTGCGACGCGACCCGAACCGGCCACGCGCGGTGGACATCCGCCCCTTGGAGGAGGCGATGCCCGACACGGAGGCGACGCATCCGTTGCCCAGCCCGACCTATGTACCGGTGGTCGGTCGGATCGCGGCCGGCGGTCCGATCCTGGCCGAGCAGGCGATCGAGGACGTCTTCCCGCTGCCCAAGGAAATCGTCGGCGAGGGCACGCTGTTCCTGCTGAAGGTGGTCGGCGACTCGATGATCGAGGCCGCCATCACCGACGGCGACTGGGTGGTGGTGCGTCAGCAACCGGTAGCGGAGAACGGCGACATCGTGGCCGCCATGATCGACGGCGAGGCGACCGTCAAGACGTTCAAGCGCAAGGACGGGCACGTCTGGCTGATGCCGCACAACGCGGCCTACGAGCCGATCCCCGGTGACGATGCCGTGGTCCTGGGACGGGTCGTGACCGTACTGCGAAAGATCTGAGGCCGATGGCGGTCAGGGCCGCCGCTCGTCCACTGGCACCGGGTTCACCACCGGCGGAGGCGGAGGAACGGCGGTCACCGGTGCCTGGCCGGTGATCTGGGCCGCCGGAGTGGCCTGGTTCGCGGTCACATCGGTCTCGGCGGTGCCGCGCTTGGCCAGTTCGTCGTCGTGCATGGCGCCGACCTCGGACTTGAGGATCCGTAGCGACCGGCCGACGCTGCGGGCTGCGTCGGGCAGCCGTTTCGCGCCGAAGAGCAGGATGAAAGCGGCAATGATGATCAACCAGTGCCACCAGGACAGGCCGCCCATGTGAATTGCCTCCTCGTTCTCACGACTGGATGTCGCGGGTCCGTCCCGGTTTGCTCGGCCGGGGCGGGCGGATAGATCGGCGTCGACGGTACTTCGCGGCCGCGGCGTCCATCGATTGCCCGAGCGAGACGGGCGTCGGGACGCCGCCGACCCCATGCTCAGGTTACCCGCGCCGAAGCCGTCGACGGGCGGCCGACCGCCCGATCCACGGTCGGGCCTCGGTCAGCTCACAGCCGCGAACGGTGCCAGTACGCCGGCCAGATCCGGGTACACCCGGGCCTGCAGCCGCGTGCCGTCCGCCGTGTGTTCCTCGTCCAGCACCGTGCCCTCGGAATGTACCCGGGACACGAGCGCACCCTGACTGAATGGCATCAGCACGTTGACCGCGACCGCGGGGTCGGGCAGCGCCGCCGCGATCCGCTCCCGCAGGTCATCGATGCCGGCTCCGGTCCTGGCGGACACGAAGACGGCGCCGGGCAGCGCATGCCGCAGCCGGGTCAGGGTCATCTCGTCGGCCGCGTCGATCTTGTTCACCACGATGATCTCGGGCACCCCCAGCGCGTCGATCTCGCCGAGCACTTCCCGCACCGCGGTGACCTGTGCCTCCGGGTTCTCGTCCGAGCCGTCCACCACGTGCAGCAGCATGTCCGAGTCCGCGATCTCCTCCAGGGTCGACCGGAACGATTCGACCAGCTGATGCGGCAGGTGGCGGACGAACCCGACGGTGTCCGTCAGCGTATAGATCCGGCCGTCCGTGGTCCGTGACTTGCGCGTGGTCGGATCGAGGGTGGCAAACAGTGCGTCCTCGACCAGGACGCCGGCGTCGGTGAGCCGGTTGAGCAGCGACGACTTGCCGGCGTTGGTGTATCCGGCGATCGACACGGCCGGTACCGCATTCGCCCGCCGCTGGGACCGCTTGGTGTCCCGAACCCGGCGCATGTCCTTGAGGTCGGCTCGCAGCTGCGAGATCCGTTTGTGGATCCGGCGGCGATCGATCTCCAGCTTCGTCTCACCCGGACCGCGGGAGCCGATGCCGGCACCGGCCGCCACCCGGCCGCCGCGTTGCCGGGACAACGCGCTGCCCCAACCCCGCAGGCGTGGGACCAGGTAGTTCAGCTGGGCCAGTTCGACCTGGGCCTTGCCCTCCCGGGATCGGGCGTGCTGGGCGAAGATGTCCAGGATCAGCGCGGTCCGGTCCACGACCTTCACCCGGAGCTTTTCCTCCAGATTGCGCAACTGGCTGGGAGTCAGCTCGCCGTCACAGATGACGGTGTCGGCGCCGGTGGCCTCGACGATCTCCTGGAGTTCGACGACCTTGCCGGAACCGACGTAGGTGGCGCTGTCGGGATGGCTGCGCCGCTGCATGACGGCCTCGAGGACGACCGACCCGGCGGTTTCGGCGAGCCGGGCCAATTCGGCCATCGATTCGTCGGCGGCGACCGCGGTCGACGCCGCGCCGGCCCAGACGCCGACCAGCACCACCCGTTCCAGTTGGAGCTTGCGGTACTCGACCTCGGTGATGTCGGTGAGTTCGGTGGACAGCCCGGCGACGCGGCGAAGCGCGGCCCGGTCCGCCAGATCGCGTTCGCCCTGCGTGTTCGGTTCCTGGTCCAACTCGATCAGGTCGTCCTCGATGAGCATGGGCACGCCACCGTCACCATCGTGGTGAGCGGGCTGAATTCGCACGTTGTGGAGTCCTTCTGGTCTTGTCAACTGGTCGTTTGCGGGTCCTCGCGGTCCCAGCCTGCCACGCGCGCACGGCCGGTTTCCGCTTCTTTTCAAACGTCGACTCAGCGTTGGGCATTCCAGAAGCTCGGATCGACCCGGCCCTGCGCGACGATCACCGCCGGCCCGGTCAGCACGGACGCCCCCGGGGCGATGTCCACCACGACGCGGCCACCGGGCACGTTCACCTCGACCCGTCCCGCCGTGCGGCCGGCCGCGGCGAGGTGGGCGGCCGCCACGGCGACCGTGCCCGTGCCGCAGGACCGGGTTTCCCCGACTCCCCGCTCATGCACGCGCATCGCGACCTGATCGGCCCCGATGACGGTGACGAACTCGATGTTCACGCCGTGCGGGAAGACCTCGTGGTCGAAGGCCGGCGGCCGGGTCAGGTCCAGCGCCGCCAGCGCCGCCGGGTCGGGCAGGTCCAAGCAGACCAGATGCGGATTGCCGACGTCGGCCGCGACACCCTTGACCTCCAGGCCGGGCAGCATGGCGTGGGAGGGGCCGCCCACCGTCGCAGGTCCCATCTCGATGGACACGTCCCCGGTGGTCGGGACATGGGCGACGCGGGTGCCGCCGCGGGTGAGAAACGGGATCCGGCCGGCCGGGGTCCATCCGGCGTCCACCAGGTAGCGAGCGAACAATCGCGCCCCGTTGCCGCACATCTCGGCCACCGAGCCGTCGGCGTTCCGGTAGTCCATGAAGAAGCCGCCCGCCGCAGAGGGCGCCACCCGGATCACCCCGTCGGCGCCGATTCCCGCGTGCCGGTCGCACAACGCCCGCACCCGGCGGTCGGTCAGGTCGATGGTGTCGTCCCGGTCGGGCAGCAGGATGAAGTCGTTCTCGGTCCCATGCCCCTTGAGGAAGGCCGGTGCTGTCGGGCGGTCAGACACCGCCTCAGTTTACGGACGCCCCGGACACCGCCTCCAACGCGCGCGCCAGCAGGTCCGGGCGGTCCGCGTCCAGATCGATCATCCGGTGGTCCCGCCGGAACCAGGAACGTTGCCGTCGGACGAAGCGGCGAGTCGCCTGCGTCGTCGCGGCGATCGCCTCCGTCATCCCCCAGGTGCCGTCGAGCAGGGCCAGGAACTGGGCATAGCCCAGCGCGCGGGACGCCGTCACTCCCTGGCGCAGGCCCTGGGCCTCGAGCCGGCGGACCTCGTCGAGCAACCCCAGGTCGACCATGCGCCGGACCCGTTGGTCGAGCCGGACGTCCAGACCGGTGGTCTCCCGATCGAGCAGGAGCTGAACCGCGTCGTGGGACGGGGCACCATAGCGGGGCATCGTCGCGCTGAACGGTCGCCCGGTCAGCTCGATCACCTCGAGCGCTCGGACGATCTTGCGGCCGTTGGCCGGGCCGATCGTCGCCGCGGCCTCGGGGTCCAGCCGGGCCAGCCGGTCGGCCAGGGTCGCGGGACCGACCCGACCCAGTTCTTCCTCGAGCGCAGACCGCACGTCGGGATCGGTCGCCGGGAACTCGATCGCGTCCACCACCGCCCGGATGTAGAGCCCGGATCCGCCGACCAGCATCGGGGTGCGTCCGCGGGCCAGAATGTCCTCGACGGCGGCGCGGGCGTCCCGCTGGTAGGCCGCGACGGTCGCCGTCTGGGTGACGTCGAGCACGTCGAGCAGATGGTGCGGCACCCCGCGCCGCTCGGCGCGGGTCAGCTTGGCGGTGCCGATGTCCATCCCCCGGTACAGCTGCATGGAATCAGCGTTGACCACCTCGCCGTCCAGGCGTTCGGCCAGTTCCAGGGCCAGTTCCGACTTTCCGGTGCCGGTGGGTCCGGCGACCACCACCAGCCGGCTGACGGCTCGGCAAGCCTCGCTCATGGCGCCGCCCTTCCGGGGCACCTCGCAGGCTCGGTCGCCCCGCGAAGGACTCCGCCCCGGCACTCATGATTCGCTCGGCAAGCCTCGCTCATGGCCCGCTCCAGCGCCATGAGGCCACCAGGTAGCCGACCCCGTACGGCGATCCGCGGTAGAGCAGGTCGGCGGCCACCGGCGGGTCGGCGACCGTGAGTTCGGCCAGCACCGACAACGGATCGGTGACGGCCAGCAGCTGCCGGGCCAGGTCGCGGTCGGCAGCCGCCCGTCGCAGCGCCGTGGGGTCGCCGGCGGTCAGCGCGGCGGCCAGCGCGTCGTCGAACGGCCCTGCCCGGTCGTCGTGTGGGCCCGGGGCGTGGCCGCCGTGGGTGGCCGCGCCGTCCGCGACGACGAGCACCCCGAGCCGACCCGGCCCGGCCTGCCGGACGATGGCGCGCGCAGTGGCCACTGGGTCGTCGCCGGTTTCCACCGTGAAGACCGGCGCCGGGGCACCGGCGGGGAACGCCCGGTCCAGCAGGGCCCGCCCGACGATGCTGCCGACCGCGTAATCGGGCTGGCACCGGCCAGCCGCATCCCTTCCACCCAGCGCCGACGCCGAGACCTCGGTGCCGGGTGGATATACCCGGGCGACGTGCTTGCGGCCCGCCGCGATCAGGACGATCCGGTCCGCCCAGGCCAGGCGCCGCACCGCCCGCCGGCCGGCCGCCAGCAGATCGGCCGACTCCGCCGCCAACCGGTCCGCGACGCCGGGCACCAGGAACGGCGCACCCGAGCACACGGCGGCGCCGACGATCACGCCGCGACAGCTCGCGCGCCCGGGCTCACCCACCCCAGCAGGCTAACGATCGACCCAGCGGGACCCGCTCTCGCCCGTGATGGGGCCAGCGGGCACACTGGACGTGATGTCGGCCACGCCGACGACGCACCTGAAGGGGCGCCGCGAGGCGCCCGGGAGCCTTCCCCGGGCTCTCTTGAGCGGTAGGAGGGTCCTTCCGATGCCCGACGACGTCACGACCGTCCCCGACAGCGACACCCTCGGCGAAGCGATGCCATCGGTTGTCGCTTCCGAAGACACCGGTGAGGCTGCGCAGGTCACCTCGAGCGTGCCGACACCGCCGGACTCACCGGACATCCCTACTCCCCATCCCGGAGGGCCTCCGCCGGCACCCGAGGTACCGGACGTGCCCGAGCTGCCGGACGTCCCGGACGCACCGACAACGCCGCAGACCACCGTGCCGATCCCGGACCTCGGTGACGGGCCGGGTGCGGCGGCGACCTCGGCGGGAGAGCCGGCGCCGCACCCGGGGCCGCGGGCGCCCACGCGGCTCCCGACCGTGGCTCCGAGCACTGCGCCGGTGCCCATGCCCACGGCGACACCCGAATCCGACCCGGTGCCGATGCCCTCCGTCCGTCCGACCGGGCCGCCGGCCGAGCCGGCCGAAGCGGTCGAAGCGGTCACGGAGCCGGTCGACCTAGCGGCCGAACAGGTCGCCGCTGCAGTCGAGCCGGGCGGTGCGACAGCCGAAACAGCGGCCGAGCGGACCGCGGAGTCCTCGACCCCAGGTCAGCCCGGGGAATCAGGTCAGCCCGGGGAATCAGGTCAGCCCGCAGAATCCGGGCAGCCGACGCCCGCGCAGCCGGCCGGTCAACGGCCGCCGGGTCACCGCGGCCCCCGCCCTCGCGGCGGCCGTCCGGGTGCGCCCGGCGGCCGGCCGGGTGGTCGCCCGGGCGGCGGTCGACCGGGCCCGGTGCCGGCCACGCCAGGCCACCCCCCGGGCCACTCCGCGGTGGTCGAGCCCGTGGTGGAGAGCGTCGACCCGCACCAATGGGGACGGATCGACGAGGACGGTGTGGTGTATGTCCGCACCGCCGCCGGCGAGCGGCCGATCGGGAACTGGCAGGCAGGGGACGCCGAGGCCGGGCTGATCCACTTCGGTCGCAAGTTCGACGACTTCAACACCGAAATCGCGTTGTTGGAGGCCCGGCTGGCCTCCGGCACCGGCGACCCGAAGGCCACCAAGGCCCAGGCCATCGCGCTGCGCGATCAGGTCGAGTCGCTGCCCGCGATCGGCGACCTGGACAATGCCGCGGTCCGGCTGGAGATCGTCATCGGTGTGGCCGATGCCGCCATTGCCGGGGCGTCCACCGCCCGGATCGCTGCGCGCAACGCGGCGATCAAGGCCAAGGAGGACCTGTGCGCGGAGGCGGAGGGGCTGGCCGAGTCGACCCAATGGAAGTCGACCGGGGACCGGCTGAAGGCGATCGTCGACGAGTGGCGCACCATCCGCGGCATCGACCGCAAGACCGACGACGCCCTGTGGAAGCGGTTCGCCAAGGCCCGCGACACCTTCACCCGTCGTCGCGGCTCCCACTTCGCCGAGCTGGACAAGCAGCGCGGCGCGGCCAGGGAGGCGAAGGAAGACCTGATCAAGCGTGCGGAGGCACTGTCCGATGCCAGCGACTGGGGCGAAACGGCGGCCAAGTACCGGGCGCTGATGGAGGAGTGGAAGGCCACCGGTCGGGCCCCGCGAGACGTCGAGGACGCCTTGTGGGCGCGGTTCCGGGCGGCGCAGGAGAAGTTCTTCTCCCGCCGTAACCAGGTGTTCTCCGAGCGGGACGCCGAGTTCGCGACCAACGCCGCGACCAAGGAGAGACTCCTGGCCGAGGCCGACAAGATCGATCCGGCGGCCGGTCTGGAGCAGGCCAAGGCCAAGATGCGATCGATCCACGAGCGCTGGGAGGCGGCCGGCAAGGTTCCGCGGGAACGGATCCGCGAACTGGACCAGCGGCTGAAGTCGATCGAGGATCGCATCAAGGCTGCCGAGGACCGGCACTGGCGGCGGACCGACCCGGAGACCGAGGCGCGGGTGGCCCAGTTCCGCTCGCGGGTCGAGTCGTTCCAGGCCCAGGCGGCCAAGGCCCGCGCCGCCGGCGATGAACGCAAGGCCAAGCAGGCCGAGTCGCAGGCCAGACAGTGGGAGGAATGGCTGCGGACGGCGCAGAACGCGGTCGACCGGTAACAAGCGTCCACCCACCCGCCCGTCTGGAGCGCGGTCGCCGGTGATCATGGCGCGCTGCCGGCGACACACCGACGAAATCGGCGACACACCGAATTCGTGCTGGCGCGGCGCCATGATCAACGTCGCTGGGAGGGCCGGGGTCGTGAGTGCCCGGGCCGGTTTACCCGCAGGCGGCGACCGGTTCGGCCCGCCGCGCGGGGCGGCCGAGCGACGGCATGCCCAGGCCGACGCCGGGGGTGAGCAGGGGGGTGCCCTCTTCCGACCGGTCGCCCGCCCGGGTCCGGCGATGGGTCAACACCCCGTCGTCGGCGACCAGGTGATGCGGCGCGGCCCGGGTGACCGCGACCGACACCACGTCGCCGGGGCGGATCGATCGGTCGACAACGCCGGGGGTCGCCGGCCGCGGCGCGAAGTGCACCAGACGCCCGTCCCGGGCGCGCCCGGTGAGTCGCCCGCTGGCCTGGTCCTTGCGACCCTCCCCCGCCGACACCAGCAGTTCGACGGTGCGGCCGACCTGCCGCTGGTTCTCCGCGAGCGTCGATGCGGTGACCACCTCGGCGAGCCGGCCGAACCGCTCGGCCACCACGCCCGGTGGGATCTGGCCCGGCAGCGTCGCCGCCGGGGTGCCGGGTCGGGGCGAATACTGGAAGGTGAATGCCCCGGCGAACCGGGACTCCCGGACCACGTCCAGGGTCTGCTCGAAGTCGTCGTCGGTCTCGCCGGGGAAGCCGACGATGATGTCGGTGGTGATGGCCGCATCGGGCATGGCCGCGCGCACCTCGGCCAGGATCGACAGGTAGCGGGCGGACCGGTAGGAGCGGCGCATCGCCTTGAGCACCCGGTCGGACCCGGATTGCAGCGGCATGTGCAACTGGTGGCACACGTTCGGGGTCTGCGCCATGGCCTCGATGACATCGGGGGTGAAGTCCTTCGGATGCGGTGAGGTGAACCGGACCCGCTCCAGCCCGCCGATCTCACCGCAGGCCCGCAGCAGCTTGCCGAATGCCTGCCGGTCGCCGAACTGCACCCCGTAGGAGTTGACGTTCTGGCCGAGCAGGGTGACTTCCAGGACCCCGTCGGCGACGAGCATCTGCACTTCGGCGAGCACGTCACCGGGCCGGCGGTCGGCCTCGCGGCCACGCAGTGACGGGACGATGCAGAAGGTGCACGTGTTGTTGCAGCCGACCGAGATCGACACCCAGCCGGCGTAGTGCGAGTCCCGCTTGGCCGGCAGGGAGGACGGGAATACCTCGAGCGCGTCCAGGATCTCCACCTGTGCCTGCGCGTTGTGCCGGGCCCGCTCCAACAGCGTCGGCAGGGAGCCGACGTTGTGGGTACCGAACACCACGTCCACCCAGGGCGCCCGCCGGACGATCTCCCCCCGGTCCTTCTGGGCCAGGCATCCACCGACCGCGATCTGCATGCCGGGATGCTGCGCCTTGACCGACGCCAGGTGCCCAAGGTTCCCGTACAGCTTGTTGTCCGCGTTCTCCCGCACCGCGCAGGTGTTGAACACGACCACGTCGGCCGGGCCACCCTCGCCCGCGGCCCGGTAGCCGGCCTCCTCGAGCAACCCGGACAGCCGCTCCGAGTCGTGCACGTTCATCTGACAGCCGAAGGTGCGGACCTGGTAGGTCCTGGACCCTGCCGTCGGTTCGGTCACCGCGGTACTCACGACGACCAGGGTAGTTGCCCCCACATCGTGGCCAGGACGAGAAAGCCCTTCGGCGGTTCCGCGGCGACCGCACAACGTGACCGATTGCGTAAAGGTTCGATTACTGCTGGGCCGGACGGTGCCCATGTGTCGGTGGTGTGTGACAGTCTCGAAAGACCTGTGAGTCCGATGCCACCGACCAGGGAGGGTTTGTGAGCGCTGGCAGTACATCGCCGACATCCGGGCAGTCGATGATCTCGATGCGCGACGTCGACAAGCACTTCGGGTCGCTGCACGTGCTCAAGAACATCCAGCTGGAGGTGCCGGCCGGCCAAGTGGTGATCGTCATCGGGCCGTCCGGCTCGGGGAAGTCGACGCTGTGCCGGACGATCAACCGGCTCGAGTCGATCGATTCGGGGCGGATCGCCATCGACGGCACACCGCTCCCCGAGGAGGGCAAGGGTCTGGCCCAGCTGCGCTCCGACGTCGGCATGGTGTTCCAGTCATTCAACCTGTTCGCCCACAAGACGATCCTGCAGAACGTCACCCTCGGGCCGATCAAGGTTCGCAAGATGAGCAAGGGCAAGGCCGAGGAACTGGCCGTCTCGCTGCTGCAGCGGGTCGGCATCGAGGAGCAGAAGGACAAGCTGCCCGCGCAGCTGTCCGGCGGCCAGCAGCAGCGGGTGGCGATCGCCCGGGCGCTGGCCATGAGGCCCAAGGTCATGCTGTTCGACGAGCCGACCAGCGCCTTGGATCCCGAGATGGTCAACGAGGTGCTGGACGTGATGGTGGCGTTGGCCAAGGAGGGCATGACCATGGTCGTGGTCACCCACGAGATGGGGTTCGCCCGCAAGGCCGGCGACCGGGTGCTGTTCATGGCCGACGGCGAGATCGTCGAGGACGCTCCGCCCGATGAGTTCTTCACCAAACCGAAGTCGAATCGGGCCAAGGACTTCCTGAGCAAGATCCTCACTCACTGACCCATTGGCGCACCAGGGCGCGGGACGGACCCGCGTCACGAATCACCGGAAGGAAGCACCTGATGAAACTCCGCAGAATCGGATCGGCGGTCGCCGGCGCGGTTGCGCTGGCCCTCGTCGTCACCGGCTGCAGCAGTTCGACTCCGCAGACCACGGCGAGTTCGATCGCCAGCGCCGCCTCGAGCGTGGCGAGCGCCGGGCAGAGCGTGGCCAGCGCGGCGCAGAGTGCCGCCGGCTCGGCGTTGTCCAGCGCCAAGAGTTCGGTCGCCGGCGCCGTCAGCAGCGCGGTGGCGGGTGCCGTCGCGGACTCGCAGGTGCTGACCCACGCCGGCGACGGCAAGGTCACCGTCGGCATCAAGTTCGACCAGCCGGGGCTGGGTCTGAAGAACCCGGACGGCACCTTCTCCGGCTTCGATGTGGAGGTCGCCAAGTACGTGGCCGACCAGCTCGGCGTCAAGCCGGACGGCATTACCTTCGTCGAATCCAAGTCCGCCGAGCGCGAGGGTCTGATCGAGCGTGGCGAGGTCGACTATATCGTCGCCACCTACTCCATCACCGACGCGCGCAAGGAGAAGGTCAACTTCGCCGGGCCGTACTTCATCGCCGCACAGGACCTGCTGGTCAAGTCCGACAACACCGAGATCACCGGACCGGAAGCGATGGCTGGCAAGATCCTCTGCTCGGTGACCGGCTCGACCTCGGCGCAGAAGGTGAAGGACAACTACGCGGCGGATGTGGCCCTGCAGGAGTACGGCACCTACACCGAATGCGTAGAGGCCCTGCGGTCCGGTGCTGTCGACGCGGTGACCACCGACAACGTCATCCTGGCCGGCTACGCGGCGCAGTATCCCGGCGAGCTCAAGGTCGTGGGCAAGGGCTTCTCCGTCGAGAACTACGGTATCGGCCTGAAGAAGGGTGACACCGCGGGCACCGCGAAGATCAACGCCGCGATCGCCTCGATGATCGCCAGCGGCGCCTGGCGGCAGGCGCTGGACGATACGGTCGGTTCCGACTTCAACGTCACCGTGACGCCGACCCCGACCAGCTGATGCGACGCGAACGGCCCCCGGGAGCATCCCGGGGGCCGTTCGCCTGAACCGTCTTCCTGCATTGCAGTGCGCCCGTCCTCGACCGGTGAGGAGTGAACGTGGATTTCAGCTTCGTGACCGACCCGAGGTACGACCTCCTCGGGGCGTTCTGGATGACCGTGCAGCTCACGTTCTGGTCGGCGATCGGCTCGTTCGTCCTCGGCGTGATCCTCGCGGCGATGCGGGTCAGCCCGGTGCCACTGATGCGGTCGTTCGCCGGCGGCTTCGTCAACATCATCCGCAACATTCCGCTCACCCTGATCATCATCATGATGTCCCAGGTGGTGGCGAATCAGCTCGGGCTGCGCCTGGCGGTCCGCGAGGCCGGCGTCAACCCCCAGGCATTCTTGAATTCGCAGAACTTCCGGCTCGCGGTGCTCGGCTTCATCATCTACACGTCCACGTTCGTCTGCGAGGCGATCCGGTCCGGCATCAACACGGTGCCCCCTGGCCAGGCCGAGGCGGCCCGGGCGATCGGGCTGAGGTTCACCCAGGTGCTCGGCATCGTGGTCCTGCCGCAGGCCATCCGGGCCGTCATCGCACCGCTGGGCTCGGTCCTGATCGCGCTGACCAAGAACACCACGGTGGCTTCGGCCATCGGGGTGGCCGAGGCAGCCGCCCTGATGGTGACGCTGCAGGAGAACGAGTCGGACAAACCGACCGAGGTCTTCCTGGTGGTCGCGGCCGGCTTCATTCTGCTGACCTTGCCGACCGGCCTGATCTTCGGCGCGTTCGCCAAGAAATACCAGGTGAAGCGATGAGTGCGCGGCTCCGGCGAGCGAATCGCCGTCGACACTTTCAGGCCGGCGCCGCTGTCGGGGCGACCGAGCTTGCGAGGCGCCCCGGGAAGGCGGCGGCGGCAGTGAGCGAGGCTTGCCGAGCGAACAGTCGACACTTTCAGGCCGGCGCCGCTGTCGGGGCGACCGAGCTTGCGAGGCGCCCCGGGAAGGCGGCGGCATGAGCGATCGCGCGACAGTCCTGTACGACATTCCGGGCCCACGGGCCCGCCGATTCAACCTGATCGTCAGCGTCATCTTCGGCGTCCTGCTCGCTGCCGCGGTCTGGTGGATCATTACGGTCCTGATCGACAAGAATCAGTTGACCGCCGAGAAGTGGTCACCATTCGTCGAGGGCCAGAACTGGACCACCTACCTGCTCCCCGGCCTGTGGGCCACGCTGGAGGCCGCGGC
>Ga0164241_10001216_pt1 | contig 33769 bp, 36 predicted proteins | sample OricomyardsoilBY_FD_108780 | JGI IMG/M metagenome (GOLD analysis project Ga0164241, IMG submission 108780) | Backyard soil microbial communities from Emeryville, California, USA - Original compost - Back yard soil (BY) | ecosystem: Environmental > Terrestrial > Soil > Unclassified | place: USA... | reverse complement strand
TACGGCTCGGCGGTTTGGACGAAGTGGCTGACCCATCGCTACGGACGCGGGATCGTGCGGCAGGCCTGGGCCCGGGCTGTTCACACGAGGCCAGGGGGCTTCTCGGTTGCCGCCTACAACGCGGCGATCGAGGCCGCCGGTGGCTCTGACTTCGCCCGCGACTTCGCCCGCTTCGCCCGCGACCTGCCCGAGTGGCGGACCGACAAGATCTTTCCGGAAGGAAGTACCTATCCCAACGTCTCGCGCCAGGGCAGCCTGCCGCTCGACGGACGCGAGCTCCAGCGGCGACTAAACCACACCACCTTTCAGCTCCTCAAGATCCATGCGTCAAGCGGACGCGCGGTCGAGGTCAGCGTCGATGCGCCGCGCGGCATCGCCGTCGGTCTTGCCCTGGTCGGGCGGATAGGTAGCGAACGTAGCGGTCGCACCGTCTCGGCGCTGCGCTTCGCGCGACGCGGCGGCAAGATGGTGGCGCGGCTGTCGCGGCCCGGACGATTCGACCGCCTCACCGCGGTGCTGATCAACGCGGACACCTCCGCTTCGGGCTTCAGTGCCCGCCGGCTCGACTGGGCCTACTTGACGGACAGCGCGCCGTTTCGCGCCTCGGCGCGATTGATCCGCTGAGGCGCGCCGGTGATCTGTGCGATCGCCCCTTCGAGGTCAAGGCCGAAGCTGTCGAGGTCGGCCATCGCGTCGTAGTCGCCGATCAGGCCGAAGTTGACCTGGCCGTTGTAGGACATGATCCCGACGCAGAGCGCCTGGCGGCGGGCCAGCGGCACCATCGGAAAGACCGCTTCCATCTTCCGGCCCAGCACGTAGAGCGAGAACTGCGGCCCCGGCACGTTGGTGACGACGAGATTGAAGAAGCGCTGGGCGGGTTGCAGGCGGGCGGCCTGCGAGGCGATTGTCGTCGGGGCAAAGTCGACGACGCGGGTGAGGATCTCGGCCCCAACAGCCTGCCCGGAGCCCTTCAGGTCTCCCATCGTCTCGGTAATCAAGTGGAGGCGCTGGACCGGGTCCTCGCACCAAACCGGCAGCGGCGCCATCATCGCCGAGATGCGGTTGCCGAGCGCACCGCGCTCCTCCTGGGCGCGGACGCTGACCGGAACCAGCGCACGCATCTCCAGTCCGTCGGTGTCCTCACCGCGGGCCCGCAGGTAGTTACCGATCGCGCCGGTGACGACCGAAAGGACGACATCGTTGACGGTGCCTCCGTGCTCGTTCTTGACCCGCTTCAGCGCCTCGAGGTTGGTGCGTACGAAAGCGACGCGGCGGTGGGGGCCGATCTCGACATTGAACGGGGTTGAAGGCGCTGACATGCCGGCGCCGATCACTTTGCTCGTCGCGCCGATGCCCTTGAGGACCTGGCGCGGCCCGCGCAGCGCTGCGCGCACGCCGCGAGCGAACTCACGCGGGCTGGTGGCGCGCTCGTGCAGAGCGTCGCCGAGCAGTTTCAGGTCGGTCGGCTCGGGACGGGGCGCCCACTTGGGTGGCATCGCCGGCGGATTCGCCGGCTCCTGCTCGAGGTCGAAGAGGACGGTGGTGATGTCGACGCCGGAGATGCCGTCAACAAGGGCGTGGTGGCTCTTGCCGACGATCGCGAAGCGCCCTTCATCGAGGCCCTCGACCAGCCAGAGCTCCCAGAGCGGCTTGCTGCGGTCGAGCTGTTGGGAGAAGATCCGCGCCGCAAGGTTGCGCAGCTGCTCCTCGGAGCCCGGCGCCGGCAGCGCGGTCTGCCGCACGTGGTAGTTGAGGTTGAGGTGGGGGTCGTCGACCCAGACCGGCCGGCCCTGGCCGAAGGGAACGAAACGCAGCTTCTGGCGGAAGCGCGGCACGAGGTGCAGGCGCGAGGCGATGTGATCGCGGAACTCGTCGTGGCTCGGTGCCGGTCCCTCGAAGATGCTGGTCGAGGCGACGTGCATGTGGGCGCCGGCCCTCTCCATATGAAGGAAGGAGGAATCGAGCCCAGTCAGCCGGTCTGCACTCACCGGGCAATCTTCGCACAAGGCCGGAGGGTTCCTGCCAGGCGCTTGTGAAGGGATCAGCCGCTGAGGCCGAGCTGGAGCTGCGCTTCCGGAGCCTCCTCCGGCTCGGCTGAATCTTCGCTGCCGAAGCCGGCGAGCCGCACGCCGAGCAGGCGGACCGGGCGCTGCGGGTCGTAGGCGCGCAGCAGGTCGAGGGCGACTGGCCCGACCACGGTGGGGTCGTTGGTGGGGGCGTCGACCGTGTGCGAACGGGTGACGTTGGTCCAGTCGTCGAGGCGGATCTTGATGCCGATCGTGCGTCCCTCGAGCTCGCGCTTGCCCAGGCGGCGGCAGAGCTCCGCGGAGAGCTCGGCCAGGTGTCTCTCCAGCTCGCCCCGGTCAGAGACGTCGACGTCGAAGGTGATCTCGGTCGACTGCGACTTGGTCTCATGGACGACCGTGATCGGCGTGTCGTCCTCGAAGCGCGCCCGGCTATGCAGCCAGCGCCCCTGGCGCGGGCCGAATGACTGCTCCAGCAAGACGGCGTCCCGTGCTCGCAGCTCGGCCAGGGTCCGGACCCCCATCGCCTCGAGCTTGGCGACCGTCTTCGGCCCGATTCCCGGGATCAGCCCGGGGGAGTCGCTGGAGAAGCGCTCCAGTGCCTGCTCGCGCGAGAGCACGACCAGCCCCGCCGGCTTGCCCAGCTCGCTGGTGATCTTGGCGAGCATGCGGCTCTCCGAGATCCCGATCGAGCAGGTCAGCCCGGTCTCGGCGAGGATCTCGGCGGCGATCCGCCGCATCGTCGCCTTCGGCGAGAAGAGCCCGGTCAGGTCAACGTAGGCCTCGTCCAGCCCGACCACCTCGACGGTCTCCGCGTTGTGGCGCAGAACCTCCATCACCTGCCCCGACGCCTCGCGGTAGGCGGCGAAGTCCGGCTGTAGATAGACCGCATCGGGTAGGCGCCGCCGCGCCACCGCGGCCGGCATCGCCGAGTGGATCCCGGCCATCCTGCGCGCCTCATAGCTCGCCGTGGTCACCACCGCCCGCGGCCCCGACCCGCAGACGACGACCGGCTTCCCCTTCAGCTCCGGCTGCCTCCGCAGCTCGACCGACGCATAGAAGGCGTCCATGTCGAGATGGGCGATGCAGCGCAGCCAGTCCCTCACCTGATCGAGTCTAGGCCGAGTGTTGGTCGGCATCCGGATTTCCCGATAGGATCGCGCCTTCAACCAGTCGAGTGTCCGAGGATTGGGGGGTTGGCAAGTGCGCGATGATCACGGTGCCACGCGGGGTTCGAGAACGCAGGTGCGACGGCGCACGGGGGTGAGGTCGCGGTCCATCTTGGCTCTGTCTCTCTCCGCGGCCGCATTGCTTGTTGGTGTCTTTGCTGCCGGAGCCCAGGCGGCGACGTTCGAATTCCCGTCGAGCTCTTCGACGGTCGTCTCCAGCGGAGCCTCGCTCCCAGATGCGTTCGGGTACTTCTGGTCGAAAGCGCGCGGCGACAAAGTGGCGCAGACGTTTTTGGGCCCGCCAGCTATCGATCACGCGGTATTGACGATTCAGGCCCCCCAAAACAGCCTCGGGGCGGGCCTCGAGGTGGATTGGACCCTTTCGATCAACGGCGCCGATGTCGGGTCATTCGTCGTACCGGCGGGCAACACCGACCCGATCGTGCTCGATCGCTCGTTTGCCCCCGTCGCCGGGCCTAACTATGCGGTTGAGATTCGCGTCACCAACGAGGTGTCGAGTGGCGGCGGCTCGCACAGTTTCGCCTCGACGGCCAGCACCGGCCAGCACTCACTCGTCCTTACCAGCAAAACGGCGCCCGATACGCAGATCACTAGCGGACCTGTAGCCGCGACTACCGAGACAACAGCGGCCTTCACGTTCGCGTCTCCCCAGCTGGTCGACGTGAAGGGATTCCAGTGCTCGCTTGACCACACGAGCTTCGTGCCCTGTGCCTCTCCCCGGCTCTACGGCACGCTCTCGCTGGGCCCGCACAGCTTCGAAGTCAGCGCCGTGGGCATCTTCGACAATGCCGACGCCACTCCCGCCGCCTGGCAGTGGACCGTTGTCGCCGTCGAGACCCCCAAAGGCAAAGCCAAAGCCAAAGGACGTAAATGCAAACGGGGCTTCAAGAAGGTCAAAAGGCACGGTAAATCGGTCTGCGTCAAGAAGAAGCACCACAAGCCGAAAAAACAGAATCACTAGGGGTTACGTACCGGTCTACATCGCCCTGCGAGGCTCCAGCAGGCTGTAGACCGGACGGCGCCTCTTAGACTTCGGCAATGGCTTCTCCCGAGGCGAAGAATCTCGAGGCGATCTCGAAGGCGATCGACCAGCACAACTCGAGCTGCCCGTATCCGGCTGCTGAGGTGCGGATGAACCCCTTCGAGGTCGAACGGCTGGGCTGGGACCAGATTCGCGGCCTGCCGGTCGTGCCCGACACCGAGATCGGCACCGGCCGCTTCCGGATCGTCTGCTCGCGCGACATCGACGGCGAGGGCCTGGAGGAGACCGAGGCAATCGGTCGGGAGATGGAGACGGTGGGACCCGTCGTCGACAACTAGCGAGTCCGCGTCAACCCGTGCAGAAGACGGGTTATCGCGGACTCGGTGCGCTCAGACCGAGTTCCAGAAGTCGAGCCCCAGGCCGCTGAGCCAGCTCTGAGCGTCGGCGTTGAGCTGGGTCAGCTGATCGGTCCAGATCAGCACGCCCATCGCGATCAGGATCAGGCCGCCGGTCGCGACTATCGCCTGGTAGTGGCGCTTGACGACGGTGAAGGCGGAAGTCATGCGTGAGAAGGCGATCGCGGTGAGCAGGAAGGGGATCGCCAGGCCTGCCGAGTAGACGAGCAGTAGGAAGGCGCCGTGGGCGGCGGAGCCCGAGAGCGAGGCGGCAGTGAGGATGGCGCCGAGGGTGGGGCCGATGCAGGGGGTCCAGGCAATCGCGAAGGCGGCGCCGGCGACGATCGGGCCGCCGCGACCGGCACGCTCGAGCAGGGCGTCGACGTGCCACTCGCGGTTGAGGCGGGTGACGAAGAGCGAGGCGACGAAGAGGACGCCCATGGCGATGATCAGCGCCGCGGCTACTTTGGTGAGCAGCTCCTCGTGGTCTTGGAAGGCGGAGCCGAGCGCGGTGGCGGTTAGTCCCTCGGCGATGAAGATCGCCGAGAAGCTGGCGACGAAGAGCAGGCTGGGGCCGAGGACGCGGCGCCAGCCGGCGCTCTCCAGTTCGTTGGCGGAGACGCCGCTGACCGCGGAGAGGTAGCCGGGGACGAGCGGCAGCACGCAGGGAGAGAGGAAGGAGACGACCCCGGCGGCGAGCGCGGCAAAGATGCCCACGCCGGCGGCCGGATCGGAGCTGAAAGCAGCGAGAACCACGACCCTTCAGGCTACCCGGCGTGTCGCTCTTCGCGATCGGTCCCAGCGAGCCCGGCCCGGCACTGCGACGCGGGGCGCTCGTCGCGATCCCAGTCGGCTTGGCCCTGCTCCTGGAGCTGGGCCTGGACAGCCCCACCAAGGGCGCGATCGGGACCGGTGCTCTGCTCGCCGGCTTCCCAGGGCTCGATGCGCCCGCCAGGACCAGAGCCGCCTGGCAGGCCGCTGTGGCGCCGCTGATCGGCCTGGCGGCGGCGCTCGGGGTCCTCACCGGCTCCAACGCTTTCCTCGCGGTAGCGGCGATGGCCATCGTCGGCGCTGCGGCCGGCTACTGCTTCGCCGTCTCGCTGCGCTTCGCGATCTTTGGCCTCTCGGTGGCGCTGTCGTTGCTGATCACGCAGGGACTTCCCCTTGATCTCGCCGACACCGTTCCGGCAATGCTCCTCGCAACGGTCGGCGGATTGGCGCAGGCTGCTTTCTCGATGTCCGTCTGGGTCGCTGGCGACCGCGACGAGGAGGGGGGAGCGAACGCCTGGAGCAGTCGCGCCGCACGGGCTGCCCTCCGCGCCAACCTGACGATGAGCTCGACCAGCTTTCGCCACGCGTTGCGCTTTGGCGCGGCGCTCGCCGCTGGGGTGGCCGCCTACTGGTTGCTGGGGATTAGCGAACACGGCTTCTGGATCCCCCTGACGATTCTCTTCGTCCTGCGCCCGCAGCGGGATGAAACTTTCCATCGCCTGATCCTGAGGGCGATCGGGACGGCCTTTGGACTCATCTTCGCCACGGCGCTCTCCAAGGCGCTCGGCGGCGACGGCGTCGCGATCGCGGTTGCCCTGACGATCGCGACCGCTTTCGCCTACGGCCTGCTCACCGTCCAGTACGCGCTCTTCACGGCCGCGATCACCACCTACGCGGTACTGCTCGCCGATTCGATCGGTGAGCCGGCTCTACGCGCCGCGGGCCAGCGAGGGCTCGCCACCGCGATCGGGATCGTCATTTCCGCCGCCGCCTTTCTGCTCTGGTCCAACCCGCGGGATGAAGCCCCGCGGCGGCAGCAGCAGCGCTCGACTCCGGCTATAGCCAGCCGACGCTCTTGAAGCGCCGGTACAGCGCCAGACAGACCACAGCGATGAAGGCGAGCACGGTGAAATACCCGAACCGCCAGTGCAGCTCCGGCATGTGGTCGAAGTTCATCCCGTAGATCCCCGCGACCATCGTCGGCACGGCGGCGATTGCCACCCAGGCCGAGATCTTGCGCATGTCCTCGTTTTGGCGCACCGACACCTGGGTCAGGTTCGCTTGTAGGGCGCTGCTGAGCAGCTCCCGAAAGCTCGCGACCCGGCTGGTGACCCGCTGCAGGTGATCGTGGACATCGCGAAAGTACTCGTGGAGCTCTGCCGGGATCGCCTCGAAGCGGCCTTCGGCGATCTCGTCCACCGCTTCGGACAGCGGCGCCACGGCCCGGTAGAGGTCGAGGACCTCTCGCTCGAGTTTGTAGATCTGCTCTGCCGGATTGGTCCGTTCAGCCGAGAAGACCTCTCGCTCGACGGCTTGGATCTCGTTGTCGATTACCTGGGCGACGTCGCCGTAGCCGTCGACGACGTGGTCGAGGATCGAGTAGAGGACCATCCCGGTGCCGTGCGCAAGGAGGTCCGGACGGCCCTCTATGCGTTCTCTGACCGAGCCCAGCTCGCCGTCTCCGTGGCGGACGGTGATGATGAAGTCGGGGTTGACGAAAATCAGCAACTCGCCGACTTCGATGCCGTGCTGGGCGTCGGGGTGGGTGACCGTCTTGACGACCACGAACAGGGTGTCGCCGAAGAGCTCCACCTTGGGGCGCTGCTGGGCCTTGACCGCATCCTCGACCGCGAGCTCGTGCAGGTCGAATTTCCGCGCGATCGCGTCGAACTCCTCCGCCGATGGTTCGACCAACCCGAGCCAGACAAAGGTGCCCTCGTCGCGAGAGGCGCTGCCAGCCTGGTCCAGAGACAGCTCTCCGGCGCGGCGCTGCCCATGCTCATAGACGGCGCAGTCGATGATCATCGCGCTCAGTATCGCCCCTGAATCGGCTCGACCGGTAGATTTACTGGCCAGGCAGCCAAACTCGCCCGCGGGGCGCGACACAGGAGCAGACTTTGAGCAACCGCACGTTCGTGATCGGGGTGGGCATGACCAAGTTCGAGAAGCCCGGCAACAAGGAGGGCGACTACCCGGATTGGGCGAAGGAGGCGGGGGAGAAGGCGCTCGCCGATGCCGGCATTCCCTACACGGACGTCGAGCAGGCCTACGCGGGCTACTGCTACGGCGACTCGACCTACGGTCAGCGCGCTTTGTACCAGCTCGGCCTCACGGGAATCCCGGTCATCAACGTCAACAACAACTGCTCGACCGGCTCCTCGGCGCTGTTCCTGGCCCGTCAGGCCGTCAAGGGCGGCCTCGTCGATTGCGCGCTCGCGGTCGGCTTCGAGAAGATGGAGCCCGGCTCTCTGGGCGTCAAGTACACCGATCGCACCAACGCGCTCGACAAGCACGCGATGAAGATGTTCGAGATTCGTGACCCCGAGCAGTCGCCGCCGGCGCCGCAGATGTTCGGCAACGCGGGCCGCGACCACATGGAGAAGTTCGGCTCCAACCCCGACCACTACGCCTGGATCGGCTGGAAGAACCACAAGCACTCGGTCAACAACCCTTATGCCCAGTTCCAGGACGAGTACACGATCGAGGACATCAAGGCGGCGAAGATGATCCACGACCCGCTGACCAAGCTGCAGTGCTCACCGACCTCCGATGGCTCGGCCTGCGCGATCGTCGCCTCCGAGCGCTACGTCGACGAGCACGACCTCTGGGGCAAGGCAATCGAGATCGCCGGCCAGTCGATGGTCACCGATCTCTCCTCGACCTTCGCCGAGGGCACCGACTGCATGAAGATCGTCGGTGCCGACATGTCCAAGCAGGCCGCCAACGAGGCCTACGAGGAGGCCTCCGTAGCCGCCGAGGAAGTCGACGTCTGCGAGCTGCACGACTGCTTCAGCGCCAATGAGCTAATTACCTATGAAGCGCTCGGCTTCGCGGCCGAAGGGGAGGCCCACAAGCTGGTCGAGGAAGAGGCCACCACCTACGGCGGCAAGGTCGTCGTCAACCCGTCCGGCGGGCTGATCTCCAAGGGCCACCCGCTCGGCGCCACCGGTCTCGCCCAGTGCTCGGAACTGACCTGGCAGCTGCGCGGCGAAGCCGACAAGCGGCAGGTCGAGGGCGCCAAGATCGCTTTGCAGCACAACATCGGCCTCGGCGGTGCAGCCGTGGTCACCGTCTACAAGCCAGTCGCCTAGAGAGCGCTGGAGGAGGAGGGCACGATGGCAAGGCAGCGAGGCAAGCAGCGACAGAATCTCGCCGGCAAGGTCGTGGCGATCACTGGCGGCGCCCGGGGAATCGGCAAGGCGACCGCGACGGCGTTGGTCCGCAAAGGCTGCCGCGTCGCGATCGGCGACCTCGACCTGGCACTGGCCGAGGAGACGGCTGCCGGCCTCGGCGGCGGCACCGTTGCGCTGCCGCTCGACGTCACCGACCGCGGCTCCTTCTCCGCCTTTCTCGATGCTGCCGAACGCGAGCTCGGCCCCGTCGACGTGTTCATCAACAACGCCGGGATCATGCCGGTGACTCCCTTCGTCGAGGAGTCCGACGACTCGATCAAGCGTCAGCTCGACATCAACATCTACGGCGTCATCGTTGGCACCCAGCTGGCGATCGAAAGGCTGCGCCCGCGCGGTCAGGGTCACATCGTCAATCTCGCCTCACAGGCCGGCAAGGGCGGCTTTCCAGGCATCGCCACTTACTCGGGCACGAAGCACGCCGTGGTCGGGATCAGCGAGGCGGTGCGGGCCGAGCTGCGCGGCAGCGGCGTCGAGATCGCCTGCGTGATGCCGACCGTGGTCAACACCGAGCTGACCGAAGGCGTGAAGAGCAGCGCCATGATCAAGCCGGTCGAGGCCGAGGACGTCGCCAACGAGATCGTCGACGCCCTGGAAGTGCCGCGTTTCGACGTCTGGGTGCCGCGCGTCAACGGCGCCCTCTTCAAGGTCGTCGCCAACCTGCCGCGTGGCATGCGCGAGGGTCTCGCTCGTCTGATGAAAGTCGACAAGCTGATGACCGAGGTCGATCACGGCGCCCGCGATCGCTACGAGGAGCGCGCCGCTTCCAGTCGCGCCGAGGACAGCGGGGCCGAGGCACCGCAGGCAGAGCGCGAAGCGGCGTAGGGCCGGCGAGCGATCCCAAATGGGGCTCGCGGGCCGGATCTACGACGCGACCTGGGGGAGGGGCTTCGCGGCGCTCTACGACCGTGGCCTGAAAGCAACCGAGGAGGCCGGCCTGCGCGAGATCCGGCGCGCGGTGCTGGCCGAGGCGAGCGGCCGGACGATCGATCTGGGAGCTGGCACGGGAGTCAACATCGAGCTCTTTCCGGCCGCGGTGAGCGAGCTGGTGCTCGCCGAGCCAGACCCGCACATGGCCAGACGGCTGCGGCCGAGGTTGGGCCGGTCGAGGGTGGAGGCCAGCGCGATCGAAGCGCCGGCGGAACGGCTGCCGTTCGAGGCCTCGAGCTTCGACACCGCCGTCTTCACCCTCGTCCTCTGTACGGTTCCCGACCCGGCGGCCGCGCTCGCCGAGGCGGCCCGGGTCCTGCGGCCAGGCGGCAAGCTGCTCTTCGTCGAGCACGTGCGCTCCGAGCAGCTGCGGCTGGCGCGCTGGCAGGACCGCCTCGAGACGCCCTGGCGCTTCCTGGCCGACGGTTGCCACTGCAACCGCGACACGGTCTCGCTGATCGAGGCATCGCCCTTCCGGCTGCTGCGCCTCGAACGGGATCGTCTGCCAAAGGCGCTGCCGATCGTCGAGCCCGTGGCGAAGGGCGTCGCGACCCTGCCTGGCTGAGCCTTACTCGCCGGGATCGGCCAGGCGGTGCGCCAGCAGCGGCTGCAAAACCAAGGTGAAGCCAAGGATCGTCAGTGAGACGACGACGAAAGAGAGACCGAGGTCGTCGAGGCTGTTGGAGTGTCCGGCGACGCGGTGCTCGACGCCGAGCAGCGCCACGGCGATCGCCAGCAGGCCGGCGATGCCGGCGCCGACGACGAAGCCGAGCCATTCTTCGAATTCCTCGCCGCGGCCCATCTTCGGCAGCAACCAGACGATCTCGACGACGTAGGCCGGAACCAGGATGCCGCCGATCGTCGCCAGGCTCTGCAGCAGGGCCGGAGACGCCGGCGGGATCGCGCCGAGAAAGAAGGCGCCGCCGATGCTCGCTACGGTCACCGAGAAGAACGCCAGCAGTACGCCCTTCGTGATCGGTTCAAGGATCGGCAGCTCCGGACGGCTCATCGCCGCAAGTCTATGGGGGAGGCGCCGGCTCGTCACGCCGATCCAACGCACGATAATGGTGGTTATGTCTACTTATGAACCTCAGCCTGCGTCTGTGACTGCCGATTCGAGCTCCTCGGTAGATCCTGGCGTGCCGAGCGGCTCTAGGCCGCTCGTGCCGGGGCCTTCGACCGCGAACGACGGTGTGCCGCTGAAGCCGAGCCGTTCGGCTTCGGCTGTGGTGGCGGCGACCTCGTCGAGCACGCGCTTGCTCTTGCGGTCGTGGTTCCACTTGGCGATGTCGGGAACGCCTGCACCCTCGGCGATCGAGGTCAGGAACGAGTCGGTCACGTAGTCGGTGCCCTCGATGCCCTGGTTCTTGTAGAAGAGCTCGACGAAGTTCCAGCCGCGGCCCTGTTCGCCGGCGGCGACCGCGGCGGCGCCGGCGGGCGTCGAGTTGGCGTCGATGATCGTGAAGTTGCGGAAGTTGAGCTTGGCTTCGCCGTCGCGCACCTGGTTTTCGATCACAGGCGGCAGGATTTCCTCCGCGTAGCCTTTGCAGACCGGGCACTGCAGGTCGCCGAACTCGACCAACATCACCTTGGCACTGGGCTCGCCGAGCACCATGCCGTTCTGCGGAATGCCGCTGAGCTGCTGCTTGACCTCAGCAACGCCCTCGAGGCTGCTGTCGCCACCGCTGCTCTGGTTCTGGCTGACGACGATCAGCACGGCGACGACGACGAGCGCCAGAAACGCCGCGGCGCTGCCGAGCTTGATCAGGCGCTGACGACGCTCCTCGGCGCCCGCCTGGTCGTCTTCGCGCAGGCGCTCTTCGCGACGCGCTTCTCGGTCCTTGCGGCCGCTCATGGCTCTCTGCCGACGTAGGCGAGCATGCGGGTTGCATTGGTAGCAAAGAGCAGGGTCATCAGCACGGCGCTAGCCACGCACCACTGGCAGATCGCCTCGATCGTGAAGAGCTCCAAGTAGGTCAGGTAGAGGCTGAAGGCGAAGCCGATCAGGGCCACGGCGAAGCCCGCCATGCGGGCGCCGTCGCCGCGCAGCAGTGAGCAGACAAGCAAGAGCACGTAGCCGACGATGCCGAAGATGGCGACGTTGACGCCGAGAAGGTGCGAGTAGGAGCTTTCCGCGACTGTCTGGCAGCCGTGGCCGCCGGCGATGCATACGGGCGAACCGCCACCGGAATCGGCGATCGCGATGTAGGTGGCGACGCCGATGCCAAAGCTGGCGAGGAAGGTGCCGATTCCCCGCAATGTCCCCTCCGCCGGCCTCATCGGCAGAACGCTATTGGAAGCGGCTATAGGGAAGCTAAGTCCGCCGCGAAGGCGGCGATCTCGCGCGAGAGCCGGCCGCCCTGCCAGGCGAGCGGCGACTGCCCCTCCGCCTCGCTGATCAGCTGTGCCCGTGGTAGTCGCTCCGCGTAGGCGCGGGCGGTCTCGTAGGGATGGCCGGGGTCGGCGGCGTCATGGCTCGCCACGACCAGCGCTGGGATGTCGAGACCCTCCAGGTCATGGAGGGTCTCGAACGGCCTTGAGCGCGGCAGCTCGTGTAGCGCCACTACCAAGGCATCGAGGTGCCGATGGCGCAGCATTCGCTCGCGGGTAAAGCGCAGGACCGAATCGCGCCAACCTGGATCGATGCTCTGCTGGCGATCGATGTAGGCGACGAAACCGTCGATGCCGTCCTGTTCCAGTGCCTCAGCCAACCCGTCCCAGTACTCCAGCGACTCGGCCTCGATGTTGCCGTCGTAGGCCGGTCCGATCACGACGAGCCCGGCGACGCGCTCTGAGTACCGCAGTGCGTAGGCCACTGCGGTGTGGGCACCCATCGAGTGGCCCGCAAGGAGGATTGGGCTCTCGCCCGCCTCTGCCGCGATAACCGCCTCCAGGTCCTCGACCAGTTCCGGGTATCCATAACCCTGGCCCTGCGGGGCAGGATCGGACTCGCCGTGGCCGCGGGCGTCGTAGCAAACGACCGCGTGGCGGTCACGCTCGAGCCTGCGCGAGCCGTGGACCACGGAGTGGCGCGTCGCGGTGATCCCGTGGCAAAGGACGATGGCCGCCCCCTCCCCCGCTTTCTCGCCGCGGATCGTCGGGTTCGCGCCGGTGCTGAAAGCCGCCGCGGGGCCCGGCATCAAGCCAGGGCGGCGACGGCCTGCTCGAGATCGTCGACCGACTCGAAGCTGAGGCCGACCAACGTCACCTTGCGGTGCCGGACGATCCCCTGCTCATCGATGACGAAGATCGCCCGCCGTACCATCGGCCCGGCGAGGACGCCGTAGGCCTTGGCGACCCCCTTGTCCTCGTCGGCGAGCAGCGGCACGTTGAGGCGCTTCTCCTCGGTGAAGCGCTCGTGCGACTCGACCGATTGGGGCGAGATACCCAGCACGTCGGCGCCGAGCTGGTCGAGGCGCTCGCCCTGGTCGCGATAGGAGCAAAACTGCTTGGTGCAGACCGCGGTGAAGTCGCCGGGGTAGAAGGCGAGGACCAGCTTGCGGCCGCGATAGTCGGCGAGCCTGTAGGTCTTGCCGCCGGTGCCAGGAAGCTCGAAGTCGGGTGCTGGGTCTCCTACGTCGAGCTTGGCCATCGGCTCAGCCTAGCCCTTCTCGATCGTGATCTTTTCGATCAGCACCGTCTGTTTGGGCGTTTCTTCTGGGGTGCCGAGCTTGTCGATACGGGCGACAACGTCGTAGCCCTCGCTGACCTTGCCGACTAGTGCATATTCGGGCGGCAGCCCGGCATCGGGTGCGGTGACGACGTAGAACTGGCTGCCGGAGCGACCGGGTGGCTCGGCCGAGCTCTTCGCCATCGCCACTGTGCCTTTGGTGTAGGCGAGGTTCGCCGGCGGCTTCTCGTCGACGCTGTAGCCCGGGCCGCCGGTACCGGTGCCGAGCGGATCGCCGCCTTGGATGACGAAGCCAGGCGCGATGCGATGGAAGGTGAGGCCGTCGTAGAAACCTTCGTCAGAGAGGAAGACAAACGAGTTGACCGTCTTCGGCGCCCGATCTGTATCGAGGGCGATCGCGAAGCTGCCGCAGCTTGTCTCCACAACTGCGGTCAGCGCTTCACCGCTCTTCACCGTCTGCTCGGGTGCCTTGAAGCTGACTTTCTTCGGCGCCGGTGCTTCCACTTCCTTACAGCTGCCGCTGCTCGCGGTGGTTGCCGAATCGTCGCCGTCGCTGTCGCCACTGCGGCCGATCAGGATCGCCGCGACGACGCCGACCGCGACCAGCGCGAAGACGGCGAGGATGATCAAGCGACGGTCGGGCCCCTCCTGCATCGGCGGCAATCCTAGGACATTCCGGGTCCTGGGCAGTTGCGATCATCGCCCTGTGCGACCTCCACCGTTGACGCCGCTGGCCGCCGCGGTACTCCACGTGCCTGTGCCGGAGCGGGCTTTGGAGATCGAATGCGGCGACGGCGACGGCGTTTTCTTCCTCGCCCGTGAGTTCCCGGCGGCCCGGGTGCGCGGTGTTGATCGCTCCGACGACGCCGTGCGCAGGGCGACGGCCCGGGTCGGGCTCGATCCCGAGGGCAGGGTCGCTTTCAAGCAGGGAAAGCCGCGCTCCCTCCCCTACCCCGACGGCATGTTCGACCTCGTCGCCCAAACGCGCGGCACGCTCTATGTCGCTGAGGTGACCAGGGTCCTGCGCCCGGGTGGTTATCTGGTCTACGTCGAGCGACCGCGCTGGCGCTGGTTGCGCTCACGGCTGCCGAGCCTGAGCAGCGGCTTGCAGCGGCGCGGCTTCGAGGTGATCCACGCCGACAAGGTTGGCGGGCTCGCGTTCTACGTGGGCCGCTTGCAGGGGGACTGACTACCCGCGCACGAATAGGCTGCCCTCTCGATGGCGATCGAGAGCATGCCGCTCACACTGCTGGTCAATCCGGCCTCCGCCCACGGGCGTACCTTGAAGCTGCTGCCCAAGGTTGAGCAGGAGCTCGACACATTGCGCATCCCCTTCCGAGTCGAGCGCACACGTGGTCTCGAGGACGGAGTCGAACGGGCGCTGCGCGCCGTAGAGGCCGACGAGCTGCCGGTCGTGATCAGCGGCGACGGCCTGGTCGGTGCCATCGGCGGTGCGATGGCCGGTTCCGAGACGCCGCTGGGGATCATCCCTGGTGGCCGCGGCAACGACCTCGCCCGGGTGCTCGGCATTCCCGACGATCCGGTCGAGGCTGTCGCCGTGATCGTCGCGGGCGAGACGCGCCGGATCGACGTCGGCGAGGCCAACGGCGAGCGCTTCCTCGGCATCGTCAGCATCGGCTTCGACTCGGAAGCGAACCGGCTTGCCAACGAAACCGGCTTCCTGCGCGGCAGCCTGGTCTATGCCTACGCGGCCCTGCGCACCCTGCTGAGCTGGAAGCCGGGACGCTTCACCGTGCGGGTCGACGACGAACGGATCCGCTTCACCGGCTACTCAGTCTCGGTTGCCAACAACAGCGCCTTCGGCGGCGGCATGTACGTCGCTCCTGACGCCGAGCTCGACGACGGCGAGTTCGACATCGTCACCGTCGGTGAGGTCGGCAAGCTGCGCTTCGTGGGTAACCTGCCGAAGGTGTTTAAGGGCACCCACGTGAATGAGGACGAGGTGCGTGTCTTCCGTGCTTCGCACCTGGAACTGAGCGCCAGTCGGCCCTTTCCGGTCTACGCCGACGGAGAGCACCTAACCGACCTTCCTGCCTCGCTTCGCGTCCTGCCTCGCGCGCTCAGCGTCCTCGTGCCGCCCGCGGCCGGGGACTGACGCCTTGGCGCCCGGGCAGCAACGCCGCCGGCCGTCGAACGGGGCCCTGTTCGCGGCGAAGCTGGCAACAGCTCGCGTGGTCGGCGCGGCAAGCAGGGCCAGCGGTCGCGGCGGCGGCACGACGCTGCCGGGTCGCCTGCTGCTGCGCATGCAGCCCGACGCGCTGGCTCGCCTCGGCGCCAGGTTGGATCGCGGCACGACGCTGATCAGCGCCACCAACGGCAAGACGACGACGGCGGGGATGGTCGCCGCGGCGCTCGAGGCGGACGGTCGCCAGCCGGTCCACAACCGCGCCGGGTCGAACATGACCTGGGGCGTCGCCACGGCGCTGCTCGAGCGGCGCGGGCACGAGGGTCTCTTCGAGGTCGACGAGGCCTGGCTCTCGAAGGTGGCGGATCAGCTCGATCCGGCCGTGATCGTGCTCGGCAATCTCTTCCGCGATCAGCTCGACCGCTACGGGGAGATGGAGACGCTGGCTGAGGATTGGGCAAAGACCGTGGCCGCGCGGACCGGGCGGACGCGCTTCGTGCTCAACGCCGACGACCCGACGATCGCTGATCTGGGCCGCGACGATGCGGGTCAGCCGCGCGAGGAAGTCACCTATTTTGGCATCGAGGACGCCTCACAGGCATTGCCGGAGTTGCAACACGCCTTCGATGCCAAGCACTGCCGGCGCTGCGGTCATCCCTACGTCTACGAGCGCGCTTTCGTCGGCCATCTCGGCCACTACTCGTGCTCCAGCTGCGGGGTGCAGCGGCCGCGGCCGGACGTAGCGGCAACCGAGATCGAGTTGCTCGGCATGGAGGGCTCACGGGTGACGCTTCGCACTCCAGATGGGCCGCTGCGGCTCGAGCTACCCCTCCCCGGCCTCTACAACGTCTACAACGCCCTCGCCGCGGTCGCCACGGCAAGCGAGTTGGGCGTCGCGCCGGAGCGGATCGTCGCCGCGCTGGCAAGCATGCGCGCTGCCTTCGGACGGGTCGAGACGATCGAGATCGATGACACGCTCCTCTCGATCCTGCTGATCAAGAACCCGGCTGGAGCCAACGAGGTGTTGCGCACCTTGCGCCTCGAGGCGGACGCGGGCGGCCTCGACCTCTGGATCGCCCTCAATGACCGCATTGCCGATGGCCGTGATGTCTCCTGGATCTGGGATGCGGATTTCGAGCTGCTCGAGGGCGCTGTGCGCCGCGTCGTCTGCACCGGCACGCGAGCGGCGGAGATCGCGGTACGCCTCAAGTACGCTGGCCTGCCAGTGGAGGCGATTGAGGTGGAGACGGGGATCGAGCGCTCTCTCGACCGGGCGCTGTCGGGAGCAGAGGGCCGCCTCTTCGCCCTGCCCACCTACACGGCCCTGCTCGAGCTGCGCAAGTTGCTCGCCACGCGAGGGCTCGCTCAGGAGTTCTGGCGATGAGCACTCGAGTTGCACGATGAGCGAGGTGATCTGGCACGACGTCGAGTGCGGCAGCTACCGGGCCGACCTGCCGCTCTGGGAGGAGCTGGCGGCGAAAACCACCGGCTCGATCATGGAGCTGGGCTGCGGCACGGGTCGCGTGACGATGCATCTCGGCAAAGACCTCGCGCGCCACGTGCTCGGCGTCGACCGCAACCCAGAGCTCGTCTCTTCGCTGTGGGAACGCTCGCAGATGCGCTCCGGCCTCGCCGAGATCGGCGACGTGCGCGACTTCGACCTGGCCGGCAAGTTCGAGCTGGCGCTGGCGCCAATGCAGCTGATCCAGCTGCTCGACGACGAGCAGGATCGCATCGACTGCCTCTCTTGCGTCGGCGATCACCTCAAGCCGGGTGGTTTAGCGGCGTTCGCGATCGTCGAGGAGCTGCTTCCGCTGCCGCTCGAGGGGGCGTCGCCACCGCTGCCCGACGTGCGCCAGACGGAAGGCTGGATCTACTCGAGCCTGCCGCTCGAGTCGGTCGCCGGACCCGACTCGATCGTCCTGCGACGCCTGCGTCAGACCGTCGATCCCGACGGGGAGATGACCGAGGAGCTGAACGAGATCGAGCTCTGCGTCCTTTCCGCCGAGACGCTCGAGGCTGAGGCGATCGAGGCGGGCCTGCGTCCCGTCGGACGGCGCCAGATCCCGCCGACCGACGCTCACGTGGGTTCCACCGTCGTCCTGCTCCAGAAGGTGCCCTGATGGAGCTGCGCTTGCTCGCCCTCTACCCGGAGCAGATGAACATCTACGCTGACCGCGGCAACATCCTCTTCTTGCAGCGCCGCTGTGAGTGGCGCGGGATTGCCTTCCAGTACGCCGCTGCCGGGCCGGGCGAGCGCTTTGACCCGGCCGGTCACGACTTCGTCTACCTCGGCGGCGGTCAGGACCGCGACCAGCGCGCGGTCGCCGCCGACATGGTCGAGAGCAAGCGCGAGGCACTCGCCGCCACGGTCGAGGACGGCGCCGTGGTGCTCGCCGTCTGCGGTGGCTATCAGCTGCTGGGCGGCAGCTATGAGCTCGGCGACGAGCGCCTGCCTGGTCTTGGTCTGGCCGACCTGGAGACCGTGAGACGGCCGGGTCCGCGCCTGATCGGCAACGTCGCGATCGAGGTCGACCTCGGCGGCGGCCCGCAGACCGTGGCGGGCTTCGAGAACCACGGAGGCCGTACCTTCCTCGGGCCGGGGGCGGAGCCTCTCGGCCGGGTTCTGAACGGCTTTGGCAACAACGGTGAGGACGGCTTCGAGGGAGTGCGTCGCGACAACCTGATCGGCACCTACCTGCACGGCCCGTTGTTGCCCAAGAACGCCTGGCTCGCCGATCACCTGATCGCCCTCGCGCTGGAGCGCCGCTACGGCGAGCGCCCCGACCTGGAGCCGCTCGACGACACGCTCGAGCGAGCCGCCCACGACTCGGCTCGCCAGGCCGCGCTTGCCTGAGCCGTTGCCCTAGCGCCCGCTGGAGCCGAAGCCGCCGTCGCCGCGGGCCGAATCGGCCAGAGCCGCGGTCTCGACCGGCGTGGCGATCGCTATCGGCGCGATCACCAGCTGCGCGATCCGGTCGCCGGGTTCGACCCGGAAGGTGTCCGCCGGATCGGTGTTGAGGAGCAGCACCCGCAGCTCACCTCGGTACCCGGAGTCGATCAGGCCCGGGGCGTTGACCAGAGTGATGCCGTGCTTCTTGGCGAGCCCCGAGCGCGGCAGGACCAACCCGGCGTGTCCATCGGGGATCTCGACCGCCACCCCGGTGCCGACGCTCCACCGCTCGCCGGGGCCGATGTGGGCCGGCTCGCTGGCGTAGAGATCGAGGCCCGCGTCGCCGTCGTGCGCCCGCGTCGGCAGGATCGCGTCGTCCTGCAGCTTGGCGACGGGCAGCTCCACGGCAGCGAACCCTAGCTAGGCGACGGCGAGATCGGCGAAGCGATGCAGCTCGGCGGTCGGCACCTTGGCCTGGACGAGGACGCCGTCGTCGCGCTCGGTGCGGTTGAGGTCGCCGGCGATCTCGTGCAGCTCGTGCAGTCGCCCACCTTCGGAATAGGGAATCAGCAGCTCGACCTCGGCCAGAGTGTCGGTGAAGGCGGCCTCGATGCGCTCGCGCAGCTCGTCGAGACCCTCGCTTGCCAGCGCCGAGACCAGCACCGCGTCGGGATGATGCAGCAGCACCTCGGCCCTGTCCTCGTCGCCGAGCAGGTCGGCCTTGTTGAGGACCAGCACTCGCGGTCCCGTCCCGGCACCGATCTCCTCCAGCACCTCGTCGACGGCTTTGATGTCGGCTGCGCGCCGCTCCTCGCTTGCGGCGGCGTCGACGACGTGCAGGATCAGGTCCGCCAGCACGGTCTCCTCCAGCGTCGCCTTGAAGGCCTCGACCAGCTGGTGAGGCAGCTTCTCGATGAAGCCGACGGTGTCGGTCAGCAGGTAGTCGCGGCCGGAGAGCTCGACGCTGCGGGTGGTCGGATCGAGGGTGTGGAAGAGCCTGTCCCCGACGCCGACGTCGGAGCCGGTCAGGGCGTTGAGCAGCGTCGACTTGCCGGCGTTGGTGTAGCCGGCGAGGGCGACGCGGGGCAGCGATGAGCCCTCGCGGCGGGCGCGCATGACGCCGCGGTTGCGCTCGAGCCGGGTGAGGCGGCCGCGCAGCGCCGCTATGCGGTTTCGCGCCAGGCGGCGGTCGGTCTCGATTTGGCTCTCACCCGGGCCCCTGGTGCCGATGCCGCCGTCCATGCGCCCAGCGCCAAGCCGCTCGAGGTGGGTCCAGAGCCCCCGCATGCGGGCCATGTTGTATTCGAGCTGGGCCAGCTCGACCTGCAGCTTGCCCTCGGCCGAGTGGGCGTGGTCGGCGAAGATGTCGAGGATCACCGCGGTGCGGTCGATCACCGGTACGCCGAGGGCCTCCTCGAGGTTGCGCTCCTGGCGCGGTGCCAGCTCGTCGTCGCAGGCGACCAGGTTGGCATCGCAAGCGGCGATCTCAGCCTTCAACTCGTCGAGCTTGCCGCGGCCGACATAGCGGTCGGGATCCGCCTTCTCACGCTGCTGCACGGCCTCGCCGGCGGTGGCGACACCGGCGGTGCGCAGCAGCTCCTTTAGCTCGGCAAGCGGATCGCCCTCCTCCTTACCGCTCGTGATGCCTATCGCCAGCGCTCTCTGCCGTGCTCTCGGGTTGGAGACGCCCGCGCCCCCCGCGCCGTTGGCGGTCTCCGCCTTGCGTCCGTTTCTCGATCGCTGCACCTCCCCAGATTGTAGGTGGATGTTCGATCCGGTTAGGGTTAGCGGCCGTGAAGGCCTTTGTGACGGGAGCGACGGGGTTCATCGGCGGCGAGGTTGCCCGTCAGCTGCGGGCTCGTGGCGACGAAGTCGTCTGCCTCGTGCGGACCCCGGAGAAAGCGACTGAGCTCACCGAGCTCGGCTGCCAACTGGTCAGCGGCGATCTCGGCAATGAGGCTGCGATGCGTGAGGGCATGGAGGGCTGCGACGGTCTCGTCCACGCCGCAGCGATGTACGAGGTCGGCATCCCGGCCAAGCAGCATCCGGAGATGTACGAGGCCAACGTGACCGGCAGCGAGCACGTGTTGCGGGCAGCGAAGGCGGCGAAGGTCGGCAAGATCGTCTACGTCTCCACCTGCGGCACCTTTGGCAATACCCACGGCAAGACGGTCGACGAGACCTACCAGCACCCCGGCAAGGAATTCACCTCCTACTACGAGGAGACCAAGCTCGAGGGCCAGCGCGTCGCCCAGCGGATGATCGACGAGGAGGGCCTGCCCTGCACGATCGTCCAGCCAGGTGGCGTCTACGGGCCGGGTGACGAATCGCAGGTCGCGGACCTGCTGAAGGAATTCTTCGCCGGACGCCTCTTCCTGCTGCCCTTTCCCGACCTCGGCATCTGCCTCACCCACGTCGAGGACATCGCAGCTGGCATCCTGCTGGCGCTCGACAAGGGCAAGGCCGGTGAGACCTACGTGATCAGCGGCCCGGCAACGACGATGCGCGAGGCGATCGAGACGATCGCCAAAGTCAGCGGCCGCAAGGCGCCCAAGCGCAACATGCCGACCGCTCTGATGAAGGCGCTCACACCGATCGGCCCACTGGTCGGCAAGATGATCGGCCAGCCGCCGAACATGCGCGAGCTGATCTCGACCGCCGATGGCGTCACCTTCTGGGCCAGCTACGACAAGGCGAGCCGGGAGCTCGGCTACGCCCCGCGTGGCATGGAAGAGGGCATCCGCCAGACGCTCGAAGCCGACGAGCGCTTTCCGGATCCGGTCGCCTGAGCGCCCGCTGCCCGTGCGCGTCATCGACGTCAAGCACCTCGGGCGACCCCATGTGATCGGCTGCTGGGAGGTCGACGGCATGCTGGTCGACCCCGGCCCGCAGTCCTCGATGGAGACACTGCTCGAGGCACTCGGCGAAGAGCGGCCGCGGGCGCTGTTGCTCACCCACATCCACCTCGACCACGCGGCGGCGACCGGCGCCCTGGTGCGGCGCTGGCCCGATCTCGATGTCTACGTCCACGAGCGTGGCGCGCCCCACCTGATCGACCCCGCGAAGCTTCTGGCCAGCGCCGAGCGCCTCTACGGCGATGCGATGGAGCGTCTCTGGGGTGAGATCGTGCCGGTCCCCGAGGCAAACGTGAAGCCGCTCAGCGGCGGTGAGGACGTGCTCGGCATGCGGGTCGCCTACACGCCCGGCCACGCCTCTCACCACGTCTGTTACCTACACGAGGAGAGCGGCACCGCCTTCGTCGGCGACGTCGCCGCGGTGCGCATCCCGCCTTCCAACCTGATCGTGCCCCCCACGCCACCGCCGGACATCGATATCGAGACCTGGCTCGACTCGATCGCGATCGTCGAGTCCTGGCGCCCCGAGCGCCTCGCCCTCACCCACTTCGGCGCCGTCGAGGACCCGATCGAGCATCTCGAGGTGGTCCGGGTGCGCCTGCGCGAGGAGGCCAACCTCGCCCGCGAGCTCTCGGCCGAGGAATACGAGCGCCAGCACCGGGAGCAGATAGCCAAGAGCACCGATCCCGAGACCGCCGAAGAGCTGATCCAGTGCGTGCCGCCCGAGTACCAGTGGCGCGGTCTCGACCGCTACTGGCGTAAGCGTCTCGTCAACCAACATGGGGAGTCAAAGTGAAACCAAGCATCAGTCGATCGTCACTTCGTATCGCCACCTGTCTCGTCATCGCAGTCATCGCCGCGATCGGTTTCGCCGCCTGCGGGGATTCGGAAGAGGAGACGCAGAGCCTTACCTTCACCCTGAGTGGAGAAGGTAAAAGCGCCAAGACCAGCGGGCCCTCGAGTGCTGAGACGGGCCTGGCCGAAATCACCTTGACGAACGACCGCAAGGGCGAAGGCGATCTGCAGCTGATCAGGGTCGAGGGCGATCACTCGCCCGAGGAAGTGGTGGAAGGGCTGGAAGCCGCGATGAACGGCAAAGCGTTCCCCGAGTGGTTCTTTGCCGGCGGTGGTGTCGGTGCCACGGCCGCGGGCAAGAGCCAGACCGTGACCCAGGTGCTGGAGCCAGGCACCTACTACGCGTTCAACACCGAAGGCAGTCAGGAACAGTCAGATCCCGCATCGGTTCCGGCCGTGGAAGTCAGCGGCGACGTCTCCGACGAGACGGTGGAAGCCGACGAGACCGTCGACGCTTTCGAGTACGGCTTCGAGGCCGACCAGCTCTCCGCAGGCAAGACCGAGATCGCCTTCGACAACACCGGGGCTCAGCCCCATCATCTGCTTGCCGCGCCGCTGATCGGCGACAACACCGCGGAGGACGTCGAGAAAGCCTTCAAGAGCGAAAAAGGCAAACCTCCCTTCGACGAAAAAGGCTTCCAGACCACGGCCGTGCTCGAAGGCGGCGAAGGCCAGCTCGTCACGCTCGACCTGAAGCCGGGGCGCTACGTGTTCTTCTGCTTCATCACCGACCGCCAGGGCGGTCCGCCCCACGCCCTCAAGGGCATGGTCGACGAAGTCGAGGTCCGCTAGCCGCTTAGGAGGTGAGGTGCTCGCGCATACGCTCGACGGCCTCAGTGATGCGGTCGTCGGGCGTAGTCAGCGAGATCCGGAAGAAGCCCTCGCCGCTGGGCCCGTACATCGAGCCTGGGGAGACGACCACGGCGGCGTCTTCGAGGACGAGCTCGGAGAAGGAGGTCGAGGTGTGGCCCTCAGGGACCGGCGCCCAAACGTAGATCGTGCCCTTCGGGGCGCTGACCTCGACGCCGATCTCGCGCAGCGCGCCGACGACGAGGTCGCGACGGCGCACATAGGTTTCGTTCATCCGCTCGAGCGGGCCACTGGGGCCCTGTAGCGCTGCTACGCCGGCCATCTGCACGGCCTCGAAGAGGCCGGAGTCGACGTTGGTCTTGAGTCGCCAGTAGGTCTGCACGGCCTCGGCGTTGCCGAGGATCGCCGCGCAGCGCCAGCCGGTCATGTTGAAGCCCTTGGAGAGCGAGAAGACCTCGACCCCGACCTCCTTGGCACCGGGCGTGGCGAGGAAGCTCGGTGCCACGTAGCCGTCGTAGGTGGTCTCCGAGTAGGCGTTGTCGTGGACGACGAGGATCTCGTGCTCACGGGCGAAGGAGACGACCATCTCGAAGAAGCCCTCGGGGACGACGGCGCCGGTCGGGTTGTTGGGGAAGTTGATGAACATCAGTCGCGCCTTGGCGGCGACCTCTGCGGGGATGGCGCTGAGGTCGGGGGCGAAGCCCAGCTCGGGGACCAGCGGCAACAGCTCCGGCGTGGCGCCGGCGAGGATCGGACCGCCGGTGTAGACCGGGTAGCCGGGGTCGGAGGCGAGCGCCACGCCGCCCGGGTCGAGGAAGGCGAAGCAGAGGTTGTAGATGCACTCCTTGGCGCCGATCGCGGGGATGACCTCGCTTTCGGGGTCGATCTGCACCCCGAAGCGGCGGTCGTAGAACTCGGCGAATGCCTCGCGGAACTCGGCCCGGCCGCGGTTGCTCGGGTACTTCTGGTTGTCGTTCTCGGCGACCGCCTGCTGCATCGCCGAGACGACGTGCGGGTAGGTTGGTTCGTCGGGATCGCCGATGCCGAGGCTGATCACGTCGATGCCGGCGGCGCGCTTGTCGGCGATGCGACGCTCGAGCTCCTGGAACATGTAGGGAGGCATTGCCTCGAGGCGCTTGGACGGATCTGAGATTCCCATGGGCGCGGAAATCTAGTGGTCCAGCTCGGCGAGCGCGCTGAGCAGCTCAGGCGAGAGCTCGCCCGAGCAGATCGGCTCGGCCCAGCCGGTCAGGACGACGTCGAGATCGGCCGAGATCTCGACCTCGAGCTCACCCCCGTCCAGCTCGACGACGATCGGGCTCGGGGCGCCGCGCAGGAAGGCGGTGACCGCGGCGCCGCTGGCTCCCGTGCCGGAGGAGAGCGTCTCCCCCACGCCGCGCTCGAAGATCCGCGCCCGGACACGATTGCCGTCGACCGAGAAGAAAGAGACGTTGGTGCGGTTGGGAAAGAGCTCGTGGGCTTCGATCGGCGGCCCGATCTCGCTGAGGTCGAGGCTCTCCAGCTCATCGCCGACTTCAATCGCGCACTGCGGGTTGCCGATCGAGACATGCTGGAAGCTCCACTCACGCCCCGCTGAGCTAAGCGTTCCGGTCCCATCGGGCCCTCCCGATGGAAAGTCCTTGGATGCCGTGGCGGCGCGTCCCATCTCGACCGAGCAGGTGTGATCGGAGGTAATCGTCGGCGTGATCGGGCCGGCCACAGTGTCGATCGTGAAGGTCTCGGCGTCGGTCCAGCCATGGCGGCGCAGGTAGAGGATCGCCTCTCGTGCGCCGTTTCCGGACAACTCCGCCTCGGAGCCATCAGGGTTGAAGATCCGCAGCGAGGCCACGAAGGCCGGGTCCTCACTGCGTGCGAGCAGCAGCACCCCGTCGGCGCCGATGCCGAAATGAGCGTCGCAGAACCACTCAACCCTCGCCGGGGTCAGCTCCCAGGGAAGCCGATCCTGCTCGAGGATCAGGTAATCGTTGCCCAGTGCCTGCCACTTCTCGAATCGCACGCGCGCAGACCCTAGTGGGCAGCGGCAAGCGCCGGGGTGCGCTCACGCAGACGCACGCGCAGACCCTTGGGGCTCATCGTGAAGCCAAGTAGCTCGGTGACCGGTCCTGCTGAGGGGTCGAGCTCGATCTCGAAGTTGCGAGCGATCATTCCCAGCGCCGTCTTCGCCTCGAGGAAGGCGAGGTTGCGCCCCGGGCAGAAACGTGGGCCGGCGCCGAAAGTCAGGAAGGACTTCTGGTCGGGCACGTCGAGCTCGTCGTTGTCCTCCAGCCAACGCTCCGGCCTGAACTCGTCTGCACGCTCGACCTCGCGCAGGCCCGCGTAGCGGTGCAGGAGGAAAAGCCGCGTGCCGGCGGGGATGTGGACACCGCCAACCTCGGTGTCGGCGAGTGGCTCGACGCCTGTCACCGGCACCACGGGCGTCAGTCGCATCGACTCGCGCAGCACGCCCTCGCCGTAGCGGAAGTCCGCGACCGTGTCGTACTCGGTCGCGTAGGGCTGCTCGCCAAGCACTTCGTTCGCCTCTTCGGCCCAGCGAGTCTGGATCTCCGGACGGCTGGCCATCGACCAAATCGTCCAAGCCATTGAGTGCGAGGTCGTGTCCTCGCCGGCCAGCAAGAGCGTGAAGACGTTGCCGACGATTTCCTCGTCGCTGTAGGTGCCGTCCTTTTCCTGGGCGCTGATCATTCCCTCGAGGAAGTTCTCCGGCGACTCACGCAGCTGCGGCCGGGCGGCGATGCGCTTCCGGGTCTCGCTCATGAAGGTCATAACCGCCTTGTGAATCTCGCTGACAGAGCGCTCGAGCGCGCGATCCGCGGGCAGTTTGAACCAGCGCCAGTAGGGCACCGGCGCGAACAGTCGCCGGTTGGTCGCATGGAAGACCCGGTGAAGGTGGCCCTGCAACTCGCCGTCGCCGCGCTCGAGCGTGTTGAGATCGTGGCCGAAGGCCAGCGCGGAGGTTACGTCGACGGTGAACGACGACAGCGCTTCGCCGATCTCAAGGCTCTTCCCGTCGCGCGCGGCCTGCTGGAGCCTGCGATGAAGGCGCTCGGTGCAGGTGCTGACGACCTCGAAATAGCGCTGCAGGTGGTTGCTGTTGAGCGCAGTGACGGCCAGTCGCCGCTGGTGGCGCCAATCGTCGCCCTCGACCGCGAATACACCCGCGAAGCCCATCTCTTCGCTGATTTCGAGGATCTCGCTCCAGCGCCGGAACCCGTCGGGACGGTCGCGCAGGACGGCGTTGAGCACGTCGGCGTCGCCGATCACCACGATCTCTCGCGGCCCAACGCTGAAGCGGTACATCGGGCCGTATTCCGCGCACCACTTCTCGGCGGTCTGGTGCATCGTCTGCGGACGCACCTGGAGCGCGCTGCCGATCACCGGCAGCCCCTTGGGCCCAGGTAGATCGGAGATCGAACGCGTCGCCATGACGGCGCCCAGTGTCCCAGAAGTCAGGAATTCCTGGCCAGTAGCGCAGCGATCTCGCCAGCGACAGCCGCGTCGTCCCGATCGCCGCGATCGATCCACTCGAGGTTGGGGATCTTGCGCATCCAGCTGAGCTGACGCCGCGCGTAGTTGCGCGAGCGCTTCTGCATCAGCTCGAGGTCGCCGCTGAGCACTTCGTCGAAGCCAAGCGCCTTACGAGCCGTCCGCGAAGGCCCGGCCTCTTCTGCCCTCACAACCTCCTCCCGCGCCCCTGCCGCCACGATCGCCTCCGTCCGAGCATCGATCCGCTCGTACAACCTCTCCCGGTCCATATCGATCCCAAAGATCGCCGTCGGGTGTCGAGTCTGCGGTGACCACAACTCAGACCCCGGATCTTCCGGTTCTGCCTTGACAAGAGACAACTCCGCCAGCGCTGCCCGCAAATACAACCCCGTCCCCCCCACCACAATCGGCCTCCGCCCCATTTCCAACGCCTCGTCAATTGCCGCGTGAGCGAGCGGCATGTAGCTGCCAACATTGAAAGCCTCGGAAACCGGCACGAACCCCACAAGCTTGTGCTCTAGGAGAGCTTGCTGCTCGGCGGTAGCCACTCCGGTAAGAGTCGAAAGCCCCTCGTAGACCTGCAACGCATCGCAGGAAATTGCAACTGGGTCTTCGCCACGCTTCCGAAGCTCCTTCGCAAGAGCGACGGCGACACCGGTCTTCCCGACGCCCGTCGGCCCAAATATCGCGACTACCGACACCTAGGCGGAGCGGCTGAGCAGTCTCTCGGTGCCCATCAGCGTCTGGGATGTGGCCTTTGCGATCTCCACATCGACGAGCTCGCCGGCCTTCGCCGTTCCCTCGAAGTTGACGGCCTTGTTGTGTCGGCTGCGCCCGCGCAGACGCGTCGCATCGGTTCGGCTGGTGCCTTCGACCAGGACCTCTATCTCGCGCCCGACGAACCGCTGGGCCTTCTCGCTGGCTCGCTTTTGGACCAGCGCGACGAGCCGCTCCATCCGCTCGACCTTGACCGGATGCGGAACTTGATCCTCGAACTCGGCCGCCTCCGTTTCGCGCCGCGGCGAGAAGACGAACGTGAAGGCGCTGTCGTAACCCACCTCGTCGACGACCTCGAGAGTCTCGGCGAAGTCGGCCTCGCTCTCGCCGGGGAAGCCGACGATGATGTCGGTGGTGATCGCGCAGTCGGGGACGTGCTCGCGGATCAGCGAGACACGATCCATGTAGCGCTGGCGGTCGTAGGTGCGGCGCATGCGCTTGAGCACGACGCTGGAGCCCGATTGCAGCGGCAGGTGGATGTGCTCGCAGACGGAGGGCAATTCCGCGTGGGCGCGGATCACGTCCTCCTTCATGTCCTTTGGGTGCGGGCTGGTGTAGCGGATGCGGTCGATTCCGTCGACCGCATCGACTCGCGCCAGCAGCTCGGCGAAGCCGATCCGGGACTCCTTCGGCAGGTCGCGCCCATAGCTGTTCACGTTCTGGCCCAGCAGGGTGATCTCGCGCACGCCGTCGGCGGCCAGCGCTTCAGCCTCGATGACGAGCTCGCCGGGGTCACGGCTGACCTCGCGACCTCGCGTCGAGGGCACGATGCAGTAGGCGCATTTGCAGTTGCAGCCTTGGGAGACCTGTAGCCAGCCCTGGAACTCGCGCACCCGCTGGGTCGGCAGGTGGGCGGAGAAATCCTCGAACTCGAAGTACCCCTGGGCGCTCAGCGACTCGGAATTTAGAAACTCAGCCAGCTTATGAATCTGGCCGGGACCGAAGGCGACATCGACGAATGGGAAGCGCTGGAAGACCTCCTCCTTAACCGACTGCGCCCAGCAACCGCCGACGCCGACGACGCGCTCGGGGTCCTCTGACTTGAGCCGCTTGGCCTCACCGAGGTGAGCGATGAAGCGGTTGTCCGCCGACTCGCGGATCGAGCAGGTGTTGAAGAGGATCAGGTCGGCGCCTTCGCGATCGGGCGCCTCCTCGTAACCCAGCGACTCGAGCATGCCGCGCATGCGCTCAGAGTCATGCACGTTCATCTGACAGCCGAACGTGGTGACGTGGTACCGCTTCCCCATAGCCCTCAGGGTACTGAGGCCGCCGAGATGCGCGGCCTATCGCACCGTCAGCGTGCCGGTCATGCCGGCTTCGGCATGACCAGGAACGGTGCAGAGGAAGGTGTAGCTGCCTGGGGCGAGGTCAACGCTCAGCGAGGCTTTGCCTTCGGTGATCGTTTTGGTCGTGGCGAGCTCTTTGCCATCTTGTTCGATCGCGACGTTGTGTTCGAGCGCCGCCGGGTTGTCGAAGTCGATCGTGACCTCGCCGGGCTTGCTGGTCAGCTCCGTGGTGTCGAAGGCGATGTCCGTTGGGGAGGCGGCAAGCTGAAGGGTGTCTCCGGGGCCCGCGTCTGCGGCTTTGGGTTTCGGCGCCGACTCAGCTTTGGGCTCGGCTTCGACCGGCGAAGACTCCTCCTTGGTGATCTCTTTGTTTGCCTCCGAGAACTCCGCGGCCTCTGCCGCTTCCTCGTCCTGGGCGTGGAGCACGGAGAAGGTCGTCGTGCAACCGATCAAGAGGACGAACCAGAGGGCGACGATCGGCGCGGCTCGCCCGGGAAACTTCTCCGAGCGCAGCGCGATAAGGCTGATCAGCACCGCGGAGACCGCAAGTGCGACGCCGCAGACGTAGAAGAGATCGCCGTTGCTCATACGAGGGCCGGAATCCTATCCAGTGACCAGCAGGCGTCGTCAGGCGCCCCTACGCGGCCTCGGCCACGGGGGGCGCCGCCTCGGCGACAACCTCTTCTGCGGGGGCCGCATCGGCGCCGATTCCGAGCGCGGTGCGGACCTTCTCCTCGATCTCGCTGGCGATCTCGGGATTCTCTGCCAGGAACTGCTTGGCGTTGTTCCGCCCCTGGCCGAGCCGTGTCTCGCCGTAGGAGAAGAAGGCGCCCGACTTGCGAACGATGTCGTGCTCGATGCCGAAGTCGAGCAGCTCGCCTTCGCGCGAGATCCCCTGGCCGTACTCGATCTCGAACTCGGCCTGGCGGAAGGGCGCGGCGCACTTGTTCTTGACGACTTTGACCCGCACCCGGTTGCCAACCGCCTCGGTGCCGTCCTTGAGGGTCTCGATACGGCGGATGTCAAGCCGCTGCGAGGCGTAGAACTTCAGCGCCCGGCCGCCCGGCTGGGTCTCCGGCGAGCCGAACTGGACGCCGACCTTTTCGCGGATCTGGTTGGTGAAGACGCAGACCGTGTTGGTGCGGTTGAGGTTGCCGGCCAGCTTGCGCATCGCCTGTGACATCAGGCGGGCCTGCAGGCCGACCGTGGTGTCGCCGATTTGGCCGTCCAGCTCCGCCTTCGGCGTCAGCGCCGCGACCGAGTCGATCGCGACCACGTCGACAGCGGCGGAGGCGATCAGGCGGTCGGCGATCTGCAGTGCCTGCTCGCCGTAGTCCGGCTGGGAAACGAGCAGCTCGTCGGTGTCGACGCCGATCGCCCGCGCGTAGATCGGGTCCATCGCATGCTCGGTGTCGATGAAGACGCAGACCCCGCCCTTGGCCTGGGCCTCGGCGATGATGTGGTAAATCAGCGTCGTCTTACCCGAGGACTCCGGGCCGAAGATCTCGACGATCCTGCCTCGTGGCACGCCACCGATGCCGAGCGCCAAGTCAAGCGCGACGGCGCCGGTCGGAATTGCTTCGACCGGCAGCTTGCTGTCGGCGCCGAGGCGCATCAGGGAGCCCGCGCCGAAATCGCGCTCGATCTGGGTTACCGCGGCCTCCAGGGCCGCGTCCTTGGCTTTCGCCTCCTTCGCCGAGACATCGTTCAAAGGCGCTTTCTTGTCTGCCATCTTTTCCACCTCACTGCCGCCCGCCTTGGGACAGCTCGACTCGGGCCAGCGGCGTGTAGCGCGCACCCTTGGGGTTAAGTTCGGAACGGTAGAGCGTCACCCGGACGCAACGAACGGGTTCTAAGAGGGTCTGGGGCAGCGCTCCGGGTGGGCTCTCCACTGCTCGCGGACGCTTCGAACCGCGCCCGGCGGACTTCACCCTGGCCACGGTGACATGCGGCCAGAAGACACGTTTCTCGGCCTTGTAGAGCCGTTCCGTGACCAGCCTCCCCTCCAGCTCGGCCTGCAACGAGACCGCAGCGGGCGACTCCGCCGGCAGCGCGAAGAGCCGCACCCGTCGCAATGAAGGCTTTGCGACCGGCTCGCCGAGCCGGATCATCGGTGCTGCTGCCTCGAGCCCGGTGACGATCTTCCCGAGCCGCTCGATCTCACGCTCGGGCAGATAGCCGAGAAAGGCGAGGGTGATGTGCAGCGACTCCGCCGGCACCGCTCTCAGCGCTGGATCGCACAGCTCGCGCTCTCCCCACCCGACGATCCCGTCGCGCGATGCCTCGGGCAGGTCGAGCGCGACGAACAGCCGTGCCCTTGGGCTCTTCAGTCTCTCCTTCGCCATCTCCGACCACGCTAAGGGGCGCTGCCGCACGCGACAACGCGCGAGTGTGCCAAAAGCGAGCCGGTTTGCTCTATAGAGGCGCTTGCTCTTCGCCGAGCAGGATGCGCAGCAGGTGCATGCCGACGAGGGCCGAGCGCTCGCGGATGTCGGCGCGACCGCCCGGGATCACTGGCTCACGGGCGATTGCGGTGCCGTCGGCGAGGCGTGCGTTGAAGCAGACGTAGCCGACCGGCTTCTCCTCGCTGCCGCCGTCGGGGCCGGCGATGCCGGTCACCGAGACGGCGACGTCCGCCCCGAAGCGCTCCAGGGCGCCGAGGGCCATCGCCTCAGCCACCTCAGGCGAGACGGCGCCCTTGGCCGCGATCAGCTCCGGGTCGACACCGAGCAGGCTCGCCTTAGCCTCGTTTGAGTAAGAGACGACACCGCCGGCGAGATAGGCCGAGGCGCCTGGCAGGTTGGTGATCCGCGCCGCCAGCAGGCCGCCGCTGCACGACTCGGCGAGGCCGAGACGGTGGCCACTCAGCAGTCCCGCCACCTGAGAGTCGATTGTCTCTCCGTCGAGGCTGAAGAGATGACGAGCGTGGCGCTCAGCCAAGCCATCGCGGACAGCCTCGGCCGTTGCCGTCGCCTCATCGCGATAGCGCACGTCGATCTCGATCTCGCCGCGGCGCAGGCAGGTGGTGATCTCGACTTCGGGCAGGGCCACTCCCCCCTCCTCGATCTCGCGCAGGCTCTTGGCTATCTCCGACTCGGGCGTGCCGAACATGCGCAGCGTGTAGCCGTGTAGAGGTGAAGCGCGCCGCAGCAGGTCCCGCATCGGCTCTGTGGCAAGCGCGGCGGGCCACATCGGCTGCAGCTCGCGCGGTGGGCCGGGAAGGACGACGACGAGCGTCGCGTCGGCGGGCACGACGAGCCCTGGCGCGGTGCCGACCGGGTCGAGAGCGATCGATCCCTCGGGGACCATCGCCTGCTTGCGGTTCGCCGCCCGCACGGCCTCCTCGTCGAAATCGAAGCTGCGGGCGAAGTTGCGCAGGATCGCCGTGATCTTCTCCTCCACCACCTCGTCGAGCGCCAGGGGGCGGCCGGCAAACCCGGCCACCACCTCCGCCGTAAGGTCGTCGGCGGTGGGCCCGAGCCCGCCGGAGGTGACGATCAGGTCCATCCCCTCGGCGGCCATGAAACTCAACGCGGCGGCGAGATCGTCGGGGCGGTCGCCGACGACCAGAATGTGGGCGACGTCGATGCCGAGCATCGCCAGCTGCTCGGAGACCCACGGGCCGTTGCGGTCCGCGATTCGCCCGGTCAGCACCTCGGTGCCGGTGACCACGATCCCCGCTCGCACCTCGCTCATGCGCAGGTGGGCCGTTCAGCTTCGTCGAGCTGGGTCAGCGTGCCGGAAGCGTCGATCGAGTACCCGATTGGGCTGGACGTGGCGGGAATCTCCGCTTCCTTTCCGTCGATGCGCATCGAGACCTCTCCATTGCCTAGCGAGACGATGAAGCTACCGGACCGGAAGGGCCCCTCTTCCGCTCCTGCTTCGAGGATCTGGCCATCGACCAGCTCTTTGCCCTCGGCATCGAGCATGCAGACCCAGACTTCGGCGCTCGCTGCCAGGCGCACTGAGACGCCCTTGGTGGCGACCCGTGTCGGTGGGCTGGGCTGGAGATTGGCTTTGCCGTTGCTGCCCGAGGCGCGCGGCTGGAGGGCCGAGTCGCTGTCGCTTTCGCCGTCGGGAATCGCGACGATTGCCACTACGGCAATGAGGATGACGGCTGCTCCGACCAGCCAGCCAACCCCCGGTAGTTGACGACGAGGACCTGGCAGCCCCACCGACGTCGACGGCGGGATGGCTGCCGCGTCGATCGCTGGGCTGCTCGGCGCGCTCGCGCCTTCCACACTCCTCCGATGGTCCTCGGCAAGCCGCTCTCCGTCGAGGCCCAGGTAGGCCGCGTAAGTTCGGATGAAGCCACGCGCGTAGACCTCGCCGGGGAGGACGTCCCACTCCTCGTTCTCGATCGCGCGCAGGTAGCGGATCCGGATCCTGGTTGTGGCCTCGACCTCGGAAAGGTCGATTTTGCGACGGTTTCGGGCCTCGCGAAGGACCGCTCCGACTTCGTTGCCCATGGGGTCATTGTCCTACTCGGACAGCCCAGCGCACAAGAAAAGCGTAAGTGCCTACTCGGGGACCGCGGTGGGCGTCTCGGCGTCCGACTCCGCCCCGCCACCGACACGCCGTGCCATATCGGCCTGGGTGATCAGCACCTGGCGCGGTTTGGAGCCCTCGTAGCCGGAAATCACCCCACGCCGCTCGAGCATGTCGATCAATCGGCCGGCGCGCGTGTAGCCGACCCGGAGGCGACGCTGGATCATCGAGACGGAGGCGGTTTCGGTCTCGACGACGATGCGGATCGCCTCGTCGAGCAGATCGTCGCTGTCGGGGTCGAAGTCTCCGTCGGCCGTCTCGCCGAGGCCCTTCTCGTCGTGGACCTCGAGTAGCTCGGCCTCGAACTCGGGTTCACCTTGCTTGGCCCAGTGGCCGGTGATTCGGGCGATCTCCTCCTCGGTGATGAAGGCGCCCTGGATCCGTTGTAGCTTCGAGGTGCCGGCGCCGCGGAAAAGCATGTCGCCCTGACCGAGCAGCGCCTCCGCCCCGCCCTGATCGAGGATCACCCGCGAGTCGGTCTGCGAGGAGACGGCGAAGGCGATGCGGGCCGGGATGTTGACCTTGATCGTGCCGGTGATGATGTCCGTTGAGGGTCGCTGCGTGGCCAGCACGAGGTGGATGCCGGTAGCGCGTGACTTCTGGGCGAGCCTGATGATCGAGTCCTCGACTTCGGCCGGGGAGACCATCATCAGGTCCGCGAGCTCGTCGATCACGCAGAGGATGTGCGGCAGCTGCGGTTCGCCGGCCTTGGCGCGGGCGCGGTTGAGCTCGCCGAGGTTGCGGGCGCGGGCTTCGCCCATG
>Ga0164241_10001215_pt1 | contig 33777 bp, 25 predicted proteins | sample OricomyardsoilBY_FD_108780 | JGI IMG/M metagenome (GOLD analysis project Ga0164241, IMG submission 108780) | Backyard soil microbial communities from Emeryville, California, USA - Original compost - Back yard soil (BY) | ecosystem: Environmental > Terrestrial > Soil > Unclassified | place: USA... | reverse complement strand
GGGGTCACCTTTCGCACGCCCACCGGCGCCGTGCGCACCGGCCCGATCGACGTCGACTTCGACCGGCTCATCCGGCGGGACACCCTGATCTCCGTGCCACCCCAGAACATCGACTCGACGCTCGGCGTCATCGGCTTTCTGGACGAGACGCTCGACGTGTTCGCCCAGCTGATCCGCGGTTGCATGTGATCTTATTTCAGTACTAGCTAATATTAGCTGACACTGCTAATCTGGTCGCGTGCATGCGTTCGACGTGCTGGGCGATCCCGTGCGGCGCCGGATTCTGGAACTGCTGGCCGACGGCGAGCTGACCTCCGGCGGCGTCGTCGAGGTCATCGCGGCGGAGTTCGGCATCTCCCAGTCGGCCGTGTCCCAGCACCTGGCGGTGCTGCGCGAGTCCGGCTTCGCCACCGTCCGCCGGGACGGGGCCCGGCGGATCTACGCGCTGGACGCCGGCCCGCTGAGCGAGATCGACCGGTGGATGGACCGTTTCCGGCACCTGTGGAGCCAGCGGCTGGACGCGCTGCACACCGAGATCGTGCGCGGCAAGCGCGCGCGACGGGACAAGGACGAGGAGTCATCATGATCGACCTGCTGGCCCAACTGGCCCGGGTCCACCGCTCGGTCGCCCGGGACGCCGCCGCGAACCCGGACGCGGTCGTCCGGGTCACCCTGCGCCGCTCCTACCCGACCGATCCGGCCGACCTGTGGGGGGCCCTCACCCGCCCGGAGCGGCTGGCCCGCTGGTTCTCCCCGGTCAGCGGGGACCTGCGGCCCGGCGGCCATTTCCAGATCGAGAACAACGCCGGCGGCAACATTCTCGCCTGTGAGCCACCAACGCTGCTGCGCACCACGTTCGGCGACGCGAGCAGCATCGTCACGGTGAGGCTGGCCGCGAAGGGCGCGGACACCGAGCTCACGCTGGATCACACGGTGCCGGTCGCCCTCGCCGGCAGTGTCGCCGGAGCACTGTTCAGCGGCCCCGGTTGGGACGAGGCGCTGATCGGTCTGTGGCTGCACCTGCGTCACCCGGACACCGACCGAGTGGCCACGCTGGACACGGCGGAGGGCAGGGATTGGGCGCATCGCGTGGTCCTGGCCTGGGTCGAGGTCGCCGACGCGGCCGGGGCCCCGGCCGATCAACTCGAGGCCGGCCGGCAGGCCGCCCTGGCCCAGTTCGCGCCCCATGTGCTGGCCGGCGAACCGAGTTGACCCGCACTACCCCTGACATGCAGGAACCGCCCGACGCGGGAGGCATCGGGCGGTTCCGGTGGACGATCCCCGGACGTGCGCCTCTCGGCACGTGGTCGCTCGTGGCGACTGAAAGGGGTGGAGCCCGGGGCATGTTCTGCGGGGACCGTCGATATGCACAACGGGTCGGCCGCCACCTTCCTTCCCCACCACGACGTGACCTGCGTCACCAGGTCCGGATGACCACCGCGGCCGGTTCGAGTTTCATGATCATCCCCTCCGACGGCTGGTAGATTCCCCTGTGCCGGCGGGGCCTCCGGCGACCTCGGGTGTGAGCTGCAGGTGGCGGAGATGGCGAGCGGCATCGTCGGCTGGTTGCGGGCACACGATCCGGACTTCTCCGCCCTGGCCAAGGCGATCAAGGTCGCGGTCGCGGTGACGACCGGGCTGGCCATCGGCACCGCGGTCGCCGACCCGCAGCTGAGCCTGTTCGCCTCGTTCGGCGGCGTCGCGTTCCTGCTGTTCGCTGACTTCCCTGGCAGCGCAAGCGCCCGGCTGGGGGCCTACCTCGGCCTCTTCGGGGTCGGTCTCGTCCTCGTCGCGATCGGCACCCTGCTATCCCCGGTGCCGTGGCTCGCGGTCGCCGGGATGGCGGTCGTCGGCTTCCTGGTGCTGTTCTGCGGGGTGCTCAGCGCCGCGATCGCCGGGGCAGCCCGGGCGGCCCTGCTGGCCTTCATCCTGCCGGTCATGGTGCCGGCGACGATCGCCGACGTCCCGTCGCGGTCGGCCGGCTGGACGCTGGCCGCGCTGCTGTCGATCCCGGCGGCGGTGTTCCTCTGGCCGCCCCGCGATCACGATCGACTACGCCGGGCGGCCGGCCTGGCCTGCGCCGCCCTGGCCGACCAGCTGGCGGCATGGGCGTCCGGGGCCGACCCTTCCGCTCTCGCCCAGGCGCACGACCAGGCCGGGCGGGCGGTCGACGAGCTGCGGGTGCAGTTTCGCCGCACGAGCGTGCGCCCGGTCGGTATGACCACCGGCAGCCGTCAACTGATGCGACTGACCGATCGCCTGGAATGGCTGCACACCGTGATCGACCGCCTGCCCGGCGTGCCCGGGCGGACCGCGGAGCAGGTGAGGGTGGCCGACGCCTGCGTGCGGACGTTGCGGGACGCCGCCGCCGTACTGGCGCAGGCGCCACGTCGCCCGTCCTTCGCGACCCGTCAGGAGCTGTCGGTCGGCCTTCGCGCGCTGCAGCAACTGCATGTCGCCACCGAGACCTTCGCCCGGCTGGTCGAGTCCGCGTCGGCGCCGGATTCCGCGACGCACCCGTCGACGATGCTCGAGGTCTTGTACACGACCCGGCTGACCGGCCTGACGGTCGCCGCGTCGGCGGCCGCCGACGCCCGGCCGCTGTTCGACCGGCTGGTGGGCCGCATCCCGCCGGTGACAGCCGCCGCGGTGCTGCCGGTGCACCAGGTGCTGACCGGCCACCTGACGGTGCGGTCGGTCTGGTTCCAGAACAGCGTCCGGGGCGCGTTGGGCCTGACGATCGCCGTCGCGATCGCCGAGATCACCGACGTGGCCCACGGATTCTGGGTCGTGCTCGGCGCGATGTCGGTGCTGCGAACCACCGCCGTCACCACCGGCGCGACCGCGCTGCGGGCTGTCGGCGGCACCGTCATCGGCTTCGCGGTCGGTTCGGTGATCATGCTGCTGGTCGGTACCACGGCCTGGCACCTATGGCTGATCCTGCCGGTCACGCTCCTGGTCGCCGCCTACCTGCCGGCGGCGGTGTCGTTCATCGCCGGCCAGGCGGCCTTCACCGTGCTCGTCGTCGTGCTTTTCAACATCATCTCGCCGACCGGCTGGCAGGTCGGGCTGGTCCGGGTCGAGGATGTGCTGTTCGGCTGCGCGTCCGCGCTGGTCTCCGGGGTACTGCTGTGGCCGCGCGGTGCCGCGGCCGCCATCCGGCAGGCGCTGGCCGAGTACTACCGCCGGGCCGCGGACGCCGTCGTCGCCGCGGCGGACCACCTCGTCGGCCGCGAAGTCTCGCTCGGTCCGGCGTTGTCCGCCGCGGCCCTGGCCTCCCTGCGGCTGGACGACGCATTGCGCGAGTACCTGTTCGAACGCGGCAGCCGGAACGTGCCGCTGGAGGCGCTCACCGCGCTGACCAACGGGGCCGGGCGGATTCGGATGACCGCGGAGGCGGTGGCCGAACTGCCGCGCGTCACCGATCCGATGCGATCGACCGCCGACGCACTGACCGGATCGGCGGGCGATGGCCGCGAGTGGTTCGGCCAGCTGGCCGACCGGGTCGAGCACGATCGCCGGCCGACCCCGCAACTACCCGCCCCGGACGAGCCGACCGCCGAGCGCACCGTTCTCGCCGACGCCCGGAAGGCCTGGGGCACTCAGCCGGCGACCAGGGTTCCCGCGGGCCGGCTCGCCGACGGCCGCACCCTCTGGGTGGCCGCGCTGTACCTGGACAACCTGAGCTGGGTGCAGCGGCGGCTGGTCGCCCCGGCGGACGCACTGGCGGGTCACGCCGCGACCCTCCCGACCGGCGAATCCACAAGTGTGGGGACACCCGGATGACCGGCGCCGGACGCTCCGCCCGGCCGCGCCGACCGGTGCGGGGACCGTTCGCCCTGGTCGCGGGGACCGTGCTGATCCTGCTGCACGGGGTGCCCTGGTCGGTGCTCGTGCTCGCGCCGGCCTGGCCCGCCTGGCTGTTCTGGGTGGGCACGGGCCTGCTGGTGGCCGCGGCGGTGCTGTTCCCGGTCGCGATGGTGCGAGGCCACGGCCGCCGGGCCCAGGACGGCTGGGCGGTGGCCGGCGACACCTGGCTCGGCCTGGTCTGGATCCTGTTCGCCTGGTCGGTGGTCGGCGGGCTGGTCGACCTCGCCCTGCTCGTCGCCGGCGCCGGCCCGGCGGGCCGACGGTGGGTCGCCGTCGCGGTGCTGGTCGTCGTGGTCGTGCTGGCGACCTGGGGTCTGGTCGAGGCCCGGCGGGTCCCCCGTGTGCGTCGCCGGGAGGTCGTGCTGGACCGGCTCGACCCGGCCTTCGACGGCGTGACGATCGCCCTGCTCGCCGACACCCACTACGGCCCGATCGACCGGGCCCGGTGGTCGATCCGGCTGGTCGACGCGGTGAACCGCCTCGACCCCGACATCGTCGCGCACGCCGGGGATCTGGCCGACGGGTCGGTGGACCGGCGTCGGGCGCAGGTGGCCCCGCTGGGCATCGTGCGGGCGAGCCTGGCCCAGGTGTACATCACCGGCAACCACGAGTACTTCTCGGGCGCCGTCCCCTGGGTCGAGCACATGGCCGGCCTGGAATGGACGGTGCTGCACAACCGGCACCTGGTCCTGTCCAGGGGGGACGCCCAGTTGGTCGTGGCCGGGGTGGACGACCGGACCGCCGCCGGCTCCGGGGTGCCCGGGCACGGCGCCGACCTGACCGCGGCGCTGGCCGGCGCGCCGCCGGACGCGCCCGTCGTCCTGCTCGCCCACCAGCCCAAGCAGGTCTCCGCGGCGGTCGCGGCAAGGGTGGACCTGCAGCTGTCCGGGCACACCCACGGCGGCCAGATCTGGCCGTTCCACCTGCTGGTGCGCGCCGAGCAGGGTGCCCTGCACGGGCTGACCCGACCCGGCGAACACACCCAGCTCTACACCACCAGGGGCGTCGGATTCTGGGGCCCGCCGTTCCGGGTGTTCGCGCCCAGCGAGATCAGCCTGCTGGTGCTGCGGTCGGGGTCGCGGCGCCGCGGTGGTTGATCATCGCGTGCCGCCCACGCAGGCGCGCAGGCGGGCCAGGTCACCCGGGGGCACCAGCTGCGCAGGCAGAGCGTGGATGATGTTGCTCTGCGCGGACCGCATGATCACCGCAGTGCCGGACGCCCACACATGGCGAAAGCTCGCGAACTTCATCTCGGACACACCCAAGGGTCCCGCCACGGTCAGCGCATCGGGACCGAAGGTCACCCAGTGCAGGCTCCCCGCCGGATACAGCCGGCCCAGCACGCGCCCCAGGGATCGGAACTGGGCGTAGTTGACGCCGATCAGGATCACCGCCAGCAGCACCGCCATCTGGCTGGGCTGACCCATGCCGAACCCCGCCGCCATGAAGACGCAGACGATGACGACCAGGCTCACCCACTTGATCGGCCGTCCGAGCTGGTACCGGAAGGCCGCCCGTCCCAGCCGCCGTCCGGTCCGTTCGTCGGCGAGATAGGAGTGAGCGCCGGGCGGGACGGGAGCGGTGTCCGGCGCCGGGGCGGTCTCGGGCATGAATGTGTCCTTCGATGTCGGGGCGGCACCGGCAGCGGTCCCTGATCATCGTGACGACGCCACCGTCGCGTACCTGTGTGCTGCGCGCCGAAAGTGAGCCGGACCACCGCGACACGGGTACCGGTGGGGATCAATCCTTGTCGATCGGGGGTTTATCCCTACTCCCCCGCGCCCGGGCGCGGACCAGAATGAACCTCATGGACACCGCCCGCCTGCCCGACCCGCGACCGGCCGACCGCTGGGCGCTCTTCGGCATCGCGGTCGCCCTCGTCGGGCTGTGGGTCGTCGGCCTGGTGACGCTGATCTTCCTGATCCTGGCCGTCGCGCTGCTGATCATCTGGATCGGGCTGCCGCTGCTGCTGGCCGCCCTGGCCGTGCTCCGCTGGCTCGCCCGGCTGCACCGCCGGTTGGCCGGCCGGGTCCTGGGCGTCGCGATCCTCGACCCGTACCTGCCGCTCCCGGGGGGCGGTCCGTTCGTCCGGCTCCGCGTCCGGCTCACCGACCGCGCCACCTGGCGCGACCTGGCCTGGCTGTTCGAGGTGTTGACCCTTGGCTTCGCCCTGCAGTTGACCGCGCTGATCTCGTTCCCGTTCCTCCCGCTGGGCTGGTGGGGGTCGCCCCTGCTGCTGCGGATGGACGCCGGCATCACCCGGCTGCTGCTGGCGTCCCAGGACGAGCGGCTGCACCAGCGGATCGACGAGCTGGAGTCGTCCCGGCAGGACACCGTCGACCATTCCGCGGCCGAATTGCGGCGCATCGAGCGGGATCTGCACGACGGGGCCCAGGCGCAACTGGTGGCGCTTGGTATGAACCTGGGCCTGGCCGAGGAGCTGGTGACCCGGGACCCGGCGGCCGCCGCCGAACTAATCGCCGAGGCGCGGACGTCGTCGACGACCGCCCTGTCGGACCTGCGGTCGCTGGTGCGGGGCATCCACCCCCCGGTGCTCGCCGACCGGGGCCTGGCCGGTGCGGTGCAGGCGCAGGCCCTGGCCCACCCGAGGCCGGTGGACGTCGACATCGTGCTGGACGGGCGGCCGCCCGCCCCGGTCGAGTCGGCCGTCTACTTCGCCGTCGCCGAGATGCTCACCAACAGCGCCAAGCACGCCGCCGCGCAGCACACCTGGGTGTGGATCCGGCACGACGACGGGGTGCTGACCGCGATGGTCGGCGACGACGGGGTGGGTGGCGCCCAGATGACCGCGGAGGGCGGGCTGACCGGCGTCCAGCGGCGGCTGGCCGCGTTCGACGGAACCCTGTCGGTGGCCAGCCCGCTGGGTGGTGGAACGATCGTCACCGTCAAGGTGCCGTGCGTGCTGCGGGTGTCCACCGCAGCCTGAGCCGGGAGATGCGATGCGGGTCGTGCTGGCCGAGGACCTGGCGTTGTTGCGCGACGGCATCGTCCGGATCCTGACCGCCCACGACATCCGGGTGGTCGAGGCCGTCGACAACGGGCCGTCGCTGCTCAAGGCGATCACCGAGCACCGGCCGGACGTCGCCGTCGTCGACGTCCGGCTGCCGCCCACCTTCACCGACGAGGGGCTGCGGGCCGCGCTGGCCGCCCGCGAACGGATTCCCGGTCTGCCCGTCCTCGTGGTCAGCCAATATGTCGAGCAGCTGTACGCACGGGAGTTGCTCTCCCAGGGCACCGGCGGCGTCGGCTACCTGCTCAAGGACCGGATCTCCGACGTCGCCCAGTTCATCGACGCCGTGCACCGGGTGGCCGGCGGCGGCACCGCGATGGACCCGGAGGTGATCGGCGCGCTGCTGTCCCGTCACCGCGACGACTCCCCCATCGCCTCGCTGACCCCGCGGGAACACGAGGTGCTCTCGCACATGGCCGAAGGCCGCTCCAACGCGGCCATCGCGGCGGCCATGTTCATCACCGAGAAGGCCGTCGGCAAGCACACCAACGCGATCTTCGGCAAGCTGGCGCTGGAGCAGAGCGAGGACGACAACCGCCGGGTGCTGGCCGTGCTGGCCTTCCTGGACAGCTCGCCCCGGTCGTGATTCGCCGCCGCGCCCGGACCCACCCATCCGCCCCCGCCCACATCGACCTCCACTTGAAGGTGAGGCTGTCCAGGGTGCGCGGCATGCCACACTGTCCGCCGTGACGATGGCGTATCTGGACGGAGACCCTCCCCGTGCGTTCGCCCATCGCGGCTGGCACCTGGGCGAGCTGACTGGCCTGGAGAACTCGATGCCCGCCTTCCGTCGCGCCTACGACGAGGGGTTCCGGTACCTGGAAACCGACGTGCACGCCACCACGGACGGGCAGCTGGTGGCCTTCCACGATCAGTCCCTGGGCCGGGTCACCGATCGGCCGGGTCAGATCGCCGCGCTGCCGTGGGCGCAGGTTCGCCGAGCCCGGATCGGCGGCACCGAGCCGATCCCGTTGATGGCCGATCTGCTGGAGGAGTTTCCCGACGCGCGGTTCAACATCGACGCCAAGGCCGATCCCGCCGTCGGCCCGCTGGGTGACCTGATCCGCCACACCGGTGCGACTGATCGGGTCTGCCTCGGCTCGTTCTCCGACCGGCGGATCGCCTCCCTGCGGGCCCTGCTCGGGCCGCGGGTAGCCACCTCGATGGGACCCCGCGAGGTGTTCCGGCTGGTGCGGGCCGCCCGGCTGGGCCGACCGTTCGCCACGCCCGCGGTGGCCGCGCAGGTTCCGGTCGCGTTCTCCCGGGTGCGGATCGTGACGCCCTCATTCCTGGCCACCGCGCATCGGGCCGGCGTCGAGGTGCACGTCTGGACGATCGACGACCCGGACGAGATGGGCCGGCTGTTGGACCTGGGCGTCGACGGGCTGATGTCGGACCGACCCGACCTGCTCCGGCAGGTCCTGGCCGAGCGCGGCTCCTGGTGACCGGGCACGGGCAGGTCCGCTTCTTCTACGGCCCGATGGACTGTGGCAAGTCGACCCTCGCGCTGCAGATCCACCAGAACCAGGTACGCCAGGGCCGCCGCGGGCTGTTGATGACGCGGCTGGACCGCTCGGGCCCGGCCCGGATCAGCTCGCGGATCGGGATCAGCAGCCCTGCCCTCGAAGTGACCGACGACCTCGAGCTCGACCTGGTGGCCCGTCAGGCGGGGTCGCTGGACTACCTCGTCGTCGACGAGGCCCAGTTCCTGACGTCGGCGCAGGTGGACCAGCTCGGCCTGGTCGCCGATGACCTGGCCGTGGACGTGTATGCGTTCGGCATTGCGACCGACTTCCGCAGCGTGCTCTTTCCGGGATCGGCCCGCCTCTTCGAGATCGCCGACAAGGTCGCCCCGGTACAGGTCGAGGTGTTGTGCTGGTGCGGGCGCGCGGCCCGCTTCAACGGTCGGGTGGTCGACGGCCGGCTGGCCCGGCAGGGTCCGACGGTGCTGGTCGCGGACACCGAGTCGGGCCGGGATCCGGGCCCGCAGGTGGATCCGGAATCAGAGGCGGGGCGGTCGCGTTACCAGGTGTTGTGCCGGCGTCACTACCGCTCGGGCGAGTTGGCACCGAACCAGGCGCGACCCGCAGACGTGTGACTGAAGGAAATTTCTGGTTTCCGCGTCACCAGGCGGACGTTGACGCGTCTGGACCAGTGAAGGGATCCTATGTGCCCGGTGGGCCGGCAACGCCGACGATCGGGTCGGAGTGGGTACGGAGTTGGATGTAGTACTCGACACACATGGGTAGCAGTGCAAACTGTTCATCCAGGCGGGAACGAAAGCCCGCCGACCAGCGTTACTCACCGGTAGACCCCTGCGGACCCGCGGGCTCGTCGTCGGTGAGACGACAAGGTGCCACCGCCGCCTCCCGGCCGCAACTCAGGGCACCGCACCACCAGCAAGGAAGGAACACCATGGCCGACCGTGTCCTGCGCGGAAGCCGCCTGGGCTCGACAAGCTACGAGGCCGATCGCAATCACGATCTGGCGCCCCGTCGCACGGCGACCTACCGCTGCCCGCGTGATCACGAATTCACCGTTCCGATGGCCGACGACGCCGAGGTGCCCTCGGTGTGGGACTGCCGGATGCACGGGCTCTCGTCGACCCTGATCGACGGCTCGGTGCCGGAGGGCAAGGCGGCCAAGCCGCCGCGCACCCACTGGGACATGCTGCTGGAGCGCCGTTCCATCGAGGAACTCGAAGAGATCCTCAACGAGCGGCTGGCCGAACTGAAGGCACGCCGCACCGCCTCCTGAATCGGTCCGAGGATCCGGCCTGAATCGGTCCGAGGATCCGGACAAAGCAACCATTGACGTCCGACGCCACCTGCCCGGCCGGGTAGGTGGCGTTGTGCTGTGCACGGCCGGCGGGTCAGGCCTTGCGGCCGAACCCTCCGGTCAACTGCTGCCACCGGTGCGCGGCCCCCCACTGGGTGACCTTGAGCAGCGCTTCCCGCACGATGCTGCCGCTCATCTTCGACTCGCCGATCTGCCGCTCGGTGAAGGTGATCGGCACCTCGGTGACGCGGAAGCCGGCGCGAACCGTCCGCCAGGCCAGGTCCACCTGGAAGCAGTATCCGGTGGACGCGACGTCGTCCAGGGCCAGCGCCTTGAGCACCTGCGACCGGTAGGCGCGGTAGCCGCCGGTGATGTCGTAGATCCGCACGCCCAGCGCGAACCGCGAGTACAGGTTGCCCCCCCGGGAGAGCCACTCCCGGTGCTTGGGCCAGTTGACCACCTGGCCGCCGGCCACGTAGCGCGACCCGAGCACCAGATCGGCGTGCTGCAGCGCGTCCAGCAGCCGCGGCAGCTGCTCCGGCGGATGCGACCCGTCGGCGTCCATCTCCACCAGCACGTCGTAGCCGCGATCAAGACCCCACCGGAAGCCGGCGATGTACGCGGCGCCCAGACCCGCCTTCTCGGTCCGATGCAGCACGTGCACCCGCTCGTCCCGGGCGACCCACTCGTCGGCGACCGCGCCGGTACCGTCCGGGCTGCCGTCATCGGCGACCAGCGCGTGGGCGCTCGGCACGGAGGCGAAGAGCCGCTCCAGGATCAGCGGCAGGTTCTCCCGCTCGTCATAGGTCGGGATGATCACCAGGATCCGGTCGCCGTGCGGCTCGTCGAGTTCGAAGCGCGGCGACTGGGCGCCTGTGGGGCTCACGGTGCGGGGTCCTCCGTCGGGTTCCCGGCGGGCGAACCGCCGGTCGTCGTGCTGCCGGGTCCTGCTGCTGCGGCCGCGCGGCGGCGCCTGCGGTCCCCGAGGACCACGTAAGCCAACGCCAGCGGGGTGGCCAACGCGAGCAGCCATTCCAGCGGGCCACCGAGCACCGTACCCGCAGTCGTGGCCGCGATCAGCGGGACGCTCGGAGTCAGGTAACCCGGCGTGAACAACGGGATCGACGACTCGACGGTGCCGTCCGGCCGGATGACGGTGGACACTCCGCTGGTCGAGGAGATCAGCACGCTGCGGCCGTGCTCGACCGCCCGGACCCGGCTCATCGCCTGCTGCTGGTAGGTCTCGTTGGTGTAGCCGAAGGTGGCGTTGTTGGTCTGCACCACCAGGACCTGCGCCCCGCCGTTGATCACGTCGCGGACCAGGCCGTCGTAGACCACCTCGAAGCAGATGACGTCGCCGACCGCAACCCCCGCGATGTCGAAGTTGCCCGGCCGCTCCCCCGGCAGGAAGGTGCCTCGCTGCAGGTCCACCTTGTCCGTGAACAGTCGGAAGAACGAGCGGTACGGCATGTACTCGCCGAACGGCAGCGGGTGCCGCTTGGTGTAGGTGTCACCCGGACCGGTGACCGGGTCCCAGACGATGCCCATGTTGTACCCCTCGCCGGGGGTCGGGGCCTGCACGACCGCGCCGACCAGGATGGGCACGCCGATGTCCGCGGCCGCCGCTGAGATCACCGCGTTCGCGTCGGCGTTGCGGTAGGGATCGATGTCGGTGGAGTTCTCCGGCCAGATGACCAGAGTCGGCTTCGGGACCCTCCCGGCCCGGACGTCCGCGGCCAGCTGGTGCGTCTGCTTGGCGTGCAGGTCCAGCACCGCGCGACGTTCGGCGTTGAAGTCCAGTCCGGGACGCGGGACGTTGCCCTGGATGACGGCGATGGTGGCGGTCGGCGCGTCGCCCCCGCGCTGCACGGTCGCCAACCCGAGCAGGCCAAGAACGAACGGCAGCGCAAGCAGGACGACCGGGCCGAGCACCGCACCCGACCGCCAGGATGGCCGGGGCCGCCGGGCCAGCGCCCGGATCAGGGCGGCCAGCGCGAACCCGGCCAGCGCGGTGAGGAAGGCGAGGCCGGCCGAACCGATCAAGGAGGCCGACGGCAGCAGCGGTCCGTCCGGCTGGGAGAACGCGATCCCGCCCCAGGGGAACCCGCCGAACGGGTACCGGCCCCGCAGCGCCTCCCCGGTGATCCAGGCAGCCGCACCCCAGGCCGGCCACAGCGGCAGCCGCCGGGACGACACCGCAACCAGGGCACCGACCGGGGCCGTGCACAAGGCCTCGAAGACGGACAACGCGTACCAGGGGAAGTCGCCGACATAGATGTTGGTGAACGAGAGCAAGGGCAGGTAGAAGGTCAGCGCGAAGATGAAGGCCAGACCGCAGCCGGCCCGCCAGCCCCGCCCGTCCAGGGCCAGGCCCAGCAGGGCGAAGCCGACGATCGCCGACCACCACAAGGTGGACGGGGCGAACGCCGAGTACAGTACGTAGCCCCCGGCCGCCGCGGCCAGGATGCGCAGGCCGCCAAGGCCGAACAGGGACCTGCGCCAGCGGTCGAACCGGGCGCGCCATCCAGCGCCGTGGGTCGCACCCGTAGGTCGACGTGGGCGTGCGTGATCGACGGTCGGCTGGGTCACCCTCGGCAAGCCTCGCTCACGACGTCACTGTAGTTGCGAGCACCGACAATCCCGGTGTGCTCGGCGTGTGCCCGCGGGGGCGCATCTCGCCGGGGAACATCCGGTCGCCTGGCGCAGCCGGATCTTCCCCAAGGCCGGTGCGGCGGCGGGCCCAGCGCCGCACCGAGGAACATCAGGGCGCGCTGGCCCAGTCGACCACCTCCAGCACATGCTGGTACTCGTGCCCGGTGGCCCGGGTCAGACCGAGCTCGCAGGTGCGGTTGCACGAGGCGTACGAGTCGAAGGTGCCCTTGCGGATCTCCAGCGCCTCCCCCTTCGTGGCGGACGCGGTCAGCTCCGGGTGCAGCAGCCCCCGGTCGCCGGCGAATGCGCAGCAGCCCCAGGCGTCCGGCACGGTCACGCTGTCCGCAACCGCCTCGGCCACCGAACGCAATGTGTCGTTGAGCCCCAGCTGCGTCGACGAGCAGGTCGGGTGCAGCGCCATCGACGACTTGCGCCGCTTGATGTCGAGCCCGGGCAACACGTGCTCGGCGACGAACGCGGTGGCGTCGACGATGCGCAGACCCTGGAAATGACCCTCCGCGAGCTCGCTCTCCAGCATGTGCCGCAGCCCCTCGGTGCACGAGGAGGCGTCGCAGACGACGGGCAACTCGCCCTGCCGGGTCGCCTCCCACAGCCGGGGCAGCACCTTGCGCACCATCACCCGGTAGCCGTCCTTGAGACCCTTCGACTTCCAGGGCGTGCCGCAGCACAGCGACGGCAGATCCCGCGGATAGGTCACCGCGACACCGGCCCGTTCGCACAGCCGCCGGAACGCGTCCTGGGCGCCCGGCCCCTCGTCGGTGGGTCCGAACATGGTGCCGACGCAGGCGCTGAAGAACACGATCTCGGCGGATCCGTTCAACGACCCCTTGGGGCGTTGCCGGCCGCCGCCGGGCAATTCCGGCGAGTACAGCGGCAGGACGTCCGGGTCGATCACCTTGCGACCGAGCTCGTTCGGCCCGGTGATCAAGCCGCTCGGGGTCTTCGCGGCCACCGACAACGCGGCGCCGGCGGCCCGGGTGGTGCCCGCCCAGTGCTCAGCCGCGAAGGCCCAACCCTTCGCGGTGCCGCCCCCGACCTGCTCGGCCCGGAGCCGGCGAACCAGATCACCGGTGTTGATCAGGACCGGGCAGGCGGTCGAGCACATCCCGTCGACTGCGCACGTCTGGACGCCGTCGTACTCGTACTCGCGTTCCAGCTCGTCCAGCAGGGCGGTGTCGCCGGCCTCCCGCGCCCGCTGCATCTCCCGGCGCAGCACGATCCGCTGCCGCGGCGTGGTCGTGACGTCCCGGCTGGGGCAGACCGGTTCGCAGTAGCCGCACTCGACGCAGCGGTCGACCTCCTGCTCGACCGTAGGGGTGACCTTCAGGTCATGCAGGTGCGCCCGGTCGTCGTCGGTGATGATCACCCCCGGGTTGAGCAGGCCGGTCGGGTCGCACAGCTTCTTGATCGCGACGGTGACGTCGTAGAGCTCGTCGCCGTACTGCCGGCGGACGAACGGCGCCATGATCCGGCCGGTGCCGTGCTCGGCCTTCAGGTTGCCGCCGTTGGCCAGCACCAGGTCGACCATGTCCTCGGTGAACTCGGCGAACCGATCCATTCCTCCCCCGCCGCCCAGCCGCTCCGTGAGCATGAAGTGGATGTTGCCGTCCTTGGCGTGCCCGAAGATCACGCTGTCGGTGTAGTTGTGCCTGGCAAACAGGTCGATGAGCTGCTCGCAGGTGTCCAGCAGGGTCGGAACCGGGACGACGATGTCCTCCAGCAGCGCGGTGGTGCCGGACGGCCTGGCCTCGTTCACCGTGGTGTACAGACCCTTGCGGGTGTGCCACAGCCGGGCCCGGGCCCGCGGGTCGGCCGTCAGCTCGGCCGGCCCGGCCACCGGGATGGACCGCAGCACCGTGCCCGCGGTCTGCGACAGGTCCATCACCGCCTCGGCCGAGTCGGCCTGGTATTCCACCAGCAGGGCCGCGTGCCTGTGCACGGTGATCCGCCGGATGATCTCGTCGCAGGCCGGATCCCGCTGCGCGACCCGCAGCGAGGTGGCGTCGAGCAACTCGATGGTGGCCGGCCCGGTGGACACCAGGGCCGGCAGCGACCCGGTCGCCCTGGACAGGTCCTCGAACACGAGCAGCCCGGTCATCGCGTGCCGCAGCAACGGCACCGTGCGCAGCACCGCGGAGGCGACGAACGCCAGGGTGCCCTCGCTACCGATGATCAGGTGCGTCAGGATGTCGATCGGCCGGGTGTGGTCGACCAGGGAGTTCAGTCCGTAGCCCATGGTGTTCTTCATCGAGAACTGTTTCTCGATGATCCGCACCGACTCCGGGTTGCCGCGGACCCGGTCCCGGAGCCCGGCCAGCCCCTCGTACAGCACCGGTTCGGTGGCCCGCAGCTTGACGTCGGCGTCGGGGGCGCCGGTGTCGATCACGGTGCCGCTGGGCAGCACCAGCACCAGCGACTCCAGCGTCCGGTAGGTGTTCTGCACGGTCCCGCAGGCCATTCCGCTGGAATTGTTGTTGACGACACCCCCTAGCGTGCAGGCGATCTCGCTGGCCGGGTCGGGGCCGAGCTTGCGCCCGTGGCGGGCCAGCCGGGCGTTCACCTGGCGGACCGTGGCGCCGGGCCCGACCCGGACGCGGGCGCCGTCCTCGAGGATCTCGATGTCCCGGAAGTACTTGCGGGTGTCGGCCAGGATGCCGCGGGTGCCGGCCTGGCCCGACAGGCTGGTGCCGCCGGACCGGAAGGTCAGCGGCACCCCCTGGGTGGCGGACACCCGGAAGAGGCGGCCGACGTCGGCGGCGTCCCGCGGGGTCACCACCGCGGTCGGGGTGAGGAAGTAATGGGACGCGTCGTGCCCGAGCGCGAGCCGGTCGGTCGCCCTGGCGCGCAGCTGCCCGGGTCCGGGCAGGGCGTGCTGCAGCGCGTCCAGGAGCGTCTGGTCGCCAGGCGGGAGCAGCGTCCCGCGCGACTGCTTCGTTGCGATCGACATCAGCCCACCACCATCCAGTCGAGCACGGGCGTGGACTGCAGGTACACCAGCAGGCACATCCCGAACAGGAGCCCAAGGCTCCACCAAACCACCTTGCGGAACAAGGCGCTTTCCCGCCCTTCGAGACCCACGACTGCGGCGGCGATCGCGAGGTTCTGCGGCGAGATCATCTTGCCAAGAACGCCGCCGGACGTGTTGGCGGCGGCGAGCAGGTAGGGGCTGATCCCGGTCTGCGTGGCGGCGGTGGTCTGCAACAGACCGAACAGTGAGTTGGCCGAGGTGTCGGAGCCGGTGACGGCGACGCCGATCCAGCCGACCACCGGGGACAGGAAGGCGAAGAACCCGCCGGTGGCGGCCAGCGCCAGGCCCAGGGTGACGGTCTGTCCGGAGAAGTTCATGACGTAGGCCAGGGCCAGCACGCAGACCACGGTCAGGATGGTCCAGCGGAACTGGACGACCACCCCAACCAGCGACCTGAATGCCCTGCCGGGGGAGATGCGGTAGATCAGGGCGGTCAGGATGCCGGCGATCAGCAGGACCGTGCCGCCCGCGCTGAACAGATTGAAGTTGAAGGTGGCCGCGGACAACGGCTGACCGGCGCTGTTCACGACGTTCAGGCCGGGCCAGGCGAACTTCCAACCGGAATGGGCCTCCAAGAAGTGCAGCGGCGGCCCGAACGAGGTGATCGCGAACAGCGCCACGACGATCAGGTACGGCGCGAACGCCAGCAGCGTGTCGCGGCGGGTCAGCGGCCGCTCATCGTCGGCCGACCCGGCACCGCCGGTCCCGACGCCGGTCCCGACGCCGGTTCCGACGCCGGTTCCACCCGTCAGACCGGTGCGGACCGGCTCGAGCACGGTGCTCTTCTGGATGTGCTGCTCGGCCGTGACGATCTGCGCCGGCTGCCACACCCGCAACAACAGCACCAGCGCGAAGGCGCCGGCCAACGCGGCCACGATGTCGGCGACCTGGTACGAGAAGTAGTTGGCGCAGGCGTACTGGGCGACGGCGAAGGCGACCCCGCCGACCAGCGCGGCGAGCCAGGTCTGCCGGACGCCGCGGCGCCCGTCGACCATCAGCACCAGAATCAGCGGGACAAATACGGCCAGGATCGGAGTCTGCCGGCCGACCATCGCCCCGAGCAGGTTGGGGTCCAAGCCGGTGATCTTGCCCAGGGTGGTGATCGGCACCGCGATGGCGCCGAACGCCACCGGCGCGGTGTTCGCGACCAGGGCGACCGCGGCGGCCTTGATCGGCTTGATGCCGACGGCGATGAGCATCACGGCGGTGACGGCGACCGGGGTGCCGAAGCCGGCGAGCGCCTCGAGCAGGGCGCCGAAGCAGAAGGCGATGATGATCGCCTGGATCCGCTGGTCGGGCGAGAGCGAGCCGAATGCCCGCCGTAGCACCAGGTCGTAGCCGGTCAGCTCGGTGAGCCGGAAGATCCAGATCGCCGTCAGCACGATCCAGATGATCGGGAACAGCCCGAAAGCGGCTCCCTCCGATGCTGCCAGCAGGGCCTGGCCGGCCGGCATGCCGAAGGCGAAGATCGCCACGGCGAGGGCGACCACCAGCGACGCCAGCCCGGCCTGCCACGCCTTCCAGCGCAGGGCTCCGAGCAGCACGAACAGCGTGAGCAGGGGGAGGGCCGCGATCAACGCGGACAACGCGAGCGACCCTCCCACCGGATTGTCAACCTGCTGGAACATGCGGCACTCCCTTGTGTCGTGACCCGGATGCGGGTCGGCGTCGGCGCTCACCCGGTTCGGCGTGATGCATATTTGTAAGACAAATACACATGTCTGTCAAGCAGTCAGATGGTTTGAATGACGAGTAGTCGGTAGGGTCTTCAGCAGCGGGTCGGGCTGAAGGAGGCGCTGCGTGAAGGGGCTGCAGACCGTCTCGGTCGTCGACGCCCTGACGGCGTCGCTGCGGGCGAAAGTGCTGGACGGCCAGATCGACCCCGGCGTCGGGCTCGGCGAAACGGACGTCGCCGCCGAGTACGAGGTGTCGCGACCGACGGCGAAGGCGGCGATCGCCGCGCTGGTGGCCGAGGGCCTGCTGCGCCGGGAGGCCCACCGTTCGGCGCAGGTGCCCACGTTGTCCCGGGCCGACGTCGAGGACCTGTTCCTGGTCCGGATGCCGCTGGAGCTCGAGGTCGTCCGGCTACTGGCCGGGCACCCGATCCCGGACGCGGCCGGAAACGCGGTGCACGACCTCGCCCAGGTCCCGCCGGACGCCCGGCATTCCACGTTCGTCGAGGCGGACCTGCGGTTCCACCGGGTGCTGGTGGACGCGGTGGAGAGCCCCCGGCTGACTCGGCTCTATCAGGCGCTCACCGGGGAGATACACCTGTCGATGGTGCAGTCGCGGTACGCCCTCGGCCGGGACCGGATCGTGGCCGAGCACGACGGGGTGCTGGCCGCGCTTCGGGCCGGTGAGGTGGAACGGGCGACCGAATTGATGCGGGTGCACCTGGAGGGCGCGCGGGACGCGTTGGCCGATCAGCTCGAGCGGCAAGCGGCCGGGCTCGCGGGCTGAGTCGCCCCGTTCGACCGTGCGGATCGGCACCCGACCTCCATCACTCCCCACCACGCCCTCCGCACAGCCCCGACGGAACATCCGGGCGCCGCGCGGGACCCGATGTTCCGCAACCACTTTCATCAGCCACCCACCATGCCGTCCGCGCAGCCCCTGCGGAACTTCCAGGCGCCGGACGGGACAAGATGTTCCGCAACCACCTTCATCAGCCCCCCACCACACGCTCCGCAAGCTCCGTGCGGAACATCGAGCCCCGGCACGGGACCGGATGTTCCGCAACCACCTTCATCAGCCCCCACCACACGCTCCGCAAGCTCCGTGCGGAACATCGAGTCCCCCAGCGCGACCGCATGTTCCGCAACCCGCTCGCTGACGCCGGCGCGCAACTGATGGCACCTCGAGGTGGTGCGGCCCGGTGTGGCCGTGGTTCAGGCGAAGACGCCGGTGTCGTGGACCACCCGGCCGCCGACCAGGGTGGCCAGCGTGGTGGGCAAGGTGACGCCGGGCGCGAGGTCGGGCAGCAGCGGCACCCGGGAGCGGGGGTCGGTGGACCAGCGGGCCACACTCGGATCGGCGGCCGGCCGAACCAACTCCCCCGCCTGCACGATCGCCAAGTGCGCCGGCGCCCCGACATTGATCGTGCCCACCTCGCGGTCCATCCGCCCGGCCGCGCGGTGACCACCGCGGGTGTGCGCGGTGAACGCCGACCGCGGCGACAGCCCGCTACCGGGGGTGCGGTGGTGCACGGCCGCCTGCACCGCGGCCCACGGCCCGACCTGGGTGACCGGCGCGTCGGAACCGAAGGCCAGCGCGACACCGGCCGCGGCCAGAGCCGCGAAATTGTTCATCGGCGCGGCCCGCCCGGCCCCCAGTCGGTGGGCGTAGAGCCCGTCCGGACCGCCCCAGGCGGCGTCGAACATCGGCTGCATGCTGGCGACGGTCCCGGTGCGGGCGAACGTCGCGATCGCCTCGGCGTCGGTCATCTCGGCGTGTTCCACCCGGTGAGCGCAGGCGGCCATCCGTACTGTCGCGTTCTCGCCCAGGCGCTGCGCCGCGACGGACAGCGCCCGCGCGACGGCGGACACGGCGTCGTCACCGATCGCGTGGAAGCCGGCCTGGACGCCGGCGATGGTGCAGGCCACCAGGTGCTCGACGATCTGCTCGTCGGTCAGGTACCGCACTCCGCGGTGGTCGGGGCAGTCCGTGTACGGGTCGGTCAGCGCGGCGGTGCGGGAGCCGATCGCCCCGTCGACGACCAGATCCCCGCCCAGCGCGTGCGCCCCGGTCTCGGCCAACGCGAATCGTGCCTGGTCGGGATCGGTCACGGCGCGGGCGAGGTAGCCGCGGACTGGGATCGGCCCGTCCAGGTCGAGCAGGGCGGCCAGGTCAGCCAGTCCGGTCGGGCCGTCCGCGGCGCATTCGTGCACTTCGACGATCCCCTGCGCGGCGCAGGACCGCAGGAAGGCCAGATGCGCGTCCAGGCGCTGCTCCTCGGTGAGCAGGCCGCGGGCGGCCGCGCGGACGCCGGCGTGCGCCTGCCGGGTCACCGGGGCGACGTCCGACCAGCCGTCGGCGCGATCGGTGACCAGCCTGGCCAGGGCAGTGGACAGCTGCGCCGAGTGCACGTCGATCCGGGACAGGTAGGCGGGGCGTCCGCCGACCGCGTCATCGATCTCGGACCGGGTCGGCGGTCGCCGCTCGGGCCAGCGGGTGTCCTCCCAGCCATGGCCCCAAACGAGACCGGCTGGATTCGCGCGGGCGTACTCGCACAGGGTCGTCAGGCACTCGGTCAGTGACCGGGTGCCCGACAGGTCGAGCCCGGTCAGGGCGAGCCCGGCATCCAGGGTGTGCACGTGAGCGTCCACGAATCCGGGGACGACCAGGGCGCCGGCCAGGTCGATCACCCGATCGGGGGCGCCTGCGGTGTCGACGGCGTGCTCGCCGCCCACCCAGCTGATGCTGCCGTCGGTGACGGCCAAGGCGGTGGCCTCCGGATCGGCGGCGGTGTGCACCCGGCCGTTGCGCAGAACTGTGAGCGTCATCGATGGACAGTCAACACCGCTGGTCACGGCCCTGCCGCCGATCTGGGCCGACCACTGTCGGTGCCATCTGTCACAGTGATCCAGTGAGTCTTTTTCCCGAATCGACCGGCACCGCGGTCACGGCGGACCCGACCCAGGGTCTGACCGCGGAGCAGGTGGCCCAGCGGGTCGCGAACGGCCAGGTCAACGTCACCGATCAGGCGTCGTCCCGGTCGCTGTGGGTGATCTTCAAGACCAATGTCTTTACCCGGTTCAACGCGATTCTGGGTGCGCTGTTCGTGCTGATCCTGATCACCGGGTCGCTGGCCGACGGGCTGTTCGGGGTCGTGCTGGTCGTCAACTCGGCGATCGGCATCGGACAGGAGTACCTGGCCAAGCGGAAGCTGGACCGGCTGGCCCTGCTGAACGCGCCGGTCACCCGCGTGGTTCGAGCCGGGAAGCTGATCGAGGTCCCCACTCAGGATGTCGTGCTCGACGACCTGATCGAGCTCCGCACGGGTGACCAGGTGCCCGCCGACGGCGTGATGCTGACGACATCGGGGTTGGAGATCGACGAGTCGAACCTGACCGGTGAGGCGGACCCGATCCCCAAGACCAGCGGGGACGAGGTGCGCTCGGGCACCACGGTGGTCGCCGGCATCGGCCGGTTCCCGGCGGCGGCCGTGGGTCACGACGCCTATATCAACAAGATCGCCGCGGAGGCCAAGAAGTTCACCAAGACCCGGTCGGAGATCCAGGAGTCGGTCAACCAGCTGCTCAAGTACATCACCTGGATCATCATCATCGCCCTGCCGCTGCAGCTCTGGTCGCAGTGGCGGGCGATCGGCGACCAGGGCTGGCAGCAGGTGGTGATCCGGTCCACCGGCGGCCTGGTCGGGCTGGTGCCCGAGGGTCTGGTGCTGCTGACGTCGGTGGCGTTCCTGCTGGCCGCTGTGCAGCTGACCCGGCAGCAGGTGCTGGTGCAGGAACTGCCCGCGGTCGAGGGACTGGCCCGGGTGAACGTGGTGTGCCTGGACAAGACGGGCACCCTGACCGTCGGCGACATCGTTTACGAGGACTGCGAACCGGTGCCCGGCGGCGGGCTGACGGGTGACGACGTGCGGGACGCGCTGGGCGCGCTGGCCGACGACCCGAACGCGAACGGCACGCTCAAGGCGCTGGCCACCGCGTTGCCCGTGCCGACGGGCTGGCAACGCGAGACGACCATCGCGTTCAACTCCGCCCGCAAATGGAGTGCCGCGTCGTTCACGGGACGCGGCTGTCTGGTGTTCGGTGCTCCGGACGTGCTGCTGGCCGCCGACGACCCGCTGCGTGATCGGGTGGCCGAACTGGCCGCCACCGGGCGGCGAGTGCTGCTGCTGGGCCGGTCGGACGCTCCCCTGCACGGCCAGGAGCTGCCGGACGGCATGCGTCCGGTCGCGTTGGTGACGTTGACCGAGCAGGTCCGGCCCGACGCCGAGGAAACGCTGAACTACTTCAAGGACCAGGGCGTCCAGATCAAGATCATCTCCGGTGACAACCCGACCACGGTCGCGGCGATCGCCCGCCGGGTCGGCCTGGACGTGCCACCGGAGGCGCTGGTCGACGCCCGCACCATCGGCGAGGACCCGGCGGAGCTGCGTGAGATCGTCGAGCGCACCACGGTGTTCGGCCGAGTCTCACCGGAGCAGAAGCGGGCGCTGGTGCAGGCGCTGCAACTGGGCGGGCACGTCGCGGCGATGACCGGCGACGGCGTCAACGACGCCCTGGCACTCAAGGACGCCGACATCGGTGTCGCGATGGGCAACGGCGCGCAGGCGACCAAGGCGGTGGCTCAGCTGGTGCTGCTGGACGGCCGGTTCTCGCACCTGCCGAACGTGCTGGCGGAGGGTCGGCGGGTGATCGGCAACGTCGAGCGGGTCGCCAACCTGTTCGTCGCCAAGAACGTGATGAGCCTGATCGCGATCATCACCGCGGCGCTGTTCACCCTGCCGTTCCCGTTCCTGCCGCGACATCTGACGCTGGTGTCGGCGGTGACCATCGGTATCCCGGCGTTCTTCCTGGCCCTGGGCCCGAACAAGCGTCGCTACGTTCCCGGCTTCCTCCAGCGAGTGCTGCGGTTCGCCGTCCCCGCCGGTGCGGTGTCCGGGATCGTGGTCTTCTTGTCCTACCTGCTGGCCAGGGCCGAGGTGGGCGCACCCCCCGCCGCCGAGTGCCTGGTCAAGACCGAGGGCAGCGGCGTCACCGACAACGTCGTGTGCTGGCAGCCGTCGACCGCGGCCACCATCGCCCTGCTGATGACCTCGTTCTGGATCCTGGTGGTGCTGTCCCGGCCGTTCCGGCTCTGGAAGGCGGCGCTGGTCGGGTCGATGGTGGGCCTGGCCGTCCTCGCCTTCGTCACCCCGCTCGGCCAGCAGTTCTTCAACTTCTCGATCACCCCGGAGACGCTGTGGACGTCGCTGGCGGTGGGCGCGGTCGGCGCGCTGGCCATCGAGATCATCTACCGCACCGAGCCGGGCATGCGTTCGGCCGCCGGCACCTGACAATAGAAGGTTTCCGCGGAAGAAAAGTGCGTCCCACCGCATTCTTCTTCCGGCTGAGCGCGAATCAGACTGACCCCCGCACACCGTCGCCGTCCCCAACAAGCCGGGATCCAGAGTGCCCAGAGTGTCGCCGGAACGGCGGATGTCGGGCAAGATTGCCTTGATCCGCCGGACCTGCACTGCTTGCGGACTATTGAAGTCCTATGCGATGCTTATCGGGTTCGGGGAAGCTCGTCAGCGATGGCCATACTCCCTCGGCGGTGAATTTGGTGAGCAATGCCGGTAGCGCAGCAAGCAATGCTGCGAGCGGGGCGAACAGTGGGCCAGGCACTCCCAACAACCAAGGGCAGGCTCAGCGGACGAGATCGAGCAGAACAGACCGATTGGCGCTGCTCGTGGCGACAATCGCACTGGTCGTTTCGACTCTCGTGGCAGTCATCCCCGATAAGATCCGCAGCCTGATCGAGGCCATTCTTCCGGCCCCGGAAACGTGTCAGGACCATCCGAAGCTAAAGCGCTTGGATCTGAAAGACCTTGTCAAGAGATCCGAAGGCGGTGTTCAGGGGTCCTCCAAATTGGTGGAGGGCAGCAGCGCAGGGGACCCAAACTATGATCACGAAGCCGAACTTGCCATCGACTACCGGCCGGACACCGCATGGGCTCCTGAGCGACCGGCCGCCGGCTTGCCCACCGGCAGTCGCGGCGAGTGGATCGAGATCAACTTCTCTCAACCAGTTGATCTCCATCTCGTTTGCGTCCTCAATGGCTACACGCGCACAGGCGCCAACAAGGAGATCTATTTAAAAAATGCAAAGCTCCGAGATGTTACGTTGACAACGGGTGCGAATTCTACGACAACCACTCTTGAGAATCTGAGCGTTGATTCTCGGTTCACCTACCAGGAGGTCAACGCGAACGATGGCTTGACGAAATTGGTGAGGCTGACCATCGATGACTACTACCCGGCCGAAATTGACTCCGAGTCCAGTGAGGACACCTGCCTGAGTGAGATAGAAGTGTGGGTGCCGAAGTAGGCGACCGACCCGATCGCCAAAGCGCCGAACCGGTCAGGCACCTGAGGTTCCGGGGCCATGGCGTTCAGCGCCGATGTCGACGGGATCGGCGGACGGCGCGGCCGCGGCTGCCTGCGCGGTGGGCCGGCCACCCGGCAGCAACCAGGCCGCGGCCAGCATGCAGGTCGCCAGCACCGCGATGGCCAGGAACACGTCATGGGTCGCCGCGGCCACGGCCGGCGGGTTGTCCGCGGCGTGCGCGGTCGCGCCCAGGCTCAGGTTCGCCAGGGCGCCGAAGGCGGCAACCCCGACCGCGCTGCCGATGGACCGGGCGAACATGTTGGTGGCGGTCACCACCCCGCGCTCGGCCCAGCCGACGCTGGACTGTGCGGCGATGAGGGTCGGGCTGGCGATCAGGCCCATGCCGAGCCCGACCACGAAGCAGCAGAACCCCACCTGCCACACCGCGGAGCCCGGACCGAGCAGCGTGGTCAGCACCGTGCCGGAGACGGCCAGGGTCGCGCCGATCAGTGCCGTGGTGCGAAATCCCAGCCGCAGGTAGAACCGGCCGGACAGGGTCGCCGAGATCGGCCAGCCGATCGTCAGGGTGGCCAGGGCGAACCCGGCAACCAGCGGCCCGGTGCCCAGCACGGTCTGGACGAACGTCGGCACGTAGGTGGTCAGGCCCAGCAGGACGGCCCCGACCAGCACGGCGATCACCGCGCTGGCCACCAGCACCCGCCGCGAGAACACCCACAGCGGCAGCACCGGCTCCACGGCCCGCCGCTGCGCCACCAGGAACACCGCGAGCAGCGCCACCCCACCGCCGAGGACCGCGACGCTGGGCGCCGACGACCACGCCCAGGCCTGGCCGCCCTCCAGCAGGCCGAGGATCAGCAGCGTGGCGCCGAGCGTCAGGGTGATGCTGCCGAGAAAGTCGATGCGGTGGCTGACCCGGTGGACCTTCTCGGAGAAGCGGCTCGCCAGCATCCAGAAGGCCAGCAGGCACAGCGGGATGTTGATGACGAACAGCAACCGCCAGGTGAGCCACTCGGAGAAGACTCCACCGAGCGTCGGCCCGACCACCGCGGAGATCGCCCAGACGCTCGCCAGGTAGCCCTGCGCCTTGGCCCGCTCGGCCAGCGTGTAGATGTCTCCGGCGATGGTGATGCTCATCGGCTGCACCGCACCGGCGCCGAGCCCCTGCAACGCGCGGAACGCGATGAGCGCCGTCATGTTCCATGCCCCCGCGCACAGGATCGAGCCGAGCAGGAACAGCCCGATGCCGAACAGCATGATCGGCTTTCGACCCATGATGTCCGCGAGCTTGCCGTACATCGGCACCGACACCGCCTGCGCCAGCAGGTACACCGAGAACAACCAGGGGAACTCGGCGAAGCCGCCGAGGTCGGCGACGATCGACGGCACCGCGGTGGCGACGATGGTGGAGTCCAGCGCGACCAATGAGGTGGACAGCATCAGCGCGGCGAGGATGGGTCCGCGTTCGGACCGCAGCCCGACCGCCGCCACCGATGCCGTCACCGTCCCACCTTCCGCACCCACATCCAGAGAACCTTATGCAGGCTAACCTTTCCCGGCGACGACTGCTCCGGTCAGCGGACCTCGACGGACGACAGCCCGGTGTGCTGCGCGGCGAATGCCAGCTGGTCGGCGTACTCCAGTGCCAACGCGCGGGCGGGCTTGCCCATGCCGTGCCCGGCACGGGTGTCCACCCGCAGCAGCACCGGCGCCGGTCCGGCCTGGCAGTGCTGGAGCTGCGCGCCGAACTTGAGCGAATGCGCGGGCACCACCCGGTCGTCGTGGTCGCCGGTGCAGATCAGCGTCGCCGGGTAGGCCGTGCCGGGCGCGAGCCGGTGCAGCGGCGAGTAGGCCAGCAGCACGGCGAAGTCGTCCGGATCGTCGGGTGAGCCGTAGTCGGTGGTCCATGCCCAGCCGATGGTGAACAGGTGGAAGCGCAGCAGATCCAGCACGCCGACCGTGGGCAGGGCGGCCGCGAACAGCTCGGGCCGCTGGGTCATCGCCGCGCCGACCAGCAGGCCCCCGTTGGACCGGCCGTGCACCGCGAGCTGCCTCGACGTGGTCTCCCCGGACTCGATCAGCGACTCCGCGCAGGCGAACAGGTCGTCGAACACCTGCTGCTTGCGGTGCAGCATCCCCTGCCGGTGCCAGGTCGCGCCGAACTCGCCGCCGCCGCGCAGGTTCGCCACCGCGAGCACTCCGCCGACCGCCACCCAGGTGGCGAACATCGCCGAGAACGACGGCAGCACGGGGATGTCGAACCCGCCATACCCGTAGATCAGGGTCGGCGCCGGCCCGTCCGGCAGGTCGGCGCGCCGCAGCACCGTCATCGGCACCCCGACGCCGTCGCTGGACACCGTCCACCGCCGCTGCGCGACCAGGTCCGGCAACGGCACATCTCCACCGGGACCCGGCAACGCCCGCACCACCACCGGCGGGCCGACCACCAGCCGGAACGACTGCGTGCGGGAGGTGAACGAGCTGACGCCGAGCAGGATCTCGGCCGAGGCGGCGCGGGTGTTCACCGCCACCAGGGACACCGGCGCGGGCAGCTCGGGCCAGTCCAGGTGGGCGCCGGATCGGTCGATCAGCTGCACCCGATGGGCCGCGTCCGTGGACCAGACCAGGGCGAAGGCGCCGCTGGCCGGGTGGGCGGCGACCAGCACGTCCTCGTCGTCCGGTGGCACCACGTCGACCCACGGCGCGGCCGGGTCGAACAGATCGACCGAGACCAGCCGACCCCGAGGCGCATCCCGTTCGGTGCGCAGGAAAAGCACGTCGCCGTCGGAGCCGACGACATGATGGGCGTCGGTCAGCTCGGTGACCACGGGTATCGGCGTGGGGTCGATCATCACCCGACTGCCCGCCGGAATGAGCCGATGCGCGGCGAGCAGGCTGCGGGAGTCGGTGCCCGGACTGCAGGTCAACACCAGCCAGCGACCGTCCGGCGCGACCCAGGGGTCGGCCAGCCAGTCACGGTCCGGCGGCGTCCACACCACCTCGTCGTCGGCCTGATCCGTGCCGAGGCGGTGCAGCACCAGCTCACCCGAGCCCTGCGCCCCGGTCAGCTCACCGCCCTCGGACGCCGGGTACCGCCAATACAGGAAGCCGGAGGCGTCGGGCAGCCAGGTCGGGTCCACCCATTTCGCCCACCGGAGCTCGTCGGGCCGGTCCACCCCGGTGCCGACGTCGCGCACCCGAATCGTGCGCCAGTCCGAACCGCCCTCGGACACCGCGTAGGCCAGCCGGGCGCCGTCCGGGCTGACCCGGGCGGCGGTCATCGCCACGGTGCCGTCCGTCGAGAGCAGGTTCGGGTCAAGCAGCACGGTCGGAGTGGTCAGCAGTTCGTCCAGGCTCTGCGCCCAGAGCAGCTGATCCTGGTCGAGCTCACCGGGGTTGGCGACGACGAAGTACCGGCCGCCCCGCTCCCACGGCACGCCGCGGCGGGGCGCGGTGAGCAGCGCGGTGGTCAGCTTCAGTAACGGCCCGCGGGCGGGCAACGACTCCAGGTATGGCCGCGACACCGCGTTCTGAGCCTCGACGAAGGCACGCGTCCGGTCGGTGTCGGGGTCCTCCAGGTAGCGGTACGGGTCGGCCACCGCGACCCCGTGCAGCACGTCGACGACGTCGTCGCGCTCGGTCGTCGGATAGCGCATCGTCATTCGGTTGCGTCTGGCGTGTTCGGGTCGGCCGGCGCCGCGACCGGGCGGCCTTCGAACGGGGTGGACAGCACCACGGTCGTCCGAGTCGTCAGGCCCGAAGTGCTGCGGATTCGGGCCAGCAGCGACTCCAGCGCGGCCGGCGACTGCACCCGCACCTTGACGATGTAGGACTCCACACCGGCCACCGAGTGGCAGGCCTCGATCTCCGGCATCTGCGCCAGCCGCTGCGGGTAGTCGTCGGGTGCGGCCGGGTCGATCGGGGTGAGCGAGACGAACGCGGTCAGCGGCAACCCGATCTGCTCGCTGTCGATCTGCGCGGAGTATCCGCGGATCACGCCGCGCTTCTCCAGCCGGCGTACCCGCTGGTGCACCGCGGAGACCGACAGGCCGACCTTCTCGGCGAGATCGGTGTAGCTGCAGCGGCCGTCGGCCGCGAGCACCGCGGCGATGCGCGCGTCCAGGTCCTCGAGCATCATTCGGCCCCTTCCGTCGATGGTCCTGAAGGGGAGCCGACGACGGTCAGTTCCGTCGGCGCCGTGTTCATCAGGCGGGCACCGGACTCCCCCACCACCACGATGTCCTCGATGCGGACCCCGAACTCGCCGGGCAGGTAGATTCCCGGTTCCACCGAGAACGCCATCCCTTCCTCCAGGGTGATCGTGTTGCCGGACACCAGGTACGGGTGTTCGTGCACCTCGAGGCCGATCCCGTGACCGGTCCGGGTGATGAAGTATTCCCCTAGTCCGGCCGATTCAATCACCGTGCGTGACGCCGCGTCGATCGATTCGGCCGTGACACCCGGACGAACCGCGGCCACCCCCGCGGCCTGGGCCCGTCGCACCACCTCGTAGACCTCGCGGACCCGGTCCGGCACCGCCGCGCCGGCCACCAGGTAGGTGCGGGTGCAGTCGGAGAAGTACCCGGACGGCATGGGGCCGCCGATGTCGATCACCACGACGTCGCCGGGCTCGATGACCCGGTCGGACGCCTCGTGGTGCGGGCTGGCCCCGTTGGGCCCGGACCCGACGATGACGAAATCCGGCCGGGCGTGCCCCTCGGCGACGATGGCTGCGCCGATGTCGGCGGCCACCTCGTTCTCGGTCCGACCGGGGCGCAGCCACTCGCCGATCCGGCGCTGGACCCGGTCGATCGCCGCGCCGGCGGCGGCCAGGGCCCCGATCTCGTCGGCCCCCTTGCGCATCCGCAGTTCGGCGATGGTCGCGCCGGCCAGGGTCAGCTCGGACCCGGGAACGATCGCCTGCGCGTTCAACGCGTGCACCGCGGGCATGTGGTAGTCCACCGACAACACCCGGGCATCGGCAGGCAGCAGCTCGGCCAGCGCCGCGTAGGGATCCTCGCCGTCGGTCCAGGTGCCGATCGCGACGTCCAGTTCCTCGGCCGGCGAACCCGACCATCCGGGCCGCTCCAGCGTCGGCACCAGCAGCGACGGGCGCCCGGCGGCCGGCACGACCAGGCAGGTCAGCCGCTCGTGGGAGCCGATCGAGTGGCCGATGAAGTAGGCCAGGTCAGGCCCCGGCGTGATCAGCACGACGTCTGCGCCGGACACCCCGGCCAGCTCGGCGAGTCGAGTGAGGCGGTCGGTGTAGGTCGCCACCGGGGCGGACGCCGTGGGTTCATCCGTCGTATCAGGGGCCATCTCCGGAGCCTAATGTCCGGAACGGGGTCGGGTCGCGCGGCCAGGAGGAGACCGACCTCCCGATTCTCCGCACGCGGTCCGGCGCACCCCACCCTGGGCCCAAGGTGCGACCCGGAACATGGGGGCGCATCGCGCGACCCGATGTTCCGTATGAACCGCATACCCCCGCGGCGGCGGACGCTCCCGCCCGCAGTTCGCGTACCGTCCTCCCATGCGAACGATCACCGTTCCGGGTCCGGGTCCCGCCAGGGAGCGCCAGGCCTACCTGGCCGGGCCGGTGCCGACGACCGCCCTGCCCGGGCCGTGGGCCGGCGTGGTGGTGATCCACGAGGGCCTCGGTCCGACGGACGATCTGCAGGAGCAGTGCGATTGGTTCGCGGCCGCGGGCTATTTGGCGCTGATGCCGGACCTGTACCACGGCCGTCCGATGGTCAGGTGCGTCAAGGGTGTCGTGCAACAGTTGTTCGCGCAGCGCGGTCCGGTGTTCGAGCAACTGGAGTCTGCCCGCTCCTACCTGGCGTCGCGCGACGACTGCACCGGGGCGGTGGGCGTCGCCGGTTACTGCCTGGGCGGCGGCTTCGCGCTGCTGCTGGCCGGCCGGGGCGACTACGGCGCGGCCGCGGTCAACTACGGGCGGCTCCCGGAGAACCTGGACGAGGTGTTGGCCGGCAGTTGCCCCGTGGTGGCCAGCTTCGGCGGACGGGACCGGACGCTGCGCGGCGCCGCGCCGAAGCTGACGGCCGCGCTGGACCGGGCGGGCGTCCCGCGTGACGTCCAGGAGTACCCGCCGGCCCGCCACGCCTTCATCAGCCGCAACGTGGTGCCATCGCCACTGACCACGATCGGCAAGGTGCTGGGTGTCGGCTATCACCGCGAGAGCGCCGCCGACGCCAAACGCCGGATCCTGGCGTTCTTCGACGAGCACCTGCGGTCGCCGATTGATGCCGCCGGCCGCCGGCCGTCGTCCCCTGGGAGACGACCAATCAGGGCAGATCAAGGCGGCGCCGAAGTCGGCGAATCGGGCACGCCTTCCGCGAGTTGACGGCGGACCCGGCCCCCGGCCGGCCGTCCCGCCGAAATGAACCTGGCGTTCCTGGCCGTCGTGCGCCGGCATCCGCTTGGGCAGCGTTCTTGCGCTCTGGTGTGGCTCTGGGGAGGGGCGCGCCGGGATCTGGGGAGGGGGCGCGCGCCGGGATCCGTGGCTGTTCACGCGTGCTGCCAGCTGGCTTGGTCGGCGAAATCCACCGGAGCGGCCTTCTTGGACTGCCGACGTGGATCTCGGCCGGGTCAGGGTAGCGTCGGGCGCCATGCTGCAACTGCTGGACCTGGCCGGCATCTACTTCCGCGCGTTCTTCGCGGTGCCGACGTCGACCACCTCGCCGGACGGGCGGCCGGTGAACGCCGTGCGCGGGGCGCTGGACATCATCGCGCGGGTGATGACCGACGCGCGGCCGACGCGGGTGATCGCCTGCCTGGACCTGGACTGGCGGCCGGCCTGGCGAGTGGAGCTGATCGGCACGTACAAGACCCATCGGGTGCTGGAACCCGGCTCCCCCCAGGCGACCTCGCTCGCCGCCGCCGCCGATGCGCTGGCCGCGGCGACCCCACACAGCGGGACCCCGGGGCCGTCGGCCGACATCGAGGTGGTGCCCGACGAACTGTCCCCGCAGGTGCCGATCCTGCTCGACACCCTGGCCGCCATCGGCATCACCGTCGCCGGGGCCCCCGGTTTCGAGGCGGACGACGTGATCGGAACCCTGGCCCACGCCGAGTCGACGGATCCGGTCGAGGTGGTCACCGGCGACCGGGATCTGTTCCAGGTCGCCCGGGACGAACCGCCGGCGGTGACCGTCCGGTACATCGGCGCGGGCATGAGCAAGGCCAGGGTGTATTCGGCGGCCGACGTGGCCGCCCGGTACGGCATCCCGGCCGGCGCCTACGCGGACTTCGCCGCGCTGCGCGGCGACCCGTCCGACGGTCTCCCCGGCGTGCCCGGGGTCGGCGAGAAGACCGCGGCGACCCTCATCGGCCGGTTCGGCTCCGTGGAGGGACTGCTCGAGGCGCTGGACGCGCGGTCCACCGGACTGGCCCCGGGAGTCCGGACCAAGCTGACCGCCGCCCGCGACTACCTGCTCGTCGCCCCGCGGGTGGTGCGGGTCGCGCTGGACGCACCGGTGACCGTCGAACCGGCCGGCCGGGGCCCGCTCCCGGCGGAACCGGTTGATCCGCAGGCACTCTCGGACCTGGTGCGGGCGCACGGGATCGGCGGCCCGGTCAATCGGCTGGTGCAGGCGCTCGAGTCCGGATGACCTGAACGCGGCACGGAGGGGGTGCGGTAGCGGAGGGCTCAGCTCGGTGGGTTGACCTCGTACAGGCCGCTGTCGTCCTTGACGACCACGGTCACCTTGGTGGCGGTCCCGTTGACCTTCAGGTCGCACTGGAAGCTGGTGCCGGCCTTGACCGCTTGGCCGGATGGGCAGGTGACGTCGCTGACCCCACTCAGCCCGTAGCCGGCCGGCGGATTACCGGTCAGCACATTCGTCACACCCTGGGCGACCTGCTTCTCGTCAAAGACCTTCTGTCTCAAGAAGCCCGGCCAGACGAACAGCGCCACCGCGGCCAGCGCCGCCAGGACCACCACGACGACGATCGCGATGATCAGACCCTGGTTCGACTTCTTCGGCGCCTCGGCGGTGGCCGGGAATCCGCCGGAGGACGGGCCGCCCGGATAGCCGCCGTACCCGGGCTGCTGCCCGTATCCGGCGGACGCCTGGCCGTAGGACGGTTGCCCGTACGAGGGGGACTGGCCGTAGTCCTGCCCGCCCGGCTGCTGCCCGTAGCCGCCCGGCTGCTGGTAGTAACCCTGGCCGGCGTTGGGATCGGGCTGGCCGTACCCGGGTTGCTGGTAGTAGCCCTGCGGGCCGGATTCTGGCTGGCTGTATCCGGGCTGCTGGTAGTAACCCTGCTGACCCCCCGACGACCCGGCCCCGGGCTGACCGTAGGACGACGGGTCGTAGCCGAGCTGCCCGCCGTAGGCGGGCTGTTGACCGTACGCCTGCTGGCCGTAGGGCGGATTCACGCTGGTCGGTGGCGCATAGTCGCTCGGACCGGCGGGCGCCGGACCGGACGGAGCCGAGGAACCCGACGAGCCGCCGGAGTCGGCGATCCCGTAGTCACCGGGGCGATAGACCGTGGTGGCGTCCGAATCGGCGGGCTGATCGGATCCCGGCTGCTGTGCCGACCACTGGGAGCCGTCCTGGCCACTGCCCGATTGACCACCCTGTGGGGTACTCATCGCTTCCTCCTCGATCGCCGCCCGATCATGCGAGCCCGGCGTTTGGTGATGATCAAACCACGATGAGGCCTAGGCAGCGCCAAGGGATACCACGCCGCGCCGCAGAGATCCGACGGCCGACCGGGCGACGGAGGCCACGTCCGGCGCCGCGACTCCGGCGATCTGGTCGAGCAGATCCACCACCTGCCGGCACCATCGCACGAAATCACCGGCCGTGATGTCGGTGCCGCCGCTGACGGCGACGGCCAGCGTCTCGGCCAGGGAGGCGCCCCGGCACCAGGCGGCCACGGTGGCCGCGAAGCCCGGGTCCGCGTCCCGGGTGGCCGGCAGGCCGATCTCCCGTTCGGCGTCGGCGATCCGCGCCCACACGCCGACGGTCGCGGCCACCAGCTCGCCGATCTCGCCGGCCGGCACCCGCGCCGTCCCGGGTCCGTCCCGGCGGGTTTCGAACACCAGGCTGGACACGGCCGCGGCCAGGGCGGCCGGCGACGCGCCGACCCAGATCCCGCGGCGCAGGCATTCGGCCACGACCAGGTCGCTCTCGCACCAGATGCGGGCGAGCATCCGACCGTCGGCGGTCAGCGCATCCGCGTGCAGGTAGTTCTCGTCCTCGAGCAGCCGCACGATCCTGTCCAGCGCCTGGCCCAACGATCCGGTGGCGGCCGCCACCTTGGCTGCCAGGGCCTCGTTCTCCAGGGTCAGCCGCCGCCAGCGGCGGGCCCACTGCAGATGCTGCTCCCGGTCGGCGCAGCCGTGCACCGGGTGCGCCCGGATCGCCCGGCGCAGCACGGCCAGGTCCATCTCCTGGGGCGACGGCGCCGCCGGATCCCGCGACGTGCGGTCCCGGCCCGGCGGCCGGATGCCCGACGACGCGATCGCGGACGCGATGTCCCGCCGCACCTTGGGTGAGCGGTGGTCGGTGAACTTGCCCAGCTTGACCCGGCCCAGGGCCGGCACCGGCCCCCGAAAATCGGCGGCCGACAGCCGACCCGCCCAGCGGCCGGCGGTGATCACCAGCGGGCTGGGCGACCCGCCGGGTTCGACTCCCGGATCGAGCACCACGGCCAGGCCCGACCGCCGGCCGGTCGGCACCTGGATCACGTCGCCGCGCCGGAGTTCGACCAGATCCTGGGCGGTCCGATCTCGGCGGCGAGCCGCGCCGGCCCGGGCGATCTCCCGTTCCGCGTCCGCCAGCTCGGTCAGCAGGCCGAGATACTCGGCGGTGTCCCCCAGGTGGCATTGCATGGCTCGCCGGTGCGACACGATGGCCTCGGTGTTGCGTGCCACCTGCCGGGCCATGCCGACCACCGCGCCGTTGGCCTGGTACTGCGCGAAGGATTGCTCGATCAACTCCCGGGCCGCGTCCCGGCCGAGCCGGTCGACGAGGTTGACGGCCATGTTGTAGCTGGGCCGGAACGACGAGCGCAGCGGGTACGTGCGCCGGGACGCCAGGCCGGCCACCATCCGCGGGTCCATGCCCGGCGACCACAGCACCACCGCGTGACCTTCGACGTCGATGCCCCGCCGGCCCGCCCGGCCGGTCAGCTGGGTGTACTCCCCCGCGGTCAGGTCCGCGTGGCTCTCCCCGTTGAACTTGACCAGCTTCTCCAGCACCACGGTGCGGGCGGGCATGTTGATGCCCAGCGCCAGGGTCTCGGTGGCGAACACCGCCTTGACCAGCCCGGCGACGAACAGCTCCTCGACGGT
>Ga0164241_10001214_pt1 | contig 33916 bp, 33 predicted proteins | sample OricomyardsoilBY_FD_108780 | JGI IMG/M metagenome (GOLD analysis project Ga0164241, IMG submission 108780) | Backyard soil microbial communities from Emeryville, California, USA - Original compost - Back yard soil (BY) | ecosystem: Environmental > Terrestrial > Soil > Unclassified | place: USA... | reverse complement strand
AGGAGTCGTTGCTCACTATTTTATCTCGGAAGAAAAACCTTCTACAAAGTTTATTGAATTAAATAAAATGACATCAAATTACAAATTTACAAATGCCATTGGAGACAATAGTCAGTCTATCTACATTCCCATTGTAAATCTAGTTCGTTCTACTTTAGCATTTCCACTAACTGATATTAACATGTAAATTTGAAACTGCTAAAATTAAATTATTGAAATTAACAAATAGGATGGTTAGAATCCATGAGTAATCCCTTAAGACAATATGTTTGTATTACTGAACCGATACCAGTGATCGGTACTAATATATTTTTTAATTCTTGTTGTGAGCCAAAGTTCTGTCCGCATTTATCACATGAAAATGTTGTCTCGTTATTCGTAGAACTTTCGTCTGAATTTTTTTCCACTATCTACTTCGAATTTGTTTATATTATGTACTGGACTACAAATCATATTAAAACCTAATTTCTAAAAAGTTCGAGCTCTTTGGGAAAGAAGTCAAACTAAAATAGTAATTTGAAACAGTTAAGAAAGTTAGGAAATACGAGAGTCAAATAGCTCTGAAAGTTTTGGTCCCACAAGATTAATAGAGTTATATCCATCAACCAAAATAACTGCTCCTTTTCCCTCTAGACTTTTAAGTTCATTTCTTAACCCTTCAAGAGTAAATGATTTTTCTTCTGAGGAAGGGTTACATACATGCTCGTATAATTCATCAATCGACCATGTCGCCTTTTCAGGCATCTCTACTGAACAGAGCTTGTATAGTTCATAAGCAATATTATTTTTTAGAGTAGAATTCATAATTTTTATATCCTATTCTGTAGAAATTGATTCTTTTCTCTGTTAACAAACTTCACAATGATAGATCAGTTAATGTTCTGCGTCTATTAGGACGTTATCGTCTTTGTTTTTATTTTTGTGTCCATCACCGTATTTTTGTGTCCCACCTTCATCAATTAACCTTTGTCTTTCTATATAACTAGTAGGAATAGACTTGTTGTCTTTGTTTTTATTTTCCTCTTGCATTTGCGTATATGTAAATTCATACCATATTATTTAACAGTAGATAAATTATATTTGGAACAAAAAAAGTATAATACATTACTGATATTATTTCAAAAAAGGCAGGTAACGTTTTTTGCTCTCATAAATCAGTATTAAAGATAGATCGATCATGATTAAATAAACTATAATAGATTATGATTTGATTAATCCCGCATAATATCATCATACATGTTCCAACATTATCATTACTGCCTATCTATCAATCAAAATGAAGAACGATAAAAATCAGTTCAAATGGATTGGATTAACATGCATGCTACCGCGGTGTAGTATTCTATTGTTGTTATGCTAATGACTAGAGGAGTTTGTAGTAGACGTATTTATGTTTGAATTGGATCCATCTTTAACATTTGCTGCTAATTGTCTTGAATTTTGTTCAAATACCCTTGCAGCGTTTACTCCAGTGTTTGACACGTGTCTTGAAACATCTTTTGCTTGTTGTAGTAATGGCTTCCATGCATCAAGGGTTGAGAAAATTACGTTGTTTGATAATCTAATTGTTGACACCGTGTTGTCTGCAACATTACTTACAAATCTTGTGTATGCATTAACTGCTGCATCAGGAGAAAAGAAGTTAGTGACTAATCCAGTGTATATCTCATTGTAAGGTCTCCATGCTGATTGGAGTGAATTAACGACTTCTTTTTGAGAATCAAGATATTCTTCTGAAATCTCTTTTGCGGTTTGTAGTGATTGCTCTTGATAACTATTTACACTGTCATTGATTCGTGGAATCTGTTTTCTTGATTCATCTATTGATTTTTTGATATTGTCTTTAGTTTCATCAAATGATTGGTTAACGGATTCTTGGAAATCATTGTTATTGTTATTATTTTGTTGATTGGTATTATTCGAATTATTTTGGTTTGTTTCTGTTTTCTTTGACATAGTTTCTATTGGTGACCGAGGTATATAAACATGGGTATCTAATGGTTTTTAATACCAAATATTGACAGAATAGTCCTATTATTGGATCCCTTAGTGAACCTCAAAGGAATAATACGGCCTAATTTTACCCAAAGCCATTGAAGTCAACATCAAGGGTATTGAATTGACCTCTTTCACGCTTGGGTTCAAGCCAAAAATGTAATAACCTTGTAAATGTTTATTTAACAAAAGATCTGGCCGTGCATGTATAATTTGATCTGTTGTCAAAGTTCCCCTATCAATTAGCCTTGGATTTATTACACATATTAAAGATAATGGTCAACAGTATTTTTGAAAGTAAAACAATATCACATCGGGTATTGATCTATGGCTTTTTGTGTTAAATACACCAGTTTTATATTTCCTGGACTGATAAATATTAATTCATTTTTGAGCAGATGGTCTATTACAGATTGGCGTATCTGTTTATTTGATTTACCAAATTTACTCTCACAAGAGCTGTGATTTATAAAATGTCCTTGATCATAGGAAAAGAGAAAAGGTATTGGACTCCTTAAATCACCATTTGTTTTTTCTACCAGCAGGTTGACGATTCTATTGGCCAGGCGAGTAATATTTTTAGAAATATCTGAATCCATGTTATATTAGTATAATATCCTTTATATCTTAGACAACATTCCATACTAAACTGATTTCGAAAATAACAATTTTACCCTGGTGCTTGTTATACTATCTTATTATTCCCCCATGAATTTGTTATTTGGTGTATTTGACTTTTATGACTAAAACGAAACTTGATTCTGCAAATCAGTAGTTGCCTTACGAAAGGCAGCTCTTCATCATTTACGTACGTAAATTCGTGCTAGATAATACAGTGTACATTTGATTTTACTTTGTGGGGTTATGATCCGAGATTAAATAAAATATATCATTGACTAAACTAATGGTAGCAAGTAAAAAGATATTTTATGTTCACGCCAGACTGTATCCCACCGGGTTGAATTAGATCTATTTAATAAGATTTCCAAAATTATTTGGTCTATTTTTTTAATTAGTCAGAAATGGGATTATTAATATCATTACTTTGTCATATGATAGTAGTCTTCTTTGATATTGTTTTAACCAGATGCACTATTTGATTTGGTATTTATATCCTTTTTTGTGTAGAAGGTATTTCGAAATGAGACGCATTTCATCCTTAAAACCCGTGTAGTGCCAATAGTATTTGTTAACAACGGTCGAAATTACGAACCAGAGTATGCTATTTACTATAATAGAGAATAGAAATCCATAATAATATGCAATAAATGTTCCAGTTATTGTACCGCCTATGAGATAAGGAATTTGACGTTTTAATGTATTTTTTAATAAGGAATCCATAATTTTGGCTACAAGTATATGTATAGCATACTTTATATAACATGATACTATATTTTAGAAACTTTTACTCTAGATGATAGGTGGTTCATATACAACATACTAGATCATGTGCACATTACAAGCTATAAATCTAAATTTAGATCTACCTCAAAGGGGTAAGAGTGAAATCTTACATCAAGGTATAATTCCATTTTATTTGATTGTATGTATAATTTGTTAATTCATTTTAGGATACAACGCATCTTAATGAGTATAGTTCTGGTCGCTGTGGCTATACCCAATTTGGCTAATTTTCAAGGATCAAATTATGTCGCAGTATGATGTGAAACATGAACTTGCTATAGCGACGATACTGCCTCATTATCTAGTCCATAAAGAGATGTGAAAGAAATATAGCTTTATGAATATTCATCATTATCTATTAGAAAATTTGCAATATTATTATATTATGTTAAAAACACATTCTCATGTTTCCATCATAAATATTGCAACAATCTGTGTCTCTAAGGAAATTGATAACATGCAATACAACCCTAAAGAACTGAATTAACTCTTTTGAACCACCTGACCCTTAAAAATCAACAATGTAATCACTAGTCCTAATATTATTCCAAATATGATATGTGCAATAAAACCAAACCCGTAAATGGGAATGAGATTTTGTTCAACAGTTTGGCGATCTTCAAAATTACTTTGGGTGGGATTAGATTGGTTCATTAAATCAAAGAGATTTGGTAGAACCATACCCAAAGTAGTGGGAATAAACAAAACTATGAAAATGATTATCGAATAAATGACTCCTTCTGTTATTCCTCTTTTAAGATTTATGGTTGCAAGTTTCTTCACTGTAGATACTATAATGGCAAATATTACACCTGCAATTGCCCCAGTAAGCAAATGCATTACAATACCCAATGTCAAATTAAGATAATAATTATCATTGATATTGCTTATTGCCATACCTCTGGCTATGGACAAGTCATCCAGAGGAAGCCCCATCATACTTGTAGTAAGAAAAAGAAATGGATACATGGCTATGCTTGCAATGATTCCTCCTAATGCTCCAAACAAAACTATTTTGACCGCTTTTTGATTTGTCATATAAATATCGCTTCACTCTAAATGTGCATAAAGGTATATGAAATAGTCATAAATAAGAGAAACAAATAAAGACTATGTAATTTTATTGTCATCCCAAAGAAAGATCGGAGAATCATGAACTAAGATTTATCCTTGACTTCATGTGAGAATTATTGTAATTTATAACACACTAACATAGAGGGGTGAACTAGTTATTGTGAAGAGTAACGTTGTATTGACCATTATCATTTCTTAACCGCATTTGATATCGTTGAGAGCTTTCCATAGCAACTATCGCTTTACCTATAAGGATCTAATTGATTTCGATTTTATAAATTGGTATATTATGATATCCATTTGGTGCGTTTGACTATATTTATTACGTTTAGATCTTTTTTTTGATGGTGGATACGAGCGACAAATAGAAGGTGTCGATAGGCGATACAATATCATATGGTGATACACTTGTTTTTTAATAACAATTGTGGCCTTGTCAAATCAATTTCCTGACGGTCAAACGCATAATCTCATCCAAATAAGATCATTTCTAAACTGTTAGAATTGAGACCGCAGGCAACCACAATATTCCAAAAAGAAAACCAAGCGGTTGATATAGTTCAGCAAGCGAAGTTGATAAGACAAAATTGTTAACGCTTCAAAATATATTTTACAAAAAGCAAACTGCCTTACTAATTACTTTATAAATTCTGGAACTATAAATTGTTTGTAGTACATGATATACCGTGAATAATTATAAAGCAGGTAGCGGAAAAAATTCAGACGAAAGTTCTACTAATAACGAGACAACATTTTCATGTGATAAATGCGGACAGAACTTTGGCTCACAACAAGAATTAAAAAAACATGGTACAAGCGCACACCAATTACTCTGATTTCATATGCAAATCATTTTTGTCTGCATCTTGAATAATTCATTATCAATCTGCAGATACCCGACTGAAAGTTTTCTTTAGTCCATTCTCAAGGTGATATGTTGTATCCTATTAAATGAAACATTAACCTCGGTTTATAGAATTATATTTAATTAACTTAATAATGGAACAAAGACAACATTACAGTCTAAACTTCAACAAACGAACATAGTGTATTGGTTTCTTTCAATTTCAGTTGCAATTCTGAATATTCTGAATTCTCGAGAAGAGATAGAACGACCCTTACGTATTGCATTAGCACACTATTTAGTTAATTTTGGCACTAGGAGACAATATTTACTATCGTTAAATACTTTATTATACATCATTTTCATCTATGGTTCATTATCTTAAGGAAAGATTAAACCGGTCTAGAAATGTATCTGCAAAAATAGAAGTTACTAAGGGCTGTATTATTGCATTTGTTTTGGCTATAACATTCAGTAGCATAGAAATGTTAAATCCGAATATTATTCAGGCACAAGTAACTATGTATAAGTGTTCACCTGATATGGGAACAAATGTGTCAATGGTAAATTGTCTGACTAATTCCACTTCCGATACTTATAATAATTCAATGGTTGCTGAAATGAGGCAAAACCAAACTGAGGAAATGGATCAAGAAGCAATGAATGGGACTAGTCAAACAGCAACTCAAGGAATGAAAGATGCAATGAATGAAACTGGCGAAGCACTATCAAATGTTACTGGTGGCGTGATGGAAGGAATTAAGGACTTAGTTAATGGCTCAAGCTAATAATATAAATATGATACTGGAATAGCCAATGTAACTATCCTATTTTTATTACGAAACTTTAAATAAGATAATAATCAATCTGTCAAAGTTTCGTATAAGGCTATTCAAATTTTTTTTTGTGATTACAGTTACTATTTTTGCAAGCAAATTAAAATACAAGACTTCGTATGGCCTCTATATCGCATACTTTAGCATTTTCACATCAAGTTGCTTAGTGGTACATACTTATCCTATTAACGTAAGGAGCGGTTCACGAAATTCTGAATTAGAATATTGTATTAACAATCCACTTTCAGAATTCAAAGTTTATCTGTAATCGTCTCGAATTGTAATATATGAGTGAGGTAACTAAACCCGAAAATGATTCATCGGAAAATGACAAGTTAAATAAAGAACTCTTAAAACCCGTAACGAAATCTGATTCTAAGATAGAAGATGAATTAAAGGAGTTAGAAGTGGAGAATTCCGGAGGGGGCAAGGATGGAGGAGGAGGTTGAAATAGTCTTTTTTATGATGAATTATTTATGGCTCTAATCATGATGTTTAAAGTGGTTATGGATTACAACTAGTGTGAAATTTCATACTTCCCACCTATTGTTCTACTGTAATATTTAGAAGTCTGTATAGTGTAATTCACGAAAATTGTAATTGTTAGATTAATCCTAAGTTACTGTCTGACTCATTAGAATTATTTCCTTGCATGTTCGTTCCGTTAAGCATTTCACCTAATGTTACACTGGGATTATTACGAGAAGTTAAATTTGAAGAGTTCTCTATGGACGATTGTGCTGTAACCACATGAAGACTCCCGGTATTAAAAAATACCACGGTGATAAGAATTCCGACAAATATTAACAGGATAGATCTAGTCATGCAATAATTATGTTAATAAAATATAAATAACTCCACACTTTTGAATTATTATATTCTGGCGAGCCATTGAAATGTTTTCTTGAATTTCAAAGACGTATTTCTCCAGAACTGCAGAATAATACACAATTACTCACAAATCTGCAATTTAATATCTATGTTGAGACTTATAGATTGAATTTTAATTCATTGATAACCTCAATAAAGTATTTAGAAAGATTAAATTGGAATTCTTTTTTCAATGGGTGTTGTGTTATCTTCTCTATATGAATTTGATGTATGTTCAAAACCACAATGTTTAGATTTTACTAAAGATCAATAATATGTTTCTGACTAGAGAATATTTCAATATCTTTAATCGAAGGACTAAAAAATAGCTTTCAGTATCCCAAATCGTTTAGTAGCTTCTATTTATGTCATCATAACCAATAATTAGGGACGATGTCAAATTCAAAAACTGTAGTTATACAAGAAAATAAAAAAAATTTAGAGAAAAAACTAGGTGAGGTCTTAGGCCTTGAAAGAGCTGCACAAAAAGCAGTCGATGAATTAATTTCAATGAAGTTAATAAAATCAGATTCTAAAGACGAAGCAAAGGATATCCAAAAAGAAGCAACATCACATGAAGAGCAAATCCAAGAAGTACTGTTGGAGCTTTCCGAAGATAAAAATATTAAATTAGATGTTCAGCAAGTAGAGCAGACAGCAGAGGAAACCGAACAAAAGGTCACTCAAATAATGAAAACATATTTAGGAAAAGAACCCGATACATCTGAAGCACTCGAATTTCTCTGTCTGGCCGAAGGTGGAGAAGTAACTCATTATGAGGTTTTAAATTCCATTAGCACTAATTTTGATAACAAAAAATTATCTTCTACTGTAAAATCTATCCTAAAAGAAGAACAAGATCACCTAAAAAGATGTTTAGCCTTAGCAAAAGAGGAAGTATCATCTAAATAAATTGCTGCCTGATCCAGTAGACTGGATCGGGAAATGTTATTTTATTTTATCTGGACTTGATATTAATCTTATTAGCCAGTCTCTTGCCCGTTCTATAGTAATATACTTGTTATAGGAAGATGGTTTTTACAAAGAAAACTTATTTGAACTAATACTAACACAGATGCTTGATCCTGAAATTAATTAAATCACTATTGCTGGATATTAAATACTATACTATATTATGGTCATACATGAGAGATTTAAACATCAAATCAGAACTGCTTAACGAACATTTTCACAAATTATCCGTAAAATTCGTTCTAATAATTGTAGTATCAGGATTTTTAGGGGTATCGTCCTTTGATTTGACACAAATTGATATAACTGCACAGACTATTCAAGAAAAATGCACTCCGGATATGGGAACAAACATATCAAAGTCTAACTGTTTGTCAAACATTCCCACCAATCCAGTATATAATGTTCCAAATACCGATAATGTGAGACCGCCGTCTTAAATACACCCCTCTACTCCAATTATTCCACCTCTGATACCATTACATTTCTGAGGAATCTGTAACATGTTAAACAACTTATCACCCTGATCGTATTATTTTTTTTGGGATCCTCATAGACTACATACCTTAAAAAAATATTCCGATTAATATTGAGGATTATATAGTTTTGTATACTCTGTAGAGTATGTGGGGAATAACCATGCTATTAATTCGGCTAGCAGATTACATACAAGGGCGTAAGGATAAAAGGACTTGCACAATATGTAACTACGTTGCTACCAATGAGAAAGATTTAGATAAACACGTACATCAATTACATGCTGATGTTATTTAATTTTAGCTAGTACATGTAGTATACCGCCCCACAACTGCAATCAATGATCCTTTATCATTTGTACATTGCTTGCCGGCGATTTAGCTAAAGCATAGGTCAGAGTGTGAAAACAGCATTAGTATTCTTTTAGACTTTGACCCTTAACTATAGACAATCAAAAATCACTATTATATGATATATTTTCTATATTGATCGTTACTTAAATGAATGAAATGGCAAAATGTACAAAATGTGGAATGGATTTTTAAATATATGAGTAGCATTTGCGGAAGAAAATTACTTGAAAAATGCTCAGTCGAAGGGCTCCACAACTGAAAAAAGATGCTCTAATTGTGCTCTAATTGTGGTAATATTGCTACATATGGCCTAAAAGAATTAGTGCGGGATAATAAATAATTTTTAACTTATCTCAAACAGCCGAGGTTAGAGAAAAATTCAATTATCTTGTCCTAATTATTACAAATGTCTAAAGTAAAAGATAGTCCCCATTATGGTACTATAAAAACGATTACAGGGCGCATTATCAGATGTTACCTGCCCATGGCATCTTGATATCCTTCTTTGATTAACCTGTCTATAGTTTCAGATGTAAAGTCAGCAAGTTTTCCTGAAACACTATTATCATCATCTTTGCGTTGTATTTGAACTATTTTAGTTATTTTAAAAGTATTCTTAAGTATATCGATATTCCTTTTAGCTTCTTCGGTAAGAAATCGTCTGGGCGTATATTCATCTAATATTCTATCAATTTTCTCCCCTAGTAATTCATCATTCTGTCCAAGAGCTATCAACTTTTCAATTAAATTAACATAGTCTGCATGGAGGCCATCTATTTTTGGGTCATATGCTTTACCAAGTTTTATATCAATATGCCTACCTTTGACTCCATCAAAATCTTGTGGGACCTTGTTTTCAACAGAATTACTACTGTTTTGTTTAGGGTCTAACAAATTCACAATATATATTTCCAAATCAGGAATTCTTTGGATCGGTTGTTGCTCTGGCGATTTACTTCTGTAATTATCCATCTCTGTACGCATTAGTTTTACTCGAAACGAATTTTCAAGATTTTGAGAACCTATTTTTTTTTCCCAAAATCTCTGATGTGCATATACCACTTCTTTAATTGGAGTATTACTTAAGAGTCCTCCATCCCAGAACTTACGTTGCTCTACATCTTCATAAGCATAGGCTTCAGGTACGGTTGAACTTGCTATAAGATGTTTGATGTCTATACCCTTGTCGTAATGTACGGTTATGGACTTTCCTAAATGAGAATCACCATATTCTGATTCTCTTTTTCCTTGCTCATTCTCATAGCTGTCAAATGTAACTGTGGTTCCTTCGGCAACGTCAACACTCACAACAAGTAATCTTGGTTCTCCTTTTTCAAAGCTTGTGGCGATAGGAAATCTACCAAACTTCTCTATGCTATTTCTTAATGGTTGGTTATCATATACAAGCCATTGGTTTTGAGAATCACAAAATTTATTATCTTGTTTTGGAGGATAAATGGGTTTGAATACTTTTTCCACACCTGTTTTAGAAAATTCTTTTACTGAATAGTATCTTCGTGCAGATTCTTCTGATGCTATTGAGGGATTTCCTTTTTCGTGCTCTATTTTCCATTGTTTTGACGCCTCTTTTATGTTTGGCGTAGAAGTTGACAAATACTTCCAAAATTTCTCAAGCTTTTCTGAAGCACCATCCCACGTTTTATTTTCAACAAAATAACTGACAAGGATGGCACCATTGATGGCTCCAATCGAGGTTCCTGCAATAATGTCAAATAATGGAACATCTTTTTTATTACTAACATCTTGAATTTCTTTGATTTTTTCATAGAGGCTTTTAAAAACACCGACTTGGTAAGCACCTAAAGCTCCACCCCCTTGCAAAACTAATGCTCTTTGAACTCGAGGAATATGATATTTGTTTAAGTTTGACATGAATAACCTCTACCTAATGACAGATTCTAATGGACTCAAAATTACCGGGTTTGTTATTATCTTTACTGGCTATGGAAGAGTAATAATCTATATTATCTTTTTCTGTGTGATTATCAGCTCTGTTAGTGATATTTATTTTAGATTTATTCTTTCTTATACGGCCCATATATTTTAGAATAAGTTGAAACTCTTCTTTAAATCCAGTATAGTTCCAATAGTGTTTGTTAACAAGAGTCGAGATAACAAACCAACTAATACTATTTACTATGATAGTAAATAAAAACCCATAATAATAAGCCATTATTGACCCAGTTATTGTACCTCCTATAAGGTAAGGCATTTGACGTTTTAAAACTGATTTTAATAAATTATCCAAAACAACTTCTACTCATTGTTTATTGTATAACATAGTATATAGACAGGTACAAGATAATTGATACTCTAGTTAGGTTATACTATAATCTAGATATAATCTATATTATCATTGTTAGTAATACTGCTAAAAATATTTACATTACAACATACTACGTGTTCAGACTTATAGATCAGGTTAGTTAGATAATTTTTTGTAATTGAGTAATAATGTTTTTTAGTTCACAGGCCTAAATATAGAATGCATCATTTAGGCTTGATGTTTACATCTGGAGGAGTTGAAACATCACACAATTCTACACTACAACAGGCCGTTTCCAAGTGGACTGGCCATAATGACCATACACGGCCTCCCGTTGATCGCATATCCTAAAGGTGCATCCAATGCTTTGACTAAAACATCACCTATGTTTGACAGTAGAAGATTAAAATTGGTAGGGTTAACGAGATCCTTTATCATACCTCTACACTTGATAGATAATTACATTTCAAGTTATTAATATCTATTAGATTCATTATACATTAATTAGCACCTGGGAGTTCCTATAAGGGTAATCCCCTAGGAGGAAGTTCTATTTGCCTTTACCATTTAAAGTAAAATAGATAATCCCAATATATTACTGTGTTAATCATTCTTGCAGTCTGTTTTATTTCGTGGACATAAATTATCTTATTGTGAGACAGATTCGTCAGAAAATGAAAGGGAGTCAGTATATTTTGAGTTTAAGAGGATAGAATAAAAAGAGCCTACAATATTGATATATAAAGATCTAACAGTAAAATCATTAAGAATTATTTAGATCACTATAAGTTAAACCTATAATGAAAGGGATTCTTTTAGTGTGCGGTGCCAAATACTTTTTTTATTCTTGTCATGAGTTAAAAGTCAGTCCACATTCTTCATTTTAGAATAATGCCTTAGCATTTGTCGATCTCTAATCTGAATACTTTTCACTACTATATTGCAAAACTTGATGATTTTCTTAATTGTGGAATGTTAAATACTTTATTATCTAATTTAGAGTATGAGCAATATCACTAATTCAAGTAATTTTAACTGGAAAGACAATAGCATTGAATGGAAAGACATTATTAAAAAAGAAGCAAGAGGATATGTAAAAGGGGATGATCTGGGTGAGGTACAAGAAATCGGACAAGACTTTGTTGTAACAGAAAGAGGTCGAGTCAAAAAAAACAAATTTTATCTACCTAAACCCTTAGTTGCAGGCTACGATGGAGAAGTTCTTTGGTTTAACATAACAGAACAAGAAGCTGAAGACAATTTCAAAAAAGATGAACCACCACCGACCGGTGAGTATTCAAGATACGAGTCAGCATCTGTAACAGAACAGCCAGATACCCAAACGTATGGTAAGTCGGCATCTTCGATAGATCTTCAAAAGTATATTCCCCTTATTCAGAAAAGACAAATAGACGGCGTTGGGACTGATGCTTCCTATACTAAGTCTCAAGCAGGCATACGGGATTGGGACAATATCCTCAAAAAAGGTGCAAGAACAGCAGATGACACGGCAGTAGGAATTGTCACGGCAGTAAATGATGAAAATGTAATAATAACTTCTGATGGTGCTAGAGATGAATTTAGCATACCAAAAAACGAAATTCAAAGTTATAATGGACAAGAGATAGTTCTGAATATGACTTACGATAGAATGGACCAGTTTAAGGTAAAAGTTCCAAGATAGTGAGGAACTACAAAACCCATCATTTTTGTTGCACTGGCTATAATACTTTTTTTGTATATCATAATCTAGGTTAATTATTTGATAGACTTGAATGATTCAGATCATGTGACAATAAATTCAATTTCCTCTTTATTTGATTTAGTAAAGTTTACAAATATAGATTTATCATGTTGTGCTTTAAGGTGAATTTAGGATCCTAAAAACTATGTTTAGTATCAATAAATATAAATGGACACTATTTTAAAGCGACCCTAAAACGTCAAATGCCATTTTTGATCGGAGGCACAATAACTGGTATTATAATGAAATATTATTACGGTTTCCTGTTTGCTATAGTAGTAAATAGTATTATTTGGTTTATTATTTCGGTGATTGTCAATAAATACTATTGGCATTATACTGGTTTTAGAGACGAACTATTTCTTTTTAGAAAATATGTAACTGATAGAAACAAAACTAACACCAGATGACTGATTTAAGTTTAGTATTATATGTCAAATGAACACTAGTACGTTTTATATTTTATATTTTATATTTTACATCTTATTAGTTTATTGTTTATCATCCAGTATGCAAAGCCCTCACTGTACAATTACATTTCAGCCTCAAATGGAAAAAAGATGGCGATGGAACAAAAAAACAAGAATCCATTTGACATTTATCATCAATTCTGTCCAGGATGCCATAGACTCATCATAGGTGTTTATGAATACTCTGACGAAATTCCAGCACCAACAGAGAAAGAGGTATTGGATTAACTGATTATTTTAAAATTCTAATAGTTATTTTTATGCACTGTCTTTCAATTATAAACCTATTCACTTTCATATGGTGTCCATAATCAAACGTATGTCATATATTTTAGATGAAAATAATGCTAGTCTGACTCTGCTGTATTTGAATAATCTTGCCAATTCATAGGACTATTAGACTTAAAATGGAACGTTGCTATGTTATTGGTTATTAATCTTGGTAAATTAAATAAATCAGTAATGGCAAAAGAATCAGGCATAGCGAAATCGATTGGAGATCAGAAAGAACAAGATATACAATTTGCGGATACAATACTGATAAACTTTTTATCGACGGGCAATAAAAAATCAAAGATTGAGGCTGGTTATAGAGAACGACATCGAAAACAACAGAATATGGGCTACGCAAAACAACAAGAATCATGTGACAAGTGTAAATTTAATCTCCCAGCGGAGCAGCTCTGTCATATTGTGGAGGGACAGGTAAATAACAAGGAAGGAATATCAAAATTTTTTTCCCCCAAGGGACACGGAATGTTACCAGGTGATATTCTTTGGCACTATGTTAATCAAAAGGGTGAAAAATTAGATAATAAAATAGGCCGGGTGATAAATGAAGCTACAGAGGGATTTCAATGCAAAGATTGTAAATATTATCTGACATCCCATGAATGTTTATTGCTAAAAGGTAGGCTGGAACCCGAGATGAGTTGTGCTTTTATTGTAAAAATTGGAAATGGAATTAAACTGTAGGTTTACTCGTTTAAGTATGAGGGCACATATTTATAACATATTAAAATGATTTGGTATTGATATGCATTCCTGGAATGATGAACATGTGCTATCCGATGCTAGTTCGTTAAATACTTTTATCGATAGTACACATTGATATGTTTTTATCAGTAAAAAGAATACCTCATCCAATACCTCCAGCAGATAAGCCTGATCCAAAAGCTGCTCAAGCCTTACAGGAAGGCTTAGGAGGTCAGTTCGGAGAGATGCGTACAATGATGCAATACTTCTTTCAAAATATGAATTTCAGAGGAGATGCTAAACCTTATCAAGATTTACTAAGAAGTATAGCTACTGAAGAGATGGGACATGTTGAACAAATAACAAATACTATAAACATTCTTTTGGAAGGAGCTTCGACTAACACAAATAATCCAAATGAACTTCCTTTATCAGTAGCATTGGAATCGCCAAACATTCACCACTTTTTAGTTGCAGCTCAAAGTGCTCGCCCTGTAGACGCAGCTGGAAATCCTTGGTCTGCTTCTTATGTATATGATAGTGGAAATCTTGTGCTTAACATGTTGTATAATTTGATGCTTGAGGCTACAGGAAGATTACAAAAGTGTCGATTGTATGAAATGTGTGATAATAAAGCTTTTAGATCAACAGTCTCCTATTTAATCGTAAGAGATTTAGTTCACGAAAAGGTTTTTGCTAAAGCATTGGAAACTCTTGGAGTAGATTGGGGCAAGTCATTACCTGTTCCAAGAATAGATACATCTAAGATGCCAGAAGTTAGAGATTTAGAAAACAAGAATTTGCATAATCAGATGTGGACATTTACAAATAAGGGAGAAAAATCTCTATTAGAAAAAATATTCAAGGGTGATTCACCATTTGATGATGGTGGTACTCTTGAGGTAATAGAGGGATTCCCTGCAGGTGTCGAAATACCTAGCATGCCAGAAGCTCCTCAGGAATTTTCTCCAGGGTTGGATGCAGCTCTAATGAAATTGGCAAAGAAATTATAAGAATCAGTAAATAAGGGGAAAGCATTCAATTTCATTAATGTCACAAATTACGCTCCTTATTACAATATTTTGAAAAAATAATTTTTAGAAATTCATATTTTATGGCCAGTTCTTATTTGCTGGAATTAGATTCCTGTTGAAGGAGGATATTATTACTAGGTTATACATTATGAAATGGTTGTAGTGTTTTAATGTCAAATATTATTGTGGTCACTAAATACTTTTATGATATACTTTATTATATATGGATGAATACGAGAACTTTAAAACAGCTGATATCGTGGCTGAGGCTCTCATCGATTGGGGTGTAGAGGTTGTCTTCGGGTTGCCGGGTGATGGTATCAATGGTTTTATTGAGGCACTTAGACAGAGACAAGATAAAATAAAGTTTGTTTTGGTAAGGCATGAAGAATCTGCAGCGTTTATGGCTTGCGCTTATGCTAAATATACAAAAAAGTTAGGAGTATGTGTTGCTACATCCGGGCCAGGTGCCATCCATCTTTTAAATGGACTCTATGATGCCAAACTTGACAGCGCTCCTGTCTTGGCCATTACTGGTTCAACTTATTCTGATCTCATAGGCTCAAACTATCAACAAGATGTCAATCTTTTGCAGTTGTTTTCTGATGTAGCTATATATAATAACATGATAAATTCGCCAGAACATGCCGAAATGGCAGTAGATATTGCATGCAGAAATGCTTTAGGCCGTAAAAGTGTGAGTCATTTGACCATTCCCATAGATGTTCAGGAGCAAAAACTAAAAGGCAAATATTCACCCCATAAGGTAAAAGGCCATACGTCAGACATCTTTAATCATGATGTTATTCCAAGTCCAGAATTACTAAGAAAGGCCGCAAATATCCTTAATGAGGGAAAGAAGATTGTGATCTTGGTTGGACAAGGAGCTTTAGATGCAGGCAACGAGGTTACTGCTATTTCTGAACGGCTAGGCGCCCCAGTAGTCAAAGCCCTTTTAGGCAAGGCTGTAATTTCAGATTATAGCCCATACAGTCTTGGAGGTATCGGTATGTTAGGAACGAGTCCTGCAAGTGACGCAATGAATGAAGCAGATACGATATTAATGATAGGAACCTCTTTTCCTTATATTGATTATCTTCCAAAGCCAGGTCAAGCAAAAGGAATTCAAATTGACATTGTACCAGAGAGAATTGGATTGCGATATCCGGTGGATATAGGGTTAGTTGGAGACGCCAAACAAACCCTGAGTTGTATGATTCCTATGTTAAACAAAAGACAGAATAAAAAAGAAAATGAATTTTTAGTATCAAAACAAAAAGCAATGAAAAAATGGGATAGCCTTTTAAAAGAACAAGGCAGCCGTACTGACAAGCCGATTAAACCCCAAGTCATAGCCACAGCCGTTTCCAATGAATTGGATGATGACGCGATAATATCTGTAGATAGCGGAACTAATACGATTTGGGCGGCACGCTATATCTTTGTTCATGATAAAATGAAATTTTCATTATCTGGTACCCTTGCAACAATGGGATGCGGGTTGCCGTATGCAATATCAGCCAAAGTAGCGTTTCCTGACCGACAATCAGTAGCTTTCGTCGGGGATGGGGGTTTTACTATGTTAATGGGGGAGTTTGCTACAGCAGTTCAATATGATTTGCCAATCAAGGTTGTAATAATAAAAAACAATACTTTGGGAATGATAAGATGGGAACAAATGGCTTTTCTGGGAAATCCAGAATATGCTGTAGAATTTACACCTATCAATTTCGCAAAGTTTGCTGACGAATGTGGTGGAAAAGGTTATTCTATTACAGAGCCCGAAGATGTAGGACCAATAATTCATCAAGCTATGAAGGAAAAAAAACCTACAATTATAGAAGCATACGTAGATCCATTTGATCCTCCCATGCCTCCAAAAGTAGAACCTGAGTTTGTAAAGAATATTGCAGAATCATTTGCAAGGGGACAACCCTATGCCTCTAGGATTGGGCTAACACTCTATAGAAATCAGATCCACGAAAGATTAAGAGGTCTCCATCATCACAATTCATTAAAAAATCATGATCACAAGCGTTCTTATAATGAAGATAAAAAGTGAATTCTCTACTCTTATGTCTTAATCAAGTCGTTTATAATTCGGATATGACTCCTATTCCGTGTAGGTTGAATGCCATGCCATATGACAGTAGGGTTCCAAAACCTATAAAAAATATAATTGTTTACTCTAGAGAAGCAAGTTCACAAAAATCAAACTACAGAATGCGAACCCTATATCATCAAACATGGAAATTCATAAAGGGTTAATTATTGTGAAGTGTTTGCAACGTTTCAATGCTTAATTAGCATTGATAAATTGACTCCTCATTGAAGAGTGTTACTTGTTCTAATTGTTATTCAATTCTCTAGATTATCTTTGTAGAAGAAATTCTTGCTGATCTATCGTAAGATGTGACTAATAAGAAACAAGGTAAGGCAAACTCCGAAATTATAAATATTATGATCGACAATAGAGCTATTTACACATTCCTCGATATTGAACTCTGTGGAGAATAGATTCCAACAAGATGTATTCTATTTCAAAATCTCCCTTTTCCTAACCCAATTCTAGGTTGGTTCATCAATTCATCTTTAAAACTAGAATAAAAAATAAAAGTAATTGTGGTGATTGCATTGAATTTTCTGTCGTCGTTTTTTTATTATTATGAATTTATCATCATTAAATTATTCTCTTTTTATCAATATGAAATGAGGGATATTAGATATTATTGCAGGATGCGATGTTTTGTATTCCCATCCTTGTAAAAGCAGTTTCTTTGCTTCTTGGACATCCGTCACAGCAGTAATATCTACAACTTTTTTTCGTAGGAAAGTAGTTCTCTTTGTCTCTGGTGTATTGAATTTATGCTTGTGTTCGTTACCATTTTCATCAATTGGCTTTCAAATGGTTTTTTGTGTGATTGGATCCTCAACCCATATTTTGGAATGTGATACACTGTTCTTAAAAACCAGCGCTTTTACATATAGTACATTCTCGCATCTTTTTTTGATAAAGCGGGATTGATGCATCCGCTTGATTTAATAAATTGGACATTTTGGGTATAATCAGATCGCCTTTTGTATTTATAAATTTATGATGAAGTCCATGTCCATCTAAGTGCCAATTTTTTTATTTTTTAAGTTTTCTCCTATCATTTTGATATGGGCATGGATCAAACAGTAATATTTTGGGCATGCATAGATACGTCCATATTAACATAAGGCATTGGTTAGACTTTAATCAATATGTCACTTGTTTCCTATGAGAACAGCTTTTGCTAAACCATACTCGTATTCACTTAATAAATTAGAGTGACAACTTTTACTGTGTCCAAGACTATCTGAATATTCTAATGATTCTACACTGGATATAGGGACCATGCCATCATTAGGTTTTGGAAGACTGTCATATCCACCTTGTTGGATAGGTGCCAATAGATCGCAGTTTCCAGCATCAGGATTCCATTCACCTGCAATAGTATAATACTTTGTATTTGGATTCTCTTTTACTTTTGTAACTTGAGCCCCTGGTTTTAGATCGTATATTGCAGGTGCACATACATCATTATTTACTGCTAATGGAGATCCCGCATTAGGAGTTCCTATCATTATTAAATTAGCCACATCCTGAGTACTATTTCCCAAATACATCCTAGCATCTAAACCGCCTTTGCTATGACCAACTATATTGACTTTATTTTGACCAGTTTGATCTTTGACATTAGCAATTTGACTGGATAATTCTTTCGCATGTTCGGCAGCTGAACCACATTTATCATCGGATTGGGTAAAAGTTATGGGGAAAACTGGAATATTGTCTTTTTTTAACAAATCTTCCCACTTTTTCCATGTGGATGCATCTGATAAATAACCATGTATCAAGAGAACAGGTAATGGTTTAGTTGCATTACTATTTGTAGAAGTGGGGGTAGCTGAAACTTCAAAATAAATTTGTTGAAGTGATATAAAACAAACAAACAAACCTAAAGCAACTAAAATAAAAGAGGCCACAACTATAATTTTATCATTGTTTTTAATCTTCAAATCAGTACCAATTGTATATAATAGCTTAAATAACACACATTATAAGCTCCCTGAGTACTAGGAAAAATTCAAGATATATCTGTTGTACATCGATTTGCTTCTTATCATTTTATACTTGGTTACGTTACGTTAACGCCCAGTTTACAAACCATGTTATCTTATAAAGATGCATCTTTACAGATTATTTGTTTAATCTATTGTAAATATCATCAATTGAATGAATCCCTCCAAATGATAGTCTATAGTATTACAATCAGAGAATAAAATACTGTCTATTGCTTTATCACTACTCTTGTTCATGGGGATCTATGTTATCGCATTTCCCATAGAACAGTACAGTAACGTCAAAGCACAAACACAATCTAAAAACACTACCACTTCTCCTCCTTCTATTACACCTATGAACGCTACTCAACTAAATGCTGCTTCCGCTAATGTTTCAAAACCGGTTGATGGTTATGGCAGCCCTCCCACTGGTCCATTAACGGCTGTACGGCACGTGTTTGTCGATCCTACTCTCCGAGTATATCATTTTTGTAAACTTGATGATAAAATCATGATGGTGTGTCAACTATATGACAGCAGTTCTCCAAATGCAACATTAATTGGAGTAGAGTATATGATCGATTCTAAAACATATCAAGCATTACCGGATAGAGAAAAAGCAAACTGGCATTATCATAAAGATGAGCTTTCTCCAGACAGAGCAAATCAAAAGTCCCCATTACTAAATGATTTACAACAAAAAGAATGGCTAGTGAAATTATCAGAGTCATATGGGAAGGTTATACTGAACTGGAATCCTCTTGATACATTACCTGTTTTCCCATCACAAATTGAACAAATATAACATCCTTTAATGGTTAATCAAACAGTCAATAATAATACTGAAAAATATGTTGGAAGCTTTAACCAAACATTAGACTACTGATCTATGGTATGGGATATTGATAACGAACAAACTAAGTCAAATAGTCTATCCAATCCTGTTCTAAATTAGCATGCCTGCGATACATATGAACCTTCAGATCAAATCATCCTGACCAAAGTAAAAAAAATACTTACATCTAGGAATTACAATCATCCTTCATTTTGGTTACCATAAAATGAAAAGATAGAGTATAGAATCAAACGAGAAAAAATGTAGTTAATAAAAAATCGGATCTCTAGTAGAGTTATTTAAATTTTTATACATAAGAAATTCCAATGCCAAATAAAAAAGAAAACATAGAAAATTTACAAAAGAAATTGGGTGAAGTTTTAGGTTTAGAACGAGCAGCTCAAAAAGCAGTGGATGAGCTAATATCGATGAAATTATTAAAGTCTAATTCGAAGGATGAATCTAGGGAAATCCAAGAAGAGGCAAGTAATCATGAGGAAAAAATCCAAGAAGTTGCAAGTATCTTCTCTGAAGATAAAGATGTGCAATTGGACATAAACAAAGTAGAAGAGTCTGCCAAAGAAACAGAGGAAAAAGCAACTAACATTATGAAAATATATCTTGGAGAGAAACCGGATACATCAGAAGCTTTAGAATTCCTATGTTTAGCTGAAGGTGGGGCGGTAGCTCACTATGAAGTTTTACAGGCTATTTGTTCAAACTTTGATAATAAAAAAGCATTATCAACAGTAAAATCTATACTAAAAGAAGAGCAAAGACATCTTACTCGATGTATTGATATGGCGAAATCGGTAGTTTCATAATGAAATACTTTGAAGATCTTTCATCAGAAAATTCCTATTTTATATGTCTGAGATAACGTGATTCTGTCTTTTACTTTGAAGTCCTGGAAACAATTAAGCAAAGAGGGATGAAATTAGAACATGCGATTAAAAATATATGAATTTGACCCTAGACCTAACGATCAAAGTCCATTCACCCTTCTCTTAACCAAGGGAACCAAGGTGCTCGGATACAATTTCAGTATAGATCAACATGATACGCTAGTTTGCACCGAAGATGATTCTATAAGTGAAAAAGAAAAAAGAACTTTTCAATGGATCATGGATGGCGACATAATAGAGAATCTAGAAAATTATAAGTATCTGGGAACAAGGAATGGTCATCGCTATTTATTTGAAATTGCTGGAAAAGAGGTGGAGTAATTATGACAATACACTTTCTTCCCTTTCCTTAATGAAGATCCATTGTTTATGTTTAAAGAATAGCAGTAACAGTAAGACAATAACCCCCCATAGTTAAAATAACAATGACAAAACCTGACGGTATATTATTTAGATGTGATAAATCCAGTCCATTCATTCTATAAATACCCACTATCAATGTCAATGGCAATAATATCACACTAAAAATAGTCAAAATTCTCCTAGTATCGCTTAATTGTAGGGAAACGTTTGCAATATACAAATCTCGTGTTGAATTTATGGTATCTCTATATGATTCTATTAGTTCAATTAGCTGATTTATGTCATCGTAAGCCATACGTAAATATTTAATTTCATCCTTATCTGCTTGAGTATGTGAAAGAAAATTCATTATATCGTGTGTATACCAAAAATGCCTCCTTAAAATAATAATTTGCTTTGCCACAGTATCTAAATAACTGAACATGCTTTTTGAAGGCTTTTTATACAAAAACTTTTGCTCAAGATCAGTAATAGTATGTTCTATTGAAGTTAACAGATGTTCATATTTTCCTATAACCTCGCTAATTATTGTATAATATAAAGCATCGATATTTGGATCTTTTAATTTTTTGTTTTTCGGTTCAAATATATGTTTTATAGGACTTATCAAATCAACATTGGGAGAATGGATAGTTATTAGCCAATCTTTTTCCTATAAACATGTAGAGTCCCTCAATAGTTAATTGTTTGAGGGTTTTGTATTGAATGTCCAAAATTATGGTAAAAAGATAATTATCTAAAATACGTGACTGGGGTCTTTTTACTTTCTGCTTTATAAGATTGATTGCATTAATATCCCAGGTTAAACTCTTTCTGAATATCAAGCAATTCCACATTGGTTGGATCAACTATATCAATCCACAATCTAAAACCCTTTGCAAGTTCAACTTTGCTATCATTTTCTTTTAGACCTGTGGAATTATAACAAATAGTTTTTTTGGTGGTACTTGCTTGCAATGACAGTTTGATTAGTGGTGGAATTAAAAATACTTTAGCTAAAATGATTAACTTCATTCTTAAGGTAGAATAATCTGAAAGTTTGTGGCAACTTTGATCTTATCAAGAGATCCAAAGAATAGGTTTCGGTGCTCTTACTGCATTTGGTTCTGACTTAAAACCTTATTATGATTTACCAATAATAAGGCCAATAATATATTATATTTAGCAATTTGAAGATCATAATGATAATTTGACTTTTGTTATTGCTACCTACTGGATATTTTAATTCTATCGGGTAAAATGTCTCTTTACTTGTGGGCCTATTATAGTATGTTGTTCATAAGAAAATCTTTTAATAATGGGTGAAATAATTGATAAAGTCAAGGAAAAATCAAAAGATGTAAAAGATGCAATTGTGGACTCTACGAAAGATGTTGCAGACAACGCAAAGTATACTTTAGACCAAACCGAAAACATATCGGTAAATTCAACTGATAAAGAATAGGAAGAAGGAATTGCTGCGACAAACAAGAATAGAAAAAGTGATCCCTTAACAGAGTATTCAGATTAGGAACCCATGACTCCTGCTAAATTACTTACAGGAGAACCTACGGCAGTCGAGACCCAAGCGATCAGAAAATTACTTCAGAAGGTCAGACAGGTACGAATACTGAACAGGTACGAATACTGAACAGGCAAGCGAAGAGTACCGAAAACGGGGAATGACTAAGATAGAAAAGAATTAATCAAGATGAAGCAAATAGTTACTAAGGACAAATATCTAGAATTTACTTTCATGAATAACTTTAGTCACGTGGTCTCCCTTTTTGGAATGGCAAAATATTAAGGATAATTGGGATCTCATTTATTAACAAGTATCACGAAACCAGCAGTTTTACGGATGGATAATGGATTGTATCATTTCAGATGAAATATTTCTATGGAAAATTGATTAAAACAGTAGAATTCTTTTATAGTCTTAGATTCTTCGAAGCCAATCACTCAATATCGGAACTACATACTTACAATTTGCTTTAATCAAATAATTAGCCTGCTTCTAATTAACAATACAAATAATCACGGAAGTTATAGAGGGATTCCGGGTCTGTTTTTTTCTATTGCTTCACTGTCATACTTAATCTCTTCTTTTGTTATTTCTTCTGCTATTGTTTTAGTTTCAGTTCTCGGTTTTTTCTTTACTATTACTTCCTCTCTAACAAAGGATTTTTTTTGTAATTACAGGCTCTTCTTTCTTGATTGGAATCAAAAATTCTTTCTTTGAATACATTGAATCTTCGCTCTCGGCTTCCTGAGGGGGTTCTTGATTGGAAGTATCATTCTTGTTTGAATTAATATTTGTTCCTTTGTCAAATGAATTATCATTCATTATGATATCTCTTCTTTCAATTGTTACATTTTCATGCATTAACTCGATCTCTACATTCTTACTTTCCCTTATAGGTTCTTTTGTAATTTTTATATTATCTTCAGTAATGTTCTTGGTTACATTTAGATCTTGACTTATCAATGGGATTGACATTTCTTCTCTCCTTATCTTATCCGGTGATCCTGAGGAAGAACTATCATTAAAGACACTTCCCCCAATCTTTTGTTCATAAGTTTGGAGATCTGACTCATTTAGCGAGAAGTTTAGGAAAACTCCATTAAAGTGTTTCACAGAAGTTTTCGGTAGATGGTATATTTTCTTATTAAACATACCCACTTCGGTAACGATATAGTCGCCTGATATTACTTTAATCGTACCAAAGTCTATGCCATTCTCACCTAGTGCTTCCTTTCCTATAACTTCATCCCATTTGATCTCATTGTTATTTTCAGATGACATATACATGATACTTATTTAACAAATTATATATGGTTGATAGGATTTTATTTCCACGTATCTATTTCTCTTGTATTGCACAACCATTTCGATACTTTCGAAATTTTTTTTAGAAAGGTGGATAAATTATTTATCTTTACTTTTTAGGTTCAAAAAATAAGTATTATTTAATTTTGTAACTTTAAATCTTTTTTAATACTGTCATTAACAAACACTTTGCATTTTTCAATTGAAATGCTACTACAAATGGCTATCCTATTAAATTACTTTTGTGCAGATAATTAATTTTATTTTGATCCGAATGAGTATGAATGATGAAATCCTTCTAGGAACAATATTAGATTAAAGAGCAAATAAACAAAAAACTAATTTTTTTATAGAGAAAAGAAAAGCAATGGAAAAAAGTAAGGATATTGAAGGTAATTACTCCATCAAAGAAAACAAAATGATAGGTGACTCTGTGGTATCCTGGCAATAGGAATTAATTGCCGACCACATAAATATGGACGTTACACAAGTCAAAACCTTCAAAACAGATCAGACTTCAATTTCTATCTCCTCATTTAAGGCTATCAACCTACGATTCACATTAGTTGAAACCTCTTGTTTTCTAGTTTAATGTCTGCTCCTCTTTTACTCTTGTAGGTTCGATATCGTTTGATTTCATGTGCTCTTGAATCAATTCCTCTGTTATTGTCTTTTTTTCAAACAAAGTTTCTTTCTTTACTACTACTTCTCCTTTAACTCGAGATCTTTTCACTATAAGGGGTTCTTCTCTTTCAAGCGTCATGCTTATTTCCATAGTTTCATCCTGTCTTCTCCACTCCTCTTTCTCCTCGTTTTTCTCTATTTGAGTAACCGATAAATCACCATCTGATTCATAAGAAATGGGCCCATCTTTCTTTCTAACAGTATTTTCCTTAAAAGGCCTTTTTGTTATTGTTAATTTATCATATATTAACTCAATCTCTACTTTGTTAGTTTCCTTAATTGGTTCTTTTATTATCTGCATATTCTCCTCTATCGTCTTTTTAGTTACTTCTAAATTCTCATCAATCAGTGGAATAATTGTCTGTACCTCTTGTGACATGTCTGATGCTTTAAAAGATGAGTATCCTTCGAATAAATTATCCTCTATTTGTTCGTAACTTTTTAGATCAGATTCATTGATCTTCAATTTCAAAATTTCTCCATCAAAACTTTCTATTGATGAAACTGGGAGATGATATTTTTTCTTATCTATTAAACCTCTTTGGGTGACAACAAATGTATTCCCTATCTCTATAACTTTTCCTAAATCGAGTCCGTCAATTCCTATAACTTCTTTCTTTATGACCCCGTCAAGATTAATATTCTTAGACTTTATTGATTCATCCTTACCAGACACAAATTTTTTTGTATAACATAATATTTAATCATGTTCTATATATTAGGTAAATTCTTCCTTCTTGCCATCAGGATATTTGACAGTAACTTTTTCCTTTCTAACTTCTACGTTAACGTGACGCTTTTCAACAATTCGAGATTTTTTAATTGTTATTTCTCCAAGCTTTACCATTTTTTTATCTATTATTACTTGTTCTCCCCAAATAGGAATAATTTGTTCCTCTTCTTCAAAGCTATTATTGTTATTGATATTGTCAGAAAGTTGGATCTGACTATTAACTGTACTATCTTCAGAATTAGACAGTAATGGCTTTTTTTCACTCTGACTAGACTCCTTCTCAGTAGGAAGCAATGTTGTTTTTGTTGTATCTTCATCCTTTTGTAGCTGTATGTCCAAATCATTTGGGTAATGGCGATTATATCCACTCCTTCTCTTATCGTGTTGATTCGCATCTACTTCAGTTTGGTTAGGATTAAACACTTCTGAAATTTTTTCCTTAACTTTTGAATAAATCTCAACTAATTCATTGTGACTGTAAGAGTCAAATTCTTTTCCATTTATGAACATCTCCTCATAATTTATAGGGACTTCAATTTTTTTTGTTGATTTTATCCACCTTTTTTCCAAATATAGTTTTGTCTCTGTAACCTCTTTCGTAACCTCAAATTCTTCCGCATGGATCGGAATTCTTTCTACAATTACTTCTTTTAGTTGCGAATTAATGTCCCGGGAAGGAAGACTATCTTTAATCGGGGTAATTATATTGTCATGCGGGACTATAGAATTGTTATTCATAAATAATATATATTATTAATATTTATAATAGTGTGCAAAATACTTTGAGTATTACTTTTGATTCTTGTATTCATCCATTTAGATCATGCATACATACTAATATTGAATTATTTTGAACAGGCATTCATTAATAACTCACTTATAACAGATACCGTTCATAGTTTAGGTAAGGTAGTTGTGTTTTTTACTATGCTTATTAACGATGATATATACTTTATTTATTGATTAAAATTAAAGAAGTTAACACTGACCAAGTAAAAAAAGGAATAGGTAAGATTGAGGTCAGGCTGGAAAATAGAGAGGTAGTCACGTTTGAAAGTTATCCCGTTGTGGTTAACTCGAAAGACCTGAAATACATTCATTATGAAATACAAAAAAAGCAAGATGATCTTAAAGATCGTGGTAATGAGAAACATGGGATAATTGACAAGGCAAAACAGAAAGCTTTAGAACTTAAGGATACCGTTGCAGATACCGCTAAAGAGTTATCAAGTCCACAAAAGAATGAATAATATGTTATATACTAGTTTCCTTCGACTTAGTCATATATTTACTAAATAGATAAAAACTACGAAGACCTCTCGTGCCTCTACCCGATGGAAATCACTATAAACATCACTTCGCTCATTAGAGCCAAGTGTGCAGTCAAGATGCAAAAGAACACTCATAACATCTTGCCGAGATTGGAAAAAGAAATAATGGTTATTCACGGGATAAAAAAAATAATGCCAATACCCCGTTATCCTATTTATTTTCAGTGAATCTCATTGGATATTATGGCCACCTAAAAGGTATGTATTAGCCATTCATTTTTAATAATTTTTATAACAATTACAACTGAATATGAAAAGATCATAGGTTAATAATTATTAATACAAATCCCCCGTACGAGATTTAGCTAGTCAAATAATAAGATTTGGTTTAGCAATTATTTCATTTAGTATCGATATTTATTATGACCTTCCTGCAGTTCAAACAATCATATAATAAATTTATCACCACTAAAAGAATTGGGCCAAAAATATGACATTATAAACCATGTTAAATAAAACCCCATACCAGTCTAGGAGCAATAGACATTTTCTGACAGGAGAACAGATCATGAAAAAAGTAATAGAGACTACTTCAGTCCGTCTGGTCTTTTTTTGATGCGTAGATAGAGGAATAAATTTCCTCACACCGAATCTTCTCCCTTATTACGCATTTATAAGTGATTAAACAGACGTTTGAAGATTTATTCATGCGAAGTTTACTTGCCTTTTTCTCAGGCCTGTTCTTGATACTATACCTTCATTTTTTGAAAAATCCAAGTGTTTTACAACTTTGTCTTGAGAATGTTAAGTTTATGATAATGATTGTATCTTTTATCTTATACCTATGATAGGTAATGCTCATCTTTTCTTTTTTTACGAGGAGCTGGAACCTTTGCTTTGTTAATATTTGAAGTAACTGGGACTATACGGGAATCTTCGGTGTTAATTGACTACAAGATTTAGAAGTATTAAGACTTTCCACCTGAGGTTAATTTAGAATATCATCTCTATAATGTTCTCAAGGACACTCGCAGCATAGTAAAAACGAATATGTTTCAATTTGGAAAAAGTATGGACGAATCTTTATTATTTTGTTTCTTAAATATTTTTACAATTTATTAAAAAAAATGATGAACCAAGAACTATCAATATAGATCTTGTATTATTACTCTATTTTTTTATTGGTTATTGTGGAGTGAAAGGGTTGTTGAAGAGATAGATTATGAATTTGTCATATTGCCCATTTCAATTGTAGTTTGGTTAAATGGCACTGTGGTCTTATTGGCGATAGTGGTCATAGCAGGCCCCGTGGGTTGAATTAGTGTTTTATTTTCAAGATTTGATAAATTTCCAGGTTGCTGTGTCAATGTTTGGTTTCCGAGTGGTTGAATTTGGGATTGATCTATCGGCTTTGTTGTTTGATTAACAGTAACTGTCGTTTGTTCGGCTGGTATGGTAGTCTGATTTGCTATTGTTGTTTGTGGCTTTTCTGTAATAGTTGCCATTGTCTCGTTTTGAGAAGTTGCATTTGTTTGATTTTGATTTTGAGCGTATACTGTTCCAGTGTATGCCAAAGTAAAAAGCAAAGCGGCAGTGCACACCAGAATGATGAAAGTGTTTTTCATTAGTACAATTTAGATTCTATACTTTAAATAGATCTTATCAAACCTTTCCCTCATATTCTACCCTGCTATCCGTATTATGACTTTAATGCCTAAATCCGAATTTTAGTAACGAGGGATTCGAAATAAGAATTTGGTAAAAGACTGAAATAAAAAAATGTCATTATGAAAGCCAGAATTGGAAAAAAGAGAAATGTGAATAATTTATTCGATTGGCTGGAATAAAAACTGCGTATCTGACAGAAATATCACGCCTGGAAATAAATGTCTAGATTAGTTTCATAATAATAGAAAAAATGATAATCCAAAATATGGTGACATTTTAGATGATATTGACATTTGAATTTCACCCGCTTATTTACTCGATTATGTGGTTATAGTTGTGTTGTTGTTATTTTGGTCTCTGTTTATCATGTCCTATTGGTTGGACAAATCAGAACATCGGTAAAAAATTCATCCTTTTATGACTTTGGTTCCCAAACCCCTATTATGTTTTGTTGAGGGTCCTTCAATATAGCAAAGTACCCCTCTGAGACCTGCTGCTTATCCAAAACAATTTCGGCTCCAGCAGTTTTTGCTTTACCGACACACTCGTCTAATGAATTAACTTCCACATACATTGTAGGTTTTTGTTCCGCATTACGTCTTTTTAGTATGGCTCCTTTTATTCCAGCGTTTTCTACGTACCAGTAGTCAGAAGTGTCATTACCTTTTTCAAATTCCCAATTAAAAATTGATGAATAAAATCCTTTTAATTGTTCAATATTGTCTGATGGTAATTCAAAATAGTTGATTGTGTTTAAGGAATTGTTTGACATTTTGGATCTCAATAAGGTGACTAACTTGATTCTAGCTTTTGTTTTACTGTTTGTGCTGCTTGCTGTATTCCTTGTCTAATTTTATTTTCTGCTTGACTTCCAGTCAGGAAGTTAGCAATCTTTCCTGTTGTTGGTAATTCGTAGTTTATAGTATGATTTACTGTCGTAGTGTTACCACCATTACTTTGAAAATCTTGTATATTTTCCCAGCTTTGAAACGGACCATCTGTTTGTCTAGTGACAAGTCTTTTATTTTGTTCTTTTTGAGCAACTTCGAGGATCATTTCATCTTTTTTGCCCATATATTCTCCTTTTACTTTCATTTCAGAACCTTCTTCAGTTTTTTGCCCTGAAAGATTTTCTGATTCTTTAACTATATCACGTGGCCATGAATCCTTAATATTGTCAGGATTTGTATAAAACTCAAAAACCTGTTCTACAGGTGCTTGGATGTCGATATTTGTTGTTATTGTAGTCATTAAAAATCTTTTGAAGGCAAACCTTATATTCAACCAAACCTTGCAAAATGATAGTTAGCACTAGTAAAGAACCATATTCACAATTTTCAAAAGTCAAAATCATTAATCATCTTCTTTGCAGTATGCCGATGGGTGTATCCTATACAAATCGATATCACCTATAATAATAACGAATATTATGGTCGTATAAATTGTTATTTTGTAATAATAACTTACTAGTGTAGACAAACTATGACTATTACCATGGATAGTAATATTGTATCTATCTATATAAACAATGTTATATAACTTAGTTTATGAGTTCAACTATTAATTGGAATGACGCAATAAAAAAAGAAGCCAGAGGTTCGAATGATGAGGATTTTGGTGAGGTTCAAGATTTTTCAAATGGTTATGTTTTTGTACAAAAAGGTATTATCAATAAAGAAAAGTTCTTCATACCTCAAGAAAAGGTTGAAAGTTTTGATGGCGATATAGTTCGTTTTAGTATTTCTGCAGAAGAAGCAGCAAGCAAATATCAGGGTGAAGTCTTTCCAGAACCATCTCAGAGTATGGAAGAGCAAACGTTACATTCAGAAGTAAAAGATGAAGTGACAGTACCACTCACTGAAGAAAGATTAGACGTAAACAAAAGAGTTGAGGAAAGCCATACTACTATTACAAAGGAACCAGTTACAGAAACAAAAACTATCGAAGTGCCAGTAACACATGAAGAAGTGTCAATCGAACGAAGGCAACCAACCGGAGACACATCGACCACACAAGAACCAATTACTTCAAGAGAAGATATCGAAATACCCTTAAAGAGTGAAGAAGTAGAAGTTTCAAAGACTCCTTATGTAAAAGAGGAAGTGGTGATAAAGAAAAAACCAGTAACAGAAACCAGACAAGTTACAGAAGAGATCACATCTGAGCAAGTTAATACAGCAAGTATGTAGTATGCAAGAATAGTGAGATTTGATATAGGTATTTCTAAAATACCTAAAAATTTTAGAAACGATTATTCTATTTTGTAATCATCCTTAGTATTATACAAATTAATATAATAAATAATGCAACTTATACTATTATATAGTATCTGTAATCATTTGACCACAACTACAGAAAATGTAATCTGTACAAACTAGTGGTTATTACAAGCATACAGATGCTCAATGAATTGTAAAAAGGAAATGATGACGTGGCTATTAATAATGTATTCTAAGAATTCAGTCACGCATATTCTCCTTTTAATATAGAAAGTAAGAAAATGAATATTTTTCTAGATTCATTTTATATTGGTGATAAATATATGCCTGAATTAATTAGCGGTTAAAAATAATATAACTATCAGATGCATTCTAAGTCTTTACTATAATTAGTAATTATATTTCTAATCTTAATTTTTCTGACTAAATAAATGAATATATTTTGCAATTAAATTTATTATTCCGTATGAAAGAAGTGATGCAATGAGTGATGAAATAGTAGCCGCTTCAACAGCCGAATAATCCAATTTTAATAATTGTATTATAAGAAAAAACCTCGTTAGGTTATTAACAATATCAAATACGGAGCTAGCAAAAATCATTTTAATTAGAATCTTTCTTAAGGCATGAAAATTGATTTTTCCACTATATATCTTTGTGTATTTTTGTTTGTTGTCTAGGTGAAAAAGAATCGAAAATACTATTTTATACGTCAGAAATCCTGTAATAACAGTCAATGCAGAATTAAGCACATAATTAAGGGAATATTGAGCAGAAAAGTGTGCAATAATTACACTTGACAGAAAGCCTATCGTACCTGAAATGAGTAGATTTTTATTTAAAGAAATAATGTAGTAATATTTTTGATAGGACTGCTGGAGGAACTCACTTATTTTATGCGTTATTGCCGTCACAGTATGTGTCTTGAATTGTTTAATATGTTATTTAACCATCAACAATTCACACTTCTGGATATTACTACTAAAAATAAGAGAAAAATAATTTACTAAATTATAAATTCGGGCGTTATTCTCTAGGATAAAAAATATGTTCAAAGTTGAGGACGACATGCAGGCATGCGATAAGTTGCCAAATTTACAATGTCTTTAGATATTAAATGTATACGGCTATATTCTACATTTGATATTCAGATATCACGAGCGTTCAGCCGAGACTTTTCCACAGAATGACTAGAATACCGAATTATTCGAAAAGTTGAATAATTTAATCTAGGGTTAGTCACCTGCAGACGACGGATGTTGCTATAAATGATTTACACAGTTTATTACAAATACCGTGAATCAGTAAGTAAAATAGGGAGTGGGGGTAAACTTATTTTTTTGATGTAATAGGCGTTATTGATAATATAAATTAAAAAATTAAATAAATTCAGCGGGCAGCTCCAAATGTAAAGTTTAGGATTAGTTACATAAGAGGTTGTTCAGGAGACTGGTTCAAATGTTACTCAAATATAAGCGTAGCCTGCTTATCGAAAAAAAGTTTAATATTTAGACTATAATATTTTTAGTATGGGTTCAGATCCAGGTACTGATATACCCCAAGCCCAAGGGTTAGATAAGGAAAACGTGGGCCAACATAGTATAGATGATAAAAAACCAGGCGGAGAACAGTGCAGTATTTGTGGATTAGTTGCACGCAATAATATTGAACTAGACGAACATATCAAACATGCTCATAGCCAGAGAGATCCTAACAATTCAGATGATGTGTATTCAGACGAACAAAAAATAGATCCATTCGTGAAAACTGAAGATTAGTTTTTTGAATGGCAATTTTAAATAAGTAATAGAGACGTGATCATAAATCCAGGTTTAAAGAGTTTTAGCCATCAACATCACCCAATGATTCTTTTTTACAAACCATCAAAGACGGTGAATAGAAAACGATCATAGTCAAAATATTATTTGATTCATCATTATCCCGTTTTTGTAACCACTTTAAAACTATTTTGTAAATTAAAAAAAGGAATAGATGTTGAGATCCAACTTTTTAAGAGGATCACGAGTTCCTATCTTTTGATATGAATAGTGCGAGAATTCCCTTGTTTTCTGGATCAATAGCGAAGTGATTAAATCAACAGGTGCAGCACAGACCTTTCGAATATGAATCTCGTAGATTGATTCAATTTTTTATATAGTATCTGACCCGTTTCAAAGTGCATTAAGAGTGTCATTTCTTGACGCCTCGTTATATGATTAACAATTAAGGCATTGTAATATTATATGGCGATAATTGTATGTCATTACATTTTCTGCTATAACAAATCCACAGAAGCCACAAATATGTGATTCCAGTTCGACCCCTTTGACTATCTTATTCTTATCATCACCGCTAAAGATAATTCTTTTCTCTGCGTTAGATGGTGATATGACCTGAAGTTTAATTATTTTAGTCTTTTGACATTTATTTGCAGGAACAGATAAAGTGTACTCTTTTTTCTTATAACAAAAGTAATTAAATAATCTGGCTTCATCATAAGTACGTCAATTTGAATTTTTACAGTTGGATACTGACTTTTACCATCATCTCTATCGAATCATATGACGACACTCCCGTCAAGACTGGTTTACATAATATTTCTAAAATTTTTAATCTCTATTGTTTCAAAATCTGTCCAAATATTATAGCCTGTAAAAATAAATACTTGAAAGTGTAGATGTGGAATATAGGTATACCCCGTCATTCCAACTTTGGATATCTCTTCACCGACATGAACCACTTGATTTAATTTGACCTTGGAGCTTTTGTAATCAAGGTGGTCATATCTGGAATATTCTCCATTTGAATGTCTGATAGTAATAAAATTAGTGTAAAACCAATACGATGCATCAGGTCCTCCAACGTTAGAGTCATCCTTGAGGTGACTAACTACACCGTCTGCTGCCGCAAGAACGGGTGTACCTATAGGAGCGATAAAATCCACTGCATTTCGAAGCTTACCAACATGAGCAGGAGAAGATCTATCTATCCTTTGTAACAATTCT
>Ga0164241_10001213_pt1 | contig 33929 bp, 24 predicted proteins | sample OricomyardsoilBY_FD_108780 | JGI IMG/M metagenome (GOLD analysis project Ga0164241, IMG submission 108780) | Backyard soil microbial communities from Emeryville, California, USA - Original compost - Back yard soil (BY) | ecosystem: Environmental > Terrestrial > Soil > Unclassified | place: USA... | reverse complement strand
GGGTCGAACGCCATCGGCGGCGTCCAGCCAACGACTAGCGACGTCAGCTTGGTCAGCCCTTCCAACCCCTCTAGGTTGGTCAACGTGCTGTTGAGCACGAATAGTGTCTTGGCGCAGGTGACGCCCGCCAAGTCTTGAATCGACTTGGCCGAGTTCACCGTCACGTCTCCGCGGCAGCCGTCGCCTCCGCCGGTGCTGGTACCGCTCAAACTCCCCGCGCTTCCACTGCTACCGCCCACTCCCGCCGTCGCGGAACCGCCAGTCGCGGCGCCCGCTCCGGCCACGCTGTCACCGCTTGAGCCTCCGCTGGCGGCCCCACCCGCGTCGCCGCCGCTGCCACAGCCTACGGTCGCACCCAACATTACGATCCACCAACCTACCCGCCTAGCCATGTTGTTGTGCACCTCCGCAGCGATGTTCGACGGTTTGTACGCCCGAACTGGCCAGCGCCTTCCCTCGCGCCGCGCAGGCCGAGCCCGATCAAGCAGCGCCCGCGGGCGATCGAGACCCAGCTTCGCACCTCGCGGCGCGCTGGGTTCCGAACTTTGACGCCGAAGGCCGTGACGGCCGAGGTAATACTCGTGACCATCACCCCCTCCCTCCCCAGGCAACCCAGGCACTCAACCGCACTGAATCTCAGCGGCGTGAGCGCGTTGCACCTCAGCAGCTCAGATTAGCAGCCAAGTCTAGTCCCACACCGACGTTGGGCAGTCAGAGCCACCGAGATTGGTGCCACAGAGCTGGCACTTTCGAATGACGTTGCATGAAGGGATCACTCCGCACACGGTGGAGCCGACCGTGCTGTCAGCAACGTAGCCAACCAGCGCCCCCTGGAGATCGTAGTAATACGTGCGATCGCCGTAATCGTAATCGACCCGGACGTTGTAGCCGCAACCTTCGAGCTCGCTGTACACCGCCGAATCCCTTGTGCCCGCCCCTTTGCAGAAGTCAGCGACGACTTCTCGAGCCGGACGACAATCGCGGGAGTTACAATCGCAAGCTGGGTACTGCGTGTCGGGGCCCCTGCCGCCGCTGGCGTTGGGGCTACCGCCACCGCCGCTGGCGTTGGGGCTACCGCCACCGCCGCTGGCGTTGGGGCTACCGCCGCTGGCGTTGGGGCTACCGCCACCGCCGCCCTGGCCCGAAACGGTTCCACTCCCGCAGGCAACAGCTGTTAGCAGGTAGCACCCCCAGGCACACCTCGAGACTACCCGCTTCATCGCCCGGATAGTGGCCGGGGTCCGCATTCGACGCAAGGAGCGTTTTTTCTGCGACCACTTGTCCGTGCGCCGCCAATCAGACCGCCTCGTTTGACCTCCAATGATCCGGTGTTGTCGACAGCACGCCCTTCGCACTCCTTGCACCAGATTCGGCGCGTGCTCCTCCACGTCTCACTAGGCCACGATAACCAGCGGAATGGCCGAGAAATCGCGCAAGTTCACTACCGTACGGTTCCCCTTGGGACGCAATACATCGCCCCACTCCCGATGCTGCGCTGCCGGCTCTCAGCGCGGGGGTGGTGGGAATGGCGGAGGCGCCTTGGACGCCATCCCTGCCGCGCTGGCTAGCGCCGATCACGCGGATGCGTGTCAAGTCGAGCTCGTGCCCGGCGTCCAAGATTGCTCCAATGTCGGCGATGTCGCGCGGGCGCATTGCAATCGCCTTCATCACTACGATGTCTTCCGGCGTGGCGACGCGAAACGAGACTTCGCGGACTGATCGCTCGACTGCGCGCTCGATGACTTCCCTCTCGAACGGGAGGCCCGCTAAAGAAAGATCGATTTCGATGCCGCTGGGCTCGTGCTTCAGCAAGAGCACGCGCGACACTCTCGCGAAATCGATGGCATCGGCGACGCGCGGCTCGAAACCATAGTCGCGTCCGAACAGCAGAAGCCGCGGAACGTCGCCATCATCGGCGAGAGCCATTAGGTCCACGTCCTTTGTCACACGAGGATGGCCGAGCAAAGAGGCAGCGACGCCGCCAATGACCGCTGCTGGAACGTTGGCCTGCCTGAGCCACGCAGTAGTTGCAGCGATAGCCTAAAGCAACGGGCCAGCAACTCGCGGGACTGCCATTGGAGTTAGATTGAGGTCGGCCGATCGAGTAACCGCTCACGGAGCTTTGCCCAGCGAGCACGCACGGGGGCATCGTCGTCTAACGACGAACGCCAACCGAAATCATCGACCGAAATCATGAGTCTCTCGAGCTCATCGAGCTTTTGTCCCAGGGTCGACGCCGCTTGTTCCTCGTGCGCGCGGGCTGCGACGGCTGCCCAGCGGCGGCGATACTCGCGAGCGTCATCGGGAGACAAACTATCGGTCACCCCGACAATGTAACACGCCACGACACACGAGGCCTAGCGCCGCACCGCGAGGTGCGTTGTGAAACTTCCGTCCGCCCCAAATCAGCTCCGGGCGTCTTGCGACGCCGTTCTGGCGGGGCGCGTGTTCTTTCGCTGCATTCGCAGGACTAGCCGAGTTACCTGGAACGCTCGTTCCTCGCTCAGGCCACCACCGCGAGCGGAATTCCCGGCAATTCTCTGACTTGCACAACTGTTCGAATCCCCTTGGGGACGCTAGAGTCACCCCACTCCCGCCGCTGAGCTGCCGGCTCTCAGCGCGGGGGTGGTGGGAAAGAGAAGCTCGCGGCGCTTTGAACGCATGCGATCGGAGAACCCGGCATCGACAAGCTCGGTGTCTCGCTGGTCTCGCGGCTGCCGTCCGTAGCGGGTTGTCGACTGGGTTTCGGTTGCCGTGCTTTGCCTGATGCGCTTATTCAAGCGGAATTAAGGCCGCGGTTGGCGGCGGATATCCGCCCAGAGACTGCTCAGATCCAGCTCGATAGCGTCGAACGGTACCGCGCGCACCTTCACGTCGCCCTCCCAGGTGCCGACCGTGTGCCACTGCCGCCCAAGTAACTGAAAGACCTCGAGAGTGCGCTGAATGGGCTCGAGCAGCCACGCAAACGGCACCCCCTCGCGCGCGCAGACAGGCAGCTTCCGAACTCGGTCGAGCGTTCCGGTAGAGGGAGACACCACTTCGCAAATCCAGTCGGGCGCGAGCTCGAAAGCGGTGAGCTCTTCGGGGACGTGGGGCATGCGCTCACGGCGCCAGCCTACGAGGTCGGGCACCAACACGGCGTCACCGAGATGCAGCTCTGGCTCATCCAAGATAATCCACCCACCCGGGCCGCCTTCGCCCGCGTCGAACGGACCGTCAAGCCGGCCACCTAACTTGGATGCAACCCGCGAGTGAGGACCAGCAGGCCTGGGCGACGCAACCAACTCGCCGTCGACAATCTCGCCAATCTGATTGGGCGGCAACGCACACAGCTGGTCCCAAAGCGTGCCGAGCCGTTGTGCCGCTTTCGCCATGGGCGGATTCTAGCTCAATTCATGCTGCCGCGCGCCCCGGGCTACAGCGCGTGGACGTTCCGTGTGTCACGCGCGCTACGCCACCACGGCCACCTGAAATATCGGCAATTCCTGCAGGTTCACTGCCGTACGGTTCCCCTTGGGGGCGCTAGAGTCACCCCAGAGTAGCGGCGCTCTGACGGCCAAGAAGACGATCCCGGTTCCACTCCCGAGCGGCTACACCGGCGCGAAGAACGGCGCCGAGATCGCAATCGCACCGTCCGGCAAGTTCTTGTACGTGTCGATGCGACTCGACTACATGGCTCAAGGTTCAGCTGAAACAATTCCAGGCTCGCTCGTGGTGTTCGCGATCGAAGACAACGGCGAACTCACGTTCGTCGAACAACAGAGCTCCCGCGGCGCCACCCCGCGCCAGTTCAGCCTCTCTCGCGACGGCAAACAGCTGATCGTCGGCAACCAAAACTCGGCCACCGTCGAGCTGTTCGCGGTCGACACGGACAGCGGAAAGCTTTCGTTCGTCGCGGAACAGGGAGTGTGCTCGAGTCCGCGCTTCGCCCTCTTCGCGGAGATTCAATAATTCTTGCCGTTTGCAAGGCTGATGCCAGCTGACTGCGGATGGTCGGTCCTGCCTGCGGGTCCGATCAAGCTGTTCTACGTTACAACGGTGGCGGTCGTCGTCTTGCTGGGCATTCATATCGTCGGCTAGCCAAGTTTGTGAATGGACGAGCGTTCATCGGGTCTTGGGCGTGGAGTGATGCGGCGCGCCGAGACCGCTGAATTGCCGGCGAAGTCGGGAAGAGTGGCGGAATGAGAGCGTGGCCTGCCGCCTTCCAACCCGAGCCCGAGCGCTCAATGTTCGGCGTGCACCCCGTTCCGATCGACGACGTAGATCTCCGGCGAGATCGCATGTCCTTTGCTGGCATAGTCGCGCTTCACTTGTTCGCCGAAGCTTCCGGCAAAGGACGCATCGTGGGACCAGGCGATCATGAAGTCTCGCTGCGGAATGGCCACGTAGAATGGGTAGCCGAGGCGGGCGGCGAGTGCCTCGCGCCATTCCGGGAGCGTCAAGCGCGCCGCGTCGTAGCCGTCTCCAACGGTCAGCGTGACTAGCTTGCCTTTGACGCTCGGGTCGGACCCTGCTTGCGCTGAGATTTCTACCTGGCTCGACGCTTTCCACAGATTACTCCGCGCTGTCGCAGCGGCGGCATCGAAGGCGACCTGCCAGCGAGACAGATCTTTGGGCAACACGTAGCGGATCGCTTCTGGGGAGTCGACCACCAGGGCTTCCTGCACCTTCGACACGAAGTTGCGCGTCGCCAAACCGTATTCTTCGGCGTATGCGCTGGGCACGAGCACTGGGCGCAGTCGAGCCTCGACGCTGGCGTAGGTCTCGGCGTCGGCTTTGGCGGAGAGCGCTTGCTCCAATACTCGCAGCTCCTTGGCAATCAGTTGTTCGGCAAGATCGCGATCCGTGCCCGCGTCGCGTTCGATATTACTGAGGTAAACGTTGAGCGTCTTGCCTTGGCTGTGAACCGCGATGCCATTCTGCTCGAGCAGCGTGAGCTGCCAATCCGGATGCGCTTGGTGAAAGATACGTATCGCTAGTTCTTGTAGGCTTCCGGCCGCTGGTTTGACAGGTTTCGTTGTATCTGGTGTGGCAGCGGGCGGCGCTTTCGCCGGTGTGCACGCCGCGGTGAGCAAGCAGCCCGCCAATATCGATGTTGCGATCAGTGTCTGCTGCATGACGGGACTAAAAGCCATTGGAGCCCTCGCTTGTTCCTACACCCAAGGCGCTCACCAACACGCGCCATGTGAGGTCCGCAAGCTCTGTATAGTCATCTACCAGCGCCTCGTGTGCGGTTTTGAGCTGCGCACTCAGCGATTTGAATTCAATGATCTGTGTAACATCTGCCACGTTTGAGCTCCCGCGAAGGCATTCGCAACCTGCGCCTTCACCGTGTACGCCTGCCGCCTGACCGTGCCAAGCTCGACCGCCGGTGCCTCCTTGGCTAGCGCCGCTGCCGCGCGGAATTCTTCGGCGAGGTCGTGATTTCCGTGACCGATCGGCTTTCGGGATGTGGCCCGCGCACTCGCCATCGCCAATCGAAACGTTCCTCGACGGTCCACAACCTCTCCCACGCTTCGACTGACGAAGATCGCCACCCGGCAAAAGGATCCGCCCAGCGGCGGGGTCAGCGATTGGGAGTCGAAGCGCTCAGTGAGCGAGTCGCTCGCTCTCGCGCAAGCGCCGAATGCGGATCGAAAAAGTGATCAGCGCGCGTGTCGCTGGGCATTAGGGTGCGAGGAAGAACTCACAGAGAGGGGCGGAATTCGTCAGGTTCTGGCTGCTCTGTCAGCGATCACGACGGCAATCGCTGTTGGCGCTCGCTGTCGCGTAAATTCGAATTCGCAGAGGATAATCGTAATGGAAATCAACACTACATTGCGCACAATCATGAGGTCATCTCGGGCCGCGTCGAGCCTGATTGGTGCAGGCATCGTTGCTTGTCTACCATTGCTGGCGTGTTCGGGTGAGCCGAGCCGAGGAACCGCGGCTGACGTCGGTCCAACGTCAGCCGCCACGAGCGAACCACTCGTCGTGCGCAGCGGTCGTCTAGTGTTTTCCGACCTCAATGCTTTCGCAAACACGGTGCGCGAACTTTCGCTGGCGTCGGCGGAGGCACGAGCGCAGTTCGAAGCTGATTTGCCGGGCTTTCACTCACTCCGAACCACCGCGGGCACCAGCGAAGGCCTGGAGATCCCCCTAGTCATGCAATCGATCCTCAACGGCGAAGGCGCCTATCAGATCGGTCAGAGCATTTTCGTTCAGCAAGGCAGCATGGAGTATCGCTTTCTGGACGAAGACGAGTGGCTGCTCGGAACCATCCGCTCGGGCGAGTCGCTGGCGCCGTATCTGGCGTCTGGAAATTTGGTTGCGCATCCGGTCGAGCGCGTGCTTGCAGATAGCTCGTCTCAGCGTCGCGCTGACTCCGACGCTTCCGGCTCGGAGAACACGGCGAGTACGAGTCAGCCACTTCTAGACGCCAAGTATCAGTCCCAGTTTGGCGCGGGTGGCCACACTTACAAGTTCGTGGATGAAGCCTATGTGGATAGGTACACGACCTACCTGTCCGTTTGTTTTCGCGCAAAGCTCGAATACAGAAACGGCAGCAGTTGGAGCGCAGCGGGCGAGATGGTCGAAAAGTCCATTTCGGCTGGTACGATCAACGGCTACTTTGCGAGCTGGTGGGCCTCGCCACCCGTCGATCGGCCGATCAACGCCTACGCGAATAGCTCGCAAAATCTGGCCACCTGCGTCTTGTTTACTCCCCCGCCCTCACAATGCGTATCAGGGTTGACGCTCTCCGCGCACTTCATCTCCACCGTGACGCATCCGGGAGCTGCGCATGGCTACTCCTACGAAACGCAAGCCGATTGGAACACCGAATTTGCGCAGCTCGAGTACTGCCGGCGCTAGTCTCGCGTTACGCTCAATGAACTAGTCCAGCGAGTAAAAGCGCCCACGAGCCGATGGTTTTTCGCGCCAGCCGGTACGCGCTGGTGAAACTGAGCACGCCCCACTCTCCCCGCTGGTTTGCCGGCGTTCATCGGGGAGAGTGGTCAGAGCGATGGGGCACCCACGCGGAACAGGCTTTTGGGGCGCGCCGAAGTGGGGGTTCGGTCAGATTGATTGAAAGCGCGGGGGGGCTTGGTAACGCCTAACTCACTGCCGGACGCTCTCAATATTGATTTTCAACTGGGCGCGACCGGTACTGAAATAGGCAATTTGTTGCGCGCGATGGCGCATCAGCGAGCGACGCCTTGACGCATGATGCCGAATCCGTCTAAGGACTGCGGACGATTGGGGCGATTGCCTTCAACGAAGAGGGAGAGATTCGACATGAGATCGTCATACTTTTCGATGTTCTGTCTGGTGGCTGCCGGCGTTGTGGCATGCGGTTCGGGCGCGAACGATGGGGAGGTCACCGAGAGCTCTCAGGCATTGAGCAAGGACTCGCCAGGGGCAACGCAGCACTGCTGCAAGGGGCGCGGGCGGTCGCCACAATTCAATGATGCCTACGTCGAGCTGAGGCGAGAAAATTTTCAATCGCAGATCGACGGCAAACAAACCGATCTCTACACGATCAAGAATCATCACGGCATGTTCGTGAAGATCACCAATCTCGGCGCCAAAATCGAGCAGCTCGTCGTGCCCGACCGAGATTGCGTCTGGGGCGACGTCGTCCTCGGCTACGAGACGATCGGCACAGTCCAGAATGGCCAACCATCGATGGGCGCGTTCATCGGTCGCTACGCCAACCGCATCGGTAGCGGCACCTTCGCGCTAGACGGCATCTCTTACTCAATCGCCATCAACGAAGCCGCGCCGAAGAACAACCTGCTCCACGGTGGCGCTAAAGGCGGTCGTTTCCGCGTGTACGACGCGACCCAGCGTTCGGATTCGCAAGTCGCGATGAGCCTCACGTATGTGGACGCGGAGGATGCAAATCCGGCTCAAGGCTTCACTGGATTTCCAGGAACGCTGCGAGTGAACGTGGTCTACACCGTCACCGACGACAACGAGCTGCGCGTCAGCTACAGCGCCAAAGCGCTCGACAAGAAAACCGTCGTCAACCTGACCAGCCACTCGTTCTTCAATCTCGGAAACACGCCGACGGTGCCGATTCTCAACCACGTCATCACCGTCAACGCCGACAAGGTGCTCGAGATCACCGACCGGCTCCTCCCCACGGGCGTCCTACGCGACGTTAGCCACACGCCCATGGACTTCCGCAAACCGAAAACGTTCGCCCAAGATTACCAGGCAAACTACGACCTTCTCAACTTGGTCGGCGGCGGCGGAACGGGCATTGCCGGCGGCTACGACAACCACTACGCACTGAACAAATCAGCAAAGGGCAAGCTCACCCACGCCGCGACCGCATACGAGCCGACCTCAGGCCGCGTGATGGAGGTTTGGTCGACAGAACCCGGTATGCAGCTATTCACCGGTCAAAATCTCACCGGTCAGACGCCGCGCGACGTCGGCAAAGGCGGCACGCTTTATCAGCAGTACTACGGCTTCGCCATGGAGCCCTCTCACTTCCCGGACTCTCCGAATCAGCCTTCATTCCCTTCGACAACGTTAGCGGCGGGTGAAGAGTATGAAGGGAAGATCGTGTACAAGTTTGACGTCCGGTAGCTGCTACGCATGCGCGAGAAGTTCGCATGGGCGGCTCCAACTGCGGTGTCAGTCTTCATCCTGAGCTTGCTCGGGGGCTGCCGCAAGCCGGAGACGCGTCCGAGCCCGGCTTCGATCGCCTCGAATGCGCAGCGGCAGAAGGGAGCAGAGGCGGCGAGCTCCGGCTCTGCGGGTCAGGCCTCGCTCGGCCTGGGCACGACCGCAGATTGGACCCATCCGAGCTGGACGCCCCATCCGCTCGACCGCAGCCTTTCGGACGAGCTAGTGAGCATTATCTCGGCGCTCGAAGACGGGGGTCAGGTCGAAAGTGCACGCCTCGGCGCGGCGGGCGAGCCCTCGCGCCAATGGGAAAGATACGAACACCTCAAGGAGCTTGCGACTGTCGATCAACTCATCGGACTGACTGACTATGACAATGCCATCGTCCGCTGCTACGCCTTCCAGGCCTTGGCGGCAAAGAACGCCGTCCGAGTATTCGAAGTCTTGCTGAGGCACGTGGATGACAGCGAGTCGGTCTCGGTACAACGGGGGTGCATTGGAATGACGGAGCTCACCGGAGACTACTTCATCAATGTCGTGACGCGCGGCGCCGATGCGAACGGCTACCATCTGAACCCCACGGAGCGTGAGCGGCTCGACGGCATTCTGCTCAACGACCACTCAGTCAGGCTTGCGGAAAGAGCTTGGGTACTGGACAAGCTCGAACCAAAGCCTGAAAACTACGCAAGGATCAGGCAGCTCGCCAGCGACGAGCGCGATGGATCGGCTGTGCGTGCTTTGGCCAGGTATCAAAGACACGAGGACAAGGAGCTGATCGCCACATTTTTCAAGCGCGAGACCACTGAAGTCGCCGCATTGTATGCGGTTAGGGAATTCCCGGATGAGTCTTTCTATCCCCTGGTCACGAAGGTATTCGAGCGCGAGTGGCGTAAGAGTCTCTATGACTATCCCAAGTGGCGACTCGTTTATCAGGTGCTTGCGAGATATCCTCAGCAGCCACTGACCCTCGCTTTGTTTGACCGAACCGTGAAATCCGGGAATGGCTTTCGGCACGAAACGCTGGGCGGCTATTTGCTGGTCGCAATCACGAAGTATCCGGACCCTTTATTCGAGCCCTTGAAATCGCAAATTGTGCTCAAAGATCAAGCCGAAGTGAAAGCGGATCTCGCGTACGACGATTGAGCCAACTCGCGCCGGCGCGGTAACAACTTTCGCTTCTGACATCGGCTCATAGCCTGCGCACGAAGTGTTCGGATACGCCGTAGGACGCCATTTCGTCGGGTTGCTCGTCCAAACCAGGCTTCCAGTCGCGCGCGCGACTAGCGCCACCTGAGCGTCCGCGATGTCGGGTCTCGCGCGACGGGGCGAGTGCAAGCTCGCGATGACCTCTCCCATTTCACGAGCGGAGCGCCTCGAGAGCCGTCCGATTCGGCTGCTTGTCGACCTGCAGCACGCCAGCACGCCCATGCGCTTTCCGCATTCCGTGGAGAGCAACCGGTTGCTCTCCGGCGAATCCGCATTCGTGGACGCGCCGATGCGCCGCCTCCGTCGCGAACGGTTGCAGGTCAAAGCCGGAGGCGGTGAGGCCTTATGGCTCGACCGGTGCGGGCGTCGTATTCACGCAGGCGACGTCTGCGCCATTGAGGCCGTTGTAAGCCGAGTCCATCGCGCTGACGGCTGCCGCGGTCACGATCTTGTACGGCGTCATCATGCCCATGGTTCCGTCGTCGGCACCGGTGACGGTGACTTGTTGCGCGACGTTCCAATTCATGGCCGTGAAGGAAACCAGGGCGGGCGCAACCGCGCCTTCCGTCGGCGTATCGCTCGAAAGGGCGATGCTCACCGGGCCGAGCGGCTGTGATTTGAGGACGATGGAGAACGTGGCGGTCGTGCCAGGGGTGGTTGCGCAGGTCGTTGGGTTCACCGTAATGCCGACCTTGTCGTCGTCGACGTTGACGATGGATACCGTGCTGGCCGCGAGTGCGGCATACTTGGCGTCTGCGCCCGAGGCTTTGAGCGTGATTGTGTAGGATTGATTGCCGTCGACGACGCTATCGTCGACGCCGGTGACGGTGACGGTCTGCGGGGTAGACCAGTTGCTCGCGGTGAACGTGAGTGATGCGGGCGCGACAGCTCCCTCTTTGGTTGCGCTGCTCGTAGCGGAGACACTGACGTTGGCGGTTGGCTGTGAGCCCAGCGCGACGGTGAACGTCACTTTCCCTCCGCCCTCATTCGTTTGCAAATTGGCTGCCGCGGTGACTTTGATCTCGGCCTTGTCGTTATCAGCGTTGACAACGGTCAACGTGGTCGCCGCGTACATGTAATCCGGGTCAGTGGTGTTCGTGCCTTTGACCGCGATCGTGAAGGACACGTCACCATCGGCGATTGCGTCGTCGACGCCTGTGACCGTGATGTTTTGCGACGTCGACCAGTTGCTCGGCGTGAATAGTAAGTTGCTGGGCGCTACTCGACCTTCGTTGGCGTTGGAGCTCGTGAACGTGACTGTCACGTTCGTGGTGGGCTGGGAATTCAAGCGGATGCCGAAGGTGGCAGTCCCTCCCGCCTCGGTAGTCGTCCCGGAATAGGTCGAAGGCACGATATAGGCCGAGTCGTTGTCCTTGTTCGTCACTTTCACGGTTTGGGTCAGGCCTACGTAGTACGTGTCATCACTCTTCGTCGGGCCGACGGTGACGGTGTACGGTTGGTCGCGGTCTACGACTGAATCATCCTGGCCGGTGACGGTAATGATTTGGGGCGTCGCATAGTTCTTGGCAGTGAACGTCAGCGTCGCGGGCGTCACCCTGCCCTCGTTCGTATTGCTGCTGGTGACCGGCACCGTCACGTCAGCTTTGGGCTTCGAGGTGAGCGAAATGGAGAAGGTTGCCGTTCCGCCGGCCTCGGTAGTAATGAGCTTGGTTCCGCTGTCGATGCCCGATAGGAGCTTTGGCGGTGTTAGCCCCGCAACGTCGTCGTCGAGGTTGACCACTTTGACGTCCGAGCCTGGCAGCTTTTGGTACGCCGGATCATCCGTCATCGGTGGCGTGATGCGCACCGCGTACACGACGTTGCCGTCCTTCACGTCATCGTCAACACCCGATACGGTAATGCGCTGTGCGTCGTTCCAATTGTCCACCGAAAAATCGAGCCCGGCGGGGCTGACGGTCCCCTCGTACTCGTTGGTGCTGGTCACGTCGAAGTGCACCGGATCGGTCGGCTTCGAGTTCAGCACGACGGACAACGTAGCGACTCCTCCGTTCTCAGTCGTGAAGAGCTGGCTTGGGTCGTTGGGATCCAGATTGGTCAGCAGGGTCACCGTGACGTTTGCCTTGTCGTTGTCGTAGTTGACGACGTTGACGACCGGCAAATCCGCAGGATTGACCTTCGTGTAGTCGGGGTCATCACCCGTGATCGGCCCGAGCTTGACTTGATAGGGTTGATTGCCATCCGCTACTTTGTCGTTGTCTGCGCCCGTCACCGTGACTGTTTGCGGTGCGGCCCAGCTCGCGGCGGTGAAGGTGAGGCTCGTCGGGCTGACCTTGCCCTCGTTGGAAGTACTCGCGACGCCAATCGTCACGTCTTTTTGCGGCGCCTTGTTCAAGACCACCGTGAACGTCGCGCTTTCTCCACCTTCACTGGTTCGAAGCCGCGTGGTGTCGTTGGGATCGATGCCCGTCGCGAGTGCCACCATCACTCCGGCTCGATCATTGTCGACAGTTTTCACGTTGACGGTTTGCGAGGGCAGTGCAGCGAATGCGCTGTCATTGCTCTGCAGGGGGCCGACGGTGATCGTGTATGAGCGGTCATTACCGACGATCTTGTCGTCGACCCCGGTAAGCGTGACGGTTTGCGGCGAACCCCAATTCTCGGGCGTAAACGTCAAGCTTTCGGGCCTGACCGTGCCACTCTTTTCATCACTGCTTTTGAGACTGATGGCCACATCAGCGTGGGGCTTCGTGTTGAGCACGACCGTGAAGAATGCTTGGCCACCTGCTTCGGTGGTCACCAGATCCTTCGTGGGCGTGACGAAAAAGCCGGCGCTGTCATTGTCGATGTTCGTGAGCTGAACCGAGGCCGAGGCTCCGTTGAAGAACGGATCATCGCTTTCAGCGGGACCGACCTTGACCGAATAGGTCTGATTGCCCATCCGTGGATCGTCGACTCCCGTTACCGTTACGGCCTGAGGCGCGTTCCAATCCATGGGCGTGAACGTCAGGCGCTGTGGGCTCACCGTGCCGTCCGTCTCGGTCTGGCTCACGACGGGCATGTTCACGTCACGCGTCGGCTTCTGTCTCAATGACACGTAGAATTTGGCTTGCGCGCCCAACTCGTTCGTAAACAAATCACTGGTCGGCACGACGACGAGCGGTCCCATCACTGGGTTGCTCTCGCCGCCGTTGGGCATCGCAGAACCACCACTGGGGTTGCCGCCGGGGGCGCTTCCTCCACTCCCATTCTCGGCGCCGCCCTCGCCCTCGCGTGGATGATCGCCAACTTTGAAATCACCGAACAGGACCTGACACCCCATGGTCAGCGTGGCAAAGACGATGAGTCCGAGCAGCAATTGCAATCGACGGATGTAGCGATGCATCAGAAGCTCCCCACAGCGCCGAGACTGCCGACCCCCACATACGGTCGAACGATGAGCCCGCGCGTGGGCTTCGAACTCGAGCCGTCGAGCGCCCAAAGCGTGATCCCCGTGGCAAGCCCGGCCGCGGCGACTGCAAACCCGGTGGGCGCGACAATCGAGAGCGTGTCATACGCCTTGACGTTGTCGTGCTGCTCGGGAGGACAGTCGTCGGGATTGGGGCAGTGCTCTTTGAGCGTTGAACGCTTACCGAGCCATAAGACCCCGGCAACGCTACCAACCACGAGTCCGGCCCCGGCGACTCCAAAGGCGACGTACGCGGGCGTACGATTCCGAGCCGGCGGCTGAGGCGCGACCGGCTCAGATTTTGGAGGTTCAAGCACAGGCGCGGGTTGCACTTGATTCGGATCGGCTTTGAGCTCGAGAGCAACCGAGCCTTCCTCGCCCTCAGCGAGGCGCAGTGCCTGGCGACTGCCCAGGTAACCCTTGCCCGTGACCGCGAAATCGTGCGCGCCGGGATTGATGGCGCGGCGTACTCCTAACGCGGCAGCTTGCACCGCCACGCCGTCGATCGTGACGTGTGCATCAACACCACCCGTAACGGTGATCGTGACCCATGAAAGGCGGGGGCGGAGTGCCGCGAGCTCAGATTTCGCGTCACTCAGCGCTCGCTGCCATGAGGGTGGCGATTTGGCGTCAACCCCCTCACGGATGATCAACTCATAACGCTCGGACGCCTCGATCAGCTGCCCGAGGCCGACGAGGCTGCGCGCCCAATCAAGGGTCAGCGTGGGAGCGTGCACCAAAGCATCGGCCCGGCTAAAGCGATCGGCGGCTTCCGCATAGCGCTTGTCGTGCAATGCCCAATAGCCCTCTGTGGCGAGAGAGCGCGCGGTCGCTCGGTCCTCTGCGGACGGCTCCGCGTTTGCCACGCTGATCCAGAAGAGACCTGCTGCGATGCCCGCTAACCAAGGGCGAAGTGTACGCGTCATCTCCCTGCTTTCGGCTTGCGCCGTCGCGGTTGCCTACCTCTAAATCAGCGCGCGCGCCACTCCCCCGCGCTCGTTGACTTGAGAAACGCGTACTCCATCCCTCGCGAAGGATCAAGCCTGAGAGAAAGATTCGAGCCGGTCGCGAGAGGCAATCACGCCGCGGAGTGATTGCTTCTCGCAACGAGGATCACGGGACCACGCACGGTCCGCAGTCGAGCAAGTTGCCACAACCATCAGGAGCTTTGCCGCATTTTGCACCAAGGCTCATGCAGGTCGCCGGCTCACACTTCGGAGGCGGAATGACGCCAATGCACGCGCCCAAGTCGAACAGCATGTAGAGGAGCACCTTTTCCTGGTTCGTGAGGTCGCCCCCGCAATGATTCGGGAAGGTGGCGTCGGCGAAAGGCGAAGCACCAATTGGGCCGGGACCTGGACCGGGGCCTGGCCCTGTTCCGCCCGCACCCCCGCGGCCTCCGCTGCCGCCACCGGCACCGCCCATACCGCCCATACCGCCCATACCGCCCATACCGCCCGCAGCAGAACCGGCCGAGACGTGGAAACCGCTGTACGCAACGCGTCCGCACACCTCCTCTTTCGGAGAACCGTACGGCGTGTTGAAGGAAAACTGCTGGGTCCGCATCGTCCCGTTCTGAAGGTAGACGAACTCTTCAGCCGAGGTTCCGAGCCCGGTACTCATGCTGCGGGGCTCGTTGATGTTGAAGGTGTAGCCCGGGGCCGTAGTAATCTTTTCGTTGACCATCCACTCGCTGAAGTTTTGGATCCGCGGACTGGTATTGGGGCGTCCTTGCGAGATCACGCCGATACCGGTCGTTGCCTGGTTCGACTGGTTGGTCCAAGTGGCTGCGGAGGAAAGTCCCGTTTCCGCGGCTGTGGCCGTGGCAAACGCCTGAGTACCGTTGCCGTCGAGCCACGTGAAGCTCAGGTGGCTCGCGAACATGCGCCCGCCGCGATTCAAGAAGTGCCGGACATTCGCGCCGTTCATGTCGCGCTGGTCGAAGCTTTGGTCGTATTGGGTGCCTTCGCAATCCGAGACCAAAATGTCGTAGCTCTCGAGCTGACTCGCGTTGCCGTACAACGTCGAATCGTGCGGCGTCATCGAGTTGATCGACGCACCGCTAGGCGAGTTCTTCGAGCCGCCGCGATAGAGGTTGATGCGCGCGGGGCCGGACGAAACGGGGGTCGCCGCGTTGCTGAATTCACTATTGGCAAGGCCCATCTTCGAGAGCACGCATTCAATCGCGTCGATCTCGCCCGTCGTCACCGCGATGCGCGGGATGTTGACCGCCGTGCCGTCCGACATAGAACGCGGCAAGCGCGTCGGGTTGTCCGGCAAGGTGGTCGGCAAGTCCGTCGTTTGGCAGGCCGCGGAGTCAGGTAGGGTGAACTTGGTAGCGCGTCGGAAGCGACCCGCCTTCACCACCAACAAGAACTCTTTACCGACGGGGATGAACTCATCGAGCTTGAAGTGGCCGGTGGAATCGGTGACGGTTCCGTTCAACACACGGCCGAAGTTCTGGTCTTCACAGCGATCACAGCTGGTGCCGCCGGCTGGAATGCCCGCGCTGATCGTCGGCAAGTCTGCTTCCTTGTCGGTCTGAAGGATGTAGACGATGGCGTTGGGGACCCCAACTTGATTGGCCGTATTCGCGTCATCACGGCCAGGGGTGAGAACTCGGCCGGTCAAATGCGTCACGCCGCCCGCTTTGCTGCAGTCGGGGATCGCGCTGCACAGCTCGCAGGCTTGCCCGCCACCCGAGACGCACTTGGTCGGCGTGCCGTCCGTGCCACCGATGCAGACCTGGCTCGAGGTGCACGTCAGCCCTTCATTGGCGCAGTCGAGTACGTTGTTGCACTTGTCGACCGTGTAGCCGCACTCCCACCCAAGGTCCTTGCAAGTGCGCGTCGGACATTCCTCTTTCGTGCCGGGGTCGATGACGATGCCGCCGCCGTTCGAGTACACGCCGCCCGAGCCAACGGGTGCGCCGCCGGCGCCCGTGCCTCCGGTCGCGCTCGGCATGCCGCCGATCGAACTTCCGGGACCGTCGTCACTCTTATTGGAGCATGCGCTGCTGAAAAACAACGCCGCGCTGCCGAACAGCGCGACCGAGGTCAGCGCTGCGAAACCGCGGCGAACGCGCGTGCGCGCCGACGGTGTTTGCTCGGGGCAAAGCTCCGCATTCGGCGGTTGAGCCAACGATTTCACGGCGATTCTCCCCGGATGTACCACCTCGATAGCATGTGCCTACTCACCCCGATCGATCAAACAAAACACGCGCTGAGCAGACAGAAAGAAATGCTTCGAGCCACACAGCACTGACGTTGGGATACGTACGGCTCGCAACATCGTGCCGGTCATCAACGAAGCATCAAAACCTGAGTTGCTCGAGCCATTCGCAGCTTGCGACACCATCGCAGTGGAAACTTCTGGTTCTAACCGACGTTCGCGTTTCGTGACTGGCATCGCAGGCCTTGCCCGACTAAACGAGAGCGGCGAGATCAGCGCCGTGCTGCAGAAGTTCGAGGCGTCTGGAAATGCATCGTCGAATCTCATCCCCCATTGAGTTGCTGAAGGTTGGCTTTGTTGCGCTCGTGTTGATCTCGTGTGGCAGCGACGGCGCGGCTCCGAGTTCGCAACCATCGAACAGCGGTGGCTCTGCGGGGCAGACGACGGGTTCACCGAGCGCGAGCGGAGCCGGTCAGGGTGGCACAACGGGTAACGCAGGCAGCGGCGGCGGAAGCGGCGGAGGCAGTTCGACCGCCGGCGGTGGGGGAAGCACGGGCAGCTCGGCGGGGGGCCCTGGTTCGGGAGGCGCGCCTGCAGTCGGGGGCGGTGCTGGCGCGGGCGGCAGCGTCCCCGCTGGGGGGACTGCCGGAATGGCCGGAATGACGAACGATGGCCCGCTCCCCCCATCCGTAACGAGTCTGTTTCCAAGACCCGGCGCCAGCGGCGTCTGTCTCGATGCGCCGCTCACGATGACCTTTGGCGCAGCCCCCGCCATCGGCACCCAGGGCACGATCGCAATTTACGCCAAATCGAGCCCGAACACCGTCGTAGACAAGATCGACGTCGCCGCGGCAAGCTTTAGCGACACAATCGGCGGGCAGACGCGCAATCTCGTTCGACCGGTGTTCGTCGATGGCACGAGCGCCGTCATCTATCTCCATCAGCGCAAGCTTTCGCCCAATACGAGCTACTTCGTCACGGTGACCGCGGGCACCTTCGTTGACGCGCAAAAGAACGCGATCGGAACGGTGAGCGACCAGACCGGCTGGACATTTACGACCGGCTCGGCCCTCGCCGCGGCAGCGAACATGTCCGTCAATCGCACCGGAAACGGAGGATTTTGCACGGTTCAGGGCGCCTTTGACGCGATTCCAAGCAATGACACGAGCGCGCGCACGGTCACAGTCGCGGCCGGGAATTATCACGAAATCTTGTATCTCTCGGGCAAGAAGAACCTGACGTTGCGCGGAGCCGACCGGGCGGGCACGGTGATTCAGTACCCCAACAACGACAAGTTGAACTCGGGCACATCCGCCCGGCCGATGTTCTTCGCCAACGGCACGACCGATCTCACCATCGAGAACCTGACTCTCTATAACACCACGCCCCAGGACGGCAGCCAGGCCGAGGCGCTGCGCATTCAAGCCGACCGCGTAACGGTGCGCGACGTGAATCTGAAGAGCCTGCAAGACACGCTCCTCACGGGCGGCTCAGTTTACGTGGTGAACTCGTACCTCGAAGGCAACGTCGATTTCGTCTGGGGAACTGGTCCAACCTATTTCGATCGCTGCGAGATCAAGACAGTCGGCCGAGCCGGAGCAATCGTTCAAGCGCGCAACGGCGCCAACGGCTACGGCTACGTCTTCGTCGATTCGAAGCTCACCAGCGACGCCAAGGTGACCGGCCAAGTGCTGGCGCGCATTGACGCGGGCGTATACCCGGCTAGCAACGTGGCATTTCTGAATTGTCAGATGAGTGCTGGCATCGCCGCGAAAGGCTGGACGATCACCGGAACCGGCACGACCGACCAACTCCGCTTTTGGGAGTATCAAAGCACTGATGCGAGCGGGGCTCTGTTGAACGTCGGCGGGCGCGATCCTGCGTCCAAACAGCTCTCGGCCAGCCAAGCGGCCAACCTGCGTGACAAGGCAACCGTGCTCGGTGGCTGGAATCCGCAGTGAGTATCCGTGCGGCGGTGATGTGGGGCGCTGAGGGCGCAACAAACTACACCTGGCTCGCAAGTGCACCCGGTGGCGATGACTGTGCGCTTCTCGAGCTGAGCACCACTCAGCGCGCCGTGCGCGTGCGCTGCCCTCTCACCCCGTGGGATGGCGTATTGTTTCACCCTGCGAGCTCGCTAGCTTCGGCATCGTGCGGCTCCGTCCAACGCCGCTGAAATCAATTTCTCTTACGTCGGCTCCCCTGCCGCATGTCGGTGTGCGTCCGCGCCTGACAGCGCATGTGGACGAACCGAAGGCGGAGTCCGAGATCGATTGCAATACGAACCCGGGATTCGTTGCTCGACGCCGATTTTGCAGGCAGTATTAGCGTCGATTGTCTTGAGGGGTTGCGCGTGGGTCGCGCGGCTCACCGGGAAGCCTGAGGAAAACCCGCATGAGAACTTGGTTTGGCTCGGTCCTATTCGTCGTCCTAGCAACTTTCGCCGTCGCTTCAGGCTGCGGGAGCAAACCGGAGGTCACCAACCCCGGTCCCGACCTCGACGCGAGCGTTGGTGGCAACGGCAACAGCGGCGGAAACGGCTCTGGGGCCACCGGCGGCGGGTTCATCCCCATCGGTGATGGCGGCGACGCCGGCATGACCGGCGGCAGCTGTCCCTCGAAGTGTGAGGACCTAAACGCGAATTGCGGCTTCGTCTCGGACACGATCTGCGGGGGGCTCGTTCAGTGCGGCGATTGCCCCACGGGCCAATTCTGCGGTGGTGATGGGCCCAGCCGCTGCGGGACCAACGGCGCTGGTGGCGACGGCGGCGCCTGTTCCGGGCCGGATTGCATGAACTGCGTCCCGAAGACCTGCGACGATCTCGGCTACACCTGCGGCCCCGCGGGCGACACCTGCGGCGGCAAGCTCGATTGCGGGCCGAACACCTGCCCGATCTTGGGTTGGACCTGTGGCGGTGGAACCACGCCCGGTCAATGCGGTTGCAAGGGCGCTTGTGAGGCGATCCCGGATTGCTCGAGCAAGCCGATCAAGACCACCAGCCTGACCGGCAAGGTCTACGATCCAGCGGGCAACAACCCGCTCTATCACGTGTTCGTGTACGTCGCGAACAACCCGGACGACCCGAACCTGAAGACCTTTCCGGCCGGTATCAGCTGCGACGTCTGCGGTGCTTCGGCTGCCGGCTCACCCTTGCTCTCCGAGGGTGATCAATTCGGCACGTACACCGAGGTCGACGGCAGCTTCACCCTGAAGAACGTACCCGTCGGCAAAGGCATCACTCTGGTCATCCAGCTCGGACGCTGGCGCCGCGTATTCAAGGTGGACGTCGACACGCCGTGCGCGGAGACCCCGATTCAGGACAAGACGCTGTTGATGCCGAGCAAGCAGTCGCAAGGCAATATCCCGCTGATGGCGATGGTCACGGGCAAGGTCGACTCGCTCGAGTGCGTTTTGCGCAAGATGGGTATCGACAAGTCCGAGTTCACCAACCCTGCCGCTGGTGGGCGCGTCCAGTTTTACCTGGGCAGCGACAAGACCGGAACCACGACGCTCTCCGGACAAACCATCGACATCGCGACGCCGATGCAAAGTGAATTGTTCGCGACCAATCCGGCCACCGCACAGCCGATGCTCAATAGCTACGACATGACCATCCTGGCCTGCAAGGGTGCGGAGAAGGAGCAGTTGCCGGAACACCTGACCGCGCTACGCAATTATGCCGCGTCGGGAGGCCGCGTCTTCGCCACGCACTACAACTACGAGTGGCTGAAGAAGAATGATCAGAACACGGCGCAAGCCGGCGTGGCCGACAACTGGAGTGAAGTTGCCAAGTGGCACACGGACGAAAACCACAATCGTGACAACGCCATTGGTCACATCGACCTGGTCAGCAATCCGAAAGGCTCAGCGTTCAAGGGTTGGTTGGAAGCCGTCAACGCCTCGACGCCGGGCTCCGGAAAGATTTCGGTCAACGTGGTTCGTCACGACACGGACGCCATCTCCTCGGTCGCCGGGCAGACGCAGCAGTGGCTATCTCGCGACGGCGGTGTTTGTTCGAGGAGCGGCGCCGAGTGCGCGACCAACGCCGACTGCACGCCGAAGGTTTGCAGCGTCAACACGGGTTTTGACTGCAGTGTCAACGCCTGCGCAGCCAAGGTCTGCAAAAACAAGACCGGATTCCCCGCTTGCACGCAGAACTCCGATTGCGGTGGCAACAACAACTGCGTCACTCAAACCTGCGGCGACAACACCTGCGGTGGCACGTACCTCGGCAAGCAGATCCCGTTGCACTTCACCTACAACACGCCCGTCAACCTGGTTGAAGACCTGAGCTCGACCCCGCCCAAGCTGCAGTGCGGGCGCGTGCTATTCAGTGACTTCCACGTCGAGGACGCGAACGAGAACGGCAAGACCTTCCCCGAGTATTGCGGCAAGACTTGCACGGCAGCCAACGCGGCCACTCAATGTGCGACCGGAGGCAAGTGCGTCGACGGTTACTGTCTCAATCCAATGACTCCTCAGGAGAAGTTGCTCGAGTACATGATCTTCGACCTCGGCTCGTGCGTGCCGCCTCCAGAAACGTGCAAGCCGGCGACCGAATGCCCCGCTGGCCAAGACTGCGGCTATGCGCCGGACGGCTGCGGCGGACTCATCGCGTGCGGCGTGTGCAAGAGCGGCGAGACCTGCGGAGGTGGTACCCCGCCCGTGGCGAACAAGTGCGGCAAGGGCACCGGCACGTGCGTGCCCAAGACGTGCGACCAGCAGGGCCTCGAGTGCGGTCCGGCTGCGGACGGCTGCGGCGACAAGATTGATAGTTGCGGCGTCTGCGAGGCCGGCGACCTGTGCGTCATGGGTAAGTGCACGCACGTCAACTGACGTGCATGCCGCCTGAAGCCTCGACGTTCGATTGCTCCGTGTGTGGCGCGCCCGCACACGCGGGTGATTTCAGCTGCCGATATTGCGGCGCCGGCATCGCGACTGTCTGCTGCAGCCGCTGTTTTCAGATGAATATGGCGCGCGCGCAGCACTGCTCGGGCTGTGGCGCCGAGCTCGGACTGATTGTCGAATCGGCGCTGCAAGCTCGAAAATGTTGTGATTGCCTGAGCCCGCTCGAGCTCATCGTAGAACCGGCGGGTAGCTTGCTCAACTGCCGAAAGTGCGGCGGGCAGTTCGTGGAGCACGCGCTGCTCCGCAACCTGCTCGAGCACCAAGAGCAGATTGGGCAAGCCTTCGCCAATGCGCCATACCAGCGGCCTCCCAAAGCGAATCTCGAGCGCATCCAATACCGCCCCTGCGCGATCTGTGAGCAGCGCATGAACCGCAAGAACTTCGGCGGAGCCAGCGGCGTGATCGTGGATGTGTGCGCGCGCCACGGAACCTGGTTCGACGCAGGTGAACTGCCCCAGGTCCTCGCCTTCGTCAGAAGCGGCGGGCTCGTGCGAGAGCGAGCCCGCGAGCAAGAGCGACTCCGCCAAGCTCGCGCGCACGAACGCGAAATGGCAGGCACTCCGCTCGAACCCCTCGCCTTCGATTCACTCGCCCAACGCGGCGAGCCCAGCAGCTTCGCGAAAGACCTGTTGGAATTCGTGATTGAGGTACTGAGCAGTGGGCATCGCCCTTCCAACCCACGATAGGGGTTTGGTAAGCGGGCGTGGCCCGGCGAGTGTCGGCGCGTAGCCCCATGAACGCGGTCGCTACGCGAGGCCAGCCAAGATCGCCTCCAGCGACAGATCCGCGACGCAGGTCACGCCGTCGGAGGCCCCGTAGTACACGCGTACGGTGTCGCCTTCGGTGACGAGACCGCACGTGAACACGACATTGGCGAAGAAGCCCTTCAGTTCGTAGGGAGCTTCCGGGAACAGGATCGGTTCCCGCGAGCGTCCGAGCAGTTGACTCGGGTCTTCGTAGTCGAGCAAGAGCGCACCGAGCGAGTACGTCAGCGGCGAGGCCGTCACTCCGTGGTACACGGCGAGCCACGCCGGACGCCCGCCGACTTGCACCCGGAAGGGCACCGCGCCTCCGCCCACCTTCAGATCATCCCACATGCCCGGCCGCGCCGAGGCGAGCAAGCGGTGCTCACCCCAATGGCGCAAATCAGGTGATGACGCGACCCAAATAGACGGTCGACCGATGTCTTCGGGCATTGGTCGGTGCAGCGCCCAGTAGCGCCCACCGAGCTGCTCCGGAAAGATGGTCACGTCTCGATTGGGCGGCGAAAAAATGATGCCGTGGCGCTCGAAGTGCCGCAGATCGCGACTGGAGGCGAGCCCCGTCGCAATCCCCGCTGGCGAAACCGCGGTGTAGTTGACCCAATACGTATCACCCAATTGGGTGATACGCGGATCCTCCACTCCAAACGCCTCGAGCGGATGATCCGCTGAGAATACCGGCCGGCTCTCGACCTCGAAGTGCAAGCCATCCCTGGAACGGGCGCGCCGAAAGTGGGAGATAGAGGTCAAGAACGTGTCGCGTCCGACCACCACCAAACGGCTGTCGTCGAGCTCTAGCCCCGGAGTGTCACGGTTCCACGTGCGCAGCTCGATGCGCTTCGACTCAGGATTGAAGATCGGCGAAGCGACTTGATCTGCGGCGACGGCGAGCGGCGCCTCGGCCACGCGCAAGAGCAGCACCGTTTCCTCGCCGATGCGAATCGCGGCCGGGTTGAACACACCGACCACCTCGAAATCCGGCCGCGATGGCTGGATCTGACTCGGCAGCAAAATCGGATTGTCGGCGAAGCGGCGAACCGAAGCGTTGTGAGAGGCCATGATCCGCTCAAGAGTGGCAGATCGAACGACGGGCAACGAGCTCAAATCCTGCTCATTTCAGCCACAGGTCGTGAGCCCGCAGAGGCCGACTCGCAATCTCCGCAGACTCGCAATAGGGTGGCCGACCGTTGCAAGCACTCTCGCCTCACTCCACCGCGGCTAGCAGCCACTCTTCACGACCGAGCAGCGCGCAAGCTCCACCGATTTCGCTCACGCTGGCCTTGTTCGTGCTCTCCGGGGCCACGGGCCTGATCGATCAGCTCTGCTTCTCCAAGTACTTGAGCTACATCGTTGGCTCGACGGCGTATGCCGTGAGCGCGGTGCTGGCCGCGTTCATGACGGGACTCGCGATCGGCGCGCATTGGGGCGGAAAAGCCTCGTTGCGCGTCGTTCGCCCGCTGCGCGCGTACGGCGTGCTCGAGTTGGTCGTCGCGATGGCCGTGACCGCGACGCCGTTTGCCTTTCGCTGGCTCACGCCGCTGTATGCAGATCTGGCGCGGAGCACGCCTGAATCTCTGTTTGGCCTGAGCATGCTGCGCTGGCTCACGGCCCTGGGCGTCGTGGTGGTGCCAACCATGGCCATGGGTGCAACCTTGCCGCTCTTGTCACGCAGCTTCGATACTGGTGAGGCGAGCGCCGAAGCGGCCGCTCTGCGCGAGCGTCGGTTGGGCGCGCTCTACGCGATCAACACGCTCGGCGGTGCGCTCGGCGCCCTCGCCGCCGCGTATCTGATTTTGCCGACTCTTGGCGTCGACGGCACCGTGTTCGCTTCCGCTGCGGGCAGCGCGCTGGTGGGCGTGCTTGCGTTGACGTTCGGCGCGCGCGTCATGGTCAGCGCGCCGCGCGGCGAAGACGCCAGCGAGACTCGAGTCGTCGAACCGAGCGCCGACGAGCGTCGGCCGCTGTTCATTCTCGCCTTTGCCTCGGGGGCATTGGTGTTCGCGGCCGAGGTCGTGTTCACGCACCTGCTGGCGCTGATCATCGGCAACAGCGCGTACGCATTTGGCTTGATTTTGGCGGCGTTTTTGAGCTGCTTGTTTTTGGGGGCCTCGCGGGCGCCGTGGGTACAAGGGCGGTTCGGCGATGCCGCGCTTCCGCTGGGACTGACTGCGAGCGGCTTGGGACTCGCCGTGAGTCTACCGCTTTGGGACAAGCTGCCCTTCTTCTTCGACAACACCGGTGAAGTGCTCACCTCGTTTGCCGCGCGCGAGGCCATGCGTGGCATTGCAGCGTTCCTGATGCTGCTCATCCCGACCACGCTGATGGGTCTCACCTTCCCGCTCTTGCTTCAGCGCGTGGCACGCTACGGAAATGTGGGCGCTTGGGTAGGCCGGCTCACCGCGGTGAACACGCTGGGCGCCGTGCTCGGCGCGCTGGTCACTGGCTACCTGGTCTTGCCCTGGCTCGGTTCGCAGCGAGCACTGCTGGCGATCGCGCTGTGCTTCGCGCTCTCCGCGTTGGTCGGCCTCGGTTGGGCGAGCGCGCAGCGTCGTAAGTTCACGCTTCTGGGTATTGCAGCGACATTGCTGTTCGCGCTGCTCAGTCCGCGTTGGGATCTGGCGCTGCTAACCAGCGGCACCAATGTCTACTTCGACGGCTATCACGCGCCCGACAAGATCTTGATGATGCGCGAGGACGTGCACGGCGGCGTGACGACCGTGACCGACACCGGCGGCGTGCGCACGCTGCTCACGAACGGCAAATTCCAGGGCAATACCGGCTGGGAGATGAACGCGCAGCGCTTCTTCGCCCACTACCCCTCGCTGTTCGTCAAAGACTACCGAGATCTGCTCGTGATTGGCCTCGGCACGGGCACCACGCTCGGCACGTTGGCGGGCTATCCCTGGCAAAAGATCGACGTCGCCGAGATTTCGCCCTCGATCTTGTTTGCCGCCAAGACCTACTTCGGCGGCGCGAACCTGGGCGCAATCGACGACCCGCGCGTGACGATTCATCACGCGGATGGTCGAAATTTCATCCTCGTCCAGGAGCGTAAGTATGATTTGATCAGCATCGAGCTGACGAGCATCTGGTTCGCGGGCGCCGCGAGCCTGTACAGCCGCGAGTTCTACCAGCTGATTCACCAGCGCATGCGGCCCGGCGCCGTGTTTCAACAGTGGGTCCAGCTCCACCACGTTCGACCGCGAGACTTCGCGACGATCCTAAATACGCTGCGCCACGAGTTCGCACACGTGACGCTGTTCTACGGCGGCGGTCAGGGGATTTTGGTCGCCTCCGACGCGCCGCTCGTGGCATCCAAAGCACGTGTCGAAGCGCTCGAAAAGACGCCACGGGTCGCAGCCACGATCCCGCGCGAGCGCCCGCTCATGGACCTATTCAACGACGTGTTGGTCAGCGACGCGGGCCTCGACCGGTTCTTGACCAGCACCGCTGCAAGCGTGGGTGAACCCGTCGAACAGCTGATCTCGACAGACGGCAACTTGTACCTCGAATACGCCACCCCCCATGGCAACGTCTTGCCTTGGTCCACGCGCGAAGATCTCGTGGCCGATCTTCGCCGTTACAGCGATCCGAGCGCGGTGGCTGCGATGATCGGGCCCTGACATCGCTCGGCGTTTAGGCGCTGCGCGCGTGTGGTAGCGGCGCGTCGTGCGACAGCGCGCCGCTCGACTGCGGGGCACGCTCGGGTTCGACTGCGGCGGGCTGCCGCGGCGCGCCGGTATGCAACGTGGCCCGGTCCAGAATGGCCTCGCACAGCTCGGCGAAGCCAAAGCCGGCGGCGCCCGCGATCTTGGGCAGCAGGCTGGTCTCCGTCATGCCGGGGAGCGTGTTCACCTCCAGCACGTATTCGTTGTGGCCTTCAGTGACGAGCAGATCGACGCGCACCGCGCCGCTCGTGTCGAGTGCGCGGGCGGCACGCTCAGCCAAATGCAAGACCCCGCGGTAGCGAGCCGGCGGCAAGCGCGCAGGCATGAAGTATTCGGTCATACCTGCCGTGTATTTGGCCTGAAAGTCGTACACGCCCGAGCGCGGAGCGATCTCGATCGCGCCCAAAACGCGCCCATCCAAAATCCCGACCGCGACCTCTTTCGCCTCGATGAAACGCTCCACGATCACGCTGGAGTCGTACGCGAGGGCAGCTTCGATGGCGCGCGAAAGCTCGCTCACGTTGCCCGCCCGGGCCACGCCGAAGCTCGAGCCCTCTCGACGGGGCTTGACGATCACCGGAAATCCGAACGCGCCGTGCAACTCTTCCAAGTCAGCCGCACAATGCACGCTGCCAAAGACGTAGTAGGGAGGGGTCGGCACGTTGTGCAATCGAAACAGCTCTTTGGCCTTGAGCTTATCCATCGCCAGCGCACTCGCGAGTACGCCCGAGCCAGTGTACGGAATGCCGAGCAGCTCCAAAGCTCCCTGCACGCAGCCGTCTTCACCCAAGCGTCCGTGCAAAGCCAAGAAGGCGACATCGAACGCGCCGTGCGTGAATGCCGTGAGCGCGTCTTGCCCAGCTCCGAGCAACACCGGCGTCACGTCGTAGCCCAGCCCGCCGAGCGCGTTCGCCACGGCTTGCCCCGAGCGCAGCGAGATCTCGCGCTCCGCGGAAGAGCCGCCCATGACGACACCGACACGCCTTCGTTTCATGCCCTCGATGGCTAGCGAAGGGCCGCGGTCAGGGCCAAGATTTCGGCCGAATTACGAGACTTCGACGACTACGGCGGTGATGTTGTCTTTGCCGCCACGGGCATTGGCCAACTGAATGAACTTTTCGACGGCAAAGTGCCCACCTTCCGCCATCATGTCCGGGATTTCCTCAGGCTTCAGGTAGCCGTGCAGCCCGTCGCTACAGAGCATGTAGCGATCGCCGAGGCCTGCTTCCCAAACGCTCGTATCTACTTGCACATAGTCGCGGCTGCCGACTGCGCGCGTGATCACATTGCGCTGTTTGCTGACGCGCGCCTGATCGGGGGTAATCAAGCCTTGCTTCAGCTGCCACGCGATAAGCGTGTGATCTTCCGTGAGTTGTAGCGCGTCGCCCGTGCGAACTCGGTAGATGCGGCTATCACCGACCTGGCCGAGCACCACGCTGTCACCGAAGCGCATCATCGCGCTGATGGTCGTGCCCATGCCGGCCTTGCCGCGGTCCAGCTCAGCCATTGCGAACAGAATGTATGTGGCGGCTTGCACCGCACCTTCCAACAGTCGACAAGCGGCGCGCGCTTTTTCTTCGGTCTGCGGTCCGTCGAGCGAGAGTGTGGCTTTGCCGCGCTTGACCATGCCGTGAATGGTATCGATCGACTCTTGGCTCGCGACCTCGCCCGCAGCGTGACCACCCATGCCGTCGGCAACGACCCACAGCCCCAGTTCGTCATCGCAAAGATAGGCGTCTTCGTTCACCGAGCGACGGCGTCCGATATCCGTCCCCCCGTAGGAACGCATGATGTACGGCGGGGCGACGACTGGCATTCCTCGTCAGCGTACCAATGTTTCAGGCCGGCGTAAGCCCAGACGGTGAGTAGGTGGTGAGGACACAACCCCTTGCACCTGTGCTGGGCTCGAAATAAGGTGCCCTCCATGAGGGCCTCAGCTACGAGCCTGCTTGTCCGCGGCGAAAGCCCGGCCCGGCTCGTCAGCTCGATCCGCGAAGCGGTTGCCGGCCTTGGCGCGAAAAAGCCGGCCGGCGGGCTCGTGGTGGTTGCAGGTGGGATGGCCACGAAAGCCGCTGCAGCTGCTGATGCGCTCGGGCGAGCCAACTTCGGTTTTCCGCTATTACTGGCGTCAGGCTCCGGCGTGATCACCGAGCGCGGCGAGGTCGAAGGTGAGTCGGCGGCTGCAGTGCTGCTATGGCTCGGAGGAGCCGCGGAGGCATGGACGGTTTCCGCCACTCAGGCGGAGCTCTGTCTCGCCCTCGGCCGCGAGCTTCGGGCGCGCCGTGACGGGGGTCGCAGCGAAACCGCGCTCGTCTTTTTGCGTCCGAATGGCGTGCAGCCACACACCATCGAGGCATTCCACGGCTTGAAGGGCACGCGCGTGATCGGCGCCGGCACGCTTGCCGATAGTGATGCATACGCGATTGACAGCATCGGTCGCGTGAGCACCGGAGCGGCCGGCGCGCTCACGATTCGAAGCTTGCCCGCGCCCATTTTGACTACCTCGCCGGCGTGCAAGTTGCTCATGCCGCTGCGCGAAATCAGCGCCGTGCGCGGATCGATGGTGCTCGCGATCGACGGTGAACCGGCACTCGAAGTGCTGAGCACCGTCGCGCACGCGCTCGTCGATCAACCCCTGGTGTTCGTGGCTCTAGCCACCGAGAGTGGCCGAGATAGCATGCGCCCGCCGTTACTGCTGCGAGCCGTGCAGGGCGTGGACCCAGCGCGTCACGGGCTGATCGTGTCGGAAGAGGTCAAGAAGGGCATGCTGATGGCCTTTGCCATCCGTGATGCCAGCGCTGCGCGGGCTGATTTCGAGATGCGCATTCGTGATGTGGCGCGGCAGGCCGCCGGTGCTGCACCGCGCTTTGGCGTTTGCTTCAACTGCGCGGGTCGCGGCAGTGCCCTGTACAAGAATCCCGACACGGATCTGCGCATGCTCAAGGCGCGTTTCGGGGATATCCCTTGGATCGGCATGTTTGGCAGCTTCGAAATCGCCCCCCACGGCGACGAGCCGGCGCTGCAATTGTATAGCGGCGTGGTCGGCTTGTTCACGTCGCCCAGCTGACACCCAGAACGCCCAGCCATGCCTTCTCCCGCCTTGAACCTGATTCGCCCGAAGGCGCGCTTCGGCGTGGCCGACGCCGTTCTCGCTGGAGTGGTCATTGCCGTCGTCGGCTTGATGGTCGTGCCGTTGCCGACCTGGCTACTGGATCTGCTGATCGCATCCAATTTGGCTGCCTCCGTCGTCGTGCTCTTGGTCTCGATGTACGTCAGTGAGGCGTTGAAGATCGCGTCGTTCCCGACGCTGCTCTTGATCACGACGCTGATCCGCTTGAGCCTCAACGTTTCTTCCACGCGCTTGATCTTGCTTCAAGCTGACGCGGGCGAAGTAATTCGTGCGTTTGGGCAGTTCGTGGTGCGCGGGAACTACGTGGTCGGCGCGGTGATCTTTCTTATCCTGACCATCATTCAGTTCATCGTGATCGCCAAAGGCAGCGAGCGTGTGGCCGAGGTCGGCGCGCGCTTCGCGCTCGACGCGATGCCCGGCAAACAAATGGCCATCGACGCCGAATTGCGCTCGGGCGCCATCGACGGCAATGAGGCCCGGGCGCGGCGCCGCATGTTGGTCCGCGAGAGCCAATTCTACGGCGCCATGGATGGCGCCATGAAGTTCGTCAAAGGCGACGTGATCGCGTCTCTGTTGATCACGGTCGTGAACATCTTGGGCGGCCTAGCGATTGGTATCGCGCAAAAAGGGCTGGAACCGGTGGCCGCGCTCAAGCGTTACGGCTTGCTCACGATTGGTGATGGTCTGGTCACGCAAATCCCCGCATTGCTGATCGCAACCGGCGCTGGCGTGTTGGTCACGCGCGTTGCCAGCGAAGAAGCCGACACTCCGCTGGGCGTCGAGCTCTCGAATCAGCTCTTCGGCCAGCCTCAAGCCTTGCGCGTTGGCGGCATCTTCGTGCTTTTGTTGGCGGCGATCCCGGGCTTACCCAGCCTGCCCTTCGTCGCCATCGGGGCGCTGCTGCTGTTTGGATCACGAGCGCGCGGCAAGGTCATGCGCAAGGCAGAAGAGACGCCATTGACTGACGTCACGCCGCGCCGCGCCGGCAGCGCGGCCATGCGCTTCGTGCCTGCGGTCACGCCTTGGGGGCTCGAAGTAGCCACCGATCTGGCCGGCTTCGAGGATGACGACGTGCGCGGGAGTGAGGTGCGGCGCCCGGGCCTCCGCTCGGCGATCAGCGCGGTGCGCGAGCTCGTCTTCCGAGATCTGGGCGTGCCGCTGCCGCCTGGGCGACTCGCCGAGAACGCGCAATTGCCGCCGCGGCACGTGGTGTTCTCGATCCACGAGGTGCCGGCGCGCGTGTTCGCCATCCCAGCGGAGGTGAGCGATTCGTCGATCGCCGAGTTCGTCGTCGGACAGGTGTTGGCGGTGTTGCACACTCGCGCGGTGGACTTCTTGGGCATCGCCGAAACCCAAGGATTGCTCGATGAACTCGAGCAAATTGCGCCCGCCACCGTACGCCAAGTGGTGCCCAAGCCGATCGCCGTCACGCTCTTGGCCGACGTCTTGCGCCGGCTCGCCGAAGAGCGCGTGAACATCCGTGATCTGCGGGCGATTTTGGAGGCCTTGGCGCTCGTAGGCAATGTCGAGCGCGATCCGCTGAATCTGGCAGAGTTCGTGCGCTCGCAGCTCCGCCGGCCGTTGACTCACGCGCTCACTCAGGGCGGCCGCGAGCTCTCTGTCGTTCTGCTCGAACCACAGATCGAAGATGCGGTGCGCAGTGCGGTTTCCCGTACGCCCGCCGGAAGCTTTTTGACCTTGGCTCCGGCCGCGGCTCGTGACGTGGTGGCTGCCGTGAGCCGAGCGCTCGCCCAGTCACCGAGTGAGGCGCCGCTCGTCGTGCTCACGCAGCCGGATATTCGACGCTTCGTGCGCAAACTCTTGGAGCTCGATTTGCGCGATGTGCGCGTCGTCTCTTACGCGGAACTGCTGCCCGAGATCGCGATTCGCCCTGTCGCAAAGGCGACCCTCGCCGCCTTGTGAGCCAGAGCTGGCGCGCTCAGATGCGACGCTGCACGACCATCTTGCGCGGCACTGCCCCGCTCTGCTCGACCAAGATCTTGGCTTCCTTCTTGAGCAGCGGATGCGAGCGTTTGGCCATGAAGCCGCCGAGCAGGCGCACGTCCACGGTCATCAGCTTCTTCAGCGCCCGGCGCATGCCTTTTAGATCGTTGGTGTAGGCGTAAGCATAGGCTTGTGCGCGATACAGCTGCGGCCGGAGTTGCTCGTAGAGTGCATCCTCGGGATCAATCACGCTCAGCAGCTCGACGCTCTTTTTCGCGTTGCCGGTGCGAGCCCAGGCTTCACTGGAAATCGCGGTCAACATGGCGCGCGTCTTCGCGTCACGCTGTCGGCTCAAGTCGATATTGTCGACCAACTGACGCGCGGGGCCGATATCGCCCAGAGTCAGGTGAATCATCGCGCGTTGCGCGCGGGTCTCGTCCGCGACCGCGCCCATGACCTTGGTCAGGTCGATCTTCTCGAGCGTGGCCAGGGCCTTCTTCGGGTCATCTTGCATTTCGAGCTGGGCTCGAGCGAAGACTGCGGTGGGATCGTTTTGCTTGTACGAGGCATCGAGCTGCGCGAGCGCTGCTTTGCGATCCTCAGCGGACTCGACGCCGCTCAAGATGCTGGCTACGCCTTGCGCCTTCTTCGACTGCCGGATCGCCCAGATCACGAGCGCGACGGCCAGCACGCTGACCAACGCCGGAATCGAGAGCGCGATCGCGCGAACGGTGGTCGTCTGGGCGAATCCCGCGACCAAGCCGCCGATCAGCCACACCGCGACGACGGGGATCGCCAGGCGGCCGATCATTCCCTTGAGTTGCTCTGAGCCTAAAGGACTGTCGATCGCTGACTTGACCGGCGGCTGCGACGCGACCGGAGAGGCTTTACCTTCCGTCTGGCGATCCGCCGCACGCTTGAGCTTCCGAGTTTCGCTTGCCACGCTCGGCCTATACCCGGGGGGTCGAGGCCAAGCAAGGGTCTGGCAATACTTGGTCCGCCTAGCCTGAGCGCCCTGAACCGGGCAGCAAGCTGTCCGGCGGCGAGTCCGGCATCGCCTCGTATCGGAAATGGTTGAAGACGCCCTGCGTCAGGGACAGCACTGGAACGGCCAATAAAGCGCCCCAAATGCCGAAGAAATGCTCGCCCGTGATCAACGCCAGCACTACCAAGACCGGATGGATCTTGGCTGCAACACCGATGATTTTCGGGTTCAAGAGGTTGGCCTCAATCTGGTGAATCCCAATGATCCAGATCAGGACGGAGAGCGCCGTCCACAGGCCCTGAGTGAGACCGATCATCACGGCCGGAATCGCGCTGGTGATGGAACCGAAGATCGGCACGATGCTCATGATGCCGGCCACGATGGCCAAGATCGGCCAATACTTCAGTCCGAACAGGGCGAAACCGATGGCCGAGAGCACGCCGTTGACCAAACAGATCAACAGCTGCCCGCGCACCACGCCCGATAGCCCGCGGTCTAGGCGAACGAGCAAACGATCGAAGCCGATGCGCGCGCGAGGCGGCGGCAGTGAGCGAAAGAACCCGACGATCGCCTCGCGAGTCTGCATGATGTAGCCGGCCACCATCAGCGTCATGAAGAGCAGGAAGATGCTGCGCGCGATCTTCTGAATCAGCGTGTGTCCGAGCAAAATCAGCTCGAACGCGTTGCGCTTTACGTAACTGACGCCCTCGTCGATACCCTGATTGGTCAACTCCGCGACATTGAAGCGCCCTGCGGGCTTCGTCTGCGCGGGGGCGACGCGCCAATGCCCAGGTCCGCGCTGCACGAGATCGATGCCCGACCCCACTTCGATGTCGAACGCGCCGTCCGCGCGCGGATGCACCTGAATCGCGGGAGTCGGCTCGCTCGGCGTCGGCGCCGACTTGGTCCGACGATGTTCGAAGCTCTGCACCCACTCTTCGACGCGGGGCCCCCAGCTCGTGGAGGCGCCGTCCAAGAGCGCTGGCGCGTCACGAGTCAGCTTCGAGCTCTCCTCGTACAAACGCGGTGCGATGGCCGCGACCGAGAAATAAATGATGCTGAGCGTGATGGCGTACACGATCAGGATTGCGGCCGGCCGCGGCACCCGCGCGCGTTCACAGCGAGCCACGAGGGGCGTCAGTACATAGGCGATGATCAGCCCGAGGATGAAGGGCAACAGCACGGCGCTGGCCCAGACCACGAAGGCGACCGCGAGCGCGGCGCTGATTGCCAAAAAGACGATGCGTGGGCGCGTCCAACCTCCCGAAGGGCGACCCATCGGCGGCGTATTCAGACTAACCGGACTCGACACTAAATCACCGAACGTCGGGCATAACGTCGATGTTCCCTACAAGCAAGCGCTTGCCGTCAACGTCGCTCCCACTCGCAAGGGTGCGCTTGCCATTCACCGCCCTCGCGCCGCACCACAAAACCAAACGAGCCCGAGTCGGCGACTTTGTCGCCCACCCAGGCTCGCTGGTTTCTTCACCGAAGCCCGCGCACGCTCACGAATGAGCGCCGCGCGGGCCTTCAAAGACAGCTCAGTTCGAGTCGCTGTCTTCCGAGGGCGGCGGCGGGGGCTGGCTCGCGCCGGCCTTCAAACCTGCCAGCTTGTCCTTGAACACGTCGCCCAAGGTCGCGCCTTTACCGCTCGACTCACGCTTGAGCACCTGAATGTGCTCGGCTTCGACGCTCTCACCGGGGCGGCGCATGCTGAGGGTCACGCGGCGATCCACGGTGTCGAGGTTCTGCACCTCGGCCTTGACCTTCATGCCCGGGGTGAGCTCGGTGCCCGCCGGGATTTCGTTCGACGGGATCATGCCCTCGATGCCCTCGACGATGCGCACGAACGCACCGTATTCCGGAACACTGAGCACGAGCGCGTCTTCCACGACGGTGCCCGGCTTGTACTTGCTGAACAGATCCGGCCACGGATCGTCCCAGAGCTGCTTGACGCCGAGGCTGACCTTCTTCTCGTCATGGTTGATCGAGAGGATGATGGCTTCGACATCGTCGCCCTTGTTGTACAGGTCGGCGGGGTTGTTGACCTTGACCGTCCACGACAGGTCGGTCTTGTGCACCATGCCGTCCACGCCCTCTTCGATGCCGACGAATACGCCGTAATCGGTGAGCG
>Ga0164241_10001212_pt1 | contig 33944 bp, 25 predicted proteins | sample OricomyardsoilBY_FD_108780 | JGI IMG/M metagenome (GOLD analysis project Ga0164241, IMG submission 108780) | Backyard soil microbial communities from Emeryville, California, USA - Original compost - Back yard soil (BY) | ecosystem: Environmental > Terrestrial > Soil > Unclassified | place: USA... | reverse complement strand
GAGCAGGATTTCACCCGCACTTCAAAGCGCTTTTCACCACTATTTACCGCATCGTTTTTTGCCTCGACGGCGGATTGCGATGTCGCCGTGGCGGATTCCTGTTCCAGATGAGTCACCAGGGGTTGCGCCACGACGTCTTCGACCAGCGCCTCCAAACCTTCTTCGACGGGGTCGCCTATGGGTTCCACCGGCAGGCCGGTTTCGCCCTCTGTGGAAAAGTCCAGACGCAATGGAAATTCCAGGGCGTTGAGCAACTTTTCACCGAGCGTGGCGTCGATGCGTATTTTCAAGTCGTGTTGGGTATGCATGTTCAGCATGAATTTATCCCTTAGATATATGATCCACTGACCGCCATTGGTGTTGGCGAGTTCATATGGCTACAATCCGCACATTTCCAGGCAAGTGAATTTATGGCATCCCGCAAAGCGGCCAAACGCGCGTCCCTGATCAGCTTCAAAGGCATCTTCCTTCTCTTCTTACTTGCTGCGGCCGCCCTTGCGGTTTATTGCGTTTACCTTGATCGCATAGTGCGCGGTCAATTCGAAGGCAAACGCTTCGCCCTGCCGGCTAGGGTATATGCTCGTCCGTTGGAGATTTTCCCCGGTAAGCCCCTTACCGCCTTGGATTTACGTCGTGAGCTGGAGCTCCTGGGGTACGCCAAAGTGACCCGCGTGCAGGGCTCGGGCGAGTTTGCTTTGGGTAACGATTCCATTGTGCTGCACAGCCGCGCATTTGAATTTTGGGATGGCTTGCAGGAAAGCCAACATGTGCGGGTGGTGTTGCGACAGGGTCGTGTGGACAAAATCACCTACGAATCCTCCGGCCGCGCGCTGGATCTTTTTCGGCTGGAGCCCATTGCCATAGGCGGTATTTACACCAGCGGCAACGAGGACCGGCAATTGGTGCGCTACAACCAGGTGCCGCGCCATTTTATCGATGCGCTGATCGCCGTCGAAGACAAGCGGTTTTATTTTCACCAGGGTGTCGATCCCAAAGCGTTGCTGCGCGCTGTGGTGACCACCGCCACCGGCCGCGGTGTCCAGGGTGGCAGCACCATTACGCAGCAGTTGGTCAAAAACTTCTTCCTCACGCCGGAACGCACGCTCAAGCGTAAAGTGAATGAAATGCTCATGGCGTTTCTGGTGGAGCTGCATTACGAGAAAAACGAAATTCTCGAAACCTATCTCAACGAAGTCTATTTCGGCCAGGATGGTACGCGCGCGATTCATGGGGTGGGACTTGCCAGCCGGTTTTATTTCGGTCGTTCCGTAGAGCAGCTCAAACCTCACCAGTCGGCGCTGCTGGTGGCCATGCTCAAAGGCCCGACCTTTTACAATCCGCGCCGCAACCCGAAGCGCGCGCTGCAGCGACGCAACCTGGTGCTGGCGGAAACCGGCACGCAGGGTTATCTGTCGCCCGAGGAATTCGAGACGGCTCTGGCGCAGCCCCTGGACGTCACGCGCACTGCCAGCGCGGGCATGTCCAATTACCCGGATTTTTTGCAGCTGGTGTTCCGTCAATTGCGGCGCGACTATCAGGAAACCGACCTGCGCAGCGAGGGGCTGCGCATATTTTCCACCCTTGATCCTCTGGTGCAGGAAACATCCGAAAAAACCCTGGCGGCGCAACTGACGCAGCTGGAGCAGCAATTCAATCTCGACAAAGGTTGGCTCGAAGGTGCCGTGGTGGTGAGCGTGCCCCAAACTGGCGAGGTGTCCGCACTGATCGGCAGCCGCACTCCGGGGTTTGAAGGTTTCAACCGCGCCCTGGACGCGCGGCGGCCGATAGGTTCGCTGTTCAAACCGGCCATTTACCTGACCGCCCTGCAGCAGCCGGAGCGTTACACGCTCGCCACCCTGTTGGATGACAGTCCACTGCAGTGGCAGGAGCCGGGAATGAGCAGTGTTTGGGAGCCGCGCAACTACGACAAACAATTCCACGGCCAAGTCCCCCTGTGGTTGTCCCTCGCCAATTCCTACAACGTCTCCTCTGCGCGCTTAGGACTGGAGTTGGGGGTTAAACCGGTTATAGAAACGGCGCAGAAGCTCGGTATAGAAGAGCCCATGCAGCCTTTCGCCGCGACTTTTCTCGGGATTTCGGAAGTGCCTCCCCTCCAGGTTGCGCAGATGTATCAGACCTTGGCCGCCGGCGGCTTCCGTGTACCCCTGCGCGCCATTCGCGAAGTCATGACCAAAGAGGGACATCCGCTCAAGCGTTACGCGATCGATGTGCAACAGGTGGCATCGAGCCAGTCCGTGCACCTACTCACCCGCGCCATGCAGCTGGCGGTGGAAGAGGGCACGGGTAAATCCATGCACACCTATCTACCGGAGTCGCTGCAGCTTGCGGGCAAAACCGGTACTACCGACGGCCTGAGGGACAGCTGGTTTGCGGGATTTTCCGGCGATCATGTGGCAGTGGTCTGGGTGGGCAACGATCAGAACCAACCCACCGGGCTTACCGGCGCGACCGGCGCCCTGCCTGTTTGGGCGAAAATCATGGCGCAACTGCATCCGCAGCCGGTACCCCAGGCGCAGCCGCCCGGCATCCAGCAGATTGCCGTGCACAGGGCGGCCGGCGCGCGCGTCAGCGGTTTTTGTTCCGATGCGATAGAGCTGCCGTTTGTGGAAGGTTCTGAGCCGGAGCTGGAAGTGGGCTGCCGCGGCGATTACACCACCACCAGCAAGGTAAGAAAATGGTGGCAACGACTCGGGCGCTAATATCGGGTATTTATCGCCGGCATGTTTATTGGAGAACTTGCCGCCGGGTTTTATACGGATATCCGACCGCAGGGGCGGGAAAGCCTTTGTCGCTTATGCCGCTCTCAGTAGAAGTCGGCAATTAAATCAGCTTTCAGAGCTTTGCTTATGATGTTTGTTGTACTTGCCGTCCTGACGGGCGTGTTATTCGTCGTCACGTTTATCACTTTATGGCGTTATGAAGTCTGGTGGGTACGGGATTGGGATTTTCCCCGATTGCAGTTGGGTTTGCTGGCGCTGACATTATTGGTGATCGAAATTGCGTTGCTGGATTTTTCGCAGATCTCCCCCTGGATAATGACGGCGCTCAGTTTTATCTGCGTGTGTTATCAGGCCTGGTGGGTGATGCCGTATACGCGCTTTTTTCCCCGTGAAGTCAAGCAGGCATCGCGGTTCAGTCCAGACGACACCATTGCTTTTCTCGCTTCAAACGTTTTGATGCCCAATAGAAATGCGGACGCATTGTTGCAGCAGATACGGGCTTACGACCCGGACATTGTCGTCGCCCTGGAAACGGACGATTGGTGGCAGGATAAGCTTGATACCCTCGTTCAGCGGTACCCTTACACCATCAAGTGTCCCCAGGATAATCTCTACGGCATGCATGTTTACTCCCGGCTTTTGCTTGAGGAAGTGGCAATACAATTTCTGGTTGAGGACGGGGTGCCGTCGATGCACGCTTTGGTAAGCCTGCGGTCTGGTCAAAAAGTTCAGGTGCATTTCCTTCACCCCGCGCCCCCCAGCCCCACCGAAAACGAGGAGTCCACCGAACGCGATGCAGAGTTGTTGGTGGTGGCGAAAAGCGTCGCGCAGGTAAGATTGCCGGTCATAGTGGCGGGGGATTTGAACGATGTGGCCTGGTCGGCAACCACGCGGTTATTCCGCAAAATAAGCGGATTGCTCGACCCGCGTGTGGGGCGCGGTATGTTTAACAGTTTTCATGCGAAATACCCCTTTGTTCGTTGGCCACTGGATCATTTATTTCACAGTCGCCACTTCGTTCTGGTCGATATAAAACGCATGCCTTCAATCGATTCCGATCACTTTCCGATGTTTATCAAATTGGCGTATATGCCGGAAAAAGGAAAAGGGCAGAAAGGCATAGAAGGGGGTGCCGAAGACGAACAGCAGGCACAGGAAAAAATCAATGAAAAGCGGCCGGGGAAGGTGCATAAGCCGGGCGCGTAGCAGTGAACTCATACTTTGATCATGGCCGGGTTGAAACCCGCCAATGCCATACAAGCCATAGGAGGAGAATCCATGATTCGCACCTGCCCCCATTGCCAGACACAGAACCGTATCCCCGCGCGCCATTTAGCCAGTCAGGGCCGTTGCGGGCAGTGTAAACAGGTATTGCCGCCGCAGAGCGAACCGGTCGATGTCACCCAGGTGGAATTTGTTGAAATCATTCGCGAGGCGGCCGTGCCGGTATTGGTGGATTTCTGGGCGAGCTGGTGCGGGCCCTGCCGCATGGCGGCGCCGGAGGTGGCAAAAGTTGCGCGCAGCATGGCAGGAAAAGTGTTGGTGTTAAAAGTGGATACGGAACAGGAGCAACAATTATCCGCGCAATACAACATTCGCAGCATTCCCAATTTTGCGATATTCAAAAGCGGGAGCCTGCAGTGGCAGCAGGCGGGGCTGTTGAATCAACAGCAGATGGAACAGGCGCTTGCCCGCTGGCTTTAGAAGCCGGCAAATCAAGTCCCTTTTGCCAGCTTCAATATTGTCTTAGGGTCGTAACCGCGCACGGCTGTGCCATTGATGACCAGGAGAGGAACGCCGTTGCCGTTTAATTGGTTGTATTCCTCTTTTCCTTTTGCGGATTTTTCGATGTCGTATTCCGTGTATGCAATGCCATTTTTTTCCAACAAGTCGCGGGTCTTTTTACAATAGCCGCACCAGGCGGTCGCATACAAAACAACTTCGCCTTTATAGGCGGTTAAAACCTCTGCCTCGTTTGAGAATGGGTTGTGCAAAAAGCCGAGCTTTACCGCAACGATCAAGGCCAGCGCGACGTAGATTAATTTTTTCATTGGACATCTGGTGGATATGGGTTTGCGGGCAAGTATAACCCCAAATCTTTTAACCACCGCGGCCAGGAATGCGGTGAGACCCGGGGAATCCCCGGGCCGCGATCGAAATGGAATTATTTCTGACGATTTTTCCCCACTTGTATCCTGTAGCCTGTGCGCCCCGTACATTCACCAACTTGCTGCACAGCGGTGAGGAATTCGCCGGCCATCACAGCGCGGGTCAGGGTAATCACTGTGCCGCTGCCATCGCCAATTTCAATGCCATTGGCATCGTAGATATGGATGCGCGCGCTGGGCACCGATTCCGTCACCACCACCCAGGTGTCACCATTAATCGGCTGTTGAATTTTAGGTGCAGGCAGCTCTTCGCATTTTCCCACCAGCGGTGTTTCACTCTCCGGGCCCTTGGTGCACAGCTCCTGCCGCGCATTGAGCTGATCGCCACTTTGCAGCGCGCGGCCCAGGGGTTGCGCAATATCAATATCCGGCCACCAGGAAATAGGCACCTGGATGGATGTCAGGTCCCCGGTGCCCATTTCGCCAATGGTGGTTTTTGAACCGTTGGTGAGATTTTGCAGGGATACCAATTGTTGTCCCGGATAGATATTGGGTGGCACAAATGCTGGCGCGGATAGAGTGGCCGGCGCTGCAACGGCGTTGGCTGCTGCGGAAAGCGGGCTCTGATCCTTACAAAGTGTTATTTCCGCTGTAAATGACTGGCCGACGGTAAAAGGTCTTATAGCGGGCCAGACGCTGGTCCAGTCCGTGCTGGTGCCGGTCGTCACAGGGCTGCCACCATTGCTGTAGACAGTCAGTTTTGCTCCAGGCACATGGCGCACCGCAATATTATTGGCGCACTCATAAATTAGCGTCGGGTCCATGCTCGGGGCGGGAAGTCCTGCGGGAAAATCCACTTGGTGATCTTTCACAATGGCTTTGGCGGACATGGCCGATACCACTCCGTTGAAATCCTGCAGGGTTTCCACCACATCGCCCACCACAAGATCCGGAACATTAAATGTTTCCTGAACGGTACTGTGCGCAATTAAAGAACCCACGTCTGTACCGTTGATAAATAAAGTCACTTTCGCTCCGTAAATAGCGCCCTTGACCGACACCATGCTCGCGCAGGCGTAAAGCGGCTCAATTATTTGCGGTGGTGAAATTAAATTGGGATCGTCTTTTACATCCACGGGTACTTCCTCACCGACGGATGGGTAGTTGTCGCAGGCTTGCAATAGACGGTTGATGTGAGCGGTATAATCGGCCGGATCCGCGCCGTAGGGCGGCATGGTGCCGGGATTGGGAGAGGCACCGGGAAAACTTTTATCGAGCGCATTTTTCAACACAAAATCACAGTAGCCCGGCAACGCGAGTGACACATCGGGAAAGCGCCCATTGCCGCCTTGTTTATGGCAGGAGTCGCATTTACCCGTCGAACTGACGCCGCTCAATACACCCGTCGGTCCGGGATTTTGCGGCCACATGGCGGCCACCAGCGGTTGATACCAACTGCCGGGATAAACGTTGGATGTAATGGAAGAAAATGCCGACATTTCCGGGTGAATGACGTAGGGATTTTCCCCTGCGTGACAATCGCTGCACACGCCCTGGCCATTGGCCACCAGATCAAATCCGCCAACAAATTGGTCGATGTCCACCGGCACGCCTTTGGTAAAGGTTTTGTCGTTGGGATTGTCCCAGAAGCATGCCTTACTGGTTTCGGTGCCCAGGCAAATAACCCCCAGCAAATCCGCTTCCTTGGAACCTTTGGGTGACCGTGGTAGGGCCAGGCAGACTCCGGCGGGTGAAGAGCTGGAATATTCCCAAAGATCCGAGACGCTGGTCCAGCTGATAAATTCTTTTTCAATCTCATCGCGAAAGATCCAGCCGGGGCCAAAAATGGGTGGCGGCACTGGCACTCCCGCGGCGGCACATTCTTTTATATAGGCAGCCCCGCCCGCACTGGTGGCTTCGTTGGTGCGAATGCCCCGATCGCGCAAACGTTTCCAGATGTCGGGAGAGATTCCTGCGATGGCGTCATCCGGAAATTTTTGCCGCGCATATTTCTTCAGGTACACATGACGCAGGGCCGCGTTATTGTTGGTGAGATTGGCCCGGTCGACGGGATTTGCAGCCTCGATCAACCAGTCGATGTAAAGCGCCTGCGCGAGTGTTTTGTCCGAGATTTCCGCCTGAATTTGCATAAACCGGTTTTCGGCCAGCCGCAACCCGGTTTTGCGGTTCAGTTTTGCTGAGAGATCCGCCATATAAAAGCGCTGGGCTCTTTCGATAAACGCCGCGTCTGGTTCAACAGGCTGGCCATCGGCGCCCATCATGGTGCCATGGGCGACAAAGCTTATGGGGTCCTCGGTAAATGTTGCCGGGTACTTGGCAAATATTAGGCGGTCGTTGGCAAGCACCGATTGCGAGCAGGCATTGGCGCATAAAAAGATGAGCGTCAGAAATATCGTGATCTTTCTGTAGAGCGGAAAAAAAGAATTGTCCATGGCGATTCTCCTCACTTGTTGAGGGAGTGAGTTTTCGCCTGTTGTGTCTGTGGGGCCAGGAATTATTCACAATCCGCTAGTGAAATAGTGGCACCACATTTGTTTGAAGGAAAATGCTGCCCCCAGAACGAGGTTGTCCTGGGGGCGGAGCCGGATTTAAATCACTCCCGGAATAAACCGGTACTTCACATGTTTGCAATATTCCACATAGTCCGGATCAAAACTCAGGTGCCGTTCTTCCGTGATTGACCGGGCGTAATAAATGCTGGTTAAAAAGATCAGGCCGCCCAAATAAATGACCATCTGATCCAGCCCCTCGCTGAAGCCGGCGTAGATGGCCGTGGGGAAACCGACACACCACCAGGCGAGGTTTTTGGCGGCGTAGGCGGGGTGACGGACGATTGAGTAGGGGCCTTTGCGAATGATGCCGCGATGGGTAAGGTTGGAAAAGCGCAGGCCGAACCAGATGGTGGGCAGCATGTAGAAAAAATAGGTCAGCATCATCAGTGTGCCGAAGAAGCTCACCAAAGCCTGGTTGGGAATCTGGGTATAAAGCGTTTCACCCGGTCCCGTGAGGAACCATCCACCCATGATACGGAAGGGTGGATAACTCATCAGGCAGACCAGCCAGCCGAGCACGGTCGGCTCGGCGGAGACGGTGGTATTGTCCACCCAGCGCGAGGAAATCACATAGCCGCACCAGGCGAGTCCTACATCTATGGTAAAAATAATGTTGGTTAAGATATTGCCGAGATCCGCGCCGAATTTCGCAAAATCATAGGTGCCATTCAGCAAGCCCGGCACAGCGTTGGATGCCAGGTAATCCGCATTATTCAGCAGGTGGGAAAAATTATCGAAAAAGAACACCGTCATCACCGGTGCGAAGAAAAACTTCACCGCCAATCCGCGTGCCGCGCGCTTGTCATCCAAGCCGAAAATAGGGCGGAGAGATTTGAGAGGGGGCAGAAAGGAAATAATAAAAGACAGGACCCGCAGCGTCAGCCGCGATAAATCCTTTTGATCCTCTTTGGGGCTGTATTTGAATGCGCGGGTCAGCACTATATAAGGCAGCCCGCCAACCACATAGAGTTGCCAGAGAAAATCCAGGGTGTAAAACCAGGGCTCATAATAGCCGTGTTTGGGTTTGTAGCCGTATTCGTTGAGGGAGTGATAGGCCCAACGGCACACCAAAAATAAAACCAACAACACCAGATAGGTTTTGAGACATTCCGCAAGAAACGCCACGGTTTTGCCTTCAACTAATAAAGGATCGCGACGGATAAACTGAAAACCTTTAAAGCGCGCCAGCCGCGCCAGTTCCACCACAATCATGGTGACGCCCACCAGGCAGAGCGTCAGCAGAATGACCGCGTTTTTTTCCTCCTTTAAACTCGCCTGCATAAAATCCAGTCCATGGATATGCGCCCGCATAGTGCCGAAATAGTACCCCAGGGCCAAAATCGCCAAGGTGCCCACCACACCGGTTATCCATGCGGTGTCGGTTATCCAGGGTTGCTGGTAATTGGAAAGCGGTGGAGTGGTTGCGGATTCTGTTGCTGGGGATTTTGTTTTCATAATCTTTATTTAGGGTTAGTCGAGCTGAAAATGTGACGCGGAGCTAGATTTTACAGAGCAGCAATTGCTGCACAGGCGCTCTGCAAACCACTTTTTATTGGATCGGCAACCCTAGGCTTAAACCGCTGCTATGTCAATGAGTTGGGCCCTGCGGCGCCAACAATGTTGGTAGTCGAACAGACCACTCATAGCTGGCGACACCATGCTGGCGCTCAATTCAAATCGCAGTGGTCGAGGCCCAACTTTATGAGCAACAAAAAATTCGACGACGTCAAAGGCGCCGGTTCTATTTTGAGTACCGTTTCCGGGCCTTCCGCTCCGCCGCCCGACAGCATCGCTGCACAAAACGATGTGGGTGAACGTCTGCTGACAAAAAAAGCGGGTGAGCAAAACCTGGCGGATGACATGGCGTATAACGCTACCAAGGCTGAAGAATATGGTGACGCTGCGCGCACTCCGCATATGGGTGCCACCGCAACGCCCGCGTCCGATGATATTACCGGCAGCACCGCTTCCGAAATTATCGACAATGCCAAGGTCGGTTCAGGAAAGCCTGTCATCAGTGACAATCCAACGGTCGCCCCGCTTGATCGGGTGAGAGTCGACAGCAGTGATCAGGCGCTTACCACCAACCAAGGTGTGCCGGTTGCGGATAATCAGCATTCCCTGAAGATAGGATTGCGCGGGCCTACCGCACTGGAAGATTTTATTCTGCGGGAAAAGCTCACCCATTTTGATCACGAGCGTATTCCGGAGCGCGTGGTGCACGCGCGCGGTTCTGCGGCGCATGGGTATTTTGAGTGTTATCAACCTCTGGCTCAGTACACCATGGCGGTGCCATTTGCCGAGGCGGGCAAACGCACACCGGTTTTCGTCCGCTTCTCCACGGTCGCTGGCGAGCGCGGCTCAATGGACACCGCGCGTGACGTGCGCGGATTTGCCGTGAAGTTTTACACCGACCAGGGCAACTGGGATCTCGTCGGCAATAATATCCCGGTATTTTTTATTCAGGACGCGATGAAGTTTCCGGATCTGGTGCATGCGGTTAAACCTGAACCCCACCATGCCATGCCACAGGCCTCCAGTGCCCACGACACATTTTGGGATTTTGTTTCATTAACACCGGAATCCGCCCACATGCTGCTGTGGCAGATGTCGGATCGCGCGATACCGCGCAGCTATCGGATGATGCAAGGTTTCGGCGTGCATACATTCCGCCTTATCAATGCCGAGGGAAATGCCTTCTTTTGCAAATTCCACTGGAGCCCCCTTGCCGGGACGCATTCCCTCGTATGGGATGAAGCCGCGAAACTCGGTGGCGCGGATCCTGATTTCCATCGTCGGGATTTATGGGAGGCGATAGAAGCAGGCGCATTCCCGGAATGGGAACTCGGCCTGCAGATCTTTACCGAGCAACAGGCGGAGCAATTTCCGTTTGATATCCTGGACCCCACCAAAATTATTCCAGAAGAAACCGTGCCGGTTATCCCGGTAGGGAAAATGGTGTTGAACCGCAACCCGGATAATTTTTTTGCGGAAACAGAGCAGGTGGCCTTTTGTACCGCCCACATTATTCCGGGAATTGATTTCAGCAATGACCCACTCCTGCAGGGGCGTATCCACTCGTATGTGGATACCCAGCTGACGCGTCTGGGCGGCCCGAACTTCCATGAAATTCCCATCAATGCGCCCGTCGCCCAGATCCACAATAACCAGCGCGATGGCATGCACCGTCAGGCGATTAATCGTGGCCGGGTGAACTATGAGCCCAATTCACTGGCGGGCGGTTGCCCATTCCAGGCAGGCGCCGCAGGCTTTAACAGCTTTCCCGAGCGTATAGCGGACGACAAAGTACGTGGTAAGCCGGAATTGTTTGCCGACCATTATTCGCAAGCGCGCCTGTTTTGGATCAGCCAGACGGAAGTGGAAAAAATCCACATCATCAATGCCTTTCGCTTTGAATTGACACGGGTACAGACACCGGCGGTGCGACGCAGGGTGCTGGCGCTCCTGGCGAATGTGGATGATCGGTTGGTCAGCGCGGTGGCCGAGGGTTTGGGTATGGACGTACCACCCGCCCTGCCGCTGACGACAAGTCGGGCTCTGCCGGATTACACCCCGTCATTGGCGTTATCACTGCTGGCACGGCCCGGAAATGTGGGCATCAGTACCCGCCGCGTAGCCATATTGGTGGCCGATGGCGTGGAGGCGGATTCCGTCAAAGCGATTTATTCCGCCCTGCTGCAGGAAGGCGCCGTGCCCCGCATCGTCGGTGGCCGGCTCGGTAAGATAACGACGGCAGATGGTGGAAGCCTGGATATTGAAATCACTTTGGATGCCGGTCCTTCCGTTATCTACGATGCCGTTGTCGTGAGCGACGGTGCGGAATCCTGTCGCAGATTATCCACCGATGCGCACGCGCTGGAATTCGTCCGCCTGCAATACCGCCACTGCAAACCGCTGCTCACCTTGGGTCAGGGTGCGGATTTGTTGGCCAAAGCGGGCATTCCGACCACCTTGCCGGACGGGTCGCCGGACGCAGGGGTGATCCAGGTGGCGAATGGCCAATGGCGCCAAGGCTACACGTCATTCAAATCCGTGCTGACCATGCATCGGTTCTTTATGCGTGAGACGGATCCCCCATTGGTTTGATCGCTTCTCCCCGAATCAAGGTTCGGGGTCATCATCCATCAGCTTGCCCGGTTCCGCGGGCAAGTTTTTTATGAGATCCAGCTTCGCCAGGATTTTGCGGGCGTCGTAAGGCGCCCAGAGTTTGTCGGTGTTATCGAAATAGCAAAAGATGTCCCGCGACGCCACGGGCGCGGGATCTATTTCCGAAATCACCTTGGCGTCTTTGGGTTGCTTGCCTGCAGCCCAGAGTTGCATGCGCGCGAACCAGCGCTTCAAAGCGGCGTCACTATATCCACTGCGATATAACTCGGCGTCCCCGTGCAGCCGCATATAAATAAAATCGCTGGTGATCTCTTCAATATAAGGCCAGCGCCCTGCCGAGTCCGCGACTACCAGAGCGACATTGAATTTCCGTAGCAGATCGGCAAATGTCGGTTCACAAAAACTCGGGTTGCGGATTTCCACGCAGTGACGCAAGCGCCGGCTGCGTTTAACCGGATTATCGAAATCCTCATGGTATTTCCGCGCAGAGTCGCCGGCCTCTTTGGTGGTGGACGGCAGCAGCTGCAGAAATTCCTCAAATAAATCCGCGTCAAATTTAAAGATGGGGGGAAATTGCCAGAGGATGGGTCCGAGTTTTTTGCGCAGGTTAAGCACTCCCGAGGCAAAAAAGTTGGCGATGGGATGCTCCACATCTTTCAGTCGCCGGATGTGGGTAATAAAACGCGGCGCCTTGACGCTGAAGACAAAATCATCCGGGGTATCATCGTGCCAGCCCTGATACCGGGCAGGATTTTGCAATGCGTAGAATGACCCGTTGATCTCGATACTGTTGACGGCGCGGGAGGCGAAATAAAGCTCGTTTTTTTGCGGCAACCCATCTGGATAAAATTGCTTACGCCAGGGCGCGTAACGCCAACCCGATATACCAATGCGATATTCACTCATGGACTTATCCTGGCTCTGAATTTGATGGACGGGTAATAAAGGTTTTTACCTGTGAACTCGTCACTCTTCATATTCTTCTAACATTTCACCCTGCATGGATCTGTTATTTGCGCCGCATAGCAGGAATGGAAAATTGTAATTTTTGCAAATCAATCTGCGGGGCGCCGTAATAATCGACTCAATAAAACCCCGTAAGGCTCCCTAAGCTGCGGAAGGACATCTAGGCATAGAGTTTGTATTGCTGTCTTTATCTTAAATTCCGAAGGCAAAACAAGCGGCTGTCGTGAAGAGTCGCGAGAGGGTGGGTTATGGCTCGTGCAATATGGAAGGGTGCGATCAGTTTTGGTCTGGTTCATATTCCGGTAGCGGTGGTATCCGCCACTTCATCCCAGGGCGTCGACTTCGATTGGCTCGACGAGCGCAGCATGGAGCCGGTGGGGTATAAACGTGTTAATAAAGTCACGGGCAAGGAAGTCAGCAAGGAGAATATCGTCAAGGGTGTGCAATATGAAAAAGGCCACTACGTGGTTTTGAGCGAAGAAGAGATACGCGCAGCCCATCCAAAATCGACCCAGACCATTGATATTTTCGCTTTTGTCGCGAGTGATGAAATTCCGCTGGAAAATATCGACAAACCTTATTATCTCGCACCGGACCGTCGCGGTGAGAAGGTATATGGATTACTGCGGGAAGCCCTGGTGGCGACGGGTAAGGTAGCGCTTGCGAACGTGGTATTGCACACCCGCCAACATTTGGCGGCGCTGATGCCTATCGACAGCGCATTGACCTTGATTTTACTGCGCTGGCCGGAGGAGGTACGCGGACTCGATACCTTGGAGCTTAAAGACGCAGCCGTTAAACCTTCCTTAAGTAAAAGCGAAATGGAAATGGCAAAGCGATTGGTGGAGGGTATGACTGCGCAGTGGCAACCTGAGGAATATCGCGATACCTTTCAGGAGAAAATCATGCAGCTGGTGGACCAAAAGGTTCGCGCCGGAAAAGTCGAATCGGTGGAAATGCCCGATACCACGGAGCGCCGCAGCGCGGATGTGGTGGATTTGATGGAACTGCTCAAACAGAGCCTGCGTGGAGACCGGGCGCCATCCGAGCCACGACCCAAAAAATCCCCGGGCGAAAAAGTCCTGACGAGCCGGTCGATTTCGAACAGCAAATCCACGAGTAAATCCTCTTCAAATACAAAATCCACTGCGAATACAAAATCCACAAATAAAGCCAACGCGAAAGATAAATCCGAAGCCACAAAAAAGGCTCCGAAAAAGTCGGGCAAGACGGCGAAAGCGTCCACCGAAAAAAAGGCAGGCGGCAGCCGTTCCAGTGCTACGACAGCCAAAAAGAGAACAGCCGGTTAAGAATGCGACGGTGATTTATGGCACACAGCGAATATAACCGTAAACGCAATTTCTCGGTGACGTCGGAGCCGCAGGAGTTGAGTGCGTCCGGTAGCAGAAAGAAGGCCCATGCGTTGCGTTTTGTCATACAGAAACACGACGCCAGACGTCTGCATTATGATTTTCGGCTGGAACTCGCAGGCACCTTAAAAAGTTGGGCCGTGCCAAAAGGCCCGAGTCTGGATCCAAAAGACAAAAGGCTTGCGGTGCATGTGGAAGATCATCCGTTGGCCTATGCAACTTTTGAAGGTGTTATTCCGGCGGGCCAATATGGCGGTGGCGAGGTTATCGTGTGGGACCAGGGAATATGGCAACCGCACGGGGATGCGGAGGCGGCTTATCGAGCCGGCAAATTGAAGTTCACGCTGACGGGAGAAAAATTGCGCGGCGATTGGACCTTGGTGCGCACCCAGCTGCGCGGGGGCAGCAAAGAACAATGGCTTTTGATCAAGGAAAAAGATGACGCTGCACGTTCCGCCGGCGAATACGACATAGTCGCGGAACAGCCGCAAAGTGTGCTCACAGGAAAACTTATCGCGATGCCAGGTATCAAGCCTGGTACCGCCGACAGACCCGAGCGTCTAGCATCAAAAGCCAAAAAAACAAACAAAAGCGCAGGAATGAAAAAAGACACAGAGAAGAAAAAAGTCACAGAGAAGAAAAAAAAAGAAAAAATAAAATTGCCTGAGAAATTCCAACCAGAATTGGCAACCCTGGTGGATGAACCACCTGCAGGGGAGTGGCTCTACGAAATCAAATACGACGGTTATCGGATTCTCGCCCGTATAGAAAAGGGCCGGGTGCAGTTACTCACGCGGAACGACAACGACTGGACGCAGCGTATGCCGCATCTGGTGAAGGCGTTGGAGGCATTGCCGGTTCATGATGCCTGGTTGGACGGTGAAGTGGTGGTGCTGAACGACCGCGGCTTGCCGGATTTTCAGGCGTTACAGCGCGCCTTTGAAATCGAACGCAGTCTGGGAATTATTTATTATCTGTTTGATGCCCCCTTTCTCAATGGTGAGGACCTGCGATCTCTGCCGGTGGAAGAGCGCCGTGCGCGACTTGAGGCGATTTTAGCGGCTGGCAAAACCGGTAACACCGGCAATAACAATAAGACGGGCAATAAGAGCAAGAAAAGCCCCTTGCGATTTTCCGAGGCGTTTTCCGGTGATCACCGTGACATAGTGGCCAGCGCCTGTGCCATGTCGCTGGAAGGTCTGATTGCCAAGCGCATCGGCAGCCCCTATGTATCACGCCGCAGCGGCGATTGGATCAAACTGAAATGCCGGTTGCGGCAGGAATTTGTGATTATCGGGTATACCGAACCCCGCGGCAGCCGCAGCGGTTTTGGGGCTCTGCTTCTGGGCGTTTATTCCGATGCAGGATTGGAATATGCGGGACGCGTGGGCACTGGTTTTACGCAACAAAGTTTGGCGAGCATCACGGCGGCTCTGCAGCCTATAACCCGTGCGCAATCGCCTTTGGCGAAGCCTCTTAACAGCATGCAGAAGCGCGGCGTTCGCTGGGTCGAACCGCAATTGGTCGTCGAAGTGGAATTTGCCGAGTGGACCGGCGAAGGCATTCTGCGTCAGGCCGCTTTTATCGCCTTGCGCAGTGATAAGCCCGCCAGGGAAATTGTGCGCGAAACCGCCCAGTCGGCAAATGAAGTCACCTCACCCAAAAAACAGAAAGTTTCTAAAAATAAACGGGCGGGCACCAAGACACATACTGCAACTTTGGAGGGTGTGCGCATCAGCCATCCTGAACGCGTGATCGATCCACAAAGCGGCATCACCAAACTGGCGCTGGCGGAGTTCTATGCGGAGATCAGTCCATGGTTGCTGCCGCATCTCAAGGGGCGCGCCGTTTCCCTGGTGCGGGCGCCGGAAGGTATCGAAGGGGAGAGGTTTTTTCAGAAACACGCCGACAACCGGCAAATTCCGCATATCCATTTGCTGCCCCAGTCGTTGGATCCAGGCCATGCCCGCCTGATGGAAATCGATTCGCCAGCCGCGCTCGCGGGGGTTGCACAAATGGGGACGATAGAACTGCATACCTGGGGTTCAGCGGTTTCCGCCATCGAGTACCCGGACCGGTTTATTCTGGATCTCGACCCCGATCCGGCGTTGCCCTGGCGCGTGGTAGTCGAGGCGGCGCGGTTGGCACTTGCGGTATTGGATGAGCTGGAGCTGCAGGCGTTTATCAAAACCACGGGTGGCAAAGGGCTGCATCTGGTGGTACCGCTAGGACGTAAAAACACCTGGCCCGAAGTGAAGAACTTTACCAAGGCCCTGGCGGAATTCATGGCAAAAAAAATACCGGAAAGGTTCGTGGCAAAAATGGGCCCTAAAAATCGCATCGGCAAAATTTTTATCGATTATTTACGCAATCAGCGCGGTGCCAGCACGGTTGCCGCTTATTCCGTGCGCGCCAATCCGGGCTTGCCGGTTTCCGTACCCATCAGCCATGAGGAATTGCCGGAATTGAAAAATTCCGCCCATTGGCATATCGGCAATCTGCAACAGCGTTTGGCGGATCTTAAAACCGATCCGTGGCACGGCTATCGGCATAACCAAGTGCTCAAGCCCGCTATGTGGCAAATGTTGGGCGCAAAAAATATTCATAAATAAAAAAAGCTCCGCAAAGTCCTTCCATGAAAGGGATAAAACTGGCTTCAATGGATGGGCTCAATTAATCTACGCCTCCAATCAAAAACCCAATCCAAAACCTTTCCTTAAGGATTCTTTTATGCTGATCCAAAACCATCAGGTGGATCTGGATACGCCCAGCGGCGTGATGCGATCTTATGTTTACCGACCGAAAGAAGATCCAGATAACCTGGGCAAGCAATATCCTGCATTGATTTTATATTCGGAGATATTCCAGCAGACCGGTCCCATCCGGCGCAGTGCGCAAATTATGGCGGGACACGGGTTCGTGGTAATTGTGCCGGAAGTGTTTCATGAGCTGAACCCGATCGGCACGGTATTGGGTTATGACGACGCCGGTCGGGACAAAGGCAATGCCGACAAAGTCGCCAAAAGTCTGGAAGCGCACGACGCGGATACCCAGGCACTGGTTGAGTATTTGACGCAATTGACTTATTGCTCAGGCAAAATCGGTGTTATGGGTTTTTGTCTGGGTGGCGGCTTGGCTTATCGGGCAGCCATGCATCCGGCCGTTCGCGCCGCCAGTTGCTTTTACGCCACGGATATTCATTCCGGCCTCACACCTTCACAACCCGGCAACGACAGCCTCACCAACACCGCGAAGATCCGCGGGGAATTGCAGATGATCTGGGGCAAACAGGATCCCCATATACCGCCGGAGGGACGCGCCAAGGTTTACCAGAATCTGGTGGAAAAAAAGGTGAATTTCACCTGGCACGAATTTAACGGCGTGCACGCCTTTATGCGCGACGAAGGTGAGCGGTACGACGCGGAATTGCAGTTGCTGGGCTATCAGATGGCGGTGGGTTTGTTTCGCCGCTGCTTGTACTAGGGGAGAGTACGCCAGCAGGGAATATGCAAAAAAACATAAAGGGCCCTGAGGCCCTTTATGTTTTTGTAAAACCGGCTTGGCCGGATGACTGCCGTAATCAAGTGCCGTTGCGCAGTGTTGCGATACGCACATCCAACGGTGGGTGGGTGGCAAAGAGCTGCATGAGTTTTGTAGAGGCGCCAGAGGCGATGCCGAAGGCCACGAGGGTGTCGGGCATCTGGTTGGGCACTTCCACTTCGGCTTTCAAACGCGCCAATGCGTTGATCATGCTTTGGCGGTCCGCCAGTGTGGCGCCCGCGTGGTCGGCGCGAAATTCCCGGCGACGGGAGAACCAGGCGACGATCATGCTGGCGAGAAAACCCAGCGCCAATTCCGCTACCAGCGTGGTGATAAAAAATCCCGGGCCATGATCGCGTTCGGATTTAAAAATCGCTTTATCGACCACGTATCCGATGATGCGCGCAAAGAACATCACAAAGGTGTTCACCACGCCTTGTATCAACGCCAGCGTCACCATATCGCCGTTGGCCACGTGGCCCACTTCGTGTGCCATAACCGCGCGGATTTCATTTTTGTTGAAACGACGCATCATGCCCGCGCTCACCGCGACCAGGGCGTTATTTTTGTTCCAACCGGTGGCGAAAGCATTGGATTGTTCCGCGGGGAAAATACCCACTTCCGGCATGCCGATGCCGGCTTTTTCCGCCAGTTCGCGCACGGTCTCCACCAGCCAGCGCTCCTCGGGTGTGCGGGGATTGTCGATCACCTGCACACGGGCGGACATCTTGGCCATCCATTTGGAAATGAACAGGGATACCAGAGAGCCGGCGAAACCAAATACCGCGCAGAAAATCAGCAGGGAGGTCAGATTCAATCCCTCGGACGTTATGAAGCGGCCGACTCCCAGAATATTCAACACCACGCCAGCCACGGCGACTACCGCCAGATTGGTAACAATAAACAGACCTATGCGAAGCACAGCTCAAACTCCTCTTAGTGTGTGATGGCAGCTTATATTGGGCGCCATCAGAGTGGATTCAACGGTATGACAGGGATTTTTAGCGTTTGACTGCATCGGTCAGAGGCGCGCTCATTGGCTCGCCGCCGTGGTGTTGGAGATGGGATCAGGCGCAGGCGTCTGCGGCCAGTGAAATTTCACCAGGTAGCGCTTTGGCCACCATTTGCCCGTAACCCAGAAGGCGCGCTGGTCCGGGTCATAGGCGATGCCGTTTAATACCGATTCACCTGGGTGGGAGTTGTTCGGCCGCACCAGTTCGCTTAGATCCGCCGTGCCCTTTACCGCACCGGTCACCGGATCTATGGCCAGGATCACCGGCTCCTGCCAGACATTCGCCCAGATCAGCTCCTCGGCATATTCCAGCTCATTGAGGTTGTGAATCGGGCGCTCACCGTCCTTTACCTGGAGGGTATCCAGGACGGAAAAATCAGTCGCTTTGCGGATGCTGAGCGTATCTGTGCCATTGCTCATGATCAGGTGCTGGCCATTATGGGTGATGCCCCAACCTTCCCCCTGGTAAGGTTGCGCTGCCACCTGTTGCAGCTTCTGGTCGAGGACCAGCGCCAGCCCCGCCTTCCAGGTGAGCAGGAAAAAAAGACCGTTGAATTCGGTAATGCCCTCAGCGAAATACTCCCTCGGCAAGCTAATGCGGCGTTGCACGGCGCCTGTGTCGGCGTCGTATTGCATCACAAAGGACTTGCCATAGAGGCCGGAGGTTTCCGTCGCCACCTTGCCGTTGAGCACCAATCCCTGGGTGAAGACCCGGCGGTCGTGGTCCTTGGTGGCGAGTATCTGGTAGGTGAGGGGGAGAGAGTCGCCCCAAGCGGACGCGGAACTGGCCAGCAGCACCAACAGCCCTATCATCCGCCAAAAGCGCCTCTCGCTTTGACGAACAAATGGGCAATGGATCGAGCGGAGGAGGTTACCGTTGCTGAAGGTCATAGGAGCGAGGGCCAGTACGCGGGATTGCCCGGAGTATAACAGCGGTTGCGAAAACGGCGCCGCCGCCGGTTTCGCGGATTTGGCGCTGGAAACGCTTGCGGTTACTAATGAGAATCATTATCATTTGATCGTTCTGATAAATCGAGGTGCGGGTTATGGTGACTCCCAACCAAGCAGAAGATCTTCTGGTGCCATTGATGGTGCGTGCCCATGCGGTCAACTTCTGGCCGCAGACAGGGTTTGTGGATCAGGCGGCGGAATACCTGGTGCGCAAGCTGGAGCTGGAAAGGCCGGTATGGCGTGGCAATCAATTTCCCGCACGTCATCACCTGGAACTCGAACGTTGTAAATGGATAGACCAGCAAGTGTTGGGTTTTCTCAATCGATATCCGCATGCCATGGGTGTGGAGTTGGGTGCTGGATTGAGCACGCGCTTTCAAAGATTGTCCTCAATGGTGGAATGGCCGAGGTTTTCGTGGGTCGATATGGACAGTCAGGATGTAATAGATTGTGCGGACCTCATATTTCCAGCGACGGATAATTATCGTCTGGTGGCGTGTGACGACTGGAGTGAGGACTGGTTGGCAAAAACGCGCTGGAAGCCTGGCGTCCCCCTGATTGTTTTGGTGGAAACCCTGGCACAACCGGAAAATATTAGCGCGCTAAATGTGTTGCTGGCGCCTTTAATAAAGGCCGCGAGCTTGTCAAACACGCCGCTACATTTGATCCTGGATTATGCGAGCCCAGCGTTGCAAAAAATCCGTAAACAGTTAAGGTGTATGCTCTACGGAAAATCCTGCGGCGGCTTTACCGATGCCCAGGATCTGCTCAAACGTTTGAATATGGACGGGCGGATTATCGCGGAAACGGACCTGGCAGCCGTCGCCAAGGGTCCGCTGTTGCACCGGTGGATGGCAAATCTCTACTGTCGTGTTACGCACAAATGTTTTTGGGGCGCAGCGCATTTGCAGATCAACTCTGTAAATCGTTTGGATGTATCACCTTGATGAATTTATCAAGGTGAAAGCCTCAGTGGACCTGACGCGACTTAAGCACCCCCGCCCGCGTCGTTTTAATGGCCGGGTCCACGCCAGCGCCACAAGCGCGGCAACAAATAAAAAGCGCCACAAAAATTCAATAACATCTGGCGCCGAGGACATTCAAATGCGTTACAAACATTTTTACAGTCCCAGCTCCGCAGCTCTGCGACATAAAGAAGACGAAGCTTTGCGCCTGTGGTCTTCCACCCTGCGCCGCGGCTTGTCGGCACTGCAATACAACCGTTTCCAGGCGGCGGAAATTTATTTGTCAGCGGCCTACGAAATTGGCATTTTACGTTTGGATTGCACCAATAAAATTTTTGACGCTACTCATGTAACGCGACCCGCGGCGCAATTGATGGAAGCTTTTCTGGCTCAGGGCAATATCGCGGGCGCGCACAGCTTTTTGAAGGAGACGCAACGTCTGCTGCAAGCCAAAGCGGTGGCATTGTCCGAGGCACAGGAGCGCTCGCTGTACGAAATGAATCGGGTTTTGCAACAGATTCAGCGCGATAACAATTCCTCGTCTTTATCGGATATGTCACTCACCGATCTGCTGGCGCCGACACCTGCGGAATCCCGTCGTCCGCAACGGCTGCGGCGCGGCACCGTCTTCGTTGCGCAGAGTGCCTCGTCGTAGTTTTGGATTTTGTGAATGATGAATGCGAGCGCCAAAATTCTCATCCTGGATAAGGATCCATCGTTCAGCCATCAACTCGCCCACTCACTTGAGGAGTGCGACCACTCCACGAAGGTTTTCCATGCGGGCGACCAGGGATTGCTGCACGCGGTTAGCGAAAAATGCGATCTCATTTTGTTGAATATTGAGTTGCCACAAAAAGACGGTCTGGAATTTTTGTGCAACCTCCGAAAATCCCGTTCCACGCCTGTGGTTGTCATGGATGACGGCGGTGAAGACCGCGCATTCCTGCGCATCGAAGCCTTTCGTCAGGGCGCCGACGATTATTGGATCAAGCCTTTTGATTTCACCGAAATACAGCTGCGCGTGGCGGCGATATTGCGTCGCGCCTGTGGCTGGAACCAGGACCCGCTCAGCACCGATACCTTGCAGGTGGGGCCTTTGCACTTGAACCGCCGCGACCTCAAGGCGCGGGTCAACCACCGCGAGGTGGAACTCACCCAGGTACAGTTCAAATTGCTCTGGCATCTCGCCAGCCATCACAAGCAAATCCTGCCGAAGGCCTATCTGCACACACTGGTGTTGGAGAAGCCTTATTGCCAGCACGATCGCAGCATCGACATGCACCTCAGCCGGGTACGCAAAAAGCTGACCGATGTGGGCCTCAATGCCGATCACGTCCAGACGGTGCACGGCCGCGGCTATTGTTTCGCCTGATCACGTAACAATTCAAGCAGCTATATCTATTCTCCAGGCATTCCAGCTCACTCAGATGTAACAATTGTAAAAGCCTTTCCAATTATTGCTTATCGTAATGATAATGATTATCAGATTAATTGATGATTGGAACGCCATAATATGTTTTCCCGGGAATATCTCCGTCTTCCGCCTTGCCTGACTCGTCATCCGCTTTCGCGAACCCTCTTGGGGCTTACGTTGGCCGCGCCAGCGCTGAGCTGGGCGGCGGAGAAAACACTGGAATCCGTGGCGGTGGTGGGCCAAGCCACCAGTCGGGTGGTGGAGGCGGAAACACTGGAGAAGGTGCAGGCCCTGGACCTGGAAGACGTATTCCGCCTGGAGCCTTCCCTGAGTGTGGGCGGCTCTTTGGGCATGGCCCAGAAGATCTATGTTCGCGGCATGGAGGACACCTTATTGAACGTGACGGTGGATGGCGCCCCCCAGACGGGTACGCTGTTTCACCATATCGGCCGCGTCAGCATCGAGCCCGAATTGCTCAAGCAGGTGGAAGTGCAGGCGGGTGCGGGCGAAGCCACCAGCGGCGCCGGGGCTATCGGCGGCGCTATTCGGTTCAAAACCAAGAAAGCCAGCGAGTTGCTGGAGCCGGGTGACCGCTTTGGCGGCGTGGTAAAGGGCAACTATTTCAGCAACGACGGCACCAAGGCCAGCGCCAGCCTCTATGGCAAATTGGGTGAGCATTGGGGAGTCCTCGGTTCTCTGGTGCGCGTGGACAATAATCTGCGCGAGGACGGTGACGGCCAGGTTTTGCTGGGTACGGAGTCGGAGCAGAAGCTGGGCTTTGTCAAAGTGGATGGGCGGTTGTCGGACCGGCAGCAACTGACCTTGAGCTACGAAGTGCGGGAAGAGGAGGGTGAGTTTGGCAGTAAACCCAATTGGGCGGTGCGCACTGCTGACGAGGTGCTCTACCCGGTGGAGGCCCAGCGCGAAACCCTGGTACTGAATTACGGCTTTGACGTCGGCCCGCTCTGGGCGGTGGAGTTTTCGGGGTATCAGACGCGTAGCGATTTCGAACAGGATGTCTACAACCGTTGGGGACGCTACGGTGCTGAGATGCTTACCAAAGGTTTCGATCTGCGTAATACCAGTGTCCTCGGTGAGCACAAGCTGGTGTACGGACTCGACTACCGCAAGGACCATGTCTCCAGCCGGTATCTGGAAGCGAACCAGCCCCTAGACCCAAATGAACCCGCGTGGGACTGGGCGTGGGATCTGAATGTGTTGGAATTTGCGGAAGTGGGCTACGTGCGCGGCTTTTATGTACAGGACCACTACCGGATCTTAGAGCCCCTGCTGCTCAGCTTCGGCGCGCGATACGACGCCTATGATTTCGAACAGCTCACCTACTCAGGTGCTGCGGACAGCGACGAGGTCAGTCTCAATGCCGGCATCGAATATTCCCCGCTACAACATCTGACCTTATCTCTGGGCTACGCGGAGGCCATGCGCGGCAAAGAGGTGGGTGACGCCTTTACGCTGGAACACCGCCCGGGCCGGGCGAGTGTCGCGCCGGATATTCATCCGGAGGATGTGGCCAATACGGAATTGGGTGTGAATTACGATTCCGGGCTCTGGCGCGCCAAAGCGGCGGTGTATCGCACCCGTATCGAGGACGTGATTCTCGACCAGTTGGGCGCGGTGCCACCCCAGGATACGATCTATTACGAAAATATCGGCGAGCTGGAAATTGACGGTGTGGAAATTAATGGGGGAATCTCACTCGGGCGTCTCCTGCTGGATCTCGCCTTCAGCCATTCAGAGCCGGAACTCAACGGCAACCCGGTGGAGGGCTACGAACACAACGGTTTGGCCAATGCCTCCGGCGATAAATGGGTTTTGAGGCTGGAATACATTTTTTCCGACCGGTTTGATGTGGGTTGGATCAGCACCCGCGAGGAAGATCTCAACCGCATTGAAGTTTTGCATCGCAATGTGGCGGTGGGCTGGATAGACGACCTGCAATACGTGGATAAACCGGGCTACACCGTGCACGATCTTTATTGCCAATGGCGGCCCTTCGGCGACGAATCCCTGCGCGTCAATTTGGCAGTGCAAAATCTTCTCGACGAAACCTATCGCAGCCATTCCAGCGTAGCGGATTACGGCCATATTCCCGATTACGAAGGAATAGTAGGAATCAACGAGCCCGGGCGGGACATTCGCCTAGGCGTCAGCTATGCCTTCTGATATGAATTTTCCAAAATCCACTGCCAGCGTGCTCCTGTCGGACCCGGAAAAAATCCGGCGTCGCCTCGGCAGCCATTTTCACCACAAGATCGCGGTGACGGTGGAGGAGCATTTCAGTCTTCTGGATTTTGGTATCGGCACATGCGAGATGCACAGCCGCGGGCAATTACTGCGCTTTGATTGCGCTGCCGCTACCGGGCAGGATCTGCTGGATATCGAGCAAACACTGGCGCGGCATTTGTTGGGTATGACGCCGGTGACGCGCGACCAGATTCAGTGGCAAAGGGATTCATGACCGCCGTAACGGAAACCCATTTTCTCCGCACATTTTTTTATTATTTAATTCCGTCGGTGGTGGGACTGCTCAGTATTTCCACCGCCTCTGTGGTGGACGGTTTATTGGTGGCGCATTTTCTCGGCTCTTCTCCGCTGGCCGCCGTGAATTTATTGATTCCCGTTATTACCTTTTATTTTGGCGTGGGCCTGATGTTGGCCGTTGGCGTGAGTGTGCGGGCCACTTTTTATCTGGGGCAGCAACGGGAAGCGGACGCCAGTACCCTCTTCAGCAACTGTGTCCTGCTGGTGGCGTTATTCGCCGTGATTGCGATGACGGCGGCGACCTTGTTGCAGGAAAGGTTATTTGCGGCACTGGGCGCCCCATCGGAAATATTCCCGCTGCTGCACGATTATTTCCAGGTGCTCCTGCTGGGGTGGTTGCCGCAGCTTTTGGCGGTGGCGCTTTATTATTGCCTGCGCAGCCTGGGTTATCCGAAGGCGGCCACTGGCGCGCTGGTGGCGGGCGCATTGGTTAACGTGATTCTCGACTGGACTTTTCTCGGGATTTTCCATTGGGGTATTGCGTCCGCTGCCTGGGCGACGGTTATTGCGCAGCTGGTGCAATGCGGCGTGCTCCTGCTGTTGTTCCTGCGGCTGCCTCACCGGTTGCAATGGCGACCGCGCTGGCGCGGATTGAAAGATGTATTCCGCGCAGGCACCAATGGATTTTCAGAATTTATCAATGAAATTTCTGTGGGGGTGGTGCTCGGCGTTTTGCATTGGTTGCTGTTGCGACAAGCCGGAACCGATGCCATGGCGGGGTTCGCCCTGGTGAATTACGGCCTGTTTATTCACACCATGATCGGCTGTGCCATTGCGGAGGTGGTTTATACCCTCGTCAGCCGCAACGCTGGCAGCGGGCGCTATGAGGATGCGCAGGTATTTTTCCGTCTTGGGCTTTTTGTGGCGGTGATATTTTCCGGGACCTATACCGGCGTGCTTTTATTATTCGGACCTGCCTGGATCGATGCTTTATTTCCCTCAGCAGCGGGCCATTATTCACACCAATACCTGACGTGGATCTGGCCGGCGTTTATCGCCTGCGCCTGCAGCCTGGTGCTCTCTGCTTATTTCACCGGGCTGCAGAATGCTCGCGACTCCGCGTCCATTGCACTTTTACGCAGTTTGATTTTGCCGCTGATATTTTTATTGGCAACGGCGCAGGGCTGGATCGACCTGCCGCCCGTAGCCGCCATTACGTTTGCCGAATGGTTGACCCTCGCGGTGGCGATCGGGTTTTGGCGCCGTTCCCAACAAGCCCAAAATTACCGCCATATGCAACAATTGTAAAACTAAATGCTTTTAAGAATTATTATCACTAACATCCGTCTGAACCTGTTAACCAAAAGGTGGTGTTATGGCCGGGGAAGAAAATTTGGAAAGGGCGCAGGGCGCGTCGGAAGAAGCGGCGCTGCGGGTGGTGGCGGAGCGCGCTTCCTTTCAGGCGTTTATCAACGGCTTTCTGCGCGAAATTGACGGCGGCAGCCGCTGGAGTGCGCGGCAATGGCAACAACGCTATCCGGAAACGTCACTCCCCCTCATAGGCGCGTCCGTAATTGAGCTGCGGCTCCCGGCTCAGGACAGTGTGTTGCTGCTGGATGTGGATTACGTGTCGGTTGTGGGATGCCACAAAATCCACGCGATATTTTGCCGGCGCGGCGCCAACTGGTCGCCGGAAGGTTTTTGGAGCGCGCTGCTGGCTTTGGTAAAAGAAATTTACCAGGGGCGGCGGGTTTGGGTGGACGGACCGGTAAAAACGCGGCAACTGGAATTGACCTACCGGCTGACCGACAGCCTGCAGAATATGGTCGTGTATCTGCGCCACAATCAAACGCCACCTGCAGAAAATTTTATAGCCGCGGAACAAGGCCTGGTATTCGGGCATTGGTTGCATCCAACACCCAAAAGCCGGCAGGGCATTCTCGACTGGCAACACGCGCTTTTCGCGCCCGAGTGCCACGGCGAATTTCAACTGCATTATTTTGCAGTGGAGCGCAGTTTGATAGTGCTCGGCGCCGCGGACGACAATCTCGATCCGGAAACCATCGCCCTGGAAGCGGCGGACTGGCCGCTGGAAATTCTCCAGGAAAATGAAATCCTGGTGCCGTGCCATCCGCTGCAGGCGCAGTGGCTTTTGTCGCGACGGGAATTACAGAATTATTTTCGCGATGGCCGCATTCGCAGCCTCGGCACCATGGGCCGGACTTTTACGGCGACTTCATCTGTGCGAACGGTGTATCGCGCGGATTCTCCCTGGATGTTCAAATTCTCCATCCCCGTCAAAATAACCAACTCTCTGCGACAAAATAAAAAACACGAACTCAGCGCCGGTCTGATGATGACACGCCTATGCGGCAGCCTGGACTTTTTCCAGCGGTTTCCGCAGTTCAGCCTGATCGCGGACCCGGCTTATATGGCGGTGGAAATAGCGGGCCTGAAAGAAAGCGGCTTTGAATGGATTATTCGCAGCAACCCGTTTGTGCAGCAGGAGGCCCGGCAAAAAGTCACCCTGGCGGCGCTGCTGCAGGACACCTGGCACCAAGACTGCGGCCAATCCCTGTTGCAGCGGATGATCGACCAACAGGCGCAGTGCGAAGGGCGCGACGCGCAAGCGGTGGCCCTTACCTGGTTCGATGCCTATTGGAATTGCGCCATCGAGCCGCTGCTGCGTTTATTGGACGAATGGGGCATAGCGTTGGAGGCGCATCAGCAAAACAGTGTGCTGGATGTGAGTGGCGGTTATCCAAGACATTATTTTTATCGCGATAATCAGGGCTTTTATCTGGCGCGCTCCCAGCATAAAAAATTGCTGACGCGTCTGCCGCAACTGGCCGGTTGTCCCGAATTATTTTACGAAACCGCCATGCTGTTTGATCGCTTCGGTTATTACCTGCTGTTCAACCAGTTGTTTGCCGTGATTGCACGCCTGGGAAAAGACGGCTACGCGGATGAATATTTCTGGCTGCAACACAGCCGCGATAAATTTCACGCATTGCAGGCGCAATTGACCGGGCTTGGAAGGGAATTTATTCAGCGCTGCTTGCACAGCGCAACGCTGCCCAGCAAGGCCAACCTGTTGACCAGAATTCAGGATATCGACGAGCTGGAGGCGGATCACGAAATGGCCATCTATGTGGATATCGCCAACCCTCTGCAAAAATCCCGCAAGCAGCAAACGACAGCAGCGGTGGTGGAATATGCTTGATGAGGCGCTATCCACAGCTGTCTCCGAAATGCCGGCAGCAACTGAGACGGCCTTGCTCCGGGCTGCCGTATCACGCGTATTGCGCCAGTTATTGGAGGCGCTGCTGTTCGAAGGTTGTCTGGACAGTGTCAGCGTGCCGAATCAGTCTGCAACAGACAGCATGATTTATTTCTCCGCCGGCTGCCAGCATTACGCCTGCAAAGGCAAGGTGCGCGGATTTGGCCGCATTCGCCTGGATATCAATACGCTGGTGATATTGGAAGCGGGTAAGCAGCGCGCATCGGCGCCGCTCGAAATGCTGTATGAATTGTTGGAAGCAGTACCCGGAGACCGGGAAGCGAAAGAGCGGCTGGCGAATGAACTGCTGCAATGCATTTATTTGACGCAATGGAACCAACAACATCTGCCGCAGGCGTCACGGCGAAATATGGGTTTTGCGGCCTTGGAAACGCACCTATGGGAGGGCCATCCCTATCATCCCTGTTTTAAAACGCGCAGCGGCTTTTCGGAATCCGACCACCGCCTGTTCAGTTCGGATTGCGGGCAGAAATTCCAATTGCGTTGGGTGGGGGTGCATCAGCGATACGCGCGTTGGAATCTACCCAACGCTCCGCAGGATTTCTTTCAGTCGCAGGGCTGCGCAGCATTTGCCAACAGCTGCCGTCAATTAGGCCAGAACCCCAGCGAATATTTATGGGTGCCGGTGCATCCCTGGCAGTGGCGGCAATACCTCGCCGAAAAATTACCTCCTGTCATAAAAGGCGAAACACCGGCCGTACTGGATTTGGGTTATCAGGGCGATTTTTATCGCGCGTCCCAATCCCAGCGCACGCTGATGAATGTATCGCGCCCTGGCGCCGCCGATATCAAATTGCCATTGGACATAGTCTGCACCTCGTCGCGGCGCCATTTGCAGAGCCACAGCCTGTGTGCGGCGCCGGTCATTTCCCGCTGGTTGACCGACACCGTGGAACAGGATGCATTCTTTGCCGAACATCCGCTGGTGATATTGCAGGAGTTTGCCGGTGTGCTGGTGGACCGGGATCTTTACGATGCAGCCGGCGATAAAAGCGTGAGTCAATTCGGCGTTTTATGGCGGGACAATATCACCGCGTTATTACGCGAGGGCGAGCGCGCCGCACCCATGACGGCACTGCTGGCCACGGAGTGGGACGGGCTGCCCTTTATTCAACAATGGGTGGAAGCCTACGGATTAAAGCCGTGGCTGGAGCAGTTGCTGCGTGTGCTGGTGATGCCCGTCTGGCATTTATTGGCGTGTCACGGTATGGCTGTGGAAGCCCATGCGCAGAATGCCATCCTGGTCCACCGGGACGGTTGGCCGGTGCGCCTAGCGCTGCGGGATTTTCACGAGAGTTTTGAATACGTGCCGGAATTTGTCGGCGCACCGGAGAATATTCCAGCGTTTGCAAAATTGGACCCGGTATTCGCCGCCGCACCCGCCGATCAGTTTTACTGGATGGCCGAGTTGGATGCACTGCGCGAACTCTATATGGACACGCTCTATATTTTTCATTTATCGGAATTGGCGTTTATTTGTGAGCGGCACTACGGGTTGGCGGAAAGTCAATTCTGGAGCACGGTGGCGCAACAGCTGCGAAATTATGCGGCCGAGGGTTGGTGTGCACCCGAGCGCCTGCACCAGCTGGCTCACAAGGCGCCGAAAATTCGCGCGGAGTCCCTGATCCGCAAAAAATTCTGGAATCAACCGGCCAGTGAATATCATCACTGGGTGGAAAATCCGTTTTCTGAAATACCCATCTGATACCAGCAGAAAATTTTATGTTGAAAATTGACGATAATTATTATTCCCGCGATACGGTCGAGCAGGCTTCGGACAATCTCGCTACTTGGTTGGATTCGCAATCCTTCTCCATACGACGACTGGCGGTCTGCACAGCAAATCCTTTCGATTGGCTTCTATTGGTATTCCACTGCCGCAAACATGGCTTGTCGCTGGCGCCGATCCATGCGGAAACGCCCTGGGCGGCAGCGCGTGAAAAAGCACAGAAAATGCAGTGCGACGCTCTTTGGTGGATGGATCGGGAGGGATTGCAGCCGCTGCCCGCTCCCGGCAATTCCGCAGTGGGAAATTTAATTCAAATGAGTTCCGGCACCACCGGCGAACCCAAAATGGTCGAGCGCAGTTGGCAGGAAATCGACCGGGAAATCACCGCCTACAACCAATGTCTGGATATGGATCATTCCGTAACGCCTGTGGTGGCCTGTTCAATCACGCATTCCTACGGCCTGATCTGCGGCGTGCTGGCTACTTTGGCGCGCAATGGCGAACCACACATCATCACCTCCTGGAATCCAAAATATGTGCTGCGGGTATTGTCGGAATCTGCAAAGCCGCTGTTATACAGCGCACCCGCCTTTATTTATTCGCTGGTGCAGTTATTGCCGGAGGGCCAGCGCATTCACAGCGTTATGACCTCCGGCACCAGCCTGCCCACCAATTGGTTTCACAATATTCGCAATAAGGTGGACCTGCTGCTGCAACAATACGGTTGCTCGGAAGCGGGTTGTATCAGTGTGGCCCGCAACCCTGCGGCCGCCAATATTATTGGCAGACCATTGCCGCATGTGAAATTGCATCTGGATGTGGTGGATGCGCCGGAGCAATTTCCTCCCGTCGGTGAATTGGTGGTGGAGCTGTCGGATAAATCCGTGCATTCCCAGGACTTGGCTTATCAGAACACCGAGGGTGAATGGGTGTTCTGCAGCCGCATGGATGACACCATCATCGTATCTGGAATGAATGTATTTCCAGCGGAAGTCGAAGAGGTGCTGGCGCGTCTGCCGGGTATTCAGGAGGTGGTGGTCTTCAAAAAATCGGACGAATTGGCGGGCCAGCGGGTGGCGGCGGTTTACCGGGGAGAACGCACAATCGTACCTGTGGAAATGCGCCACTGGTGCGAGCAGTTTTTGCCACGCCACCAATGGCCCTCCCACTGGTGGCGCACATCCAGCATCCCCAAGCTCGCCAATGGCAAAACCAGTCGACGCCTGCTGGCGGAACAGACATGGGGAGAGGAAAAATGGCAATTGGAGGAGACCGCGTGATGAATACCACCTCCCCAACGTCAGTGGCTTTATCAATAGCGCCTGCGGCTTCATCAATCGCTTTGGAAACCCTGATTCAAACCGCATTGGTTAAACGCTTTACCTTTCTCAACGTCTCGGAAATTTCCCCCGATACGGATTTGATGCGTGACCTGGGCCTGGATTCCATGCAACTGGTGCAATTGCTGGTGGATCTTGAAGTAGAACACAGCATCAAAATTCCCGAGTCCGCGTTGGAGAAAAAAGATTTTTCCACCCTGACGGCCTTGGCTGCAAAACTCCAATCATTCGCTGCGCCGGTAAATGACGTGGCGGCGGCGCCGGCGGAAATGGATACGGCGGAAATGGATATCAAGGTGCATTGCTTTGTCAGCTGCCTGTGCGAGCCCATCAAGAAGATTCCAACATTAGACCACCGGCCCTTTTACTTCGGCGTTTGGGATGCGGAGTTGTTTGTCGACGCGCAATATCGGTTGAGTTACCACTCAACCAACGTCGATCATGGTTTTTTTGTCGATTGGTACCAGCGCCTCTACGGTATTCGCGTATTCCCCTGGTACGACCACAATTTAAATAAAACGGAAAATGTGGCGCGATTGCAGCAACTGCTGCAATCGCGCCAAGCGGATCAGCACCTGATGGTGATGTTGGATTTATATCAATTGCCGGAGCGGGAAAATAAATTCAATAAAAATCCTTTTCCCCACTACGTGATGTTGGAGGATATGGCCGATCCGGAATTGATCTGGATGTGGGACCCGGATTTCCGCTGGCAAGGCGCCCTGAATCGGCAACGGGTTTTTAACGCTGTGGCGCAAAATTCCGTGGCCGGCGGTTACACTTTTTCCACTGGCGAGGCGAAGACGCCGGATATCCGAATATTGGATGAATATTTTCTCGAATCCCTGATTCGCGAACGCAATCCCATGACGGATGCCGTGCGCAATATTATTCGCGCCCACGTAGCTGGCAGCGGTGATATAGCCTTGGAGGATCTGCCCCTGGCTCTAAAGGAATTGCCGGTGCTGGCCATTCGGAAATACGCCTATGAGCACGGCCTTGCATTTTTCTGGCGCGATCTGACGCTGCCGGACCAGGAATTTGAAGACTGGTGTGTGGTGGTGGAGCAATTGGTCAAAGGGTATGACAGGGTGCAATTCCTCGCAGTGAAATATGCGCAGCAACCGGAGGTGGATGTGTTATGGGAAATTGAGCAATGTTTACGGGCGCAAGACGCGCGGGAATTCCAAATCAAGGAAAGGTTGTGCCAGGTGCATCAGATTTGGCGGCATAAATACCATCTAAAGAATGTTGCCGAGACAGCATTGGATTTGGCGCATGCAAAGCAGGAGACGGTTTGTGATTGAACTCGCCGTGTGCACCATCAGTTTTCGCCATCATTTGATTTCCCTGCCGGATATTGCCCTGTGGGCTTCCCAGAATGGCTTTCATGCGCTGGAGCTTTGGGGTATTCACGCTTTGAACCTGAGTGACCAGCCGCAATTTAATGCCCAATGGCTGGCGGCTTTTAATTTACGAGTGGTGATGATCAGCGATTATTTGCCCATGGACGGTGACGAACGTGTGGCACTGCAAAAAATGCGCACGCTCTGCCGCCTGGCGAAGCGGTGGGGCGCGGGGAAAATCCGCACCTTCGCCGGTAAAACATCCAGTGCCGCAACCGATACAGCATCACGGGCAAACCTGGTGCGACGGCTGCGGCGTTTCAGCGATCTCGCGGCGGAGCACGGCCTGGAATTACTGGTGGAAACCCATCCCAATACCTATGCGGATAACACAGCGGCCACGCACGAACTTTTAAACCAAGCGCAGCATCCCGCGCTAAAGATTAATTTTGATGTGTTGCATATCTGGGAGGCGGGGGACGATCCCGTGGAATCCTGGCGCAGCCTCGCACCGCACATATCCCACCTGCATTTCAAAAATATCCGCCACCGCAACCACCTCAGCGTATTCGCACCTCACAATGTTTACGCAGCCGCAGGCAACCGCGAAGGCATGGTGCCGCTATTTGAAGGCGCGTGCGACTACGCACGTTTTATCCGCGAACTGCCGGGCGACCGCTGGCACAGCGCATCCCTGGAATGGTTTGGCGGTTTTGTTAAAAAGGTTCTCAAGAATGACAGTGGTTTGATACGCGATCTCATCCCCAGCGAAGCGCAGACGCACGACCGCTTCGCGAATTGATTTTCCCCAATCGGCCAATTCCGCTATGCTTCGCCAACACCTGCGGAGGAGGCCTGATAAATGCGTTCAACAATTTTATTTTCGATTCTGTTTGGGTTTTTAATCACTGCCTGTGGCGGCAGAGAATATAAAGAACAATCCGGCCATCACAACGGCGATGCCATCGACCTGCCAGCGCACGAATGGCGCTTGGTGGAGCTGCAAGGCAAATCCATTCCCTTCACCGGGGACACCGCCCCCAATATCACCTTCCTAAAACAGGAAGGCCGAGTCGCCGGCCACAGCGGCTGCAATCGCTTTGGCGGCGGCTACCAAACCGGCACCACCATTGCCGGCTTCACCTCCCTCACCTTCACCGCCCTCATGTCCACCCGCATGGCCTGCCTGGAGCAGGCACGCAACAACCTAGAACAGGCATTCACCACAACTCTGGAAAAAGTCGACGCCTACTCACTGCAAGGCGGGTTTCTTGTGCTATACCACGATAAAGAGCCTTTGCTGCGGTTTGAGTCCGTGCAGCCCTAATTGCCCACGATCCCGGCCGTTTGGCCTTACCAAGCCGATCAGACCCGGAGGAAACTTTTCCGCCTAATTTGGCGGATTTAAGCAGCGCCGACGGAAGGTCCAGAACGCTGGCAATCTCTAACTGGCGTTGGACCGGACGCAATTGATAGCCGACTTAGACGGAAAATTAAGTACTACAGGGTTTTGTCAGGATTCGTTGGAATAGGCGTGGAAATCATGGCATTGAATTAAAAGGAAGGGCTGCCCCATTTCATTTTGGCGGTGGGACTTAGATGGAATTACAAGCATATTTAGATGGAATTTATCTGCCTAATAAGCTGTTAACTTACCAAGCATGAACCAGAGTAATTGCCCAAAGTGTTACACCGAGTTGGAGGTCAGAGAGACCAGCCCTTGTTTTGTCTGTGGCTGTTGGTTAAGCCAAGAAGAATTGCAAAGATCTATAAGCAAAAATGATTTCTCGGTATATGGCCTGATAAATGGCACAGAACTTATTCTGTGCAAACTTTGCCACCTAGAAGAAGTGCTATCGAATCAAGGCGGCTTGCTCAATGAGCTTGGAGTGCGTAAAGAAGCGGCGGAAGCAGGCGTAAGGTTCTTAGATCATGCTGAAGCTGCAATCATCAAAGAT
>Ga0164241_10001211_pt1 | contig 33972 bp, 36 predicted proteins | sample OricomyardsoilBY_FD_108780 | JGI IMG/M metagenome (GOLD analysis project Ga0164241, IMG submission 108780) | Backyard soil microbial communities from Emeryville, California, USA - Original compost - Back yard soil (BY) | ecosystem: Environmental > Terrestrial > Soil > Unclassified | place: USA... | reverse complement strand
GCCTCGTAATAGACCGCGGCTGCCAGGCAATCGGTCGCGCGCAGCTGGCTCGCTCCCGCGCCGCTGACGAAGAAGGCGCGCGCGGCCGGATTGACCGCGGTCGAGAAGGGGATCGCGTCGTTGATCGACTTGGCGTCGGTCGGCGCGACCTGTTGCAGCACCACGGCTTCGACGCGGGGAAGTTCGGTCTTTGGCACGACGCGCGTGGCGAGCACTACCCTGGGCGTCTTGTGGATCACGACGCGCGGCGTGGTCGCGACCAGGAACGCCGGAATCGCCACGGCGATCAGCCCGATAACGGCGATCAGCGCGAGGATCGGGCGCGGCACGTCGGGCGCGAAGGCGGGAACGCGAGGGGACAAGAATTGCTCCATGGAGGCGGGGGCCGCCGCCCATAACGCAGAACCATGACAGTTGGAACCATTACGCCTGCGAAGCCGCGTCGTTAAGGCTCACTCGGGCCAGAAGCCGGTCGCTTCGCACATATCCCAATGGTCGGCCGATTTGAGCCGGCATGCCGCACTCGAAGCGCCGCTGCACTGGCGGACCTCGCGCTGATAGCGCTTGTAGCAGCTCTCGGCCTTGGGCGTGGCCGACACGGCGGCGGCCGCGGGCTCGACCGAAGCGGCCAGCGCAGGCACCGCGATCGCGACCGCCGCTTCGGCGCGGGTAGGTTGCAACACACTGGCCTGGCCCCCGCCGAACGCGAGAGGCCAGCCCAGAAACAAAGCCAGCATCACGCTGACGCAGATCATCATATTCCGCACGTCGAATTCCCCCCGGAAAGCTCGACTAACCCCGACTCGACGATGCTATCGTCAATTCGAGGTTCATGCGAGTCTTTCAACTCTCCGGAAGGAAGTCCGGAACGCTCAAATAGCGCTCACCTGTATCATAATTGAACCCTAGCACCCGCGTGCCGGCCGGAAGGTCCGCGAGCTTTTGCGAGATCGCCGCCAGAGTCGCGCCCGAACTCATGCCGACGAGCATGCCTTCCTCGCTTGCGGAACGGCGGGCGAACTCCTTCGACGCGGCGGCTTCGACCTTGATCACGCCGTCGATTGAATCGGTATGCAGGTTGCGCGGCACAAAGCCCGCGCCGATGCCCTGGATCGGGTGCGGACCCGGCTGACCGCCCGAAATGACCGGCGAGAGCTCGGGCTCGACGGCATAGACTTTCAGATTGGGCCACGATTTCTTGAGCGTCTCCGCGACGCCGGTGATGTGGCCGCCGGTGCCGACCCCGGTAATGATCACGTCGATCGGGCTGTCGGCAAAGTCCCGGAGGATTTCCGCAGCGGTGGCGCGGGCATGGACGGCGACATTGGCGGGGTTCTCGAACTGCTGGGGCATCCAGGCTCCGGGAGTCGAGGCGACGATCGCCATCGCGCGCTCGATCGATCCCTTCATGCCCTTTTCGCGCGGAGTCAGGTCAAAGGCCGCGCCATAAGCAAGCATCAGGCGGCGGCGCTCGACCGACATGCTCTCAGGCATCACCAGGATGATCTTGTAGCCCTTGACCGCCGCGACCATCGCGAGGCCAACGCCGGTGTTGCCGCTGGTCGGCTCGACGATCGTGCCGCCGGGCTTCAAGTCGCCGGAGGCTTCGGCTGCCTCGACCATCGACAGCGCGATGCGGTCCTTGATCGAGCCGCCGGGGTTCGAACGCTCGGACTTGATCCAGACTTCGGCGTCGGGGAACAGCTTGGACACGCGGACATGGGGCGTGTTGCCGATGGTTTCGAGGATCGAATTGGCTTTCACGTCAGGCCTCCGAGGATGTTGCGGCCTTCAGCACCTCGGGAGGAGGATCGAAGGTCCGAGCGTTGCGAATTGCAGGGAAGAGATAGGTCCACAGGATCGTTACCACAATCGCCCCCCCGCCGCCGACCAGCACCGCGCCGACCGGACCGAGGAACGAAGCGAGAAACCCCGATTCGGCCTCGCCAAGTTCATTCGAAGCGGAGATGGTGAGCTGTGAGACTGCGCCAACCCGGCCGCGCATCTCATCGGGTGTGTAGAGCTGAATCAGCGACGAGCGGATATAGACCGAGAACATGTCCGACGCTCCCGCGATGACCAGCGCCACCAGCGCCACTTCAAAGGCGTGGGCGGGGACGATCAGGTGCGCGATGCCGAAGATCACGGTCGCGGTGCCATAGATCAGCACCGATCCCAGCATCTTCGGCCCGACATTGGTCTTGAGCGGGCGGATCGAGAAGAACAGGGCGACGGCCGCCGCACCCACTGCGGGCGCCGCGGCGAGCAGGCTCAAGCCCTGCGGCCCCACCTTGAAGATATCGTGCGCGTAGATCGGCAGCAACGCGCTGGTCCCGGCGAGGAACACTGCGAACAGATCGAGCGTGATCGCGCCCAGCACGAGCTTGTTGACCCAGACATAGGCCATGCCATCGATAATCTGGCGGATCGGATGCGCCGTCGATCGCGGTGGCTGCGCGACCTTGTTGATGAACATCAGGCACAGCATCGCGAAGGCGAAGAGTCCGGTCGCGAGCCAGTATGCGCCCGAGGGGGCATGCGCGTAAACGGAGCCGCCGATCGCGGGCCCGATGATCGTTCCGACCTGCCATGACGTCGCACTGAGCGCGATCGCGGTGGGCAGCGATTCGCGCGGGACGAGATTGGGGGCCAATGCGCCGAACGCCGGCCCGGCAAAGGCGCGGGCGAGGCCGAGCAGCACCGCAACGGTGAACAGCACCGGGAGCGACATCCAGCCCTCATAAGTGGCGATGGCGAGGATCAACGCGCAGAAGAATTGCAGCGTGACCGTCACCCGCGCGATCCAGCGGCGGTCGAACCGGTCGGCGACATAGCCGGTGATCGGGGTGGTGAAGAACAAGGGCAGGAACTGGAGCAGGCCGATCAGCCCCAACTGCGCGGCGGCAGCGGCAGGGCTCATGGTGGCGCGGGCGATGGTGTAGGTCTGCCAGCCGATGACGATGATCATCGCATTCTGCGCGATCGTCATCGATAAACGCGCCGCCCAATAGGCTCGGAAACTAGCGATGCGAAACGGGTGTTCGGCCATAGGCTGGCCTCTAGGCGGGACTGCGCCGGACGCGCAACGTTCGATTTTGCGGGACGGGCAAGTTGGGCTTTAGGAGGTGCGATTGCGGCGCGAGCACGCCGGGCGCATGATGCGAAACATCATATACGAATCGGAGAGACTCATGCGTGTCGGTTTATTCCTGGGGGCGGCCTGCCTCGCGCTCGCGGCGTGTTCGTCGGGCGGCGGCAACAACAGCGTGGCGTCCGAAGCGGCCAGCGAGACGAGCTGGGCGGGCTTCCGCGACGCGACGATCAACGGCTGGTTCGAAGTCGATCCGTCCTTCGCGATCTATGAGGGCAAGCATGACTATGACGGCAAGCTGCCCGATTGGAGCGCGGCGGGACTGAAGAAGCGCGGCGATTTCCTGCGCACCACCATCGCCAAGGCCAAGGCATTCACCGACCTCAGCGCCGACGATTCGTTCGAACGCGATTACATGGTGAAGGTGGCCGAGGGGCAGCTCTTCTGGCTCGAGGAAGCCGATTCGCCGCACACCAATCCGGCCTTCTATGTCGGCGGCGGGCTCGATCCCAACGTCTATGTCTCGCGCGAATATGCCGCGCCCGAGGTCCGCATCAAGGCGATGACTGCCTTCCTCCAGCAGATCCCGGCCGCCACCAAGAACATCCGCGCCAATCTCCGGACTCCGATGCCCGCGAGCTTCGTGAAGTTCGGCATTGCCGGGTTCGGGGGCTTTGAGGGCTATTACAAGGGCGACGCGGTCGCCGCCTTCGCTTCGGTGAAGGACCCCGCGCTGCAAAAGGCGCTCAAGGAGGCTGGCGAGGCCGCGAGCAAGGCGATGGGCGAGCTGGCGGCGTGGCTCAAGGAGCAGGAAAAGGGCGCCACCCAGGATTTCGCGCTGGGCGGTGAGCGCTTCTCGCACATGCTGATGGCGACCGAGGGCGTCGATATGCCGCTCGACCAGCTCGAAGCGGTGGGCAAGGCCGACCTCAAGCGCAACCAGGACGCACTGATCGCCGAATGCGCCAAGTACGCGCCGGGCGCGACCGTGCCCGATTGCATGGCCAAGATGAATTCGGAGAAGCCCAAGGGCGGCCCGGTCAAGGCCGCGACCGACCAGATCCCCGAGCTTCGCGACTTCGTCGTCAAGAACGACATCGTCACCATCCCCGGCACCGAACAGGCGCTGGTGAGGGAGAGCCCGCCCTATAACCGGCAGAACTCGGCCTATATCGATCCCGCCGGGCCGCTCGAGACGGGGATTCCGTCGATCTATTACATCTCGCCCCCCGATCCCGCCTGGAGCCCCGAGATGCAGGCCGCCTATATTCCCGGCGAGGACGACCTGCTCTTCACCACGGTTCACGAAGTGATGCCGGGGCATTTCCTCCAGTTCCTCCATTCGAACCGGTCGAACCTGCCGTTCGGGCGGCTCTTCGTCGGCTATGCATATGCCGAGGGCTGGGCGCATTATGCCGAGGAAATGATGTGGGACGCCGGGCTGCATGCGGGCGATTCCGCGACGCATATCGGCCAGCTCTCCAACGCGCTGCTGCGCAATTGCCGCTTCCTTTCGGCGATCGGGCTGCATGCGAAGGGCATGACGCAGGAACAGTCCGAAACCATGTTCCGCGAGCAATGCTATCAGGACGCGGGCAATGCGCGGCAGCAGGCGGCGCGCGGCACCTATGACCCGGCCTATCTCAACTACACGCTGGGCAAGCTGATGATTCGCAAGCTGCGCGACGACTGGACCGCCAAGCATGGCGGGCGCAAGGCATGGAAGGCCTTCCACGACGAGTTCCTCAGCTTTGGCGGCCCGCCGATCCCGTTGGTCCGCCAGCGGATGATGGGGGAGGCCACGCCGAAGGCGGTGTTCTAAATTTCCCACGCCGAAGGCGGTGTTCTAAATTTCATTGCACCCCTGGAACCCGCGGCGCCGCCCGCGGGTTCTTACGCCAACGAAATCAACCAGATGGAGTATGGCGTATGGGCAAGGGCATTTTGCTTTGGCTGCTGGGGATTCCCCTTCCGATCATCATCCTGTTGCTGATTTTCTGGCACTGATCAGACCTGTAGCCCGGGATTGCGCACGCATTCCGGGCTACGGCATCAAGGGTTCTTGCTGCGCCGCAACATAATCCCTATCATGGGAGCATGAAGCTGACCACGGACCATGACCGCGCCGAGGCTCCCGAAGCCCCGACCCCGACGATGATGCTGTTCGAGGCGATCATCCGCCGCCGCTGCATCTCCGCGACGTATAATCGCTCGCGCATGGTTCTGGCGCCGCACATCCTCTACACGCGCCATGGCGCGCTGCACGTCGATGCGGTGACCGTCAGCCGCGAGAACATGATCCCGCGCGAGATCAAGCTCGCCACCTTCAAGCTCGACGGCCTCAGCGAACTCCGCGTTCTCGACCGCGAGTTCGAGGTTAACAATGAGCTGTTCGAGCCCGAAGCCGAGAAATATACCGGGGAGACGATTCTGGTGGTCGAGCCCGAGGGCGTCGCCGCCTAAAACTCTCGCTCCCCGGAAGTGCCAAGGCGATCGCGTCGAGGACGATGAACACGGGACAGCGCGGCAATGGGGACGGCGCCATGCGGCACCGTCCCCGGGCCCTGCTCAGCGGCAGCGCACCTGCTGGCTGTTCTGATCCACCTGCTGGCCGACGATGCCGCCGACCAGCGCGCCGAGCAGCGTCCCCGCGGTGCGCGAATGACCGCCATCGATAGCGTTCCCGAGCACGCCGCCGGCGACCGCGCCGACGATCAGGCCGGTCGTGCCGTCACTGCGCTTGCAATAATATTGCCCGTCGCGCCCGCGATAGACGCGCTCGTCAGCGCGGAGCACGCGCTCCTGATAGCGCGGGCCGGAACGATAATGTTTCGCGGCATCGTAATCGCCCTCGTCGCGATCGTCCCAGCGGCCGCCATTGTAACGCGGGTCGGAGCGCGGATCGTAACGCGGATCGTTCCCGGCGGTTCGGCGCGACATGCGATAGCGCTGCACTTCCTGCTGATAGAGCTGGTATTCGCGATCGAAGCGCTGCTGCGCCGCATCGAAGCGCGCGTCGTCGGCGGCCTGCTGTTGCTGCTGCTGATAGCCGGGGCCGCGCTGGGCGATCGCGGGGGTGACGACGAGAAGCGATGCGGCAAACGCGCCGATGCTGATCAGTGTCTTCATGGGGTTCCTCTCTTCCCGGGACGGGATGCAGCGGAATACGGTCGAGCATCATGATCGTTCCGCCTGCGACGATCTTCGATCGGGCCGCGGACGATAGCATCGCGGCGCGGCTGTTGATCTTCATCAATCCTAAACGGGCGGCTGGGTAACAGGCCCCTGAAACCCCGCACACACGCGGGGGCGGGCAAACGAGAGTCATGGGTCAAGACTCCACCTCTGGCAGTGGTTCGGCCGCGGCACGGCAGGCCGGCCGCGGCACGTTGCCCTTCGCGCTGGGCCGCCGATCGGCCAGCGCCCGCGACGCCGCCGAGAAGGACGAGCATAGCCGCCTGCTGCGCAATTACGAAGAGATGGCGCTTGGCTGGTTCTGGGCGACCGATGCCGATGGCCGCATCACCTATATCAGCGAGCCCGTCAGCATCGCGCTGGCCGGCGAGCCCGACGCGCTGATCGGGCGCGAACTGCTTACGCTGTTCAAATCGGTCAATTCGGAGGTCGAGCGCCGCCGCACCTTGCCCTTCCACTTGATCCGCCACGCCAGGTTCGAACATGCCCAGGCGCATCTCGACGTCGATGGCGAGGAACGTTGCTGGTCGCTGTCGGGGGCGCCGCAGACCGACGCCAAGGGCAATTTCACAGGCTATCTGGGGCACGGCATCGACGTGACCGCCGAGCGCCAGACCGCCGCGCAGAACAGCCGCGTCGCCGCCTATGACTCGCTTACCGGGCTGCCCAATCGCGGCAAGATGACCGGGCTGCTCGAAGACACGATCAAGGTGTTCAAGGGCCAGCGCCGGCCCTGCGCGGTGTTGCTGATCAACCTCGACCGGTTCAAGCAGATCAACGACACGATGGGCCATCCGGTCGGCGACGCGCTGCTCAAGCAAGTAGCGGAGCGGCTGGCCAAGATCATCGGCGATGCCGAGAAAATCGGGCGGCTGGGCAGTGACGAGTTCCTGATCGTCCTCCAGGATTCGCACGATCGCGGCGCGCTGGGCGACCTTGCCACCCAGATCATCGAATCGCTCTCGCACCCCTATTCGATCAACGGCAGCCGCTGCATCGTCGGCGCCTCGGTCGGCATCGCGGTGAACCCGTTCGACGGGGTGACCAGCGAGGAAATCCTGCGCAACGCCGATCTCGCGCTCCATGCCGCCAAGGGCAGCGGGCGCGGGCGTTTCCGCTTCTTCGCGACCGAATTGCTCAAGGCCGCCGAGGATCGCCGCGTCCTCGAGCACGACCTGATGGACGCGCTCGGCAAGGGCGAGATCGCGGTTCATTATCAGCCCGTGGTCAACGCCGTGACCGACGAAGTCAGCGGCTTCGAGGCGCTGATGCGCTGGAACCACCCCAAGCGCGGCCGGATCAGCCCCGCGGTGTTCATCCCGATCGCCGAGGAAGCCAATCTGATCCCGCAGCTCGGCGAATGGATGCTGCGCCAGGCCTGCATGGACGCCGCCGAATGGCCGGGCGCGCTGCGCGTCGCGGTCAATGTCTCGCCGATCCAGTTCGCCAGCGACGCGCTGCCCGGGATCGTGACCAGCGCGCTCGCCAATTCGGGGCTGCCGCCGGAGCGGCTCGAGTTGGAGATCACCGAGAGCGTCTTCCTGGGCGACACCAGCGACACCGACAAGCGCTTCGCCGCGCTCAAGCGGCTGGGCGTTCGCCTCGCGCTCGACGATTTCGGCACGGGCTATTCCTCGCTCGGCTATCTGAAGACCGCGCCGTTCGACAAGATCAAGATCGACCAGAGCTTCGTGCGCGGCACCACCGACGAAGGCGCGCGCAACCAGGCGATCATCGCCGCGATCGTGGCGCTGGCCGGCGCGATGGGGATGGAGACCACCGCCGAGGGCATCGAGAGCTTCGACCAGCTCGAAACGATGCAGCGGCTGAAGGTGAGCCATATCCAGGGCTTCCTCTACAGCCGCGCGGTCTCGAACGAGGATCTGGCCGGCTATGTCGAGGACGGCCGCTGGGTGATCAAGCCGAGCGGCCCCGCCAAGCAGCGCCACGACCGCCACGCCACCTTCCGCAAGGTCGGCGTGATCCACGACAATCACTATTACGCCGCGGTCCTGCGCAATTTCTCCGCATCGGGCGCACTGATCGACGGGATCGTCGACGTGCCGCAGGGCACGCAGTTCGTGGTCGATCTGGGCGAGGGCCAACTCGTCGTCGCCACTGTGCGCCGCGCGATGAACCACCAGCAGGGCGTCGAATTCGAGCAGACCCTGGTGGACGACGGCGATGGCGGGCTGTGCACGCGCCACCGCGTCTCCCCCGCGATCCTGGCGGCGGCGGGACTGAACAGCGACCCGAACAACGCCAATGCCACGCTGGTCGCGAAGACCGAGGGCGGGGGGCTGACCCTGCCGGCGTTCCATACGATCACCGAGTGGAAGGCGGCGATCGAGGGGGCGAAGCAGGCGGCCTAGCTTGCTAGGGGGCGAGCTCATGGCAGCCTCGATGTGCTGCCGATAAAGTCGAACCGTCGGTAGCTTGGACGCACGAAGTCGTCATTGAAACCTTGGAAGCCCTCCTAATTGAAAGCTTAGAGCCTCCTTTAAATCGAAAGCGTGACGACAACTTTGCGGGCGTTGAATATCTTCAGGTCGGTGATCCAGAGATCGAGACCCTTCGCAAACGACAGATAATAAGCGAATTGGCGCGACAGGCCGGAATTGGAGAGCTCTAGCTCAACCCTGTCGTTACGAAAAATATCCACCACCCGCCTCCACCCTGCAAACTCGTCTTCCCTCTCTCCGCTTGCGGGGAGAGGGTGCCTGAGCGGAGCGAGGGCGGGAGAGGGGCGTATCGTCATGCGCGGTGGTCTGTTGGGGTAGGCCCCTCTCCCCGGCCCTCTCCCCGCGAGCGGAGAGAGGGAGAAGAAGGGGGTAGGGCGCCCGCTATGGTGGCGAGGACGCCTTCGATGTTGGTCATGACTTCGCTGTTGGTGAAGCGGAGGATCTGGAAACCCTGCGCTTCGAGGAAGCGGTTTCGACGTTCGTCATAATCCTGCTGGTGGGCGTGGCTGTCGCCGTCGATCTCGATCGCGAGCATTGCGGTGCGGCTGGTGAAGTCGACGATGTAAGGGGCGATCACCGTTTGCAGGCGAAATTTGGTGGCTTCGAAGCGTTTGGCGCGGAGGTGATACCAGAGGCGGGCTTCGGGTGGGGTGGGATTGGCACGCATTTCTCGGGCGCGTCTTAGTAGTTCTGGGTCTCGCATCGTCCGACTCCCCCTCTCCCGGCCTTGCTGCGCTCGGCCACCCTCTCCCCGCAAGCGGAGAGAGGGAAAGTTCTTCTTACTCCCTCTCTCCGCTGGCGGGGAGAGGGTTGGGGAGAGAGGGGGCGATCCGCTCACCCCACCGTCACAAAACTATCCATCACCCGCTTCCGCCCGGCGGTCTCGAACTCGATCTCGAGTTTGTTGCCTTCGATCTCCTCGATGACTCCGTAGCCGAATTTCTGGTGGAAGACGCGCATCCCCAGCGAGAGGTCCGCGCGGGGTTTGGCGCCGAAGCTTACCGCGAGGGCGCCGCTTTCTACCACTCTCGCAGGTTCACGGGAGAACGTCCGAGGGGTGAACCCGCCGCCCGGGTTCTTCGCGTCCACGCCCGCCGCCCGCTGCCAGCCGGGTCCGCGCCCCGTTCCCCGGCCCACGTCCGCGAAGGGGTCGGCGCGTTCGCTCCAATTGGCTTGCCATAGGCTCGCGCCGCCGCTCATCGTGCTTTCCGACGTCACATGCGCCTCCGGCAGCTCGGCGATGAAGCGGCTCGGGATGCTGCTCGTCCATTGGCCGTAGATGCGGCGGTTGGCGGCGTGGAGGATCGTCGCCATCCGCCGGGCGCGCGTGATCGCGACGTACGCCAGGCGGCGCTCCTCCTCCAGTGACGCAAGGCCGCCTTCGTCTAGCGAGCGTTGCGAGGGGAAGAGGCCTTCTTCCCAGCCCGCGAGGAACACCGTGTCGAATTCCAGCCCCTTGGCGGCGTGGATCGTCATGATCGTGACCTTGGGCTCGTCGGCTTGCGCCTCGTTGTCCATCACGAGGGAGACGTGTTCGAGGAAGGCGGTGAGGGATTCGTATTCCTCCATCGCTCTCACGAGTTCGCTCAGGTTTTCGAGCCGGCCCGCGGCTTCGGCGGTGCGGTCGGCCTGCCACATCGCGGTGTAGCCGCTTTCGTCGAGGATGATGCGGGCGAGCTCGGGATGGGGGAGGGTGTCGCCCTGTGCCCGCCACCGCGCGATGTCGCCGACAAGGTTGCCGAGCGAGCGGCGGGCCTGGGGGGTGAGTTCGTCGGTATCGAGGATGCGCGCGGCGGCGATGGTGAGCGGGATGCCCTGCGCACGGGCGAGCATGTGGACCTTCGCCAGCGCCTTGTCGCCGAGGCCGCGTTTGGGGGTGTTGACGATGCGTTCGAAGGCGAGATCGTCGGCGGGCTGGGCGACGACGCGGAGATAGGCGAGCGCGTCGCGGATTTCGGCGCGTTCGTAGAAGCGGAAGCCGCCGACGATGCGGTACGGCATGCCGATCGCGATGAAGCGGTCTTCGAATTCGCGGGTCTGGTGCTGGGCGCGGACAAGGATGGCCATCTCGTCGAGCGACTTGCCGCCGCGCTGCTGGCCCTCGATCTCCTCGCCGACGCGGCGCGCTTCCTCGGGGCCGTCCCAGATGCCGAGGACCTTCACCTTTTCGCCTTCGGAGTGCTCGGTCCACAGTGTCTTGCCGAGGCGGCCGGCATTGTTGGCGATTACGCCGGAGGCGGCGGCGAGGATGTGAGGGGTCGAGCGGTAATTCTGCTCCAGCCGGATCACTTTGGCCCCGGGGAAGTCCTTCTCGAACTTGAGGATGTTTTCGACCTGCGCGCCGCGCCAGGAGTAGATCGACTGGTCGTCGTCGCCGACGCAGCAGAGGTTCTTGCGCTCCTGTGCGAGCAGGCGGAGCCAGAGATATTGGACGCTGTTGGTGTCCTGATACTCGTCGACCATGATGTAGCGGAAGCGCTGCTGGTAAAGCTCGAGCACGTCGCGATGGGTGCGCAGGATGGTGAGCATGTGGAGCAGCAAATCGCCAAAATCGCAGGCGTTGAGCGTGCGCAGCCGCTCCTGATAGGCGGCGTAGAGGCCGCGGCCTTTCCCGTTGGCATATTGCTCGGAGTCGCCGGCATCGACCATCTCGGGCGTCAGGCCCTTGTTCTTCCAGCTGTCGATCAGCCCGGCCAGCTGGCGCGCGGGCCAGCGCTTTTCGTCGAGGTCGGCGGCCTGGATAAGCTGCTTCAGGAGCCGCAGCTGGTCGTCGGTGTCGAGGATGGTGAAGTTCGACTGCAGCCCCACCAGTTCGGCATGGCGGCGAAGCATCTTCGCGCCGATCGCGTGGAAGGTGCCAAGCCAGGGCATCCCCTCGACTGCATCGCCGACGAGCCGGTGGACGCGCTCGCGCATCTCGCGGGCGGCGCGATTGGTGAAGGTGACGGACAGGATCTCGCTGGGATAGGCCTTGCGGGTCCAGAGCAGGTGCGCAAGCCGCGCGGTGAGCGCCGCGGTCTTGCCCGTGCCCGCGCCCGCCAGCACCAGCACCGGCCCCTCGGTGGTGAGCACCGCCTCGCGCTGGGGGGCGTTGAGCCCCTTGAGATAGGGCGGATCGGAGGCTTTGACGGGTACGGACATGGGCGAACAGTTAGGGAACGCGGCCCCCCGGGGCAAGTTTCGTTTAGGCCGGCTTCAGGCACCAGAAGTCGTGCATCGCCGCGAACGCCATCGGATCGTCGCGCTCGATGGCTTCCCATGCCGCTGCGTCGCGGAAGTTCGGATCGCCGGGGTGCGCTTCGGCGTAGCGCTGGCGATGATCGGCGGTGGGGAGTTCGAAGCGGAGTAGCTCGAGCCCAAGGCGGTCGATCGCGGCGCGGATGCGGGGGACGTCGAAACTGTCCTCATGCGCGTGGAGAAGGAGATCGTGGACTCCGCCCAGCGTGAAGAAATCGGGCGAGCGGTTGATGATGTTGTTGTCACGCAACCGCATGCGAACCTGGCGGAGCAGGTCGTCGCTCATCGGCTGGCCGGTGAGGTCGGCGATCTCGGCGAGCACGGGCTGGAGCGCGGCGCGGGCATGGCGGCTGTAGAGGTTTAGGCGCATCACCCCGCCCGGTTTCAACACGCCGGCGATCGCGGCCCAGCCAGCCTCGGGATCGGCGAGGTGATGGAGCACGCCGCTCGACAGGACGATATCGAACTGGCCCGCCGCGTCGTGCAGGTCGCGCTGTTGGAAGGCTATGTTGGTGATTCCGGCCTCGGCGGCGCGGGCGCGGGCATAAGCCAGCGAAGCGGCGCTCAAGTCGATCGCGGTGATCCGGAGCTTCGGAAAGCGGCGGGCCCACAGCACCGGCTCATGCCCGGTGCCGCACCCCGCGATCAGCAGCGCCGCGTCCTCCGCCATGTCCCGCGGCGCGTCCGGGCCGAGCGCGGCGATGGTTTCGCGCAGCGACTCGCCCCGGCCCGCCATCGCGCGGCGCCAGGCGGGGTAGGGCCAGCCTTCATATTGCGCGGCGACATCGCGGGTGACGGGAGAGACCCAGGAGAGCCTGTTCGGGTCGGCGGGGACAGCCGGGCGGGGCGGGAGATAGGCGGCCTCGATGGGCCCGGCGCCCTTCAACCCGCTGCGTTCCTCGTCGCGAATCTCCCATGCGCCGCCGTTGAGCGCGGCCTGATCGATAAAAGCCTGGGTCGCCCGCGGGTAACGTGCGCTTTCGCCCGACATCAGCAGCCAGTGGCGGATCGGGCGCAGTCGCTCCTCCACCTGGACGATGGTGACCACCGCCTCGCGGAGCAGCGCCTGAGCGAACGAGTCATGCTCCAGCCATTCGGGGCCGGCCATGTCGTAGTCGTCCTGCGCGGGCAGGCGGCCATCGGCGGCGATCAGCGTCCAGCCGGCGCGCTCGATTGCGCTGGGATCCATATCGGGATCGGTGAGCAGGGCATGGAGCACGCCTTCGAACTTGCGGTCGAGCGCGATGTTGGTGACGCGCAGCAATTCGGCCGCGATCTGCTTCATCTTCGCGTTGCCGGGTTCGGCCTGGAGCGTGCGGAGCGCCTGGACGATCGTCCATTCGACGTAATTTTCGGGCGTGGGTTGTTGGCTTGCCATGCGGCTGCCTAGGCGATCCGGGGCTTGCAGGACAAGCGCGGGGCGGACACGATTTCGCTTGTAACCCTGGATTCCCGCGTTCGCGGGGAAATGGCGCTTAAACCTTCAGCAGATGCGCCGAATATTCCAGGCTGAGGATCAGCCCCTTCGCGTCGGCGCGGAGGCCGGCCTTGATGCGGCCCGCCGGGTTCGCGGCATAGACGAACAGGCCGATGGCGAGTGCGACCAGCGTGGCGGAAATCAGCCGTTTCACATCGCCCTCCCAGCGCTCGACGGCGTAACGACTAGGCAGGCTTTGCTGTCGCGCGGATGAACGGGGCTTGCCCATTTGGCGCGGAGTCGTGATGTAGGCGCCATCGGCCTGAGGGGGACGTATGACCGCACCGACGACACTCGCATCGCACCGCCGGATCCTGTTCGCGAGCCTGGTGGGCACCGCGGTCGAATTCTACGATTTCTATATCTTCGCGACCGCGGCGGCGATTGTGTTCGGTCCGCTCTTCTTCCCCGGCGCGGACGCGGCGGCGCAGCAGCTTTCGTCCTATGCCACCTTCAGCGTCGCCTTTTTCGCGCGGCCCGTGGGCGGGCTGATCTTCGGGCATTTCGGCGACCGGCTGGGGCGCAAGTCCACGCTGGTCGCGTCGCTGATGCTGATGGGGCTTTCGACCGTGCTGATCGCCTTCCTGCCGACCTATGGCCAGGTCGGGATCGTCGCGCCGGCGTTGCTGTGCCTGTTGCGCTTCGGCCAGGGGCTGGGGCTGGGCGGCGAATGGGGCGGGGCCTCTTTGCTCGCGGTGGAGAACGCGCCGCGCGGCTGGGAGAATCGCTATGGCAGCTTCCCGCCGATGGGCGCGCCGGTCGGCTTCCTCGCCTCGAACGGACTGTTCCTGCTGCTCGGGCTGTGGCTGAGCGACAAGGATTTCCTCGAATGGGGCTGGCGCATTCCCTTCCTGCTCAGCGCGGTGCTGGTGGCGCTGGGGCTATGGGTGCGGCTCAAGATCGGCGAGACCCCCGCGTTCGAAAGCGCGGCGGGGCATCGCCCGGTGGCGCGCGTGCCGATCGCCGAGCTGCTGCGCGATCATTGGCGCCCGACATTGGCCGGGACGGTGGGGGTGATCGCGTGCTTCGCGCTCTTCTACATCTCGACCGTGTTCGCGATCGGATATGGCACCAAGACACTGGGTTACAGCCGCGAGCTGTTCCTGCTGATCCAGCTCGTCGCGATCCTGTTCCTCGCGGGCGGGATCATCCTTGCGGGCGTGCATGCCGATCTGAGCAATGCGAGCCGGACGCTGACGCGCGGGTTTATCGGCACCGTGATCGTGGGGCTGCTGATGCCGCTGTTGATGGTCAAATTTTCGCCGGTGACGGTGTTCGCCTGGCTGGCGCTCGGGCTGTTCGTGATGGGCTTTTGCTATGGGCCGCTGGGCGGCTGGCTGCCCAGCCTGTTCCCGGCGCGGGTGCGCTATACCGGCGTGTCGGTGACCTTCAATCTGGGCGGGATCATCGGTGGCGGTCTGACGCCCTATATCGCGCAGAAGCTGGCGGTGCAGGGCGGACTGACCTGGGTCGGCTATTATCTGGCGGGGGCGGCCTTGATCAGCATGCTGGGCCTCGCGATCCTGCCTAGGAAGCAGCCCGAAGAAGGGTGATCCGAGCCTTGCCGTGAACGCGGCTGGCATCGACCGCGAAGCCGGCAACCTCGATCTCTTCGTCCTTCGCGGTCTCGATGCTGATCCAGGTGGCCGCGTTGGTCCATCCGAGCCGCCCCAGCTTGTCGAGCGCAACCGCGCCGGCGCCCGTGCCATAGGGAGGGTCCATCAGGATCAGGTCGAGCGGCCTGGGCGCGGGGCCGAGCGCCATGACCGAAGTGGCGCGGACATCGGCGCGGGCGCCCAGCTTGGCGAGATTGGCCTTGAGCGCGTCGAGCGCGGGCTTGTCCTGCTCGACGAACAGGCACGAGGCGGCGCCGCGCGACATGGCCTCAAGCCCGAGCGCGCCGCTGCCCGCGAACAGGTCCGCCACCGCCAGCTCTTCGAAGCTGCCGATGCGGCTGGCGAGCATCGAGAACAACGCCTCGCGCGTGCGGTCGGCGGTGGGGCGAGTGGCTTCGCCCTTGGGCGCGATGAGCGGGCGGCCGCGCCAGGTCCCGGCGATAATCCTCATGGCTTAATTCCTCCCCGGAACGGGGAGGGGGACCATCCGAAGGATGGTGGAGGGGCCGTCGCGAAGACGGCGGTTCCACCGCCGCCCCTCCACCACCGCTTCGCGGCGGTCCCCCTCCCCGAGACAAGCTCGGGGAGGAATGAAAAGGGCGTCATCACTTGCGCGTCCTTGGCGGTTTCCCAGGCCTGCTGGGCTTGCCCCGGCCGCCAGCGGGACCGCGGGCAGGCCCGGCCGGACGCTTGGGCCGATCGACGAGATCGCCTTCGCGCGGGCCCTGCGCCTCGCGGTGCGCGCGCGAGCGGGCCGCCCGGGCCGGATTGGCGACGTCGCGCGGCGTTTCATCGCGGCGAGGCGTAGCGCCACGCGGAGTAAACTTCGATTCGCGCTCCGGGCGGATACGGCGCTGGTCGCTGGCGGGGGCAGTGCGCTCCTCACGCGGCGCGCGCTCGGGGCGAGGGCCGGCGGGCTTGGCGAACGAGCGGCGCTCCGGCTCACGCGCTGCCGGTCCGGGCCGCCCACGGCCCGGGCGATTGTCCGGACGCGGCGCTTCGGGCTGCGGCTTGGCGACCGGCGCGCTAACCCGCTGGCGCACCGCGAACTGGAGGTTCGACGCGGCCTTGCCGCCCGACTTTGCGAGGATATTCGAGAAAGTGGCGAGATCGCTCGGCCTGATCTCGTCGACATCACCGACCGGCAAATCGCCCAGCCGGAACGGACCGTAGCGGGTGCGGATCAGCCGGCTGACCTTGAGCCCGAGATGTTCGAGCACGCGGCGGACTTCGCGGTTCTTGCCCTCGGTCAGAGTCATCTCGATCCACATATTGGTACCGGTGCGGCGTTCGAGATTGGCGTTGATCGATCCGTAGCGCACCCCTTCGATCTCGATCCCGAGCATCAGATCCTCGAGCTGGGCCTGGCTGACATGGCCATATGCGCGGGCGCGGTAGCTGCGCTCCACACCGGTCGAGGGGAGTTCGAGCTGGCGCTTGAGCTCACCATCGGTGGTGAGGAGCAGCAGCCCCTCGGTATTCAGGTCGAGCCGCCCGACCGGCATCACCCGGGGCAATCCCTTGGGCATGCGATCGTAGATCGTCGGCCGCCCGGTGAAGTCGCGCTCGGCGGTCAGCAGTCCCGAGGGCTTGTGATAACGGAACAGCCGCGCGGGCTCGGCGGCCTGGACGGGTTCGCCGTCCACCGTCACGCCATCAAGCGATTTGAGGATCGTCGCGGGCGTATCGAGCACCACGCCATCGAGCGCGATGCGCCCCTCGGCGATCATCCGCTCAATTTCCCGCCGCGACGCGATTCCGGCACGGGCGAGCAGCTTTGCGATGCGCTGCTGATCTGGATCATTGGAACTCATCGCCGCGCTATAGCGATAATGTCACAGGCGCCAAAAACTATCCTGCCGCGAAGTTTATTGCGGCACCGAAAGGGCCTTGCGCCGTTATGCTTGGCGAGCGGGCGAAACGCCCTCGGCAATGGACGAATTGGAAGCGGGTTCAGAATGTTGTTCGGCGGGAAGAAGAAGCGGCGGATCGAGCGGTTGCTGGTGGTCGAGGACGAGCCGCTGGTCGCGTTCGATACCGAGCATTTCCTCGACGCCGAAGGATTCGAGATCGTCGCGACGGTGGACACGGTGGCGGGCGCGCTGCGCGTGATTGCGAAAGAGGGCCAGGACATCGATCTGGTGCTGGTCGATGTCAGCCTGTCCGACGGCAGCGGGATCGATGTGGCGCAGGCGGCTTATGCGAAGGGCTTTCCGGTGCTGTTCGTGACGGGCAATTGCCCCGGCGAGGCCAGGGCGCTGGCAGCGGGATGCCTGTCCAAACCCTATCCGCAACGCGATCTGCTGGCCGCGATCGAGGCGATCGAGGCGGTGGCGGACGGCAAGAAGCCCAAGCGGCTGCCGGGAAGCTTCAACCTGTTCGCGAAAGCGGCTTAAACCCCTGTTTTCCGTCACCCTGAACTTGTTTCAGGGTCCATGTCTCCATAGGCGACGTGTGTGCAGATGGCTCGATGGATGCTGAAACAAGTTCAGCATGACGGAGGAAAGTCAGGTTAGTGCAGCCTCGACCGCATCGTGGAAATTCCGCACGCCCAGCTCCAGCGTCCCGAGCGTCAGCCGCTCGAGCGCGCCGGAGGCCAGCCCCTGCTGGCCCAGCTCCGCCGCGCGGAAATCCTCGCCCGCGAACACGCCTTCGTCGAGCAGCTTCCAGCTCCGCTCCCAATGCGCGAGCGCCTTTTCGGTGGCCGGGGCCTCGGGGATCAGCATGAAATCCTCGACCAGCACGCGATCGACCGCCTGCGGCATCAGCACCATCAGATTGATGTAATCCGGGCTGACGATCAGCACGGTGCCGGGGAACATCTGATAGGTGTAGGTGATCGCGCCGCGCAGCACCGCCCAGTCGCTCGACGACAGCGCGTCATGCGCCGAGTCGCGCCCCACGGCGGAGCGCTGGTGCGGGCCGATCGCGTCAGCGGTGGTGACACCGTCCTTGAAGAAGGGGCCGATCGTGCCCGAATGCAGCCGCTGGACGTGGTAGCTTTCGAGGAAGGCGTCCATGATCAGCTTCCAGTTGGCCTTCACGTCATGCGTGCGGCGGCGGAAGAGATGCTGGCCGGCGAGATCGAACGCCTCGAAATCCTGCGCGAGGGTGTGTGCCTCACTGAAATCCGCATCCTCGTCGAAGGAGAACCAGATCAGCCCGCCCGCCTCGCGGGTGGGGAGCCGCTTCAGGCCATGCTCGGCCTTGTCGAGGCCCGGGAAGGTTTCGGGGCGCGGCATGCCGGTGAGGCGCCCGTCGAGCGCATAGCTCCAGGCGTGGTAGGGGCAGATCAGCCGCGGCGCCTTCACCGCATCGCACCCCTCGACCAGCCGCGTGCCGCGGTGCCGGCAGACATTGAGCAAGACATGCGCATGCCCGTCCCTGTCGCGGGCGATGAGGAGCGGCTTGCCGAAGCCGTCATGCGGCACGGCCATGTTGTTTTCGGGCAGCAGCGACGAGGGGGCGATCACCAGCGGCGCGCGGGCGAAGATGCGCGATTGCTCGGCGTCGTGGCGTTCGGGCGAGGTATAGGCGGCGGCATCGACATGAGTGATGCCCGTCGCGCCGCGCGATCCGCCCTCGGCGAGCGAGCGCGCCAGGGCGAGCTGGCCTTGGGTCGGTGTCAGCGCGTTCATGCTATCCTCTCTGGCCTTCCCCGTCTTTTGCGCTAGTTTCTGCGCGAAGTGTCGGAGGGGCAAGCGGAATGAGCGAGTGGTGGGTCGGCGCATTTGTGGTCGCCATCGTGGTGCTGGGCGGGCTTTCGCGGCTGCCGGCGTTCCGCACCGCGCTCGCGCCCATCGGGCCCTATGTCGAAAAGGAGACGCTGGCGGCGTTCGCGCTCGGCATGTCCTCGGGCTTTCCCTATGCGATGATCGGCGCGACGCTGACGACAAGGCTGGCGCAGAGCGGGATCGACAAGAAGACGATCACCGCCTTCACGCTCGCCTTCCTTGTCTACAACCTCAAATTTCTCTGGGCCTGGGTCGTCGAGGGCGTTCGGCTCCCGCTGATCGGCCGCCTGGGACAGCGCGTGTCCTGGCTGATCCTGGCGGGGCTGCTGGTAATCGCGGCGGTGATCAATCTCGCTTTGGTCGATCCCGCGGCGAACCTGCAAGCGACGGTGATCGCCGCGATCCTGGTGGGCGTGGCGGGCGCGACCTATGACATCGTCATCGACGCCTATCGCATCGAGACACTGAAGCCCGAGCAGCTCGGCGTGGGCTCCGGCATGACTCAGTATGGCTGGCGCATCGGTTCGGTGATGGCGGCGGGCCTCGCTTTGGTCGTGTCGGCGCGGATGGGCTGGTCCGCTGGTTACCTGCTGTGTGCGGTGTTCGCGCTACCCGCGATGCTGACCGGGCTTATCCTTGGCGAGCCCGAGCGCCACCGCGAGCCGAAGAGCGGCGGTGGGATCGGCGATATCGGCAATTCGATCATCGGCCCGTTCCTCGAATTCTTCCGGCGCAAGGGCGCGTTCCTCGTGCTCCTGTTCATCCTGATCCACAAGATCGGCGATACGCTGGGACAGCTGACCGTCAGGCTGCTCTACAACGACCTCGGCTACAGCAATGACGAGATCGCCTTTTACGATGTCGGCGCGGGCTTCTGGGCCTATTTGATCGGCATTTTCGCGGGCGGCGCGCTCTATTCGCGGCTGGGGATGAAGCGATCGGTGCTGCTCAGCCTCGTGCTGATGGCGGTGTCGAACGCCAGCTTCGCGGGGCTCGCGGTGCTGGGGCACGACAATATCGCGATGGCCGCGGCGCAAAGCTTCGAGAATTTCGCGAGCGGAATCGGCGGGGTCTGCGTGATCGCCTATTTCTCCGCGCTCACCGACCTGCGCTACACCGCCGCGCAATATGCGCTGATCTCGGCGGCGGCGAGTGTGGTCGGGCGGATCGTCACCGGCACCACGGCGGGGGCGATGGTGGAGAGCTTCGGCTATGTGAACTTCTACCTCTTCACCACCCTGGTCGCGCTGCCGGGCGTGTTCCTGTTCTGGTGGATGATGCGCGCCGGGCTGATCGACCAGTCGATCGGCACCGCGGGCACGGTCGAGGGCGATGGCGGGGAAACGGCGGCGGATCGCGCCTGATGCCGTATCTGATCGTCTCCAAATGAAGCGCGCGATCTGGATCGCGGCGGCGTCGCTGGTGCTCAGCGCCGGCTGGTGGTTCGGCTCGCCCTGGTGGACGCTGTGGCGGATGGCCTCGCTGTCCGAGGCGCACGATACGCGGGGGCTTTCCGCCTATGTCGATTATCGCGCGTTGCGGGGTAACATGCGCGCGCAGGTCAATGAGCGGATGCGGGGCAAGGGGCTGATCACCAAGGCCAGGGGCGTGGCCCAGAAGGGCGCGATCGGCGCGTCGATCCGGCCCGAGGGACTGCAGGCGAGCTTCATCCTCGAGCATTTCGGCAAGCGCAAACCGATCGCGGCGAGCGACATCCATGTGCTGCGCGACGGACTCAGCCAGTTCCGCATGGTGCGCCGCGACGGCACCGGCAAGACTTTGGTCTTCCGCCGCGAATGGCTGTGGTGGAAGCTGGTGGCGCTCGACTAAAGCGCCACCGTCCTACAAGGGAAGCCCCATATCGCCGAAGGCGTTGGAAAGCGCATGGGCGGTGGCGAGGATGCCGCTCGAATCGCGCACCCCGAGCAAATCGTTGAGCAACAGCCCCGCCGCCTCGGGATTGTCGCGGACGCGGCCCAGCACCCCCAGCAGCGCCGCCTCCGCCCCGGTCATGCGCGGGCAGCACCATGGCGCGATCGCGATCGGCCCCGCCGCGCTCGCCGCCATATCCGCCATCAGCGCGCGCAGCAGCACCAGCGGGCGTTGAAACCCCTTGCCGAACGCAGTGACGAAGGCGTTGGCGGCGCAGGCATCGGCGAGCCCGTGCATCCCCATCTGCCGCACCCCGAATAGCAGCAACCGCGCGCCAGCATCGTCGGGCTGGAGCATTGGCAGGGTATCGGTAAGCGCGGCGGTGGGGGACATACGGGCAGACTCCAACGGTTGCGGAGCCAGTGTCGCGAATATGCTATTGATAGTCAATCGCAATAGCGAGGGTTGAGCGGGTTAAAGGATGAATGACGTTTCGACGTAAATTCGCCTCCCCCGGCGGGGGCGGGGCCGAGCGGCAAGACAGGTGTTGCGAGGACGCAGCGCGGCCATGACGCCTTCGACCAGGCCCCGGCCCGCGCCGGGGAGGCGCTGTGGATGTCGAGTCAGTCGGGCAATTCGCCGTTCGCTTCGAGCACCGTCCCCGCCAGATAGAGCGACCCGAGAATCAGCACCGCCGGCGCTTCCCCGCGCGGATCGATACGGCGGCGGACCCAGCCGAGCGCGTCGGGAATGTCCTCGGCGGTCATGGTCGAGCGCACGCCCAAGCGCTGCGCGATACGGGCGAGCTCCTCCGGCGCATGGTGCTCGTGGCCGGGGACGGGCACGGCGGTGAGGCTGTCGATCAGGGGCGCGAGGGGAGCGAGCAGTCCTTCGGGATCCTTGTTGGCGAGCATGCCGAGAACCAGATGCCGCGCGCCTTCCGGGGCAACCCGGCGCAGTGTTTCGGCGACGGCGGCCGCGGCGGCGGGATTGTGCCCGCCGTCGAGCCAGACCGCGACATCCTCCGGCAGGATCGCGGTCAGCGGGCCCGGCGACAGAAGCTGCATGCGGGCGGGCCAGCGGGCGTTGCACGCCGCCGCCGCATAGGCTTCGTCCGGGATCGCCAGGTCCGATTGCGCGCGCAGGATCGCGATGGCGAGCGCGAGATTGGCGGGCTGGTGTGGCCCGGCAAGCGCGGGGAGGGGCGTTTCGATGCTCCCCCGCGCGTCGGCATAGTGGAGGCGGTCATACTCGATCGACCAGCGCCATGCATCGCCCTCGGTGAGCAGCGGTGCGCCCGCCTGCGCCGCGGCCTGGGCGACGCGGACGCTCACATCCTCGGCGTAGCGCATCGTGACGAGCGGCACGCCGGGCTTGGCGATCCCGGCCTTTTCCCCGGCGATGTCGAGGAGCGTCTCGCCAAGGAAGCTCTGATGGTCGATGCCAAGCTGGGCGATGCCGGTCGCGGCGGGATGGACGACATTTGTGGCGTCGAGCCGCCCGCCAAGCCCGACTTCGATCACACAGGCATCCGCCGGGGTGCGCGAGAAAGCGAGGAAGGCGGCGGCGGTGGTGACTTCGAAGAAGCTCGCCCCGATATCGCCGCCCGCGTCGAGGACTTCCTCCAGCAGGGGCGCGAGCGTGGCGTCGTCGATCAGATGTCCGGCGAGGCGGATGCGCTCGTTGAAGCGCACCAGATGCGGGCTCGAATAGACGTGCGCGGTGAGCCCGGCCGCCTCGATCGCCGCGCGGAGGAAGGCGCAGGTCGAGCCCTTGCCGTTGGTCCCGGCGACGTGGAGGACCGGGGGGAGGTCAAGATGCGGATTGCCGATGCGCGCGAGCAACGCGGTGATGCGCTCGAGGCCGAGGATGTCCGCGCCGGGGGAGAGCGCCCAGAGGCGGTCGAGCTGGCGCTGGACGGCGGGGTCGGCCGAATGGGCGTGGTCGGGCATCTAGTCCCCTTCCCGCTCGCGGGAGGGATTAGGGTAGGGGAGCTTCACAAGCGACTGCATAAGGTTGACAGGCCCTCCCCCAGCCCCTCCCGCAAGCGGGAGGGGAGTTACGCCGCCTTCTTCCCTTCGCACAGCAGCCCGATCAACTGGGCCAACGTCTCGCGCAAATCCCTGCGGTGCGTCACCATATCGACCAGCCCGTGATCGAGATAATATTCGCTCGTCTGGAAATCGTCGGGGAGCTTCTCGCGGATGGTATTCTCGATCACGCGGCGCCCGGTGAAAGCGAGAGTCGCGCGGGGCTCGGCGATCTGGACGTCGCCCAGCATCGCGTACGCCGCCATGACGCCACCCGAAGTCGGATCGGTCAGAACGACGATATACGGGAGCCCCGCGTCGTGGAGCATTTCGATCGCGACGGTGGTGCGCGGCATTTGCATCAGCGAGAGGATGCCCTCCTGCATCCGCGCGCCGCCGCTCGCGGTGAAGACGATGTACGGCGCCCGCGCGCCGATCGCGGCCTCGACGCCGGCGATGAACGCCTCGCCCACGGCCTGGCCCATCGATCCGCCCATGAAGGCGAAATCCTGCACCCCGATCACCGCGTGGCGCCCGAGGATCGTGCCGCTGGCGTTGATGAAGGCGTCGGGCTCGCCGGTTTCGGTGCGCGCGGCCTTGAGCCGATCGACATAACGCTTTGAATCGCGGAATTTCAGCGGATCGTCGGCCACCTTGGGGCTGGTAAGGACCATATAGCCCGCGTCGAACAGATAGTCGAACCGCTCCGCCGGGCCGATGCGCTCGTGATAGTCGCAGGTCGGGCAGACGTTCAGATTCTCTTCGAGCTCCTTGACGAAAACCATTGTCCCGCAACCCTTGCACTTGTGCCAGAGATTGTCGGGGGTCTCGCGCTTGGTGACATAAGCGAGCGCGTTGCGGACGCGGCTGATCCAGGTCATGCGACTTCCTTGCGTGCGGCGCTGATCGCCACCTTGAGCGAATGGATATAGGCGCGAACGGGTTCCGGCGCATCCTCGCCGTGCTGGCCGATCAGTTCGACGATCGCCGAGCCGACCACGACGCCGTCCGCGACGCGCGCGATGGCGGCGGCCTGATCGGGGGTGCGCACGCCGAAACCGACCGCGACCGGGAGCGTGGTGGCGGATTTGAGCCGGACAACCGCCTCCTCGATCGAGGTCTGCGCGGCCTGTTGCAGCCCCGTGATCCCCGCGACCGAGACATAATAGAGGAAGCCGCTGGCGCCCTCCAGCACCGCCGGCAGGCGCGCGGTATCGGTGGTGGGGGTGGCGAGGCGGATATTGGCGACTCCGTGCGCGCGGAGCTGGACGCCGAGGCTGTCATCCTCCTCGGCGGGGATATCGACGCAGATCACGCCGTCCACGCCCGCCTTGGCCGCAGCCTGGGCGAACCAATCGGGCCCGCGCGCGACCATCGGGTTCGCATAGCCCATCAGCACCAGTGGCGTTTCCGGGTGGCGCAGGCGGAAGGCGCGGGCGATGGCGAGCACATCGGCGGTGCGGGTGCCCTTGCCAAGGCTGCGCAGGTTGGCGGCCTGGATCGCGGGGCCATCGGCCATCGGATCGGTGAAGGGCATGCCCAGTTCGATCACGTCCGCCCCGCCCGCGACCAAAGCGTCGAGATTGGCGGCGGTGTCGCCGTCCCCCGCGGTGATGAAGGTGACGAGGGCGGAACCCCTGGCGAAGGCGGTGGCGAGGCGGGTCATCGGTTCCTTGCCCTGAATTCGCCGAACGTGATCAGGCCGGCCAATGCGACCGCGAAGACGAGATTGGTCCAGAGGAACCACGCACCGGTCGTCAGTCCGCCGAGCACGCCCGAGAGCAGGAACAGGATCAGGAACAGCTTGAGGCTATGCCGCCAGCGCGACGGCGCCTTGGGCGGCTTCGGGCGCGGGCGGAACGGGATGACGACGGGGTCGGGGCGGGGGGTCACAGAGCATCTCGCAGTCGCTCGCGGCGAAGCATGTACGCATCAAACGCGAGCCTTAGCAGTGCTGCACTGGCAAATCCCAGCATCATGTACCAATGCGGTCCGTCACGCGGAGGGTCGAACGCATCCAACAACACGATCCCCGTAATGCCACCAATCGCCAGCAGTAGATTATCCCGGACCGACGCTCCCAGAGATGCCGGCACGCGGTACTTGTCGAATGCGTAAAGGAAATACGGCACGACGATGAACGTGAAGAGCAGAACCATCCCGATATAGAAACTGATATCCATCACAGCTTCACCCCAAGCGCATCGGCCACGGTGAAGATGTCCTTGTCGCCGCGGCCCGAGACGTTGACGATGATGATCTGATCGTCACGATATTGCCGAGCCTTGGACTCCAAAGCTGCGAGCGCGTGTGAAGATTCGAGCGCCGGGATGATCCCCTCGAGCTTGCAGCATAGCTGGAACGCATCGAGCGCCTCGGTATCGGTCACCGGCAGATACGACACCCGCCCGCTCTCATGGAGCCAGCTATGTTCGGGGCCGATGCCAGGATAGTCGAGCCCGGCCGAGATCGAATGCGCTTCGGTGATCTGGCCGTCCTCGTCCTGGAGCAGATAGGTGCGGTTGCCGTGGAGGATGCCCGGGACGCCGCCGTTGAGGCTTGCGGCATGCTGCCCGGTTTCGACGCCGTGCCCCGCCGCCTCGATCCCCAGCATCGCCACATCGGGGTCGTCGAGGAACGGGTGGAACAGCCCGATCGCATTCGATCCGCCACCGACCGCGGCGATCAGCAGGTCGGGGAGGCGCCCTTCGGCCTTCTGGATCTGCGCGCGCGCCTCGGTGCCGATCACGCTCTGGAAGTCGCGGACAAGTTCCGGATAGGGGTGGGGCCCTGCTGCCGTGCCGATGATGTAGAAAGTGTCGTGGACGTTTGCGACCCAGTCCCTCAGAGCTTCGTTCATCGCATCCTTGAGCGTCTGCGCGCCGCTGGTGACGGGGGTAACATCAGCCCCGAGCAGCTTCATGCGGAACACGTTCGGCTGCTGCCGCGCGACATCGACCGCGCCCATGAACACCGTGCAGGGCAAGCCGAAGCGCGCCGCGACGGTGGCGGTGGCGACGCCGTGCTGGCCCGCGCCGGTCTCGGCGATGATCCGGGTCTTGCCCATGCGCCGGGCGAGCAGGATCTGCCCGATGCAGTTGTTGATCTTGTGCGCGCCGGTGTGGTTGAGTTCCTCGCGCTTGAAATAGATGCGGGCACCCATCCTCTCGCCATTTGGGCCCTTGGGTGCGCCCTCGCGGTAATGTTCGGTCAGCCGCTCGGCATAATAAAGCGGGCTCGGACGGCCGACATAATGTTCCAGCAAGTCGTCGAATTCGGCCTGGAACGCCGGATCGGCCTTCGCCGCGCGATATTCGCGCTCGAGGTCGAGGATCAGCGGCATCAGCGTCTCGGCGACGAAACGCCCGCCGAACTGGCCGAAATGCCCGCGTTCGTCAGGCAGATTGCGGAGGGAGTTGGGGACCGTCATTTCGGCTGGGGCTTTAGCACTTCATCGGCCGGTGTCACCCCTGTTCCCCTGCCTTCGCAGGGGAGTTAAAGGGACGCCACCGTGCGCAGGAACGCGGCGATCTTGTCCACATCCTTGACGCCCGGCGCGGATTCGACGCCCGAGGAGACATCGACCAATTCGGCCCCGGTGATGCGCGCGGCCTCTGCGACGTTCGCCGGATCGAGCCCGCCCGACAGCCCCCATCGCAGCGGATGGCGATGGCCCTGAAGCAAGGTCCAGTCGAAACGAAGCCCCATGCCCCCAGGCAGCGCCGCGCTATCCGGCGTCTTGGCGTCATAGAGAATGCGCTCGGCCACGCCCTGAAAGCTCCGCGCCGCGCTCAGGTCCGCCGCGGTCTTCACTGCCACCGCCGCCCATACCGGCAGGCGCATCGCCGCCGCGCGCTCGGGCGTGGTCTTGTGGAGCTGGAGCGTGTCGAGCCCGCACGCCATCGCGCCGCCCAGCACATCGTCATCGGGATCGACGAACACCCCGACCTTGCCGATATGCGCCGGCACGCGGGCGATCAGCTGGCGGGCGCGGTCGAAGCTCAGATGGCGCGGGCTCGGCGGGAAGAAGACGAAGCCGACATGGCTCGCCCCGCCTTTAATCGCGGCGTCGAGCGTTTCGGGCGTCGAAAGGCCGCAGATCTTGGCGGTGACGGGCATAGCCCCGCCTTTAGGGGGCCTGCGGACAGTTGACCACCATCAGGCGCTTGCTAGGCTTGGTGCGGGTGAAGGGGACCGACCATGAAATTGCAGTTACTTGCCGCATTGATGCTTTCCACGGTCGCGACGCCGGCGCTGGCGGAGGACTGGGTGCTGGTCAGCGCTTCGGCCGATGGCGGCGCGGCGGTGCTGATCGATGTGGATTCGATGACCGACGCCGCCGATGGCACCCATGGGATGCGCCTGCTGACCGTGCTCAAGGTCCGCACCCAGTCGCTCGACGCGCTGATATCGGAAGTGCGGATCGATTGCAGCGCGAACACGATCCGCGTCGGCCGGACGAGCAGCCATGACGCGACCGGCAAGCAACTTGCGGTGGAGGAGGACCGGCCCGAATTTGGCTGGGATCCGGTAAAGGACGGCAGCAATTACGGCACGGTCGCAATGGTGGCGTGCGGCAAGACCGAGATGCCCACGGAGCGCTATGGCGCGGGCGTTCCCGTCGCCGCGGTGCGCGAACGGCTGGAAAAGAGCGGTTCCTGATTGACCAAGGGCGCACGATGCGCACCGGACTGGAGATGCCACCGATGAAGCTGAAACTGATTGCCCTCGCCGCCGCCACGCTGTTCGCCTCGGGCGCCGCCCAAGCGCAGGAGCAGCAATGGTATCTGACCGGCTCGGCGGCCAACGGCACCGCGCTGGTGCTGGTCGATCTGTCGAGCGTGCGGCTCCAGGGCGATCAGGCCACCGGCTCGGCGCTGATGATCAAGCTGTCCGATGACGAGCCGCCCGCGACGCTGGCGACAATTCGCTACGATTGCACCCGGCACCAGTTCAGCATCCTCACCGGCCAGGTCCTCGATATCGACGCCAAGCCGATTGGCGACGTGGTTCAGGGGGACGGAACGCTGATCACGGTCGCGCCCGGCAGCTTCTTTGAAGGCACGCAGGATTTCCTGTGCGGCGGCAGCGCCCATCCCGATCCGCAGTTGCTGATCGGCAACCGCATGCCGGTTCGCGCGGCCCACGAAACGCTGCGTTCGCGCAAGGAAAAGGCCGAGGGCAACTAGCCGTCAGAGCGGCTTGATCAGCACCGTCATGTAGAGCGGCGGATCGAGCGTGACCGGGAAGTCGCGGCACTCGCCCGAGCTGGCATAGCCCTGGCGGCCATACCAGGCGATCAGCTCGACCCGGGTATCGATCACCGTCATCTCGATGTTGCGCGCGCGGAAGCTGTCACGCGCCATCGCTTCGGCGGCGGCGACCAGCTTGCGGCCAACCCCGCCGGCCTGAAGCGCGGGCTCGACGCACAGCATCCCCAGATAGGCGAGGCCGCCGCCGCGATGCGCGATCACGACGCATCCGATCACCCGGTCGCCGTCGCGCGCCACGATCAACCGCTGTGCGGGGTCGTCGATGATCGCCTGGAGCGTCGCGATATCGGTACGGTCGCCCGCGATCAGATCGGCCTCATGCGTCCAGCCGAGCCGCGCCGAATCGCCGCGATAGCCGCGTTCGATCAACGGGTGGAGCTGGGACAGGTCGGACGCGGTGGCGAGGTGAATGGCGATACGGGACACCGGACGGCCCTTAGGGGGCGCTTGGGGCCCGGGCAACCGCGGCGCTATTCGGACTGAACCAGCACGCCGGCCAGCCTTACGGTCACAGCGTCGCTTCGATCGCGCGCGCGGCCATATCGGGGTCGGCGGCCTGCGTGATCGGGCGGCCGACCACGAGGACCGACGCGCCATCGTCCAGCGCCTGTCGGGGGGTGACGACGCGCTTCTGGTCGCCATGATTGCCGTCGACGGGGCGCACCCCGGGCACGACGAAGAAGCCGTCGCGCCACACGCGGTGCGCGGCCTTCACTTCGTTGCCCGAACAGACGATGCCGTCGAGGCCCGCAGACTTGGCGAGTTCGGCGAGGCGGACGACCTGTTCGTGCGGATCGGGCGCGAGGCCGATCGATTCGAGGTCCGAAGGATCGAGGCTGGTGAGCATCGTCACCGCGACGACCTTGGTGCCGGCGGGGGCGGCCGCCTTGGCATCCTCCATCATCGCGAGGCCCCCGGCGGCATGGACGGTCAGGATCGCGGGGTTGAGCGGGCGCAGCGCCTGGATCGCCTTGCCGACCGTGTTGGGAATGTCGTGGAATTTGAGGTCGAGGAAGATCGGCAGGCCGATATCGGCCATCTCATGAACGCCCGCACGGCCGTTCGCCATGAAGAATTCAAGGCCCAGCTTGATCCCGCCGACATGGTTGCGGACGCGGACCGCCATGTCCTTGGCGCGCTCCAGATCGGGGGTGTCGAGCGCGACATAGATGCGGGTGCTCATGGCGCGGCCTCAATCAAGGGCGGCGTGGGGTCGAGCGGTTCGGCGGGCGCGGCGTCATGCACCGCGCGCAGATCGGCGATGGCGCGCTCGAGCCCCGAAATCCGCTGGCGCGTGCTCCAGCGAAGTGCGTGATAGGCAGTGAGGGCGGGGAGGAGCCCCGCGCAAAAGACGAGGATCAGCATCAGCGGCAGGCTGAAATCGGCGATCAGGCCGCCCCACAGGTGAATGCTCACCCGTTCGTCGCCATTATAGATCACGAAGGCCGCAACCAGGCCGCCCAGCAACAGCCAGAACAGCACCTTCAGAAACCGCATCCCGCTCCCTTCCGTTTGAGGCGGGGCACCTTAGGACGGGTGGGGCGGGTTTGCCAACTCTCCCTCTCCCTCTTCAGGGGAGAGGGAAGGGGCCCGCGCCGAAGGCGTGGGAAGGGAGAGGGGGAGTAGGGTCGGACGACGACTGCCCCTCTCCCTTCCGCCGATTTCATCGGCTCCCTCCCTCTCCCCTGAAGGGGAGAGGGAAAGAAGGTCACCCAATCTCCGCGCGCAATTCCTTGAACAGTCCCGGAACCGTGGTGAGCTTCGGCTCTTCCTCATCGAGGATCGCGCGAAAGGCGGTGCGCTTGATCTCCGCAACGCGCTCCGGGGCGGGGCGATTGTCGGCGGGCAGAGTCGATAGGATGATATCGACGAGCCGGTCCGCGCCGTGAAGGCGGCCCCACAGATAGTCGTTCTCGCGATAGGCGCGGCTGAAAAAGGCGCCGAAGCTGTTGAACTGGATCCCCTTGAGCGAGGCTTCGGCGCCCCCCTCGCGGATCGAGCAGGCGTCGTCGGGGGCGATGCGATCGACGCGGATCGGATCGAACTCGTCGAGCCCGTCGCCCTGGAGCAGCGGCAGCGTCGCGATATCGAAGAAGGGGAAGCCGAGATGCGCGAGCAGCAGCGGCCGGCGCAGCTCCTTCGACAGCGCGCTGAAGCCGGTCGAGAGGCGTTCGTCGGTCTCGGCATCGAGCGATTTGAGGCTCATCCGCTCGGCGATGGCGTCGAGCAGCGGTCCGGCATCACCTTCGAGCCCGCGTGCCTGGCCGCGCAGATCGGCGAAGCGGTCCGAACGCTTGCATTCGAGATAGGCGGCGAGCGATTCATAGATCGCCTCGCGCATCGGCAGCAATTCCTCGTGCGTTTCGGCGGCATCGAGCTCGGTCAGGCGGCGCGCGAGCAGCCGCAGGCGGCGAATGCGGAAGCCGAGATCATGCGCACGGAGGAATTCGAGGGTCGCCGGGCTCGCGCCGTTCGAAAGCGCCGCGCCGAACTGATCGAGCCCGCGCCCGCGCACCGCCATCGCCACCGCGCTGCGAATCTCGTGCAGCCGCTCGGGTCCGTGATTGTCGCCGATGGTGTAGATCAGCTGCGCGGTGCGGTTGATCGCGCCATCGACCTTGAGCAGCCCATAGGCGGTGTGGCCATAGCCCGCCTTGGCCGCGGCGGTAACCTGGGCGCGGCGGCGCCACGCGGCGAGGCGCTTCGCGGTGGGGTAATCGAGGAAGAGCGTGTAGCCGAACAGCGCCTCGACCTGGGTCTCCACTTCGGCGCGAATCTCGGCGATGATGCCCAGCATCCGTTCGATCCGGTCGGAGCGTTCGGCGATTTCCTCCAGATTGTCGCGGATCGGCTGTTCGCGGGGCAATTCCGACAGCGCGCCGATGATCGTCTGGAAAAATCCCGGCGCCTCCTGCGACTGCTCACCATAGAGCGCGAGGCGGGCATTGGGGAAGGGGTCCACAAAGACGAAGCGGCGATCGACCTGGCGGCGCGCGGGGCGCTCCCGCAGCGCCTCGATCGCTGGGCGGAAGGGCGCGTTGGCGAGGACCGAGCCGTCGATCAGCACCGCCTTTTCGGCGCGGTTATCGGCCCATTGCCGGGGCAGGGCATGTTCCAGGAAGGCGTCGCGGCCCGCCCATGTCGCGTTTCGCTCCTTCAGCACCTCGTCCATCTCGGCGACGGTCATCGGCGGGAAGGCGCCGGGGAAGCTGGAAGTTGCGCGCGCGGCGAAGGCGAGTTCGCAGGTGTCGGCGATCGCGCCGGGCTGGCCATGATCGCCGAACGCGAAGACCAGGCGATGCTCGGTCTCCAGCACCGCAGGCGGCGAATTGAGGCGCAGCCGCTCGGGATGGCCGCGGAAATCGGTGACCGTGACGAACAGGTCGAGCGGCTGATCGGGCGGCAGCAGCCGCTCGCCGGCAGGGCCCTTCGCCATCGCGTCGAACGCATCCATGATCGTGCCGAGCAACTGCTTGCCCCCGAAGGGCGGCTCGAACCAGCGCGAGCGGACGAACTTCTCCAGCTTGAGGCGCACTTCGTCGCGCGCGCCGGCCTCGACGGTCTCGTCGACGGTCTTGCTCTTGTTGGCGATGAACCAGGCGATCGGCGTCGCCCAGAATTTCGCGAACTTGTGCGACGGGCGCTGGCTGGGAGCGAGCAGCGCCTCGACATCGGCATGCTCCATCCACAATTCGGTCAGCGGGTCGAGCGATTGCCCGGTGGCGATCGCCTGCGCCAGGAAGACCGCGTTGATCCCGCCCGCGCTGGCGCCCGAGACGATATCGACCAGCACGCGCAGCTTGATCCCGGTCGTATCGGCGATCTCGTCGAGCAGCGCCCGGTACACGCCCTGGCTCCCGCTCCCGGGCTCGGCGCCGTCGCGCGCGGCCTTGCTCGCGCGCGCCAGCCGCCAGATCTCCTTGGTGATGCCGTGCATGTAGACGGCAAGGCTGATGCCGCCATAGCAGACGAGCGCCAGTCGCAGTTCGCGCTCGTGCCCCCGCACTCAGCGGCGCTCCAGCGTGGCCCAGACCGGAAGATGGTCCGATGCAGTGCGCGAGGCGGCGCTGTCATGCACGCCCGCCCCGGTGAAGACGAGGTCTCGCGTCGCCATGATCCGGTCGAGCCGGGCGATGGGCTTGCGCGCGTGGAAGCTGCGCCCGGTCTCGGCGAACCCATAGTGATTCGCGAAATCGCGCAGGCAGCCCGAGCCGTTGCTCCAGTCGTTGAGGTCGCCCATTAACACAGTGGGGCGCTGGACGGTGCTGGCGGCGACATGCGCGATGATCGCATGCGCCTGCCGCCGGCGCCAGAGGCCCGACAGATCGAGGTGCATCCCGATTACCCGGATCACTTCGCCGCGGATGCGGACATCCGCCATCACCGCGCCGCGCGGCTCCAGCGCGGGCAGGTGAATGACTTCGCAATCGACCACGGTCGCGTCCTGCGGGATCAGCAGCGCATTGCCGTGCCACCCCATCGAGGCGGCGCGCGCGCCGAACGGCACGGCTTTCCATCCGCTGCGTTCGGCCAGAAGATGCCCGGTAAGCACTGCCGATTTGGTGCCGAAGCGGCGATCGGCCTCCTGCAGCGCGATGATGTCCGCGCCGATCTCGCACAGCACCTGCAGCGTCCGCTCGGGCCGCCGCCGCCGATCGGTGCCGATCGACTTGCGCATATTGTAGCTGGCGACCTTGATCATCGACCGCCCCTATGAAGCGGGCAGGGGCGGCGCTGCAAGGTTTTCAGGCGTCCCGCTCCTGTTGCTTGGCTTGTTCGGCGGCGGCAAGGAGGCTTCGGGCGGTGCCTTGGGCGGCTTCCGGGGTCATGGTGATCGCGACGCCATCGGGACCATCGAGTATGACCTGGCCCTGTTCGGCGACCGCAGTGCCCGCGCTTTCCATTGCCTGTTTGTGAATGCTTTGTTCCATGGCGCTTTTTCCTGACCCCGGGGATGACGGAAGGGGCAGGCTGACAACCGCCGGCCATCCCGAAATATCCCGGAAATCAACGTCCTCCGGCTTCAAGCAGCCGCGCCGGAGCGACCAGTTCCCAGCTCCGCGCGACTCGGTCACCGACATGATCCCAGTCGGTGTCGGTGGGCTCGAGGTTGATCGACACCCAGCCGGCGCGGAAATAGGCCGGGCGGCTGTAAAGCTCCGGGACAGTGTCGATCAGCATCGCCGCTTCCTCGGGGTCGCCGGTCCTGACGATCACCACGGTGCGGTCGTCGCCGTGATGATCGTGGCGGAACTGGGCGAACATCTTGCCCGCGGCGAAGAAGGTCGGCTGCATATGGCTGGGCCGCTCCTCGGTCTCGGGAAGGGCGAGGGCGATCTCGCGGACGCGGTTCAGCATGGCTTCGCGGTCGGGGCTCAGCGGCATACGAACGCTCCCAGCACTTTCGGATACAGCGCATGTTCGGACTTGAGCACGCGCTCGGCAAGGCTTTCGGCGGTGTCGCGCGCCTCGATCCGCACCTCGGCCTGGCCCAGCACTTCGCCGCCGTCGAGTTCCTCGGTCACGATATGGACCGAGCAGCCCGCATGGCTGTCGCCCATCGCGAGCGCGCGGGCGTGGGTGTCGAGGCCTTTATACTTGGGCAGCAGCGAGGGATGGATATTGAGGATCCGCCCGCGCCACTTCGCGACGAAATCGTCGGAGAGGAGGCGCATGTAACCGGCGAGGGCGATGGTTTCGACGCCGGCTTCGCGCAGGGCTGCATCGATCGCGGCTTCATATTCGGGCTTCGGGATGCCCTTGGGCGAGTGGGCGAAGGTGGCCACGCCATTCTCGCGCGCCCAGGCGAGGCCCGGGGCGTCGGGCTTGTCGCTGGCGACAAGGGCGACTTCGAAGGGAGCCTCCTCGGCGCGCGAGGCTTCGACGAGGCTCATCATGTTGGAGCCTCGGCCAGAGATGAGGATCCCGACCCTCTTCTTCACTTCCGTTCCCCTGCGCAGGCAGGGGTCCAGCCCCAAACAAACT
>Ga0164241_10001210_pt1 | contig 33994 bp, 27 predicted proteins | sample OricomyardsoilBY_FD_108780 | JGI IMG/M metagenome (GOLD analysis project Ga0164241, IMG submission 108780) | Backyard soil microbial communities from Emeryville, California, USA - Original compost - Back yard soil (BY) | ecosystem: Environmental > Terrestrial > Soil > Unclassified | place: USA... | reverse complement strand
GGAAGCGGCCCGGCTCTATCACCAGGAACAGGTGGCGTACACCTGCGGCAGCCCGCTATTCAAGCTGTATGGTGGCGTGAGTGCGCTCAGCGGTTTTCGCACCGTGCTCGAAGTGAATTCGATCGTGGCCACCGTCGGGCACACCGGCAATCCTGGCAATACGCGCCATGACTACGTGCCGCCGCTGAACAACCAGACGCTGTTCCGCCGCGACGCGCATTTTTGCCTGTACTGCGCGCAGCGGTTTCCCGTGAAGGAGCTGTCGCGCGATCACATCCGCCCGTTCTCGCAGGGTGGCCGCGACGTCTGGACGAATGTCGTGGCCGCTTGCCGCCGCTGCAACAACCTCAAGGCCTCGCGCACGCCCGAGCAGGCGAAGATGCAGCTCATCGCCGTGCCGTTCACGCCGACCTACGCGGAATACATTTTCTTGAAGGGCCGGCGCGTGCTCGCCGACCAGATGGAATACCTGCGCGCGCACTTCCCGCGCCATTCGCCGCTGCACGCGCGAATCAAGAGATATCTCAGCTAAGCGCGATTGGCCCCATTTACCGGGGTGTTTATTGTTCGCTGACGTGCAGCCAGAACCGCGCGACGACTTCCTCGTGATCCGGATCGTGTCCGCGCACGATCATGTCGTAGTCGCCAATACCAAAGGCGGCGGGATCCGGGATCACGAACGACAGCGATGAGCCGGTCGGCGGAACCTGGCGCGGTGAACGCCATGCCACGGCGGCGCTGCGGCGATTCACGAGTTCCAGTTCATATTCGTCGTACTGCGGAGTCTGCGGCGCGGCGCCACCTGCGCATTCCAGCTCGATCGAGCCGTCCTCGCAAGTCAGCACGACGACGTCGGGTTCGATGGTGAGCTCGCGCGGCGCATCGTTGCGCGCCACGGCCACGTCCGGCGATGTGCCGAGGCCGCGGACCGATCCCAGCCGCACGGTGCGCGGCAAGGAGTAATGGGGCATCGCGATGCTGGCCGCCAGGCCCGCGCCCGACGCGCTTTCGCGATCCGGCAGGACGAGGCTGAGTCCGAGCGTGGTGAGCGCCAGCACCAGGCTCGCGGCCACGGCCATGCGCCAGCGGCGATCGCCCTGGGCTTCGACCTGCGCTCCGCGCTTGAGCCAGCCACGACGGGCCGCGCTGGCGATGCCACGCCTCAGGCGGCGCTCCATCTCCACTTCAGCGGCGAGTTCGGGTGAGGCTACCAACCAGGCTTCGAATTCGGCACGTTCCGATCGCGAGAGGTCCCCTGCGACATAACGTGACACCAGCCGGGTCTGTTCATCCAATGAATGGCGATCCAGAGACTTCATGAGTGACTTGTGTCACCAGGAGCCAAAATGTCTCACCCAAAACGTGAAAGAGAGCAGGAACGGCAGCAAAAATGAGGTGACCCGAGGGAAAAGGGCCAGGTGGGGCGCCCGCCGTTCGATGATGGCGCGCAATCGGGTGCGGGCACGCATCAGCACGCGGTCGAAATGCTTAGGGGAAAGGCCGAGCTCGCGGCACAACTGCTGCTTGTCGGTGCCTTCTAGATAGAAACGGATCAGCAGCTGGCGATCGCGCTGGGTCGGCAGTTCGTCGAGCAGCGTCATCACCGACTGCGCCAAGTGGCGATCGTCCGCGTCTGACAGTTCGCTCTGCTCCATCTCGAGGTTCTGCGCGAGCTCGTCGACCAGCTCCGAATCCACCACGGTCTGCTGGCGCAGCACCTTGCGCGCCTGGTTCAACGCCAGGTTGCGCGCCGTGGCGGCCGCGAACGCGAACACCTTGCGTGGATCGTCGATGGTGTGCGCGCGCACGCGCTCCACCACGATGTGCAAGGTTTCCTGGGTGAGGTCCTCGGGGTCGATCCAGCGGTGGAATGCGCCAAAACGCAGCACCGCGAGCACGCCGGGGCGAAGGGCTATCAACATGCGGGATTCCGCCGCGCGGTCGCCGCCGAGCGCCGCGGCCACGATGCGTTCGATGTCGTCGACCGAAACGCCGCTCATGCGCGTGCCGCGACGCGCAGGTAGTTAGTTACAGCCGAGTGCTTCCATCGCGCCGCGACAATTTGCGCCGGCGTCGAGCCTGCCCAGTTCACGAAGGAAGTCGACATTGATCCATGGATACCGCGAGGTCTCGCTGCTCTTGCTCCTGCAGAACAGCAGCCGTTTTATTTCCTGGGCACCGCACTGGTCGAGCGGTGGGCTGCCCCAGACGAGGGCTACGGCCCCGGAGACGTATGCCGCCGCACTGGACGGGCCGGCCGCTTCGGACAGCGTGTAGCTTTGCGCGGAATTCTCTGTGGTTGTCACCACGATGTCCACGCCGGGTGCCTGAATTCTGCCGTCCGTCGCATCTGGTTGCCCCTTAGGGTTGAACAGATCATGGCCCCGCATGTCGGTCGGGACCGCCGCGAGCATCCCGGGCAGGCAGCGGTATTTCGAGGGGAAGTACTCGCGCACCGAATCGTCGGTGTCCAGGCTGGTGGCATAACCCGTGACCACGAGGCGCTTGCCCAGGGCCTCGCCCCCGATCGCGTGCTCGATGGACGTGGCGATCGCGCGGCTGTCCACCGGCCACTTGGCGCTTATGTTGATGACGTCCGCATTGGCCTGGACGGCCGCGTCGATGCCCTCGGCGATGGTCGAAAGGCGCGCCAGCAGGCCGCGGTCCACCTGGCTGATGACGATGGGTATCAGCCGGCTGTGCGGGGCTACTCCGACGACACCGATGCCATTGTCCATGCGGCCACCAATGGTGCCGGCCATCTCGGTGCCATGCGGATAACAGCGCCCGCTGGTCGCGCAGCGCGAATTGAGGAAGCTGCCCTGCGAATGCGCGGGCTCGTTGAGGCTGGTTCGCTGCACGACGTTGAGTGCGAGGTCGGCATGGTTGGCATCGATGCCGGAATCGAGCACGGCGACGATGCGCGGCACGGAGCGCGCGGCCACCAGCGAGTCCCAGCCGATCTTCGCGTGCCCCCACAGCTCATCTAGACAGGGATCGTTCGGAAACGACATGCGCGCGCTGCGCAGCCAGCAGTCGTTGACCGTGGCCGCCGACGCCGGGTATTCGTTCGAAGTCGTCAGGAAATCCGGGCCGTCGCAGTCCGGCTCGAAGTATGCGATCTGCGGCGCGTCGAGCAGTTCGGTCAGCGCATCCGTGGAGACGCGGCGATCGAGTTCAGCGACCACGAAGCGCTGCGCGCGTTCCACCGCGCGTACGTGCGGGGCGCGCGACAGCCACACCGCCAGTCGGCGCACGTCGAGATCGCCGCCGGGAAACAGGATGAAGCGCGGTGCCACCACCGGCCCCTGCTGCCGGTTGGCGGCCAGTTGCTGGTGCCTGCGCGAAAAGGTGCCCGCCCAGCGCGCGCATGCGGCCCGCAGGTCGAACGAGTCACTGCCCAGTGTCCGCAGGTACGCGTCGACGATGGCGGGCGCCCGTCCGCCGACGCTCCAACCGTCTGTCGTACAGACCGGCGGTGGCGCGGCGGCGAACGTTGCCACGGCGAAAACGGCGGCTGCCGCCAGAAGCGGCAGCCGCACCAGTCGCCGATTTGGCGTTGGCAAGCAATGTCCTCAATCCCGGCCAACGCCGATGCCGCCAGACGTCACTCGGGCGGGCGTGTCGACCAGGATTGAAATCACGTGCTTGTTGTTGGGCGCCTCGTGCAGGAACACGATGACGTCGTGCAGCTCCAGCCCCTTGGTGGTCGCTGCCGTCAGCGCCACCTCGCGGCTGCGCATGCGATGGCACTGCGACAACACTTCGCCGTTGCCAGCCTTGACGTCCTCGATCGTGCAATAACGCGTGCCGCGCGTGAACGTCAGCGTAACGTTGCAAGGCGACGCGAAGTCGCTGCGCCACGGCTTGCGTTGCGCAGAGACCTGGCGCGTGCAGACGCGCACCACGTCGTCGGTCGAGTCATAGATGAAGGTGAGCTTGCCACCGACCGGGATCTGGTCGTCGATCGACGACGACTCGATCGTGATCTCGCGTCCGAGCCACCCGGCCAACGCGTCATCCACTCCCTCTGCCGCGCCCACCAGCGTGGCGCCCAACACCAGCGCGGCTCCCACCGCGAGACCGCGCCTTCTGGCGCCCGAAAATAATTGCCTGAACATGAGCGACTACTCCTTGGAATTACTGAAACCCGCGAACAAACCCCCCGGGCTCACGGAAAACCGTTTGCCCGGACTACGAAACTCGACCAGACGGTGGTGGCGGCGACATCCCGCGTGCGCAGCTGAGCGCGCCGCAGCGCTTCCGCGGGATGAGCCTTGGCGCGGTAGGCGCCGTAGAACTCGCTCATGAAGCGCGCGGTCGACGCATCTTCGATGGGCCACAGCGAGGCGACCACGGCGCGCGATCCGTTCGCCAGGAATCCATAGGTGAGGCCCAGCACGCCTTCGCCGCGCAACTCGCCGCCGTCGCCCGTGGCGCATCCCGAGAGCACCACCACGTCGGCGCGCAGACCGCTGCGTGCGATCTCTCCGACGGTGATGCGGCTGTCGGGGACGAAGCTGCCGTCCGCCGCGTATTCGCTCAGATAGAGCGCCGACTGTTCCGGCGAGTCGCGGCGCGCCATGGCGTGGGTGGCAAAGTGGAGCACCGCGAGCTCCTGCGAGGGCAGCGCCAGCACCTTGCGCGGCGTGGCTTCGAAGCCGTCCAGCGTGATGGCGTTGGCGCCGCCCAGTGCCTTCAGCACGGCGCGCGCCTCCAGCGCGGAATACGGCAGCCGGGTGAGGTTGTTAGGCGATGTCTCGCGCGGGCCGCGGAACGTGCCGCCATTGGCGCCCAGGGCGAGTTGCAGTCGGCGGTCGTCCGGCGCGTACACCGGGTCGGATACCACCGCCACGCGTGCGTGCTGCTGCGGCGCGCCGCGGGTGCCGCCCAACGCCAGGCTCAGGGAGGGCGCGAATCCGATCACGAAACGGTCCAGCAGCAGGGCGCGGGGCCCGCTTCCCGCAGGCAATGCCGCGAACGGCACCCCGTTGAGCGGTCCGTCGGGGATGACCAGCATGCGCGAAGCGTCGACGCCGTCGAGCAGGCCGCCTAACAAGGTCGCCGCCAGCGTGCGCATCGCCTCCTGCGGATGGGCGCCGCGGCCCTGCGTACCCACGGTTTCGACGACCTGCTTTTTCAGCGTGGAGAGGCCCGGCAGCTTGCGGTGACGCAGCCTGTCACGCGTGAGAAGCCAGGCATGCGAGTCGAAGTCGCCGACGAAATACGCGAGCACGGCGCTCGACGGTGGCAGCGACTGTTGCACACGCGCCAGCGAATCCGGCAGTGCGTGGTCGCGCGCCGCCACGGCGGCGCGGCCGGCATCGAGCTGCGCGCGTGTCTCCTCGACGATCCTGCGCAGCTCGATGGTACCGGGATCGTCCGCGCCCTGTTTCTGCGAGCGCGTTTCGAGGCGCAACTGCAGTGACGTCAGCTTGGCGCGCAGGCCGTCGGCGTCGACGCCGGTGGTGCTGCGGTTCGGTCCCACCGCGAGCTGGTCCGCCAAGGAACGCGCGCGCACTTCTTCGGCGGTGCGAAAGCCGCGCCAGGTCGCGTCCGCGCCACCGGCCGCGAACTCCACGGCGATACGGGCCTCGTAAGGCGAATAGCGCGCCGAGAGGAAGCGCGCGCGCCACTCAGGGTTGGCAGACTTCACGCGGATCCGCGACGTGATGGCGACGGCGTCGTCGGCCGCCGACGCCGCGCCGGCAAGGTCGCCGGCGGCGAGCAACGCGCGCGACAAGGCGGTGCGCGTGTCGATGCGATTGAACTCGAGGCCGAGCCTCAGATACGCGTCGTCGGCCGCGCGCAGATCGGCGATCGCGGCGGTGGGATCCTGCTGCGCGGCTCGCAGCCGCGCGCGCTCTTCGAGCGCGTTGGCGTGCACCAGCGCGTTGCCGGAGCCGAGCGCCTGGCTGAGCTCGGCCTCGGCGCCGCGCAGGTCACCGAGCGCGCGCAATTCGCCGGCGATCAGCACGCGGGTGCGCGCGGCACTGCTCTGGTTGGAGTCGATCTGCGCCGACTTGCGCAGGTACTCGAGCGCCTCCTCGTGCAGGCCGAGCGTCGAGGCCGCGTTGCCGGCTACGCGCAGCGAACTCGCCTGCCCGATGGCGTCGCCCACCTTTTCCTGCGCGGCGATCGCGGCCCGCAGGATATCGAGTGCGCGCGCCGTGTCACCGATGCGGAAGTGCAGGCCGCCGAGTGCCGCCAGTTCGACGGCACGCTCGGTCTCCTTGCCCTGCGCCGTGTACAGCGCCAGCGCCTCGTTGTGCAGCGCCAGCGCACGATCGAAATCGCCGAGCGCGATCAGGCAGAAGCCGTAGTTGCCCAGCGCGACCGCGTACTGGTACGGCTCTTTCTGCTTTTCGATCATGGGCAGCAGCGCTTCGTATTCCGCCGCCGCCTGCGCGATGAAACCGAGGCGGTTGTGGATCCATGCCAGGTTGGCGAGCGCAATGGCCTGCTCGCGCTGGTCCTGGTTGGCCCGCGTCATGTCGACCGCCTGGCCGAACAGTTTGGCGGCGGACGAATTGTCTCCGAGATTCATCGCGCGCACGCCGCGCATGTTGACCGCGTACGCCGCCCGGATCGGCAAATCATGCGCCGTGAAGAACTTCGCGGCTTCGGCGAGCCGCTTGTCCGCGTCGTCGTAGGTGGCGTTCTGCTCGGCGCGCTGCTTGCTCGCGTCCATGCCGGAGGCGAGCTCGATCTCGGCGGCCGCGCGCAGTGTCGAGACGTTTTGCACGCCGGCCTCATCGCCGAGGTCGTCGAATCCGTCCGTGGCCGCGTCCGCGGCACGTATGGCTCCGGTGTAATCGTCGCGCACCCGATACAGCAGGTTCGCGAGCGTGTATTGCGCCTGCGCGCCTTCGCCTCGCGCGTGAGCCTTCTCGAAGTGCGTGACGGCTTCGTACAACTTGTCGGCCGCCTTCTGGCTCGCCGAAGGCGTTTTCCGCGCGGTGAGTTCACCCGCCGCGACCAGCGCCGCGAAGCCGCGCTCGAATGTCCCGGGCGGCGCATCGGGCGCCCGCTCCCAGCGCGCGATGCGCAGATCGACGCTGCCGCGCTTGGTGCTGTGGTCGGCGCTTCTCACGACGACGCGCAGCTCCGCCGGAGACTTCAGGGTTACCAGTTCGTGCAGCACGCCGTGGCGCGGCACTTCGTCACTGACTTCGGACTGCGCACCCGGCACGTCGATGGCGAGTTGCACGTCCACGTCGTGCTCGCGGACTTCGACGAGATAGGCGCCGGGTCCCAAGGTGCGCGTCACGGAAGCTGGCGTGACGCCGATCGCGAGGCGCGAGGTGAATTCAGTGCGCGGGTCGTCGCGCGAAGACGTGCAGCCGCCGATCGCCAGCAACGCGGCGACACAGGACGAGGCCAGGACGCACGTTTGCATGCTTCTTTCTGTATGAGTGACGTCGCGGACGCGCACGGATATGCCACGACCCCCACGCGGTCGGGAATTGTTGATAGCGGCGGCCATTGTGCGCAACGCCAGAACTAATTAGTAGGCAGGGTTTGTAGTAAGCGCCAATGAAAAATAAATCGCGCTGAAAGTGTCCGCAGGTGGGAGAAATCGCGAGGTCGTGACACTTAATACAAATGGGTCGCAGGATCGCGGGCCGGGAGCCGCCGCGGTGCGGCCACGGCGCCACGCCGGCGTGCCGGCCGCTCCGAAGTAGTTAGAGCGAGGAACGCGCGCGGCGTGTTACTGCAGGCTGCCGGAGCGAACCACGAAGCTGGCCCAGACCGACGGGCCCGCGATGCCGCGGGTGCGCAGTTGCGCGGCGCGTAATGCCTGCGGCGCTCGCCCGGTGGCGCGGTAGGCGGCGTAGAACTCCTGCATGAAGCGCGCGGTCAGCGCGTCCTCGACCGGCCACAGCGACGCGACCACGGTGTTCGAGCCGTTCGACAGGAATCCGTACGTCAGGCCTAACACACCTTCGCCGCGCAACTCGCGCCCGTCGCCCGTGGCGCAGCCCGACAGCACCACCACGTCGGCGCGCAGCCCGTGCCGGCGGATTTCCTCGGCCGTCAGGCGGTCCACCGGCAGCGTCGATCCATCCGCGGCGAATTCACTGAGAAACAAGGCCGACTGCTCGGGCGCGTCGCGGCGCGCCTCGGCGTGCGTGGCGAAGTGCAGCACGTCGAGATCATCCGACGGCAGCTGGATGACTTGCGGCACGGTGGCATTGAAGCCCGCGAGCTCGATGATGTCGGCGCCCTCGAAGGCGTGCGCGACGGCGCGCGCCTCGATGGCTGAATACGGCAGTCGCGCCAGCCGGTCCGAGCCCGGTTCGGAACCGCGGAACAACGAGGCGCGGCTGGCGGAAGCGGTCAGGCGCCGGTCGTCCGGCGTGTACACCGGGTCCGAGATCACGGCGACGCGCGTCACGGCCTGGTGGCGACGCGACAGCGGGCGCATCGCCAATGCCAGCGATGGCGCGGCGCTGATCTCGAAGCGATCGACCAGCAGTTCGCCGGGCTGGCCGCGCGGCATCGACAACGCGGCGAACGGCAGCCCGTTGAGCGGTCCGTCCGGCAGGATCAACAGCCGCTTCGCATTCACGCCGGCGAGCAGCTCGCCTAACAAGGCCGGGAAACTCGTGCCACCGGCCGGCAGCGAGCCCGAGCGCTCCTGCGCGATGAAGCTCGACACGAAACTCTGCAGCACCCGCCGGCCCGGCAATACACCGTGGCGCAGCTCGGTCTGCGTCATGAGCCACGCGTGTGAACGCCGGTCGCCGACGAAGTACGCCAGCACCGCGGTGTCCGGCGGCAAGGCCGATTGCACCACTGAACGCGACTCGGAAATGGCGAACCCGTCGGAGGCCTCGACGCGCTGCCGCGTCAGCATCCGGGCTTCGAGTCGTGCCTGCACTTCATCGACGCGCCGGCGCAGATCGAACAGCCCATCGGGGCCCAGGTCCACGCGGCGCGTGCGGCGCTCGAGTTCGCCCTGCAGCGAGGTGAGCGCATCGCGCATCCGCAGGATCTCGTTGTCGAGGCTCGCGGCGTCCACCGGCCGCGCGTGCGCCAGCCGGTCGGTCAGCGAGCGCGCGCGAATCGTCTCCGCGGTGCGGAACGCGCGCCAGCTGGCCATGCGATCCGACGGGCTCGCGGCCAGGTCGACCTCGATGCTCGCCTCGTACGGCGCGTAACTCGCGGCGAGGAAGCGCGCGCGCATCTCCGGGTTGCCGGACTTGACGCGGATGCGCCGCTCCATGGCCACGGCGGTGTCGGCGGCCACGCCGGCCTCATCGACGCGCCCGGCGTCCAGCAGCGCCAACGCCAGCGCCGAACTCGAGTCGATGCGATTGAAGTCGAGCTTGAGGCGCGCGTAGATGGCGTCGGCTTCGCGCAGGTCGACCAGCGCCTCCAGCGGGCGGTTCTGCGCCTGGCGCAGTCGCGCGCGCTCCGACAGCGCGTCGGCGCGCGTCGATTCATCCTGGGTGAGCAGCACCTGGCCGAGCAGCCGGTCGGCGCCCGCGAGATCGCCGAGCGTGCGCAGCTCGCCGGCTATCAGTACGCGCGTGCGATCGATGTTCACGCCGTTCCAGTCGAGCTGCTCCGCGCCGTGCAGGTAGTCGAGCGCGAGATCGTGGCGGCCGAGCTCGGCCGCCGCGTTGCCCGCGAGTCGCAGCGCTGATGCATGGTCGGCCTGGTCGCGCGAGCGCGTGTAGAGGGGCAGCGCGCTTTCGATGGTGTCGAGCGCACGCTCGAGGTCGCCGGTGCGGAACTGGATGGCCGCGAGTGCCGAGAGCTCGCGCGCCATGCGACTGTCGTCGCCGCGTGCCGCGTACAACTCGAGCGCCTCGGAGTGCAGTACCAGCGCACGGTCGAACTCGCCCAGCGCGATCAGCGCATCGCCGAGATTGGCGTGTAACGCGGCGTACAGGTCGGGGTTGCGTTCGCGCTCCACCATCGGCATCACGCTTTCGTACAACGCCGCGGCGCGTACTACGTCGCCCTTGCGTTGCGCGATGGCGGCCAGGTGCTGCGTAGCCACGACTTCGAACAGGCGGTCGCCGCGCGCACGGGCGCGTCGCCGCATGGATTCATACGCGAGTGCGCTGGTCTCGCCGCGTCCGAGCATGCGGGCGCGCTGCTGCGCGCGATCGAGCGCGTGCAGCGCGTCGCTCTGCAGGCCATGCGACTCGAAGAAGGCCTGGGCGTCGGTCAGTCGCCCGGTGGCGGTGTCCAGCAATGCGCGTTGTTCACCGCGTGGCGCGGTCGGGGCGATGGCCGCGGCCAGCGCCAGTTCGTGCTCCGCCAGCAGCACCGTGGCGCGCCGCGCACCGAGTACGTCGCCGGCCGAGCGGAAGTGCGCCTGCGCCAGTTCCGCGCTGCGGCGGCCGTCGTCGAAATCGAACAGCATCCCGAGCTCGAGCTGGCCGCGCTGGTATTCGGCCTCGGCCAGGGATTGCAGGTCGTGCACTGCCTGGAAGCGGCGCGCGGCTTCGCGCAATGGTTCGAGTGCCGCGTGCCAGCCACCGGGCGTATTGCGCGCGATCATCTCGTTGCCCAGGCCTTGCGCTTCGAAGCCCAGCAACCGCTGGTCCGGGCCGTCGCCTGATTGGGGCCAGCGCAGGATGCGCACCGCGGCCGCGCCCTTCCAGTTGCGCACGTCGCGGCTGTCGAGCACCAGGTGCAGGCGCGCCGGTCCCGCCAGCCTAACTACACGGCGCAACACGCCATGGCGCGGAATGACGTCGGCGAGCGCGACGCGTTCGCCACCGGTGTCCATAGTGGCCCGCAGGTCGATGTCACGCTCGCGGATCTCGAGCAGGTAGACGCCCGCGTCGAGCTGGCGGGTGAGCGTTTGGGGGCTGCTGCAGTTGACGACCACGTCGGTCGAATACTCGACCAGCGGTTCGGTTTCGAAGCCCGCCGAACAGGAACACAAACACGCCACCCAGGCGGTGCCGAGGAGGAGCAGCCCGGCGATGCGCGCGTTTTTATTCAGTTGTTATGGGCTCGTTCGACAGGGCGTGGGCCATTCGGGGTCCAATGTTTACAGGCACCTGCATCGGCCTGCAATTGAAAATAGAAAAAGTAGGCAGGGTTTGTAGCAAGTCCTTGATTGAAAATACTTTGTCGTTATGACAGAGCCAAGTGAGAGAAACCCTGAAGTCGTGACACTTACATAGAAGAAGCCGATTTTGCTGCGCCACGACTACAGGCTACGGATGAACAGCGCCGACGTTTTCTCGCTCGAGTTCGACATGCTCACGCGGACTTCGGCGCTCGCGAAGACGCTGCAGTGGCTTCGAGGGAACGCGCTCGCACCTGCCATTCATCGGCAGCTGTTGCTCGAGCTGAACCACGTCATCAATGTGCACTCCCGCCTGCGCGAGGTGGCTGCCGACGTGGTGCCACCCGAAGACTGGTCCGCCTGGCAGGAATTGCTGGCCGTCCCCTCGCTGGCTTTCGACCAGGGACGCGCCTTCCTCGACGACCTGCGCGCACTCGGACTCAATTCCATGGACAGCGTCTCGCTGACTCCACTGCCGCAGACCATCGCAATGGCCGCCTACGCGCACTACCAGTTGGTGGAACGCGCCGCCGTAGGGCTGGTGGGTTACCTGTGGTTCTTCGAACGCATGCCCCGGCTGGTGTACCCGCTGTGGACCGAGTCCTGCCGGCGCGCCGGCGTGGGCGAGAAGGCGCTGCGCGCCCTGAACGCCGGTGCCGGTGTCGACCCGATGCGCGATGTGCAGGTCGCCAGCTGCTGCCGGCAGATCGTGCGCCGCCCGCGCGATCTCGGGCTGGCATCGCAAAGCCTGCACGATACGGCCGAATTGTTCGCCACCATGGTGGATTCGGCGCTGCAGCGCGCGGAGCGCCACCAGTTGCAGGCCGCCGAAGCCGGAGCCGTCGGCCAGGTCGCGTAGATGGGGTCAGACCCCATTTTCCAGCCTCGTCCGAAAGATTGGGGTGCCTGACCCCATTTGATTACCATGCGCGCGTGATCTATCTCATCGACGCGTCGGTCTACGTATTTCGGGCGTACTACTCCATGCCGCCGGACATGACCGACCGCGACGGCAATCCCGCGCACGCCACCTTCGGTTTCGCGCGCTTCCTCGGCGATCTCATCGAGCGCGTGAAGCCGCACTACGTGGCAGTGGCCTTCGACGAGAGCCTCACGACCTCGTTCCGCAACCAGATCTATCCCGCCTACAAGGCGAACCGCGAACCGCCGCCGGCGGATCTGAAAGCGCAGTTCGCGAGCTGTCGCGAATTCTGCCGGCACGCGGGCATCCCGGCCTTTGGTCACGTGCACTACGAAGCCGATGACATCGTCGGCACGTTGATGGCTCGCTGCCGCCGCGCCGGGCTGCCGGCCACGCTGGTCACGCGCGACAAGGATTTCGCGCAACTGATCCGCGCTGGCGACGTGTACTGGGACTACTCGGACAACGCGCACTATCGCTATCACCAGATCGAGGAGCGCTTCGGCGTCGCGCCCGAGCGATTCGCGGATTTCCTCGCGCTGATGGGCGACAGCGTCGACAACATCAAGGGCGTCCCGGGAGTGGGCGCCAAGACCGCCGCGGCGCTCATGAAGGAATTCGCCTCACTCGAAGAGATCTACGACAACCTCGACCAGGTGGCGAACGTGCCGGTGCGCGGCGCCGGCAAACTGGCCGCGAAACTGGTGGAGCATCGCGAGGCCGCATTTCTGGCGCGGCGTCTCACCGAAATCGCCTGCGACATGCCGCTCGAGGTCGCGCACTCCGAGCTCACGCGCCGCGCGCCCGACGTGACGGCGCTCACCGAGTTCTTCGACCGGCACAACTTCGGCCCGCTGCTGCGCAAGCAGGCCGAACGGCTGGCGTTGTTGCCCCTAAGCGCGGCCGCCTAGCAGGACTGCGGCGCGCGGCCGTGCCATGCGCGACAGTGCCAGCACCAGCGCCGCGGCCAGCGCGATCGACACGCCGACATCGCTCATGAAATGGTGATTGGCGTCGACGCGTGACACGGCGATGAACCACGGAATGACCACCAGCGGCCAGCGCCAGCGCGGGAACAGGAAGGCGAGCGGCAGGAAGAGTCCGAAGTAGAAGCCCGCGTGGCCCGAGGGGAACGAGTTGCCGCCGACGAACCAGACGTGGCTCCAGTCCCCGGAATGCAGCACTTCGAAGGGCCGCAGCCGGCCGAACAGGTTCTTCAACACTCCCGCCAGCAGCGTGCTGAGAAGCTGCGCCACGCCGATGAACAGGATGCCACGTGCCAGCGCGCGGGCTCGCGCCGGGATGAAAAGCGCGCCCGCGCACGCCACCAGGACCAGTCCGAGCAGGAACTTGGAAGCTTCCTTCGCCGTGATGGTATCGAGCAGCGTAGTGCCGGCACGGAAGAACCACAGGTCCTCGAACGCGGACGCATGCAGGCTGGTGGCGACGACCTGGTCCAGGCCCAACAAGCCCAGCAGCCCGAGCACCGAGCCCGCCGCCACATGGCCGAGCATGAACCAGGTTTGCCGGGTCATCGGCTCAGTCTTCACGCGGCACCGAGATCTTTCCGCCGATCCCGGCGTGGCTGATGCTCCCGGAACTGTCGCTCTTGACGGTGAAGTCGCCCTTCACGCGACCCGCGTAGATATCACCTGAACTGTCGTTGTTCACGGTGACGCTGCCGCGCACGTCTTCCACGCGGATGCTGCCGGAGCTGTCGTTGTCGACGGTCACGCCGCCGTCGACCTGCGCGATCTCGATGTCGCCCGAGCTATCGTTCTCCACCACCACGTCGCCGCGCACGTCGTCGATGTTGAGGTCGCCGGAGCTGTCGCGCACCCGCACGCTGCCGGCTTTCTCGATTTCGACGTCGCCGGAGCTGTCCCCGACGTCGAGCGCTCCCGAGATGCGCGCGATGTCCAGGTCGCCCGAGCTGTCCTGCACGGTGAGGGATCTCAGGTCCTCGAAGGTGGCGTCACCGCTCGAGTCCACCGCCTCGATGGTGATGTCGGCGGGCAGCGTGACGCCGAGATCGATGTAGGCGTACTCGTTCTTGCCCCAGGACCAGTCCTCCTTGTCCTGCGGCATCTGCGTTTCCACGTACGCCACGTTGCCTTCGCGGCGCACGGTGACCTGGAGCTGTTCGAGCAGTGCCTGCTTGCCGGCGCAGGCCACACCCTGGGCGTCGATGCGCCGGCCGTTCGCGGCGCCGCGAACCTTGAGGTCGCCGGCGCCGGCGTGAATCACGATCTTCACGACGCCGGCGGCATCCACGCCCGCGTTGCGATCCGCGCGGAAATCGCAGTTCTCGGCCGACGCGGCCGCAGGGCCCATACCCGATGCAACGAGGGCAAACAAGGCAATCCAGTTCCCGGTACGCATGGTTCTTCTCCTTCAAGCCGAAGCAGTCCTTGAGACTGTCGCCAGGCCGTTTCGGTTTACACTCCGCGCCCGTGAATCAACAAAACATCAAATCCGTTCTGGTCGAAGAACGACGTTTCACCCCTGCCAAAGAATTCACCGAGCGCGCCCGCCTCAAGGCGGCCGACGTGGAGAAGTTGCGCGGCGAGGCGGCCTCGAACCACAAGGGCTTCTGGGCGCGCCAGGCGCAGACCGAGCTGCGCTGGCACAAGCCGTTCTCCATCACGCTGGACGAATCGAAGGCGCCGAACTACCGCTGGTTCGTCGACGGCGAGCTCAACGTTTCCTACAACTGCCTGGACGTGCACCTCGAGGAGCGCGGCCACAAGACCGCGGTCACCTTCGTCGGCGAGCCCGGCGACGTGCGCCACGTGTCCTATCGCGAGCTGCACGCCGACGTGTGCCGCTTCGCCAACGCGCTGCTTTCCCTGGGCGTGCAGCAGGGCGACCGCGTGGTCATCTACATGCCGTTGACCGTCGAGGCCATCGTCGCGATGCACGCCTGCGCGCGCATCGGCGCCATCCACTCGGTGGTGTTCGGCGGCTTTTCGGCCTTGTCGCTCAAGGACCGCATCGAGGATGCGCAGGCCACGGTGCTGATCACCGCGGACGGCGGCTGGCGCGCCGGCAAGATCATCGAGCTCAAGGAGGCCGCCGACAAGGCGCTGTCGCAGGGCTGCCGCAGCATCCGCAACGTCATCGTGCTGAAGCGCACCGGCCACGACGTGGCGATGAAGGAGGCGCGCGACTTCTGGTGGCACGAAGTCATCGAGGGGCAGATTCCGGTGTGCGAGCCCGTGTGGGTCAACGCCGAACATCCGCTGTTCCTGCTGTACACCTCCGGCTCCACCGGCAAGCCCAAGGGCATCCAGCACGCCAGCGCCGGCTATCTACTCGGCGCCAAGCTGACGACGAAATGGGTGTTCGACGTCAACGACGAGGACGTGTTCTGGTGCACGGCCGACATCGGCTGGGTCACCGGGCACAGCTACGTGGCCTACGGGCCGCTGGCCGCCGGCGCGACCGTGGTGATCTACGAGGGTGGTCCCACCACGCCGCACCCGGGCCGCTTCTGGCAGATCATCGAGCAACAGGGCGTCACCATCTTCTACACCGCGCCCACCGCGATCCGCGCGCTGATGAAACTCGGCGACGACATCCCGGCGCGCTACGACCTGACCCGGCTCAGGTTGTTGGGCTCGGTGGGCGAGCCGATCAATCCGGAAGCCTGGATGTGGTACCACGAGCACATCGGCCGCGGCCGTTGCCCGGTGGTCGACACCTGGTGGCAGACCGAGACCGGCGCCATCATGATTTCGCCGCTGCCCGGCGTCACCGCGACCAAGCCCGGCTCCTGCACGCAGCCGCTGCCGGGCATCGATGCCACTATTGTCGATGCGCGCGGGGACGAGGTGAAGGGCGACGACGCCGGCGGGTATCTCGTGATCCGCAAGCCCTGGCCGGCGATGTTGCGCACCATCTGGGGCGACAACGAGCGCTACCTCAGCACCTACTGGGAAACTTTCCAGAACCGCTTCTACGTCGCGGGCGACAGCGCGCATCGCGACAAGGACGGCTACTTCTGGATCATGGGCCGCATCGACGACGTGCTGAACGTCGCCGGGCACCGGCTGGGCACGATGGAGATCGAGTCCGCACTGGTCGCGCATCCGAAAGTGGCCGAGGCCGCCGTGGTGGGCCGGCCGCACGACATCAAGGGCGAGTCCGTGTTCGCGTTCGTGGTGCTCAAGGGTGATCGCCCCACGGGTGAGAAGGCCGAAGCCTTCACCAAGGTGCTGCGCGACCACGTGACCGAGCAGTTGGGCGCGATTGCGCGGCCTGACGACATCCGCTTCGCCGACAACCTGCCCAAGACCCGCTCCGGCAAGATCATGCGTCGCCTGTTGCGCGCCATCGCGCGCAACGAGGACATCGCCCAGGACCAGGACCTGTCGACACTCGAGAATCCCGCCATCGTCGAGCAGTTGCGCGGCAACGAATCGGCACTCGCGGCATCGGCGCCGAAGAAAAAGGCGGCGTCCCCGAAGCCGGTTGCGAAGCAGGCGACGGCCAAGGCCAGGAAGGCGGTGCCGAAAAAGGCAGCACCGAAAAAGGCCGCGACCAAGAAGGCAGCGCGCAAACCCGCACCGAAGCAGGCCAGCAAGGGCACTCGCAAGCCCGTGAAAAAGCGCGCCGCGCCCCGAAAGAAAAAGGCCGCGGTCCGCCGCAAGAAATAGCAGGGTTTCGTTACGAGACGGCGGCCCTGGTCCGGTCGACCAGGCTGACCACCGCGACGAAGTGGCAGGCGACGCCGCCGAGCACGAACAGGTGCCAGATGGCATGCGTGAAGCGGCGCGACTTCCACGCGTAGAACGGCACGCCTGCCGTATACACCAGCCCGCCGCCCATCAACCAGGCCAGCTCCGCGCTGGTCAGGGTGGCCGACAACGGCCGGATGACCAGCACGCAGATCCAGCCCATGGCGAGGTACAGCACCAGCGACAACTTCGGGAAGCGGAATCCCAGCGTGGTCTTGGCCACGATGCCCAGCGCGGCCAGCGTCCAGGCGGTCGCGAACAACAGCCAGCCGGTGGTGCCACGCAGTGCCAGCAGCGCGATCGGCGTGTAGGTGCCGGCGATCAGTAGATAGATGGCCGCGTGGTCCAGCTTGCGGAAGGCGATCTTGCGACGCGGATCGCGCTCCCAGTGATAGATCACCGAGGTGACGAACATCGCGAGCGCGCTGCAGCCGAACACCAGCGCGGCGACCAGTCGCGCCACGTCGCCGAAAGAAACGTACGCCAGCCACGGCAGCGCGACGGCGCAGGCGATGATGCCGAGACCGGCCGTCAGCGCATGGGCCAGCTCTTCGGGCCGGGAGTAGGGTGGGCTCAGTACGGACACGCGGCTGACTGTATCAGCCGCGGCCCGCAATGTTCAGCGGCTGACGGTCCGACCCGCGTCAGGGAACTCGCCCTTCGGCAATTGCACTTCGCCGGTCAGAATGCGCTTGAGGTAATCGGGCGCGATCAGGTGGCAGTACTGGCGTTGGCTGTTCGCGGTGCCGCGCGTGCTGACTCGCACCTTGCCGCTGCCGGCCAGGCTCTTGGCGCGGATGCGCAATGTGCCGCCGGCATCGGTCTCGACCATGGTGAACGCGTCGAGCCACTCGGTCTCGTTGGTGGCTTGCAGGTCGGGCTCGAGCATCACGGGCACGGGGCCCTTGAACGGCAGCTTCTTTCTCTGCCGCTCGGTCAGTGAGCCCATGACCGCATCGACGGTACGGCGATTCAAGCGCGCGCAGCTGCTGGGCTCGCCGGCCGCGGTCGCACCGTATTCGGCGCGGATGCGCTCGGAGCTGTGCAGCTTGCAGGAAATCATGCGCGGCCTGGTGCGTTGCGCGTCGGCGTAACCGACGTACTGCATGGTCTCGAGCGGTTTCACCGACGGTGAGGCGCGCGAGAACGCCTGCCAGTCGTTCATGAGCACGTTGCGCGCCGGCACGCGCGAGGCGGCAATTTCCTTCTGCGCGATCGCGCAGTAATCATTCAAGGCAGGAAGCACGAAAGGCTGTCCGACGACCGTCGGACGCGAATCACTCGCGCATCCTGCAACCCCGAGGACCAGTGCGAGTCCCGTTGCGAGACAAGCCACCTTCCTCACCGTAAGCTCCTTGCAGCGGCGGACGTTGGTATCCATGGGCTATATCCCTCAATGCGAAGAACGACAGCGACCTGGGGCGGATTCTGTAACTGGCTCGCTGTCGGGTTCGCGGGCGCAGTTCTCATGACGGCAAGCTCGTTTGCGGCGCAACTCCCATTTGTCATAGCGCACCGCGGGGCCAGCGGCTACGTGCCCGAACACACGCTGCCCGGCTACTTCATCGCGATTCAGCAGGGTGCGGACTACGTGGAACCCGACCTCGTGATCACGAAGGACGGGGCCCTGGTGGTGCGTCACGAAAACGAGATCGGCGGCACCACCGACGTGGCCGCGCACCCGGAGTTCGCGGCGCGCAAGACCACCAAGGTGATCGACGGTGAGTCGATGAGCGGCTGGTTCACCGAGGATTTCACACTGGCGGAATTACGCACCTTGCGGTCGCGCGAGCGGCTGCCGGGGTTGCGCGTGGCCAACACCCGGTACGACGGCGCCTTCGTCATCCCCACGTTCGAGGATGTGCTGGAGCTGGTGGCCGCCGCGGATGCACAACGGGCCGTGGCCGCGCGCGAGGCCGGCAAGCCCGTGCCGGCCCGCATCGGCATCTACCCGGAGACCAAGCACCCCACCTACTTCGCGGCGCTGGGTCTGCACTTCGACGACCGCCTGCTGGAGGCGTTGAATCGCCACGGCTACTCGCGCCGCTCGGATCCCATCTGCATCCAGTCGTTCGAGGTCGGGAATCTCAAGTCGCTGCGGCACCGCACCGACCTGCCGCTGGTGCAGCTGATCGCGCCCAACGGCCAACCCTTTGATTTCACAATCGCCGGCGACCCGCGCAGCTATCTCGACCTGATGAGTGACGCCGGGCTGGCCGAGATCGCCACCTATGCCGACGCCATTGGCCCGCACAAGTGGATGGTGGTCGAATTCGGGCCAGCCGGGGCCCGGGATACCGGGCTCACACGTCGCGCGCGCAACTTCAAACTCGGCGTGCACGTATGGACTCTAAGAGCCGAGAACGAATTCCTGCCGGTTGCTTTAAGATCGGCGGGCGATCCAGCGGCCCGGGGCGATCTGCGCAAGGAAATCGATGCGCTGCTGGATGCGGGTATCACGGGTTTCTTTTCCGACCATCCGGACCTCGCCGTGAAGGCGCGCGACGAATGGTGGGCACGCAAATAGGGAGACGAACATGGTCGAGAAATGCACACGTGCGCTCTGCGTCGCGGTGGTCCTGCTGGCGGCCGTCGCGCAACTGATCCAGTAATTTTCGCCGACGGATGCCGCAACCGTTCCACCTCGCGATCCCGGTTCATTCCCTGAGTGCGGCGCGCGGTTTTTACGGCGACCTGTTTGGCTGCCCCGAAGGGCGCAGCAGCGACGAATGGGTGGACTTCGATTTTTTCGGCCACCAGGTGGTCGCACACCTGGATCCCGCCCGCAAGCAACACGTCCACCACAACGAAGTGGATGGGCACGATGTTCCCGTACCGCATTTCGGCGTGGTCATGGAATGGAACAACTGGCAGGCACTGGCCGAGCGACTTCGTAGCGCCGGCACGCGTTTCACCATCGAGCCCGGCATCCGCTTCGCCGGCCAGGTCGGCGAGCAGGCCACGATGTTCCTCTACGACCCTTCAGGCAACGCGCTCGAGTTCAAGGCGTTCAAGGATCCTTCGCGGTTGTTCGCGAAGTAGTCAGGCCGAGGTTCACCAGTTTCGCGTCCAGCTTCTCGCGCAGGTTCCGTGGCGCGGCCAGCTGCATGCGCTCGAGCAAGTGGTGGTTGTCCGCGCGCAAGGGCGTGAGCAACGCGCGCGCGAGCGTGGCCACGCGGCCGGTCCGGCTCGCGGTGGCCTCCTTGAGCCAGCGCAGCGCACGCGCCAGTTCGACTTCTTCACGCGTGAGATCGGTACCGAACGGGTATTCAGAGAAAAGGCCCGCGCGCCGGTGGGCCGCGAACGCCTCCTCGAGACGTGCGGGTGTGTTGTGGCGCCGCGAGGCCGGGATGCGATAGCCGGCATCGATCTTGTGGGCCCGTTTCGCCTCGCGCAGCAGTTGTTCCTGGAAGCGCGAGTCGGCGATGTCGATCATGGCGGCGACACATTCGGCGTCGGTTTTACCGCGCAGGTCGGCGATGCCGTACTCGGTGATGGCGATGTCGCGCAGGTGCCGCGGAATCGTGCAGTGGCCGTAGCTGGTGACGATGTTCGAGGTGACCTGGCCATCCTTGCGTCGCGTCGAGCGCACGCACAACACCGAGCGCGCGCCGGGCAGGGCGTGCGCCATGGCCACGAAGTTGTACTGGCCGCCAACCCCCGACACCACGCGGCCATCGGCGAGGCCATCGGAGATCGCCGCACCGAGCGTGGTCAGCAGCATCGCGGTGTTCACGAAGCGCGCGTGGCTGCGCTGGGCGACGCGCAGCGCGTAGTCCTCGCCCAGCAACTGGTTGATGAACCCCACGCCGCGCATGTCGAACAGGCGTCGCTCGGATTCGGGCAGCGCCGACAGCGCCGAGTAGAACGCGCGCGGCCCGAGCAGGAAACCCGCGTGCATGACATTGCCGCCGCGCAGCTCCAGCGCCAGGCACTCCTCGGCGAGCCTGGCGCGCGCCCGCGGATTACCGAGGTTTGCTTCGATACGGATGCCGTCGGGCGAGACCACATGGCCGTCCTCGAAGCGGCATTCGGCGCGCAACACGCCCGCCGCGCGCAGCTCGGCCACGTCCCGCGCGTCCAGCACCGGGCCGGCGCCGGCGGCCAGCAGCGCGTCCAGCATCGAGGCATCGATGCGCGGGTTCGAGCCGTTCGCGGCCAGCGCGCGCTGCAGGGGTAGATAGTCGTACACGCGGCGGCGCAGGATGCCGGCGCGGTACAGGTCGAGCATCTGGTCGACGAACATCTCGGTGGCGCCGAACAGGCCGGCCGAAAACGGCGCGCGGCCGCCGATCTGGTCGAGCAGCGGCGCGCTGCGCTCGGTGCCCGCGTCGGTGAGCGCGCGCCGCCAGGCGTCGTTCTGCTGGTGGCGCAGCAGCAGCGAATACACGATGGAATCGCCGAGTTCGCCGATGCCGATCTGCAGCGTGCCCGCGTCGCGCACCAGGCTGCTGGCGTGCAGGCCGATGGCGTGGTCGACCGTGGCCAGCGCCGGATTCGGCGGCGCGAACAGGTCGTAGTCGTAACGCGAATGATCCAGCAGCAGGTCGAAGGTGTCCGGCGCGACGCAGGCGGCGCCGAGCATGAAGGGCATTTCGCGATGCACCTGGCCGAGCACCACCATCGGCTGCCCCGCGGCACGCGCTCGCTGCACGTGCGGCAGCAGGTCCACGGTGACGTCGGGATTGCTGCCGAGGCTGATCTCGGTGACGCCGCCGGTCGAGCGCCGCGCCACGACGTGCGCGATGACGTTCACGCCCCGATGCACCAGCTCGCGTGCCACGTGCGTGTAGTTGGCGCTGAGGTAATGCGACTGCGCATGGGTATTGTCGAGCAGCGAGCCGGGCTCGAAGAAGAACTCGATGACGCGCGCGTTGGGCGGCATGGTTCCCTGGCGCACCGCCTCGAGATAGTCGAGGTCCGGATGGTTGCCGAACACGCGCGCCGCCAGCGGATCGATGAAACGCTTCTCGAGGTCGCTGGCGCCGCGCGGCTTGCGCAGCGACAGCGCGGTGAAAATGGTCAGGTCGAGGTTGCGGTCGGCGCGCGCGCGGCGGAAGAATTCGTTGGCGACCAGGTTCGGCTTGCCTATCCCTAACGGCAGGGCCAGTACGATCTTTTTCCCGACCCGGCGTAATGCTTCTTCGACGATTTCCCCGACATCATCAAACAACTGCGGCATGTGGCTACACTTGCACGCCCACCGATTTTTGGTCAATGCCCCGGGGTGAACATGAACCTTCAGAAGCCCGCGCTCGATCCCATGACGCTCGAGCCGCGCACCGGATCCGGATATCCCGAGCCCTATCGTTCACGCTGCCTGCCGCGCGAAAAGCGCCAGCTCGGCAGCGCACTCGGGCTGACGAAGATCGGCATCAACCACACCATCCTGGCGCCGGGCCGGGAATCCTCGATGCGTCACTGGCACACGCACGAGGAAGAATTCATCTACGTGTTGTCGGGCGAGGTGGTGTTGATCACCGACCTCGGGGAGCAGCTGCTGAAGCCGGGCATGTGTGCGGGATTTGCGCTGGGGAGCAGCGATGGTCACCAGCTCGTGAATCGCGGTACGCAGCCGGCGGTCTATCTCGAGGTCAGCAATCGCGATCCCGGCGACAAGGCTCACTACCCGGACGTGGACCTGATGTACCACGGCGCGAACTCCGCGGTGCTGTTCACGCGCAAGGACGGCTCGAAATTCTAAGACGTGCGGCTAGTGCACGCGCAATTGCGGACGCTCGTCGTGGTTCATCCGCGGCATGTCGATCACGCTGGCCTCACCCTCGAGCGGCGCGGCGCGCCACAACGTGAAGCGCTGGTTGAGCGGCGACGCCATGGCCTGGGAAATCCCCCGGTGATCGAAGCCCGGCAGCTTGTTGAGGTGTGACACCAAGTCGTGGCGCGTCGCCAGTCGCTGGCCCACGAGCACGCCGGAGGTGCCGGTACCGGCCAGCACGAAGAAATATTCTTCGGAGAGATTCACGCCCTGCGTGACGACGATGGAAACTTCGCGCAGCTCGCTCCAGCGCACGTATTCGCTGTCGCCGCGCGCCAGCCGGCGCAATACGCCTTCATCCGTGATCTGCAATTCCTCGCCGCGCCGGCGCAGTTCCCAGGTCAGCAGTAACGGCTCGAGCATGAAGACCAGGAACACCGTGAACGCGATGCCCGGCGTCCACCAGCTGGTGGCGCCCGTCCACGCCGGAAAAAAGGAGAGCACCGCGACGGCCAGCGAGATGGCGATCCAGATCTTGCGCATGGACCGGCTACCGGCCATCTAACGGATCCCCGGCATCTATTTCGCCCTCACCAGCGGCACCTTGTATTGCAGCTTTACCTCGTCGCCCACCCACTCGGTGGATTGCCACTCGCCCTGGCCGACGCCGAAGGCCAGGCGCTTGATGGTGACTTCACCCGACAGCTCGTAGTCGGATCCGGCGATGCGCAGCTGCAGCGGAATGCGCAGCTCCTTCGTGACCCCGCGCAGCGTGAGCTTGCCGACCGCCTCGAGCCCACCATCGGCGCGCTTCGCGAACGAGTTGGCGACGTACTGCGCCGTCGGGTACTTCCCGACGGCGAGCAGGTCGGTGCTGGCCAGCGTTTCGTTGCGGTCCTTGTCCTGGGTTTCGAGCGAACCGGTCTGCACGGTCACCTTGAGCGAACCGGCGGTCGGATTCTGGTCGTCGTATGAGAGCTCGGTGGCGAACTGCTTGAACGCACCCTGGTTTTCGCCTCCTGCCTGCACGAACGAGAAGGTGAGGCTGCCGGTGCCGGGCGCCTGCGTGAAACGCGCGGCCGGCCTTGCGGCGGGCGTCTCGGCTGCCGGGCTGGCGGCGGCGAACAGGGTGGCGACGGTCGTCAGCAGGGCGAGGTAGTTAGTCATGGAATCTCACTTGGCGCCGCCGAAGGGCAGCATGCGCTTCAGCACGTTGTTGCGGTCGATGAAGTGGTGCTTGAGTGCGCCGAGCGCGTGCAGCACGGCGACCGCCACCAGCACCTTGAAGAGGATGTGATGCAGGCCGAGGGTCAGGTCGTAGACGTATTGGTTCTTGCCCACGAGGTTCGGAAAGGCGAACAGGTTGAACCAGCTGACCGAATAGGTTTTTGCCGAGGACATCAGCCAGCCGGTGATCGGCATGGCGAAGATCAGCCCGTACAGCAGCAGGTGGGAGATCTTCGCGAGTACGCGTTCCCAGGGTTTGGTCTCGGCGGTGAGGTCCGGCACGGGATTCATCAGGCGCCAGGCCAGTCGGATCACCGCCAGCATCAGGATCGTCATGCCGAATGACTTGTGAATCCCCAGCGCCTTGAGCTTCGCGAGTCCGGCCAGGTCCTCGGCGCGCTCCGCGATCACCCACTGGTTGATGATCAGCAGCACGATGATCCAGTGCAACGCCTTGGAGACAGAACCCCAGGAGCGCGTGGAGTTACGAACACTCATGTCGTTAAGCTAGCCGCTGAAACGGGGCAGGGTCAAAGTCATGGAGACGCAGGCACACATCATGAGTACTTTGCAATCAGCGCGGGGTTCCCGTTGGGTTCTCGTTTGGCTCGTGTCATTGGGGCTCGGTGCCTGCCAGACAAGCCCCCCGCCGCAGGTTCCGCAGCGCGGAACCGCGCCGTCCCCCGAGGTGAGCGCCGTCCCCGCCGGCGCGCGGGAGTACCCGGTGGTCGCGGCCGACTCGCTACTGCAGATCATGGTGTTTCGCGGCGGTGCCATGGCGCGTCTCGGCCACAACCACGTGATTGCATCTCACCACCTGTCGGGCCCGGTGTACGTCACCGACGATCCGTTCGGAACGCGCTTCGACATCAGTTTCCCGGTGAGCGAGCTCACCGTCGACGAGCCGGCTCTGCGCGCGGCGGCCGGCCCCGATTTCCCGCCCGGTGTTCCCGAGAGTGCGCGCGTCAGCACGCGCGGCAACCTGTTGTCCGCGGGGCTGCTGGATGCCGAGCAATATCCGACGATTCGGCTGCGTGCCACGGACGTGCGCGCCGCAGGTGAGACCTACGACGTGGGCGTGGAAGTGACCCTCAAGGGTTCGACGTACGCGCTGCGCGTTCCGGTCACCGTGAAGCGCCAGGATGGTGCGGTGGTCGCCAGCGGCGAGTTTCCACTCAAGCAGTCACAGCTCGGGCTCAAGTCGTTCACCGCCGCCATGGGCGCGCTGGTGGTGCTCGACGACATGCGCGTGCGTTTCGACATTACTGCCAAAGCCCAGTAGCTAGGGGTCAGGCCCCATTTGCGGGAAAAGGTGCCAGAGCCGCGGCGGCTCTGGCACCTTTTCCTAGCAAATGGGGCCTGACCCCAATTCTTACTCGGTCAGCTCTTTCAGCAGCGCGTCGGCGCCGTACACCTTCGACAGGGCCTCTTTCATGATGGCGGGGTGCACCGCGATCCCGCGGTTCTTGGTGTTGTCGAACCAATAGGCGCCGGAAATCGAGTGGATGTTGCCGTCGAACATCAAGCCGACGAGCTCGCCCTGCGCGTTGATCAGCGGGCTGCCCGAATTGCCACCCACGATGTCGTTGTTGGTGGACAGGTCGAACGGCGTCTTCAAGTCGAGCTTGTCCTTCACGCGCATCCAGCTGTCGGGAATGCGGAACGGCTCGGCACCAGTGGCGCGCTCAAAGGCCCGGCCCAGGTAGGTGAACGGTTCGACCGCCTTGCCGGCTTCGTTCCAGCCCTGCACCGTGCCCCAGTTGATGCGCAGCGTGAAGGTGGCATCCGGGTACACGCTGGTGCCGAGGATGGCGAAACGCGCCTGCGCGATGCGCTCGGAGGCGTGACGCAGCGGGCCTTCGACGTTGTCCTCGTACTGTTTGCGCACCGCGCGCGCGTCGGCATCGATGCTGCGCCAGAGCTCGATCATCGGATCGGTGGACGCGGCCACGGCCGCCGAGCCGCCCTTCCACAACGCCAGTCGCGCCGCCGGGTCGGAAAGTTGCGTGCCGGTCACGACGCGCCGCGCCAGTTGCGCCGGGGATTCCTTCGACAGGAGCTTGCGCACCACCGGATGATCCGGGCCCAGCCATTCGCGCATGCGTTCGAGGCTCTGGCCAAGCCGCAGCATCTCGAGCTCCGGGTACACGGGTAGTTTGGCGCCCAGCTGCTGCTCGACGCGGGGCAGCGCCGTCTCGGTGAACTCGCGGTAGCGCGCGGTGTTCGGCTTGTCGCGCTCGGCGCCGCCGCGCACCAGGGTGCGGCCCCAGCCGGCCAGGCGGCCCTGGAAGCCGGCGAGCTGCTCCAGGTACAGGTAGGGCACGTAGATGGCGCGCTCGTTGGCCAGCGCCACGTCGATGTCCTTCCAGGGATCGCCCACCGCGGCCTTGAGCGTCTTGTCCTTGGCGATCGCATTGCGCAGGTTCTGTTCCTCGACGGCCTTGCGGGCCAGCAGGTTGTCGTCGTGCAGCGCGTCGAGCATCTTGCGCCGCACCTTGATCGCATTCTCGTAGCTGTTGAGCAGGTCGGCGCTGATGCGCGCGTTCTCCGGGCTGGCCTGCGAGAACTGGATCAGCCGGCCGCGGATCTCGGAGTAACGCAACAGGAACTGCGGCAGGTCCTGGTTGCGCAGCTGCTTGAGCTGCGACAGCGTCAGCTGGCGACTGGTGGCGCCGGGGTGCCCGGACACGAACACCGGCTCGCCGGCCGCCGCGCCCGCGAAGTTGAACCGAAGGTAGTTAGCGGGCCTGGCGGGCTGGCCGTCCTCGTAGGCGCGCAATACGCTCATGTCGAGGTTCCAGCGCGGGAACTGGAAGTTGTCCGGGTCGCCGCCGAACGAGGCGATGCCTTCCTCGGGCGCGAACACCAGCCGCAGGTCGGTGTAGCGCTTGTACTTGTACAGCCAGTATTGCCCGCCTGCGTACAGCGAGACGCTCTGGCACTTGAGCTTCGATTGCGTCTCGCAATCCTGCTCGAGCTGCGTCAGCGTGGCCTTGCGCGCCTCGTTGGCCGCGGCTTCGTCCTTGCCGGTGGTCGCCGCGACGACCTTCGCGGTGATCTCTTCCATCCCGGTCAACACGTCGGCGATCTGCGTCTGGCAACGCATCTCGTCTTCATGGGTCCTCGCGAGGTAACCGTCGTCGACGTAACTCTTCTCGCGGCTGGAGTTCTCGGCCAGGCAGGACTCCACGCAATGGTGGTTGGTGAGGATCAGTCCTTCGGGCGATACGAAGGAACCCGTGCAGCCGGTGATGCGCACTGTGGCCAACCGCACGCGATCGATCCAGGCCTGGTCGAGATGGGTCTTCAGCGTCGAGTTGGCCTTGTCGAGCGGAAAGCCGTGCACGGTCCACATGCCTTCGTCGGCGCGGGACATGGAACACAGGAAAACGAGAGAAGCGGCGGCCAATGCCGCGTACGACCAGCGCGTCATCGAAATCTCCGGAATGTTTTTGCCGCGTGAGCGGGATGCGCGGATTATCCGCGCATTCGCGGCGCGCTTTCCATTTAAACGCGGCGGGACCGCGTCAGGGACAGGAGTTCAGTCGACCGCGTTGACCAGCAGTAGCGCCGTTCCTTCCGGCGCTTCCAGCAGCGCGCAGTGGCGCGGATCGAGGCCGCGCGGCAACTCGGCTGATTCACAGCCCAGCGCGCGCAGGCGCTCGATGCGTTCCCCCATGTCGGGCGCGGTGAACACCAGCATGGGCGCGTCCAGCGTGCGCGGACGATGTACCGCGAGATCGAGGTAATCGCTGGTCATCGACATGCGCAGGTAGGGCGCGTCGGTTTCGTCCAGGGCCACGAAGCCCAGCGGCTCCCAGAACGCGCGCAGGGGTTTGAATTCACCGGACGGCAGGCTGAACTCCGCGAAGTCGCCGCACAGCGAAGTCTCGCGATCTTCGCGGTCGCTGGCGAAGTGCGTGGCGGCTTCCTGCACGCGCACCGCCTGCCCGGAGGGGTCGAGGAATCCCACCTCGTTGAACACGTCGTCGGCGACGCGTTTCCACGCCAGGTCGATGCCGTGTTTCTCGATCAGGTGCGCATGTTGCGCGATGCCGGGATGCACGTAGGTGATCGTGGGGGAGGGGAACTTGAACTGGTGCAGCCCGAGGAACAGCTTGCCGTCGGTGAGCACGCCGTAGGGATGCTGCCAGGTGTCGGTGGTACCGCACTGGGTGAAACCCAGCCGCTCGTAGAAAGCCACCGAGTCGGCGATATCCGCCGTCTCGATGCTGATTTCGTGGAACCGTCCTAGCACTGGCGGCGCAGTGTACGCGGCTTGGCGGCGCCTTGCCTATGCGCGCGTCGGGGAAATCTCGTTCATCTCCAGCCGTCTGACGGAGATCGATGTGACCACGGCACCGATCGCGCAGAACCACAGCGCGGGCTGCCAGCCGGAGGCAGGAACATAACCCATGATCTGCACCGCGACGGCCGATAACGCCAGCTGCGAGAAACCGAAAATGCTCGACGCGACGCCCGTGTACTTCGGAGCAAGACGTATGCCATGTGCGATGAGGTTCGGCAGCGCCAGCCCCTGGCCGAACGAGAACAGCATCATCGGCATGAACACCGCGAGCGGATGCTGGAAGCCGAGCAACACCAGTCCCAGCGCGGTGAAAGTGCCGAGCAGTTGCCACCACAGGCCGGCGTGTGTCTGCCGAACCACGTCGTGATGCCCGCCGGAGCGCGACACCAACAGGTTGCCGATGAAGTAGCCCGCGGCGAGGAACAGGTAGTAGAGGCCGAAGTGGTCGGTGGACCCGGTGACGCGCACGAACACGTACGGTGTCAGCGACACGAACACGAAGAACAGCGCGTACATCAGCGCCGCCTGCGCGACATAGCCCATGAACACGGAGCGCGCGAGCAGCGTGCGAGATTCGCGCCACAGCATGGCGAAGCCACCGGCATGCGCCTGGCGCAGGCGCGTTTCGGGCAGCCACAGCAGGCAGGCCAGCGCGATTCCCGCGGCCGCCACGCTCAAGCCGACGAACATCGGCCGCCATCCGGCGAGGCGGTTGATGACTTCGCCCGCGAACGGCGCGAGCGCGGTGCCGAGCACCAGCGCCATGGTCAGGATGGCGTACATGCGCGCCAGTTCGCGTTCCTCGAACAGATCACCGACGCTGGCCCGCGAGACCGTGATGCCGAATCCGCCGGCGGCGCCTTGCAGGATTCTCGCCGCGACGAACCAGCTCATCGACGGTGCGAAGAAGCACAACAGCGCCGCGAGTCCCGCGGTCGCCACGCCGCCGATGAGCACGGGCCGGCGACCGAAGCGGTCGGCGAGCGGTCCCGACAGCAACACGCCGAATGCGAACGAGACCAGGTAGGTGGTGACGGTGAGTTGCGCCGTGCCGGGCGCCACCTGGTACCAGGCGCCGATCTGCGGCAGTGCCGGCAGGAACAGGTAGTTGCCGACGGCACCGATGGCGCTGCACGCCGCGAGCAACGGGATCAAACGGCGTGCGCGCACGATCGTGCGCCCGGAGGACGCACTCGCGGCGCCCGTGCCGTCAGATTCCGCCGACGCAGACGTACTTGAGCTCGGTGAACTCGAGGATTCCGTACTTGCTGCCCTCGCGGCCGGTGCCGCTTTCCTTCATGCCGCCGAAAGGCGCGACCTCGGTGGAGATCAGCCCGGTGTTCAGGCCGACGATGCCGTACTCGAGCGCCTCGGTGACGCGCCACGAGCGCGCCAGGTCACGAGTGTATAGATAGGCCGCCAGGCCGAACTCGGTGTCGTTGGCGAGCTGAATGGCCTGCTCGTCCGTGTCCACCTTGAACAGCGGCGCCACCGGGCCGAAGGTCTCCTCGCGCGCCAGGATCATCTCGCGCGTGACGTTGGTCAGCACGGTGGGCTCGTAAAACGTGCCGCCGAGCGCGTGCCGTCGGCCGCCGGTGATCACACTCGCGCCCTTGGACTTCGCATCGGCGACATGGCTCTCGACCTTGGCCAGCGCCTTGGCGTCGATCAGCGGTCCCTGGTCGGTCTCGCCCTCGAGGCCGTCACCGACACGCAGTTTCTTCACGGCCTCCGTGAGCCTGGCCGCGAACGCGTCGTAGACCCCGGCCTGCACGATGAAGCGGTTGGCGCACACGCAGGTCTGGCCGGTATTGCGATACTTGCTGGCGATGGCGCCGGCCACCGCGGCGTCCAGGTCCGCGTCGTCCAGCACGATGAATGGCGCGTTGCCGCCCAGCTCGAGCGCCACCTTTTTCACGGTGCCGGCACACTGCGACATGAGTAGTTTGCCCACCGCGGTCGAGCCGGTGAACGACAGCTTGCGCACTTTGGCGCTGCCCGTGAACTCGGCGCCGATGGCGACCGCGTCGCCGGTGACCACGCTGATCACACCATCCGGAATGCCGGCGCGCTGCGCCAGCTCGGCCATGGCCAGCGCCGAGTACGGCGTCTGCGGCGCGGGCTTGATGACGATGGGACAACCGGCGCCGAGCGCGGGACCGGCCTTGCGCGTGATCATGGCCGCCGGGAAATTCCACGGCGTGATGGCCGCCACCACGCCCACGGGCTGGCGCAGCACCATGATGCGTTTGTCGGCCTGGTGGCCGGGGATGATGTCGCCGTACAGGCGCTTGCCTTCCTCGGCGAACCACTCGATGAACGACGCGGCATAGGCGATCTCGCCGCGCGATTCGGCCAGCGGCTTGCCCTGCTCGGCGGTCATGATGATGGCCAAGTCTTCCAGGTTCGCCAACATCAGGTCGAACCACTTGCGCATGAGACGCGCACGTTCTCCGGCAGTCTTCTTCGACCAGGCGGGCAGCGCGGCGTGCGCCGCGTCGATGGCACGCCGTGTCTCGGCGCCGCCCATGAGCGGCACGCTGCCGAGCAACTCGCCGTTCGCCGGGTTGCGGATCTCGGTAGTTTGGCCGGAATCGGCGGGCACCCACTGGCCCGCGATGAAGCCGCGTTCCTTCCAGAGGCTTGCGTCCTTGAGTTTCATTTCTTCTCCAGCTGCGCGACGAGGAAGTCCAGCGTCCGCTGGCGCGCCAGGTGCGCGCTGGCCGCGTCGTAGCTGGCACGCTCGTCGCAGTTGAACCCATGATCCGCGGGGTAGACGTGGAATTCCCCGCTGGGATCCGCGGCGCGGATCTGGTCGATGTCCGCGGGCGGGATATATGGGTCCTTTTCGCCGAAGTGGTAGAGCACCGGCCGCTTGGGATGTTTGTCCAGGTGATCCCTGGCGATCTGGCCGCCGTAGTAGGACACCGCGCAGTTCACCGGCAAACTGCTGGCCGCGACGTACGCCAGCGTGCCGCCCCAGCAGTAACCGACCACCGCCACGCGCCCGGAATGTTTGACCACGTTGATGGACGCCGCGAGGTCGAGCAGCGTCTTCTCCAGCGGGATCTGCATGCGGTAACCGCGGCCTTCCTGCGTGTCTTTCTCGGAGTAGCCGAGTTCGATGCCGCGCCGGATGCGGTCGAAGAGGCAGGGCGCAATGGTGAGATATCCCGCCGCCGCGAACGAATCCGCGACGCCGCGGATGTGACGGTTCACGCCGAAGATTTCCTGGCAGAGCACCACGGCGCCGCGCACGCCTCCCTGGGCGGGCGCCAGCCAGGCATTGAATTCATGACCATCGCGGGCCATGAGTGTCGTGAAATCACCCATGCGGTCTCCGGGCGGGCGTCGATGAGAGGACGGCATTGTGCCACCGGGCGAGCGGCGCACCTCTCCTCCAAAGGTAATATCTGGCGCCACGAGTCCGACGGCGAATGGAAGCTCATCTTCGACCGCGGCTGCCCGGTGTGCGACTGCGCGCCGAAAAAAGAGTGATCGGCCCATCCCGATTTTGACAGCGGGGGTTTGCGGGCGGATGCGTTACTGTTGAGCAGATGGTCACACGCAGAACCGCGATCCAGGGCGGCATCGCCCTCACGACCCTCGCCGCCGGCGAATGGCGCAACACGGCAGATGCACAGGAACCCGGCGACCGCGGTCTCGAGCTCTGGTATCGCCAGCCGGCGGAAGGCTGGACCGAAGCACTGCCGATCGGTAATGGCCGGCTCGGTGCCATGATCTTCGGCGGCGTGGCGCGCGAGCGCCTGCAGCTCAACGAAGACACCTTGTATGCGGGTGGTCCCTACGACCCTTCCGACCCGGGGGCACGCGTGGCGCTGCCGCGCGTGCGCGCGTTGATCGCCGCGGGCCGATACGCCGAGGCGCAGGCGCTGGCCAACGAGAAGATGATGGCGCGGCCGCTGCGCATGCCGTCTTACCAGACCGTCGGCGACCTGGTGTTGAGTTTCGGGGCTTCGTCATTCGCCGAGAATTACCGCCGCGAACTGGATCTCGACTCGGCCGTCGCTGGTGTCGGGTATCGGCAGGACGGCGTGACCTGGAGGCGCGAGGTGTTCACCTCGGCCGTGGACCAGGTGATCGTCATGCGCATCCGTGCCGACCGCGAGGGCGCGGTCAACCTGCGCGCCAGCTTCGAAACGCCCATGCCCGGCGCACTGCGCGTCGAGGGCGACACGTTGATCCTCGCCGGCAGCAATACTTCGCAGGAGGGCCTGCCGGCGGCGCTGCGATTCGAGGCGCGCGCGCGGCTGATCGCGCGCGGCGGCGAACTGGTGTCGTCGAACGACGGGCTCACGCTGCGCGGCGCGAATTCCGCGCTGCTGCTGGTCGCCATCGCCACTAACTACCGTCGCTTCGACGACGTGGGCGGGGATCCGGCCGCGATCACGCGCCGGCAGCTCGATGCGGCGGCCGGCAAGAGCTGGGAGGAATTGCTGAACGCCCACCTCGCCGACCATCGCAGGCTGTTCCGGCGGGTGTCTCTCGATCTCGGCCACACCGCGGCCAGCGAACAACCCACCGACCGGCGCATCCGGAATTCACCCACCATCGAGGATCCGCAGCTCGCTGCCCTGTACTTCCACTACGCGCGTTACCTGCTGATCGCGTGTTCGCGGCCGGGCACGCAACCGGCGAACCTGCAGGGCCTGTGGAACGACAAGCTGTCGGCGCCGTGGGGCTCGAAGTACACCATCAACATCAACACCGAGATGAACTACTGGCCGGCGGAGCCGGCGAATCTCGCGGAATGCGTGCAGCCGCTGGTGGCGATGGTGAAGGACCTGGCCATCACCGGTGCGCAAACCGCCCGCGTGAACTATGGCGCCCGCGGCTGGGTGGCGCATCACAACACCGACCTGTGGCGCGCCACCGCACCCATCGACGCGGCGCGCTACGGCATGTGGCCCAGCGGCGGTGCCTGGCTGTGCAAGCACCTGTGGGATCACTACGACTACGGCCGCGATCGCGCGTATCTCGCCGACGTCTACCCGCTGATGAAAGGAGCGGCGGAATTCTTCCTCGACACGCTGGTGGTGGATCCATCCGGAAAATTCCTGGTCACCAGTCCCTCGATGTCACCGGAGAACAACCATATCGAGGATGTTTCGATCTGCGCCGGCCCGGCCATGGACCGCCAGATCCTGCGCGACCTGTTCGCCCACTGCATCCAGGCGGCGGAGGTTCTCGGCGTGGACGCGGAATTCCGCGCGGCCTGCGCCACCGCGCGCGCCAAACTACCGCCGGATCGCATCGGCAAGGCGGGCCAGTTGCAGGAGTGGCTCGAGGACTGGGACATGGAGGCGCCCGAGCCGAATCACCGCCACGTCTCGCACCTGTACGGGATGTTCCCCAGCGAGCAGATCAACCTGCGCCAGACGCCGGAGCTGGCCGCGGCCGCGAAACGTTCGCTCGAGCTGCGCGGCGACCTGTCGACGGGCTGGGCCATCGCCTGGCGCATCAATCTCTGGGCGCGGCTGCGCGACGCCGAACACACCCATTCGGTGATCAAACTACTGCTGGACCCGTCGCGCACCTATCCCAACATGTTCGACGCGCACCCGCCGTTCCAGATCGACGGCAACTTCGGTGGCGCGAACGGCATCCTCGAAATGCTCCTGCAGTGCGTCGGCGGTGAGATCGAGTTGTTACCGGCGCTGCCGCGCGCCTGGTCCACGGGTTCGGCGCGCGGTTTGCGCGCGCGCGGCGGCTTCGAGCTGGATATGAGCTGGCGCGACGGCATCCTGGATCGGGCCGCGTTGCGCAGCGCCACCGGCGGTGTCGCGCGGGTGCGGTATCGCGAGGGCTTGCGGCAGGTACGCGTGCGCAGGGGTGGGTCGATGACACTCACGGCGGCGCAATTCGCGTGAGCCTTCGGAGCGCAACCTGCGGCGCGCTCGCGCTGGTGGTGTTGGCCTCGACGGCGATGGCCGGCCGCATCACGGTGGGTGCGGCGGAATATTCCACGCTGCAGGCCGCGGTCGACGCCGTGCCGGAAGCGGGCGGCGAGATCCTGCTGGCG
>Ga0164241_10001209_pt1 | contig 33998 bp, 33 predicted proteins | sample OricomyardsoilBY_FD_108780 | JGI IMG/M metagenome (GOLD analysis project Ga0164241, IMG submission 108780) | Backyard soil microbial communities from Emeryville, California, USA - Original compost - Back yard soil (BY) | ecosystem: Environmental > Terrestrial > Soil > Unclassified | place: USA... | reverse complement strand
GATCCAGCCGGCATATGGCCATTTATACATTCGCGCCGGTTCCTCTGGCTGTTGCCGGGGCTGAACGAGCCGGCGCGCGCTTCGGGCCCGCTTGTTTTGCTCACCCCCCAATCGGGGGTGCGAGGATCACTGGCCGACTTTAGGGAGGGTTCAGCATCTCCGCCAAGAATGCCGCACCAAAAGGGAAAGCCATGAAAGTGATCAAATTCCTCGCGCTCGCCGCGCTTTCGGCGACGCTCATCCTCCCCGGCATCGCCGAGGCCAGAGACCGCGCCGAGGGCTGGCGCAACTGGACCGAGCGCGCCGAGCGCATCTTCGTCGCGATCCAGGAAGGCGAGAGCGCCCGATTGGACAGCGCGTGCAAGGGCGTGACCGGCACCGTGATCGGCCAGGGCTTTCAGTTTCCCGGCTGGGCGCGCGCGCTGATCCAGGTCTGCACCGTGACTCAGGCCGCCTATCACGGATCGGGCAACAACAAGCGCTCCAAGCAGATCTGCAAGGATCTGAAATCGGTCTCGGCCCAGATCGGCAAGGCGACCGAGGAGCCCGACAGCGGCAATGCCAGCGAAGTCGCGCACCGCCTGTCGCGGATCATGATCGAAGTCCGCAATCAGGTCTGCCCCAATTTCATGTAAGCCGTCTTGCTCATGGCGGCCGCCGCCTCTATCGGAACAATAGAGGAACGAAGGGGCCCGCCATGAGCAAGTTCGAGACGTTTTCCGCACTGCACGTGCCGGGCCGCCCGGTCATCCTGTTCAACGTCTGGGATGCGGGCAGCGCACGTGTCGCGGCGCGGGCGGGGGCGAAGGCGATCGCCACCGGCAGCGCCTCGGTCGCGACCGCGCAGGGGTATAACGATGCCGAGGCGCTGCCGATCGCGCTGGCGCTGGGCAATGCCGAGCGCATCGTCCAGTCGGTCGAACTGCCCGTCACGATCGATTTCGAAGGCGGCTATGCGGTCGATCCCGCGCAACTCGCGGCCAACATGGCGATGCTGGCGGCGACCGGCGCGGTGGGCTGCAATTTCGAGGATCAGGTGGTCGGGTCCGCCGACCCGCGCACCATGCATTCGGTCGCGGGTCAGTCCGAACGCATCGCCGCGATCCGGAACGCGCTGGGGCCGGATTTCTTTATCAACGCCCGCACCGATATCTTCCTGATCGCCAAGGCGGACACGCACGACGCGGCGATGGTCGATGCCGCGATCGAGCGCGGCCATGCCTATGCCGATGCCGGCGCGAGCGGCTTCTTCATCCCCGGCCTCGCCGATCTCCGGCTGCTCGAGCGCGTAGTGAAGGCGGTCAGCCTGCCGGTCAATTTCATGGCCTTCCCCGGCGCGCCGGCGGCAAAGCAAGTAGCGGAAACCGGCGTCGCGCGCATCAGCCACGGCCCCTTCCCGCACATGGCCGCGCTCAAGGCGTTCGAGACCGCGGCGGCGGCGGCGTTCGGGGAGGGGTAATTAAGCCCTTCTCTTCGCTCCGCGCTGACCTGATTGATGCACCCGTGGCGACTCTCTATGCTCCAATTCACGGGGATACCGAATGGACCAGAATGCCGCGCTTGCCAGCTTCGATGACGTGCCGCCGCGCGCGGCGCTGCTCGACCGGATCGACCGGCTGGCGGTACCGGCTGACGCCAAGGCGCTGCTCGCCGACCTCGGGGCAATCACGCTCCGGGTCGGCGGCAAGCTGATCGCGGCAGGACGCGCCATTCTGGCGTTCATCCTGGAAACAGTCGCGCGGTTTCCGAACACCGCGTTCGGGCTGATTGTCGCGCTGGTCGTGTCGGCGCTCATCGCATCTGTGCCGCTCATCGGAGCATTGCTAGGGCCGTTGCTCGCCCCGTTGCTAATCGCGTTCGGCCTCACCAAGGGCGCGGTCGCCGATCTCGCCGGCAATGCGCTCAACGCCCGCGTCCGCCAGATCGAGGACCAGTTCATCGCGCTCGGGGCGAGTGCCTGAAATCCACGGCCTCGTCGCACGGTTCGACGCGGTCGAACGAGTGATCGCCGATCCGCTGCGCTTCAAGCTGCGGCTGGGCATCGGCGAGGACGCCTATCGCTCGATGAAGCTCGCGAAAAAGCTTCAGCAACTCTGGGACGTCGGCGGCGTGGCGGCCAGCGGCGCAGGTGTCGTGGCATCGCCCGCGGTCGCCGCGACCTTCTTCGCATCGACTGCCTCGGGCGGGCTATTGTCGATGATCGGCCTTGGCACCGCTGCCGCAACGCCCGTCGGCTGGATCGTCGCGGCGGCAGTGGTTTCGGGCGGTGCCTATTACGGCGTCACCCGCCTGTTTCGCGATTATGCCGGATCGCGCGTCCACGCCATCCCGCGCTTCATCAACACGCCGATCGACTTGCTCGGCGCGAATCTGTTCGATTTGATGGGGTCGCTGGCGGTGAAGGTCGCACGGATCGACGGGACGCTCTCGGAGTCCGAACGCGATGCGATCACAGGCCATTTCATCACCGAATGGGGCTTCGAGCCCGCCTACCTCGAAAGCGCGCTCGGCGTCCTTATCGCCGAGGCCGATCGCCAGTCGCTCAAGGAAATGGCGCGCACCCTCGCCGCGTTCCAGCGCGCCAACCCCGATTGCAACCCGGCGGCGATGCGCGGCGACCTAATCGCCTTCCTGCGCGAAGTCGCCGCGGCCGACGGCATTCTCGACGAGCGCGAGGAACTTGCGATCGAAGCAGCCGATGCGATCCTGCGCGAAGAAAACGCGCTGATTTCGCAGGGCCGCAAGACGCTGGCGGCCTGGTCGGCATCGCTCGGCGAGCGGCTGCACAGCCTGTCTGGGCGGATCAGGCGCGCGCGGAGTTAGGCCTCGGGCGCATCCTCAGCCCCGTCACCCTCCGGCGCGCTCTCGAACCATGCTTCGACCGGCCCCTTCAGGGTGATCGTCAGCGGCTGGCCCTTTCGATCGACCTTCTTGCCGATCTGGACCTTGATCCAGCCTTCGGACATCGAATATTCCTCGACGTCGCGGCGCTGCACGCCCTTGAAGCGGATGCCGATGCCGCGCATCAGCACTTCCTCGTTGAAGAAGGGGCTGGCCTGGTTGACCGAAAGCCGGTCCGGAGGAGTATCGCTCATGGGCGTGCCCTTTGCCCGTGGTCTGCGACGCTGTCCAGATATTGGTGGATCGCGGAGACGACCACCGATCCCTCGCCCACGCCCGAAGCCACGCGCTTGATCGATCCCGCACGGACGTCGCCCACCGCGAAAATCCCCGGCTGCGACGACGCATAGGGGCTGCCCCACTCGCCCGTCCGAACGAATCCCGCCGCGTCGAGCGCGAGGCATTCGCCCAGCCAGTCGGTGTTGGGCACCGCGCCGATCATCACGAACAATGCGCCGACCTCGTGCCGCGCGACGTCGCCCGAATTGCGGTTGGTGAAGCTCAGCGCGGTCAGGTGCGTGTCGCCCTCCAGCCCGGTCACTTCGGTGAAGGGATGCAGCGTGATGCGATCCGAAGCCTCGATCCGTTCGATCAGGTAGGAGGACATGGTCTCGGCCAGCCCGGGCCCACGCACCAGCATATGGACATGCTTGACCGAGCGCGCGAGGAAGATCGCCGCCTGCCCCGCCGAATTACCGCCGCCGACCACCACCGCGACTTGGCCCGCGCAAAGGCCCGCTTCCATCGCGGTCGCGGCGTAATAGATGCCGCTATTCTCCAGTTCGGCATAAAGCGGCAAATCGAGCTTGCGATAGCGCGCGCCCGTCGCGACCACCACCGCCCGCGCCCGCACCACCGCGCCATCGTCGAGCGTGATCGCATAGGGCGCCGCATCGCATTCGATCGACGCCACCGAGCGCGACACGACCAGCCGCGCCCCGAATTTCTGCGCCTGAACCTGCGCGCGGCCCGCCAAGGCCTGCCCCGAAATGCCGGTGGGGAAGCCGAGGTAATTCTCGATCTTGCTGCTCGTCCCGGCCTGCCCTCCCGGCGCCATCGCTTCGATCACCACGGTCGAAAGCCCTTCCGACGCGCCGTAGACCGCCGCCGCCAGCCCCGCCGGCCCGCCGCCGATGACCGCCAGATCGTGGATTTCCTCGGGATCGATCTCCACCGTCAGCCCGAGCGCGTCGGCAAGGCAGGCATTGCTCGGATTGCGCAGTGCCCGCCCCTCCAGCACCACCACCGGCAAATCCGCTTGCGTCAGGTCGAAACATTCGAGGAAGCCCCCGGCATCGACTTCGATCTCGGTATCGATGCGGCGGTGCGGATAGCCGTTGCGCGTCAGGAAGGTCTCGATCCGGCCCGTGCCCGAGGCATGGCCGGGCCCGACCAGCGTCACCCCGCCCTGGCCATGCTGCATCAGCCCGACGCGGCGCAGGATGAAGGCGCGCATGATGATCTCGCCGATATCGGGCTCGCTGGTGATCATCCGCCGGAAATTGCGCCGCCGCACGCGCAGCACGCGCGTTCCCGGGGTCGCGCGGCCGGTGACCAGGATCTTGCGGTCGTTGAACAGGTCGAGCTCGCCGGTGAACTGGCCGGGATCATGGCGGTGGACGAGATGGCGCTCGCCTTCCTCGTCATCCGCCAGCACTTCGATCGTGCCGCTGAGGCACAGGAAGAAATCGACGCTGCGCTCGCCGCGCTCGAACAGGGTCGCGCCGTCGGGCAATTCCTCTTCCTCGCCGAACGCCGCCACCCGCGCGATCATCTCGGCGGACAGCACCGGGAAGGTCTGCGCCGGGCGCAGATAGGGGTCCGAGGGGTCGAGCGCGGTGTCGCTCGTCATAGGGCGCGATTCGGTGCTCATCGCGCTTACCTTAGCGGCAAGTTCGCGCACGGCGACTCATGCGTTGCTATGGTCAGCCGCGATCTGGCGAGCTAATCGACGGCCATGAACCTGTGGCTGATGAAATCCGAACCCGACGTCTTTGGCTGGGACAAGCTCGTCAAGGACGGCAAGACCGAATGGGACGGCGTGCGCAACCACACCGCCGCGCTCAATCTCCGCAATATGAAGGTCGGCGACCAGGCCTTTTTCTACCACAGCAATATCGGGCTCGAGATCGTCGGGATCATGGAGATCAGCCGCGAGGCGAAGAAGGACGGGGTCGAAGGCAATTGGGTCTCGGTCGAATGCAAGCCCGTCCGCCCGCTCGCGCGTCCGGTGACGCTCAAGCAAGTCAAGGCCGAGTCTCGCCTCGCCGCGATGGAGCTGGTGAAGTACTCGCGCCTCTCGGTGGGCAAGGTGAGCCCCGAGGAGTGGAAAGTCGTGCTGGAGATGGCGGGGGAATAATTCCCCCATCGTCATCCCGGCCTTGAGCCGGGATCCCGCTTCTTCTTACGTGGGGCAAGGCAGCGGGACCCCGGCTCCAGGCCGGGGTGACGGCTCAGGGCAGGGTCCCAACTAAGGCAGCAAGAACCGCCGCATCTTCGGCACCTTCACCGCCAATTCGCTCGCCACCATCGCCGAGAAGAAATCCGCTCCCTCCGCGCCCAGATGCGTATAGTCGAACGACAGCTTGGGATCGCCCATCGGCTCGACCGCATTCGCCACTGAAGCCCCGGCGGCAGGCGCTGGCGCCACCCCGGTCGAACTCGCAATCGTCGTGCCGCTCAGCGCCGCCGCCGCGACTTCGCGCGAGGGCGGGGATTGCGCGAAGCGGTTGGCCAGCGACGGCCCCATCCCCTGCACCGTCGCCGAACTTCGCTCGGTCAGGTCGACCACGGGCACGCCCATTTCCTTGCCCACCGCGCGGACCGCGTCGGCCCAGGGATCGAGGTCGCGCTGGAGCTTGCCGTCGACGAACGAACGCCTCGTGAGCGGCGTCACCAGCACCGGGATCGCCCCCGCCGCGCGCACGTCGCGGATATAATGGCGGAGGTTGTCGGGGAATTCGGTCGCGAGGTCGGTCGATCGCCCCGGCTTGCCCGGCTGATCGTTATGTCCGAACTGGATCAGCACCCAGACCGTCTCGTAGCCCGGAGTCTTCATCTCGGCGAGCGCCACGTCCCACGAACCCTCGGCGCGGTAATTGTACGTGCTCCGCCCGCCGCGCGCGAGATTGACGCAGGCGAGGAACGACGTGACGTGCTTCGAACAAAATGCCCCGCCCCAGCCGCTCATCTGCTGCACCGTCGAATCGCCGACCAGGATGATCTTCGAAGGATGGATGGGCGTCACCGGCGGCCGCTCACCCATTCCGGAAGCTGCGGTCTGCGCCAGCGCGGGTGTCGCCAGCCCCAGCGCCAAAGCCAGCATCATCCACCACCGCGCCCGCATCCCGTGTCTCCCGATCACTTTGGCCGGAAGCTATGGGAAACCGGTGTCAGGAGCAAGCCGCGCCGTCACGGCCCCTTGGCTGGCGGCGCCGCTGCCCGCGCAGCCTCCCAGTCGATCGCTGCATCGTCCAGCGGGATCGCCACGCGGCCGCGCCGGTCTGGCTTGCTCTTGAAGATACCGCCGATCCCCGACACCACGTCGCCGATCAGCGCGACCGGGTTAGTCGCCTCGCCCGGCCGCTCGCAGCAGCTATCGGGATCGACCACTTTCTGCACCAGCCGCACCAGCGCGGTGCCGCTGCCGAACAAATCGACTCCCACCGTGCAGCCTTGGCTCAGCGTCGCGCAAGGCGGCGCGCTGGCGGCGAGCGCGCCCATGCCGCTGCCATTGGGGTTGCTCGGCATCGGCCGGTCGGGCGGCCCGCGCTCCTCGGGAAGCGGCAGGCGCGGACTTTCCGCGGCGGTGCTGCCGCACACCACGATCTCGTCGCTGACCGGATTGCCCCTCACCGATGCGCAAGGATCGGCCAGGATCGACCAGCGCTGCGTTCCGTCCGAACCCGTTACGGGCCTGATGACGTTCGAGTCAGGCGGCGCGGCGGGCGGAGCGTCCTGCGCGGGCGGCGCGTCCTGCGCGGCGAGCATCAGCAGCGTGGCGAGGATCATGGCCGTCACTCCATCGGTTTCGCGGCGCACTCAACCATGCGACTGAAGCGTAAATGGGGCACTCAACCGGCAAGCGGCCATTCCGCCCATCGCTCTCTCCCTTGGCGACACTTCCGTGTCGGCCCGTCGACCGCCCGGCCCTCTATTTTATTGGGCAAGAGCGACGCGCAAATGAAAATGACGGCCTCGCACTCCTCCCCGGCTCGCGACCGCGCCATGCTTGCGGTCGCTCCCTCGCTCGGGCACTGATGCGGACACCGGTCCCGTCACGATCGGTCATGCCGGAGAATGAACTTGCGCCTGAGCTGGCCAGAAATCCGCGCCAATGCCGCTCATTTCAGCGAGGAATGGAAGGGCAAGGGCTATGAAAAAGGCCAGACGCAGAGCTTCTACGACGAATTCTTCGCGATCTTCGGCGTGCCGCGCAAGCAGGTCGCGGTCTATGAGCAACGGGTAAAGGCGCTCGACACTGCCCGTACCGGCGGGTTCATCGACCTGTTCTGGCCCGGCACGTTGATCGTCGAGCAAAAGAGCAGCGGCCGCGATCTCACGCGCGCGATGAGTCAGGCGCTCGACTATTATGCCTGGCTGCCCGAAACACAGCGCCCGCGTTACATGATGGTCTGCGATTTCCAGCGCTTCGAGCTGGTCGATCTCGAGACCCGCCGCGAATGGCGCTTTCCGCTCGCCGATCTCAAGCGCCATGTCGAAGCGTTCGGCTTCATCCTCGGCGTTCAGCCGCGCATCTTCCGCAACCAGTCGCCGGTCAACCGCAAGGCCAGCGAACTGATGGGGCGGCTCCACGAAGCGCTCGCCGCCGACGGCTATACCGGCCACAATCTGGAGCGGCTGCTCGTCCGCCTGCTCTTCATTCTTTTCGCCGACGATACGGGAATCTTCGAGCGCAAGGACCAGTTCCTCACTTTTCTCGAACAGCGCACCTGCCCGGACGGGCGCGATCTCGGCCGTTGGCTCGGCGAGCTGTTCCAGGTGCTCGATACGCCGCCCGGCCAGCGCCAGCGCGGGCTCGACGCCGATCTCGCCGAATTCCCCTATATCAACGGCGATCTGTTCCGCGAGCGGATCGACATGCCGGCGTTCGACAATGCGATGCGCGATATGTTGCTCGACGCCAGCATCTTCGACTGGGGCGAGGTGTCCCCGGCGATCTTCGGCTCGCTGTTCGAGAGCGTGATCGACAGCGTCGCCCAGCGCAAGAAGGGCGCGCACTACACGCCCGAGGAAGCGATCCTCAAGGTGATCGGGCCATTGTTCCTTGACGGCCTGCGCGCCGAGTTCGAGCGGCTGAACGCGCTCAAGACCGGGCGCGAACGCGCATTGGGCGCTTTTCAGGCGAAGCTGGGCGGCCTGCGCTTCCTCGATCCGGCATGCGGCGCCGGGAATTTCCTCGTCGTCGCCTATCGCGAGTTGCGCGAGCTGGAACGCGAGGTCATCCGCGCGCTGCACATTGGCCCGGCCGGCATCCAACAGGTCATGGACGTGACGGCGCTCAGCCGGATGAACGTCGATCAGTTCCACGGGATCGAGATCGACGAGTTTCCCAGCCAGATCGCGCAGGTCGCGCTGTGGATGACCGATCATATCGCCAACACCCGGCTGGGCGAGGATTTCGGCAAGCCCTATGCCCGGATTCCGCTCGTGACGGCGCCGGGGATTCGCCACGGCGACGCGCTCGAAATCGATTGGAATGAAGTACTGCCCGCCGGGCGGTGCTCTTATGTCTTCGGCAATCCACCATTTGTAGGCGCGAAGTATCAATCCGAACAACAACGCATGCAAGTTCGCCGTTTGGCGCAACTCCCGGGCAGCGGCGGCACACTGGACTATATATCTGCCTGGTTTATTAAAGCATCGCGCTATTTTGACTTGACATTACTTCAATCAAGCCATAGTAATGGTGAAGAAGTAGTAGGCTCGGCGGCTCGGCGGCTCGGCGGCTCGGCGGGCCGCATTGGCTTCGTCTCCACCAATTCGATCACCCAGGGCGAGCAGGTCGCCCAGCTCTGGCCGGTACTGTTCCGCGCCGGGGTCGAGATCGCGTTCGCGCACCGCACCTTTGTCTGGCCGGGCCGCGCGGCGGTCCACTGCGTCATTATCGGCCTCGCCCCACGCGGCGAGGAACCGGCGGAGAAGCGCCTCTTCAGCTATGCCGATCCCAAGGGTGAGCCCAGCGAAACGCGCCACGCCGCGCTGACCGCCTATCTGTTCGACGCCAGGGACGCCGACCGCTATCTGGTGGTGAAGGAGGAGAGTCGGCCGATCAACGGGGCGCCGCGCCTATTGACCGGTTCGAAGCCGCTGGACGGTGGCTTCATGGTTCTCGATGCGAATGAACGAGCTGCGTTGCTCACCTCCGAGCCAGAAGCAGCGAATATCCTGCGCCCGTATCAAGGCGCCCACGAATATATCAACGGATATGTCCGTTGGGTGATCAAGGCGTTCGATGCGCCCCCCGGCCAGCTCCGCCGGCTTCCTCTGGTGCTTCGACGCCTCAACCAGGTTCGGGATTGGCGGCGGTCCAGCAATAGCGCGACCACCGCCGCATTGGCGGAAACCCCGGCTTCCTGGCACGTGACCGTGATCCCCGACGCCCCCTATCTCGTCATCCCGAACACCTCATCGGAACGGCGCGACTATATTCCGATCGGATGGATCGACCCGTCGGTCATTCCCAATCAGAAGCTGCGCGTCTTGTTGGATGCCACGTATTGGCAGTTCGGTATCCTCACCAGCCGGATGCATATGGCCTGGATGCGCCAGATAACGGGACGCATGAAGAGCGACTATATGTACTCGGTCGGCGTGGTCTACAACACGTTCCCCTGGCCCGAAGCCACGCCCGCCCAGCGCGCGGCAATCGAGGCGCTGGCGCAAGCCGTGCTCGACGCCCGCGCGCTGCCGAAAAACGCCACCTCCACGCTCGCCGATCTCTACGATCCCGACACCATGCCCGCCGAACTGCGCCGCGCGCATCGCGAACTCGACCTCGCCGTGGACCAACTCTACCGCCGGGCGCCCTTCGCCTCGGACCGCGAGCGCGTCGAGCATCTTTTCATGCGCTATCAGCGCCTCGCCGAACCGCTCACTCATGACGGCGGCCGCCAGAACCAGCGCGTCGCGCGCCGCGTCCGCGCCGACACGCCCTGATCAGGCCGCAACCTTCGCCCGCGACGCCTTCTTGCGCTCATGCGGATCCAGATACCGCTTGCGCAGCCGGATCGACTTGGGCGTCACTTCGACCATCTCGTCATCGTCGATATACGCGATCGCCTGTTCCAGCGTCGCCTTTTTCGGCGGGGTCAGGCGGATCGCGTCATCCTTGCCGCCACTCGCGCGGAAGTTGGTGAGCTGCTTGGCCTTCATCGGATTGACCTCCAGGTCGTCCGGCTTGGCGTTTTCGCCGATGATCATGCCCTCATAGAGGGCCTCGCCATGGCCGACGAACAGGATGCCGCGGCTTTCGAGGGGCCCGAGCGCATAATTGTTGGCTTCGCCCGAACCGTTGGAGATCAGCACGCCGTTCTTGCGGCCCTCGATCTTGCCCTTGTGGGGACCATATTTCTCGAACAGCCGGTTCATGATGCCGGTGCCGCGCGTGTCGGACAGGAACTCGCCATGATAGCCGATCATCCCGCGCGAAGGCGCCGAGAAAGTGATGCGGGTCTTGCCGCCGCCCGAGGGGCGCATGTCGGTCAGCTCAGCTTTACGAATGGCCATCTTCTCGACGACCGTGCCTGAAAATTCGTCGTCCACGTCGATGATGACGGTTTCGTATGGCTCGGTCTTGTTGCCGGCCTCGTCCTCGCCGAACAGCACGCGCGGGCGGCTGATCCCCAGCTCGAAGCCCTCGCGCCGCATCGTCTCGATCAGCACGCCCAGCTGAAGCTCGCCACGCCCGGCGACTTCATACGAATCGCGGTCGGCGGCTTCGGTCACCTTGATCGCGACGTTCGATTCGGCTTCGCGGAACAGGCGGTCGCGGATCATGCGGCTGGTCACCTTGCTGCCCTCACGCCCCGCCATCGGCGAATCGTTCACGGCAAAGCGCATCGACAGCGTCGGCGGATCGATCGCCTGCGCATGCAGCGGCTCGGTCACGGTCGGATCGCAGATCGTGTTCGACACGGTGGTGTGCGTCAGGCCCGCCAGCGAGATGATGTCGCCCGCCTGCGCCTCGTCGGTGGGCACGCGCTCCAGCCCGCGGAAGGTCATGATCTTCGACGCGCGGCCCGTCTCGACGATATTGCCGTCATTATCGAGCGCATGGATCGCCTGGTTGGTCTTGACCGAGCCCGAGAACACCAGGCCGGTCAGGATGCGGCCCAGGAAGTTATCGCGGTCGAGCAAGGTCACCAGGAACTTGAACGGGCCGTCCGGATCGGCCGAAGGCGGCGGAACATGCTCGACGATCTTTTCGAACAGCGGCGCCAGCGTGCCCTCGCGCAGGTTGTGGTCCTCATTGGCATAGCCGTTGCGGCCCGAGGCATAGAGCACCGGGAAATCGAGCTGCTCGTCGGTCGCCTCGAGCGACACGAACAGGTCGAACACTTCGTCGAGCACTTCCTGGATGCGCTCGTCGGGCCGGTCGATCTTGTTGACCACCACGATCGGACGAAGGCCCAGCGCCAGTGCCTTGCCGGTCACGAACTTGGTCTGCGGCATCGCGCCTTCGGAAGCATCGACCAGCAGGATCACGCCATCGACCATCGAGAGGATGCGCTCCACCTCGCCGCCGAAATCGGCGTGGCCCGGCGTATCGACGATATTGATCCGCGTATCGACGCCGCCGCCATGCCACTCGACCGAAGTACATTTGGCGAGAATCGTGATTCCGCGCTCTTTTTCGAGGTCATTCGAATCCATCGCGCGCTCTTCGACGCGCTGATTGTCGCGGAAGGTGCCGGATTGGCGGAAAAGCTGGTCGACGAGCGTGGTCTTGCCGTGATCGACGTGGGCGATAATCGCCACGTTGCGAAGGTTCATGATCTATCCTGGATGCGGCGGGCGTGCCGGGTCGGGGGCGCGCATAGCCGAAATTGTGCGGTGCGGGAAGGGGGTGGAGCGGCGACTAGGTAGCTTGCCGGGGGCAAGCTACAGCCGCGACACCGGCGCGCCGAGGGACTTCCGCCGTTCGTTCAGATTTCGATTTCAGCGGAAGCGTGTTCAAATCGGACGCAGGCGGCATTCGCGGCGAGCATCTCAATTGCCATCGGCGTCGACCATGAACACCATCGGCCTACCGCGCGACATCGGCTCCCAACCGGCCGACATAGCGGCGCGCACGCACCGCGTGATCGTGGCGTTATCGAGTTGAAGACGACCGCGCGGCAACCCCTTCAACAATCGCTTGGGCGGCGGAAATTCCACCAATGCTTCGCGCTTGGCATCGTGCTGGAGAATGGAAATCGTCATTCCCTTCCAGCCTTCGTCATCCGACAGATGCGGTTCGCGCAGAAGGTGCCAATCATAGGATGCGCCATCGACATCTACGGTGCCGGCATTGCTTCGGGAGTTCGACATTATAGCCGGTACTAGCATACCAACCGTGGCCAAGCACAGGGGCTGCCGGTTGCCGCCGACCGCGAAAGCTGATTTGAGGCTCCGCTTAGAGGGGCTTTGAAGCCTTCCGCCCGGTTTTGGATGTCAATGAACTATCGCCATTCCTTCCATGCCGGCAACAGCGCCGATGTCGTGAAGCACAGCCTGCTGATCGCTATTGTCCGGGCCTTGCAGCAGAAAGAGGGGGCGTTGACCCTCATCGACACTCATGCCGGCTGCGGGCTGTACGACCTTGGCGGCCAGCAAGCGCAACGCACCGGCGAGGCCGCGCAGGGCGTGCTGCGGGCCTTTGCTGACGCGAACCCCTTGCTGGACGACTATCGCGCCGCCGTACGGGCAGTGAATGTGGCGGACGAACCGCAGCTTTACCCAGGCTCGCCACAGTTTCTGGCGCAGCTTCTGCGCCCGCAGGACTTCCTGATCCTCAACGAAAAGCATCCAGAAGACGCTTACACTCTGCGCGGCGTGATGCGGGGCGCCAGCGCGGCCGTGCATGAGCGCGACGCCTACGAGCTGTGGCTGGCTATGGTGCCGCCCCGCACCGCGCGCGGCGTGGTGGTGGTCGATCCGCCCTATGAGCAGACGGACGAACGCGAACGGATCACCGCGACCCTCGCCGCGGCGCACCGCAAATGGGCGCACGGCGTGACGGTGATCTGGTATCCGCTGAAAGATCGCGCCACGCATTGGCGGTGGAAGGAGCAGCTCCGCAAGATCGGCATACCGAAATTGCTGAGCGTGGAGCATTGGCTGTACGATGCCGATCAGCCCGGCATCTACAACGGCGCCGGCCTTTTTATCGTCAACCCACCCTACGCCTTCACACAGGCGCTGCCGCCGCTGCTGGAAGCCCTGCGCGCCGCGCTGGCGCCGGAGGGCCATAAGAGCGAGATCACAGCCGATTGGTTGGTCGGCTGACCTTTTACGGCCGATACCGGGGCGCAAAGACGCCGCCGCCGCGTTGAAAAACCGCCCTCCCCAACATTCCCCTCCCGCGTTTCCCTGCTAGACCCACCCCATGACCACCCCGCTCCACATCCCCATCATCCTGGGCTCCGTCCGCGAAGGCCGCATGGCGCTCCCAGTCGGCGACTGGGTCCATGCCCAGGCGAAATCGCACCCGCATCTCACCACCGAGATCATCGATCTCGCCGAATGGAACCTGCCCTTCTATGCCTTCGCCAAGCCCCCCGCGGCGGGCGGGTACACCGATCCGCTCCAGATCAAATGGGCCGAGAAGATCGCGTCGGCGGACGGCTACATTCTGATCTGCCCCGAATATAATCACGGGCCCCCGGCGGTGCTCAAGAACGCGCTCGACTTCGTTTACCGCGAGTGGAACCGTAAGCCGTGCGCCTTTGTCGGCTATGGCGGCAATGGCGGGGCGCGCTCGATCGAGCAGTTGCGGCTGGTGACGAGCGAGCTGCAGATGGCCCCGCTCGAGGCCTCGGTCCACATCATGGGGGTGTGGGGCAAGGTGCAGGACGGCGTCTTCGCCCCCGACGAGCGCGACACCAAATGGCTCGGCCATCTGTTCGACGAGCTTGCCTGGTGGGGCAAGGCGCTCAAGGCCGCCCGCGACGCATAAGCCGCTTGAAATGTTGGATTTCGACTGCTGAAATCGATGCGCTGCCAATCGGTGGCCGCTCTTTGACAGTGTCGATGGCAAGGCGGGGCGGAATGCGTCCTGGCCTGACTTTTACTGACTTTCCGGTTCGAACTATCGATGCGCGGCGCGGCTAATCCGCCGCGAAGTAGCGGCCCGGCGTCTCGCCGAACTCGGCCTTGAACGCCGCGACGAACGCGCTCGGCGTGGCATAGCCCGCCGCCGCGCCCGCCTGCTTGACACTCGCGCCCGCCGCCAGCCGCTCGATGGCCGCGAGCATGCTCCCGCGCCGCCGCCAGCGGCCGATGCTCATCCCCGTTTCGGCAAGGAAGCGGCGTTCGAGCGTGCGCGGGCTCAGCCCCGCTTCCTTCGCCACCACGGCCAGCGGGGCATCGCCGCCCGAAAACAGCCGGTCGACCGCCAGCCGCGTCGCGATGCTGCGCGGCTCGGGCAGGCCGAAGGGCGGCACCGGCGAGTGGCGGATCTCGTCGAGCAGGACGTACGCGATCGAGGTCTCCACCGGATCGCGCCGGTCGAGCATCCCCAGCGCGACCACTCGCAGGATCAGTTCGCGCAACAGCGGCGAGACGGTGATCGCGGCGCATGCTTCGGGCAGATCGGGCACCGCGCCCGGCGCGACATAGACCGTCCGGAACTTCGCCGCCCCCGCCGCGCGGATGCGGTGCGGTTCACCCGCAGGCACCCACACGCCCCAACTCGACGGCACCACCCACGATCCGCCTCCGGTGCCGACCATCAGCACGCCCGATGCGGCATGGATCAGCTGGTGCCAGCCATGACTGTGTTCCTCGATGACCTGACCCGCCGCCAGATCGGACGCGGAGCTGCGCACCACCAGAAACGGTTCATCGGCCGCGGTTCGACGTTTTTGCGACATAACTTGTCCGGATAGCGCTATTGCGGCGGCGACGCGAGCGGGTTTAGCGTGTGGCCATGCCAGCAAACCTCGCCTCCTTCTCGATCCATGTCGACGATCTGGACCGCGCCCGCCGCTTCTACGAGGCCGTATTCGGCTGGGAATTCGAGCCCTGGGGCCCGCCCGGCTTCTATTTGATCCACACCGGCACGCCCGATTCGCCCGGTATCCAGGGCCTGATGCACACCCGCCATCAGCCCCGCGCGGGCGTTGGCTTCAATGGCGTCGAGGCGACCTTCGCGGTGGACGATGTCGATGCCGTCGCCGCCCTTGTCGAGGCGAATGGCGGCACGATCGTCTTCGCCAAATCGGTCATCCCCACGGTCGGCGCGCTGATCCGTTTCCTCGACACAGAAGGCAACGATATCGGCGCGATGGCCTATGAGAGCCCGCCGCGCACCTAGCGGTCGGCCCATTCCGCCTTCGCCCCGCCCAGCTGCGCCGAGACAGTATCGAGCCGCAACCGCTCACCCTCAATCACGAAGCCCAGATTGGCGCGGCCCGCGGTGGGGCAGCAATTGGCGTCGGACGCCGCCCACAAATCGGTCTCGGCGCCCATGCTCTCGCCCATCAGATAATAAGTGACGCCGTGCCATGCGCCGACGCCTTTGGGCAGCCGGGGCCCGAGCGTATCCTGCCAGCTCCCCATGTCGATCTCGACCCAGCGATCGCCGCGCTTCTGATAGAGGATGTCGGCATTATGCTCGCCGGTGCCGATCATCGTCCCCGGCACCCAGAGCAGTCCGCGCTCGGCATTGAGTTGCGGCGTCTTCATCTCGACGCCTTCGAAGGTCCAGCCGATCAGCCTGGGCGCGCCCGGCCCGCTCGCGTCCCACAGCATCACGCCCGCTCCGATTCCGTCCTGCTCCGATGCGCCGGTCATGATCTGGTAGAGGATGGTGAGCCCGCCATCGCGCACCACACCCGCATTCGGCACCGCGCAGTTCATGCGCAGCCAGCGCGCCAGACAGGCAGCGCCGAGGATCGCGGCGCGGTCCGCCGCCGGGCGCAGCGTCGCGGCGATGGCGATTTCGCGGTCGAGCCAGTGGATTTGGGACTCGAGCCGTTCGGCCAGTTCCGCCTTGCCGAGCAGATGGTCGTCGCCGTCGCGCTCGATGGCGAGCCCGGCACGGAACGACGCCGCCCGCCCGGTCCAGGTCGCGGGCCGCGCCGTAACCCGGAGCACCGCCTGTTCGCGCGCCACGAGAGTCGCGTCGAGCTTGGCCAGATCGGAGTCGCCGCACACCCGGGCGCTCAGCTCAGCCGGCATCGAACAGGGGTCCGCGACCGGTGCCACCGCCAGCAATCCCGCACTCAGCAACCATAGGCCCATCGCATCCTCCTCTTGAGCCGCTTCAGTCTGGCAAAGCTTTGCCCGCGCGAGAAGGGCTATTGCGGCGTGCCTCGTGTGTTATATAGGCAAGACACGCCAGGGACTAGGAGTCGGACGATGCGCTGGATGATTGCCGGGTTGGCATTGCTGGCCGCGGGTTGCACCGGGAAGGTCGATCACAGCATTTCGGTGATGCTCGAAACCGATTTCCAGAAAGGCACCGTCACCATGACGTGCCGCGAATCGACCAGCGGCACCTGCCATGCGCTGTTCGTGTTCAAGGACGATGCGAAGCGGCTCGAAGCGGCGCAGGGCTCGGCGGCGACCGTCACCGGGATCGTCGATTTCACCCGCTACTGCCTTGGCACCAGCGCCCCGGGCAATGGCTGCGACCTGAAGCCGCTGGCCGAGGGGCAGCAGATCATCCGCAACCGGGTGACGCATGGTTGATCACGGCGTGACGCGGATCATCACCACGCCGTGCGGCGCGACCGTCGCGGCGTAGCGGCCCTTCGCCTTGCCCATGTCCTTGTGCTGCCACAGGTCGCGAACCGATGCGCCGAGCGTCGCCGGATAGCCGATCTCGGGCCAGTTGACCGCGATCTCCGCCGGCGCGGCGCTCCGGTTGAACAGGATCACCGCGCGGCTCCCGTCGGCCAGCGGGCGCGACCAGACCTCCAGGTCCCCATCGTCGCGCACCCGCCGCCCCTGGATGCCGAGCGCATCCTGATCGACCGCGATCACTTCGGTGTTGAGCAGGATCGCGCGGGTCGCCGCGCTCATCCCCGCGACATCGTTCCCCGCCATCAGCGGCGCGGCCATCATCGCCCACAGGCTGAAATGGCTGCGATATTCCACGTCGCTCATCCCGCCATTGCCGATCTCCAGCATGTCGGGATCGTTCCAGTGGCCGGGCCCGGCATAGGACCAGAGCGGCTCGTTCTGATCGACGATCACAAGCATGTTGTTCGCCCAGCTATGATCCTTGTCCTGCTTGTCGAAGCTGTCCCAGATGTCGCCGGTGGTGCGCCAGAGGTTGCCGATCCGGCTCGCCCACAGCCACGGCTTGTTCTGCCCCCATTCGCAGATGCTCAGCACGATCGGCCGCCCGGTCGATTTGAGCGCGTCGGACATCAGCGCATAGGCTTCCTCGGCATTGCGCGAGCCCGTCGAGCACCAGTCATATTTGAGGTAATCGACCCCCCAGCGGGCATAGGTGATCGCGTCCTGATATTCATGCCCCTGGCTGCCCGGCCGCCCGCCGCAAGTCAGCTTTCCCGCGTCCGAATAGATGCCGAACTTCAGCCCCTTGGAATGGATATAATCGGCCAGCGCCTTGATCCCCGACGGGAATTTGGCGGGATCGGCAGTGATGAAGCCATTCTCGTCGCGGGCCCCGTGCCAGCAATCGTCGATCACGACATAGTGGTAGCCCGCGTCCTTCATCCCCGAAGAGACGATCGCGTCGGCCACCCCGCGCACCACCTTCTCGTCGATATTGCAGGCGAACTTGTTCCAGCTGTTCCACCCCATCGGCGGCGTCAGCGCGAGCCCGTTGGCGGTGCGCAGCGGATCGCGCGAGGGGGGCAGGCGGTTCGCATCCTCCTGCGCATGCGCCACCGCGGGCATTGCCAGCAACAGCAGCGCCATCGCCGCGCGAACCCATCCCCTCATCACCCGCTCCCCGATCGTTTCTTCCAGCTTGCCCCAATCGCGGTGAAATAGGCAAAGCATTTTGCCTAATCCGATTAACCAGTGCCGCTTGGCGATCGTCTTCCAGTGTACTATATGACTGACACACTTGATGCTGGCGGCAATCCCTCTAGATGGGAAGCGCAGCTATTGGAGGCATGAATGGCGACCGAAACCGAAACGGTAGAGCAGGATCTGGTACTGACCCCGCCCGAACCGGTGGCCGTGGTGAGCCCGGCCAAGGCCGCGGGCCTGGTACCTGTCGAGGACGCCAAGAAGACCGAGCTGCAAGCCCGCGTCGATCAGTTCATCAACGACCTTGTCGCCGAGGACGTCAACTCGCCCGAATTCGGCAAGCGCGTCGATGCGATCACCAATATGGGCCAGAAGGAAATCCGCGACGCCGCCGGCCAGTCGAACCGCTTCCTTGACAAGCCGATCCGTTCGCTGGGCAGCGACACCGGCGTCGGCGCCGACCTGCTCGCGCTGCGCAAGACCGTCGAGGATCTTGATCCATCGAAGAACGGCAAGCTGGTCGGCGGCAAGGATGGGATGCTGAGCTGGCTCTTCGGCTCGGGCCTCAGCCGCTATTTCCAGAAATACCAGTCGTCGCAGACGCACATCAATTCGATCCTCAAGGCGCTGAGCAACGGCAAGGACGAGCTGTTGATGGACAATGCCGCGATCGACGTGGAGCGCTCCAACCTGTGGACTTCAATGGGGCGGCTGGAGCAGATGATCTATCTCTCGAAGGAGATGGACGTACGGCTCGAGGACAAGGCGCATGAGCTCGACGCCACCGATCCCGCCAAGGCCAAGGCGATCCGCGAGACCGCGCTCTTCTATGTCCGCCAGCGCACCCAGGACCTGCTGACCCAGATGGCGGTCACGGTGCAGGGCTATCTCGCGCTCGATCTGGTCAAGAAGAACAATGTCGAGCTGGTGAAGGGCGTCGATCGTGCCTCGACCACCACCGTCTCCGCGCTGCGCACCGCAGTCACCGTCGCGCAGGCGCTGACCAACCAGAAGCTCGTGCTCGATCAGGTGACCGCGCTCAACACCACGACCGCAGGGCTGATCGATTCGACCGGCAAGCTGCTCAAGACGCAGAGCGCGGCGATCCACGAACAGGCTGCGAGCTCGACCATTCCCGTCGAAACGCTCCAGCGTGCCTTCCAGAATATCTATGACACGATGGACGCGATCGACACGTTCAAGCTCAAGGCGCTGGATAGCATGAAGACCACGATCACGACCTTGTCGTCCGAGGTCGAGAAATCGAAGGGCTATATCGCCCGGGCCGAGGGCGCCGCGCAGAACCAGCTGGGCGGGCCCGCGGAATCCTACAAGCTGGAGGCGCTGTAAGCCGCGATGCGTACCGATGTGGATCGCTTGAGTGAGCGCGCGAACGAGCTGATCGCCCGGTCGCGCGCGCAGCGGCCCGAAACCGCGACCGACAAGCGCAACCGGCGCGCGCGTGAGGTCGAGATCGGCACGCGGATTGGCCGGATCGCCGCCGCCGACGGGCTGATCATCCTCGGCGCGATCATCGCGGGCCTGATGATGCCCACCGGGATCGGCATGTTCGGCGCGTTCATCGTGATGGTGCTGCTCGCGGTCGCGACGCTCACCTTCGCGATCTTCCCGCTATCGAGCCCGCCAAGCGTCGAGACGCTGTCCGAAACCCCGCTCAAGGCGCTGCCGCTGACTACCGAGCGCTGGCTCGAATCGCAGCGGTTGGCGCTGCCCCCGCCAGTGCGCAGCCTGATCGATTCGATCGGGGTAAAGCTGGAGACGCTGGCGCCCCAGCTCGCCACGCTCGACGAAAACCAGCCCGCCGCGAACGAAGTCCGCAAGCTGATCGGCGAGCAGCTCCCCAAACTGGTGAACGGGTACCAGCGCGTCCCCGAGCCGCTCCGCACGGTCGAGCGACATGGCCTGACCCCCGACCAGCAGCTCGCCCAGGGTCTCCAGCTGATCGATGACGAGATCGCCGAAATGACCGAGCAGCTGGCGCAGGGCGATCTCGACGCGCTGTCGACGCGCGGACGCTATTTGCAGATCAGATACGCCGAAGACAGCTAGCGCGACCACCGCACGCATCGCCGCATCTCGCTGTTCCGCTGATCGCTCGGCCCATAGGAAGGGACAATGGGGCGGGGGAGATGCGACATGCGTTGGTTTGCGCGTCCGGGGTTTCCGCGGCTGGTTGCGGCCCTGATGCTCCTCTTCGCGCATCCCGCGCTGGCCGCCCCGCCGCAAAATTATCTCTATCTCGGCCAGGACGAGCTCATCCTCGAGCTCCCGAAGCTCGACCGGCCGGATATTTCCGGTGCGCAGGTCATGTACATCTGGGGCAATCTGGAACCGCGCAAGGGCGAGTATGATTTCTCGGTGATCGAGCATGACCTCGCGCTCGCCCGGGCGCGCGGGAAAGGCTTTTTCATCGAGGTCCTGGACCGGACGTTCCAGCCCGAATCCAGCCGCTATTACCCACGCTATCTGCGCGAAGACCCCGAATATGGCGGCGGCATCGCATGGCAGGGCGAGGCGGCGGCCAATGGCCGCCCCGCCTGGTCGGGCTGGGTTGCCCGTCAATGGGATCCGCAAGTCCGCGCCCGCTTCCAGGCGCTCCACGCCGCGCTCGCCAAACAGTTCGACGGGCGCGTCACCGGCATCATCCTGACCGAGACCGCCGCTTCGGTGAGCAAGGAAACACCGCCCGAAGGCTTCACTTGCGACGCCTATTTCGAAGCCGAAAGGGAAAGCGCATTGTTCGCGCGCACCGCATTCAAGCGCTCGCACGTCGTGGTCTATGCCAATTTCTGGCCGTGCGGCTGGGCCAATGAGAAGGGCTATATGGCCCGCTTCTTCGATTTCGCGGCCGTCAACCGGATCGGCGTCGGCGGGCCCGACCTCGTCCCATGGAACTGGGGCCAGATGCGCAACTCCTATCCCTTCATCCACGCCTATCGCGACCGGGTGCCGCTCGTCGCGATGGCGGTGCAGGAGCCGACGCTGGAATTCAAAAGCCCCGTGACGGGCAAGCCCTATACGCGCGCCGAGTTCACGGACTACGGCACCTATCTCGGCGTCGACATCATCTTCTGGGCGCGCAGCTCGCCCTGGCTGGCTAGCCCGCCGCGCACTGCGCGTCGAAACCGCGCGCCAGCTCGGCAAGGCTGACCGCCCCCAGTCGCGCGACCAGCAGAGCCTCGGCATCGCGCAACGCATCCTCGACCGCGGCATTGACCGTTTTCTCGACCGCGCAATCGGGGTTCGGATGCTCGTTGCCGATCGCGAAGATCCTCGGCCCGCCCACCGCGCGGTGGACATCAAGCAGCGACACGCGCTCCAGGTCACAGGCAATCGCCCAGCCCCCGCCATGCCCCTTTTCGGAGCGGACATAGCCGGCGTCGCGGAGCCCGGCCATGGTGCGGCGGACCACCGCCGAATTGGTGCCCAACATCGCCGCGATCCGCTCCGATGTCATCGGCGCATCGTGCCGCGCCATATGGAGCAGGACATGGAGCATCCGGGAAAGGCGGCTGTCGCTTCGCATCGTCAGACTCTCTGTGCGCGCGGCCCGGTTGGCAAGCACGCACTTTCATGATACTTAGAATGTTACATGATTCGCGAGGCCAGGGAAATGAGGACGTTCGAAAACCCCGATCACTGGGACACTGCCGCGAGCCATTATGAAAAGACCGCCCACCCCTTCACTTCGCGCTACGCAGAGGATGCCCTCGCCCGCGTGAAGCTCACGCCGAACGACAATGTGCTGGACGTCGCCGCCGGCACCGGGGCGCTCGCGCTGGCGGCGGCGCGGACGGGGGCGCAAATTCTCGCGACCGACTTCTCATCCGGCATGGTCGCGCGCGTCGCGGCGGCGGGACTGCCCAATGTCGAGGCGCAAGTGATGGACGGGCAGGCGCTCGCCTTGCCCGATGCGAGCTTCGACGCGGTCTTTTCGATCTTCGGCGTCATCATGTTTCCCGACTGGCGCAAGGGCCTGTCCGAGATGGCGCGGGTGACGCGGCCGGGTGGGCAGGGCGTGGTCGCCACCTGGCAGAGCCGTGGCGCGGCGACCTTTCTCCTGCTCGGCGAGATCAGGCGAAAGCTGTTCCCGGGCCGCGATGGCATGACCATGCCCGAAGCCGTCCAGGCGCTCAGCGATCCTGGAGACTTCGCCCGCGAACTGATCGCCGCCGGCTATCGCGATCCCCGGATCGAAAGCGTCACGCACGATTATGAACTCAATGTCGCCGCGCTCGATACGCCTGATATCCTGTTCAGCATCAGCCCGGACTGGGTGTCGCTGACCCCGGACGAGCGCGACGCGGTGGTGGCGGAGGTTCGCGCCATGGCCGGCGGCCGATCGATGCTGCCGGTCCCCTCGACCGCGCTGATCGGCGTCGCGCTACGCTAGCGCCGGAGTTCGGCCATCGCGCGTTCGGCTAGCCGTTCGACGGCGGCCGCGTGGATGCCTCTCGTCGTGGCGAGCACACCGAAAGCCTCTCCGTCCGGGCTGTTGAAGCTGATCCGGCGCCCGAGTGCGTTGGTCACCCGCGCGCCGGCCTCCTGCAACAGCAACACGGCCGCCGCGATATCCCATTCATTGCCCCAGCGCAGCGTCGCGAGGAGGTCGGCTTCGCCCGCCGCGACCATTGCCATGCGCAGCGCGATCGAATTGGGTTTTTCCACCATGACCAGGTCGGCGTCGACCTGGGGCAGTTGATCCGCCGGCACCCGCGCTCCGGCCAGCACGTCGCGAGTCGCCGCCTTGAGCTTGACGCCGTTGCGCCACGCGCCCTTGCCGCGCTCGGCGATCCACACCTCGCCTCGTGCCGGCGCGTCGAGCACTCCGATCACCACCCGGCCGTTCTCGACCAGGGCGACCGAGACGCACCAGCCCGGCCGGTTGCGCAGATAGTCGCGCGTGCCGTCGATCGGATCGACCACCCACACCCGGTCCGCCTCCAGCCGGTCGCGATTGTCGGCGGTCTCTTCGGACAGCCAGCCCGCATCGGGCAGCAGCGCCGAAAGCCGCTCGCGCAGCATCCCGTCGAGTTCGAGGTCGACATCGCACACCGGGCTGCCAGGCACTTTCTCCCAGCGCCTGAAATCGCTTTCCCAGCGGTCGATCGCGATGCGCCCCGCCTCCGCCGCGATCGTCGCGACCTGTCCGGTCAGCCGTTCAGTCACCGGCCACCGTCATGCCGTCGATGCGCAGGGTCGGCGCGTTGATCCCATAGCGGAAGACCAGGTCGTCCGCGGGCGTCAGCGCGAGGAACATACCCTTGAGGTTGCCCGCGATGGTGATCTCCGAAACCGGCGTGGTGATGCCGCCATTCTCGATCAGGAAGCCCGATGCGCCGCGGCTGTAATCGCCAGTCACGCCGTTCACGCCCTGCCCGATCAGCGACGTGACGTAGAGACCATGACCGGTCTCACGGATCATCGCATCGGGCGAAAGATTGCCCGGCAACATAAAGAGATTGCCCGGCGACACCCCCGGCGCCCCCGCGATTCCGCGCGAGGCATGGCCGGTCGGCGCCATCCCCAGCTGGCGCGCCGAAGCACTCTCCATCAGCCAGGTCAGCAGCACGCCGTCCTCAACCAGGTCGCCTGGCCGCACCGGCAGCCCCTCGCCATCGAACGGGCGCGACCGCAGCCCGCGCGGGCGCAGCGGATCGTCGGTGATGCGGATGCCGGGCGCGAAGATCCGCGTCTCCAGCGCGTCCTGCAAGAAGCTCGTCTTGCGCGCGATCGCCGCGCCGTTGATCGCGCCGAGCAGGTGCCCGAGCATCCCCGCCGAGACGCGCGGATCGAAGATCACCGGCATCGCCCCGCTCGGCACCCGGCCCGGGTTCAGCCGCGCCACCGCGCGCTCGCCCGCCTCGCGCCCGATCGCCTCGGGCGCATCGAGCGCGGCGGCGTGGCGCGCCGAGTGGAAGGCATAGTCGCGCTCCATCCCCGCCCCGGCGCCCGCGAGCACGCTGGCCGACAGCGAGTGGCTGGTGATCGCATAGCCGCCCGAAAAGCCGTGGCTGGTCGCGAGCGCGCTCACCCCGCGCGACGCGCTCGCGCTGCCGCCTTCGCTGTTGGTCACGCCGGGAACCGCGCGCGCGGCATCCTCGGCAGCGAGCGCCACGTCGCGCAACGCTCGCGGCCCGGCATCGCCGCCATCGTCGAGATCGAGCGGAGGCAATTCGCCGCGCATCAGCCGGTCCTCGGGCGCGAGCCCGGCCCATTCGTCCTCGGGCGCCTCGCGCGCCATCGCGATCGCGCGCTCGACCAGCGTATCGAGCGAGTCCGAACTCAGATCGGAGGTGGAGACGCTCGCCGAGCGGTTGCCGACGAAGACGCGCAGCCCCAGCTCCTCGCTCTCCGAGCGCTCGACATCCTCGAGTGCGCCCATGCGGACCGAAACCGAGAGCGAGCGGTCGGCGGCAATCACGGCATCGGCGGCATCGGCGCCCGCGCGAGCGGCGCGCCCGACGATATCGTGGACGCGCTCGCGGGCCTGGTCAGTACTCAGCATGCGCGCGACTTAGGTACCCGGAGCGCCAAGGTCAAAGAGTCGTGCCGACGACGAAGCACGCCGCGAACATCAGCAGCCCCGCGAACCGGTTCGAGCGGAAGCGCGCCAGCGCGTTCGTGGCTTCGCCCGGCCTGAGCGTCGCCACTTGCCAGCCCAGATGCCACGCCACCGGCAGCAACGCCGCCAGCGCCAGCACGTCCGCGCGCAGCATCCAGAACGCCGCCGCCCACAGCGCCACCGCCGCCGCATAGAAGCCCGCGACGCCCGGCCTGACCCGCGCACCCAATGCCCGCGCTGAGGACCGCACCCCCACCAACGCATCGTCCTCGACATCCTGCAATGCGTAGATGGTGTCGTACCCGATCACCCAGGCGATGCTCCCGGCATAGAGCAGCAGCCCGGGCGCCCAGCCATAATCCAGCCCCAGCTGCGCCCACGCCACCGGCGCCCCCCAGGAAAACACCAGCCCCAGCCATGCCTGCGGCCACCAGGTGATGCGCTTCATGAAGGGATAGGCCGCGACCAGCACCACGCTCGCCACCGCGACTCCCGCCGCAGTCCCGCCGAGCTGAAGCAGCACCACCAGTCCGACCAGGCACAGCGCCCCCAGCCAGATCCATGCGGCACGCACGCTCACCGCCCCGCTCGCCAGCGGCCGCGCCGCCGTGCGCGCGACCTGCCGGTCGAGATCGCGATCGACGATATCGTTATAGACGCACCCCGCGCTGCGCATCGCGATGCTGCCGAGCAGAAACCATGCGATCAGATCCCAGCGCTCCACCGCGCGCCCCGACAGCGCGACCGCCCAGGCGCAGGGCCAGAACAACAGCCACCACCCGATCGGCCGGTCGAACCGCGCGAGCAGGGCATAGGGCCGCGCAAAGACCGGCAGGATGCGGACCAGCCCGCGATATTCGGTATCGGGGACCATGTCGGCGGGTTGCGTCATTCGCCTGCCCTATCCGCTGCGCCCGCATCCCGGCAAGCAAGCGTTCACCCGCATCCTGCCATGTTTACGCCCTTGAAACGGCGCGATGGGCGTCGATCATCCCCGGACAGAGTGTGGAGTGAAGTCGATTCGTTTGTTTTCTCTTGCCGCCTGCGCCGCGCTGATCGGCGCGTCCGCTCCCTTACCCGTTCAGGACGGACTGCAGGGCGATTGGCGCAACACGAAGAACACCGTCCATCTGCGTGTCGCCCCTTGCGGTGCGGCGCTGTGCGGCACGGTGACCTGGGCCGCTGAACAGCAGCGCGCCGATGCCAAGAAGGGCAGCGGCAAGGATCTGGTCGGCAGCCAGCTGCTCCGCGACCTGCGCCGCGGCAATGACGGAAAATGGCGCGGCAAGGTGTTCGTGCCCGATATCAACAGCAACGCCTCGGCCACCGTCACGCAGCTCAACGACCATCAGATCCTGGTGTCGGGCTGCACCTTGTTCGGCCTCGCCTGCAAATCGCAGCACTGGCACCGGATCTAGGCTGCCCCCTTCGCGATCAGACTCTCCGCGCAATCGATAATGCTTTCCTCCACCGGGCGCGGCGTCCAGCCGAGCAGGCGCTGCGCCTTGGCCGAACTATAGCTGTTCGAGCGCCCCAGATTGGGAGTGACGATCCGCAGCGTCCGGTCGAACATCGCCATGAAGCGCAGCACGAAGCTCGGCAGGTTGCGCGTCGGCACCTTCGCCGCCTTCGCCCCCAGCCGTGCGCGCAGCAGCTTCGATACGTCCGCCATCCACATGAAGCGGTTGGCGGCGATCAGCCGCTCGCCTTTGGCCTCGGGCATCGTCATCGCGCGGATGTGCAGGTCGACCACGTCGCGCACATCGACCAGCGTGAAGCCGAGCCGGGGATTGCCCGGCACCTTCCCGGCGATCAGCCGCCAGACGAGCTGGACCGACCCCATATTCTCCCTGGTCAGCACCGGCCCGATCACCAGGCTGGGGCAGACCGTGGCGAGTTCGATCTCGGGATGCGCCGCGGCGAATTCCCAGGCGGCGCGCTCGGCGAGAGTCTTGGACTGGCTATAGGCGTCGGAATGCGCGGTATCGGTCCACACCGCTTCGTCGGTCGCGCCTTCGGTCCCGTTGGGCGGATGCGCCGCCGACACCGACGAGGTGAGCACGACGCGCCTCACCCCCGCCTTGGCCGCCGCCCGCAGCGCCCGCAGCGCGCCTTCGCGTGCCGGAACGATCAGTTCCTGCGCGTCGTCGGGCTGATGCGTGCCGAGCGGCGAAGCGACATGGAGGACATAGTCGCACCCCGCCACGGCCTCGTCCCAGCCGGCATCGTCCGTCAGCTCCGCCGCGAAGAAGCTCAACCGATTCCCCGGATCGACCTCCGCCGAGATCGCCGCGCGCACCGCCGCTTCCTTCGACAGGCTGCGCACCGTGGTTCGCACGGTATAGCCGCGCCGGAGCAGCTCGACGACGCACCAGCCGCCGATATAGCCGCTCCCGCCCGTCACCAGCACTGTCTCGGTCATGGCAATTCCCCTCCCCCGCAATCTAGCGCTGCCGCATTCCGCAACAAAGCGACATAATCGTGCGACAAGTTCGGCCTAGCCGGCATGCGGGGCGCCCTCGAATGGCAAGGCGATGCGATGCGTAAACTGTGGATTATCGGACTGGCAACGGCGATGAGCGGCTTCACGGCCTGCGCCGCCCATGGACAGGCATTGCAGGGCGCGCCGCCTCCCGGCACGCCCGGCGGGCCGGATGACGCCGGACGCCTGTTCATCAGTCCCATGGGCGAGCCGTTCCGCATGCGCCAGCCCGATCGGATCTGGTTCGACAATGCCGATACCAATCATGACGGCGCGCTCAGCCCCGAGGAATTCCGCGCCGATGCCGCGCGCTTCTTCGCTGTGCTCGATCGCAAGCATGACGGCGAGATCGACCCCGACGATATGGACTATTACGAGCGCTTCCTCTGCCCCGAGGTTCGAGTCGCCAGTAGCGGAGGCCGCCGCCCCGACGACCAGGGGATGCGCAGCAACGGCAATGGCGGCTTCAGCTTCCGCAGCGGCGGCACGGCCCCGCGCCAGGGGCGGCAGGGCGCGGCACGCTTCGCCTATCTTGATTATCCTCAGCCGGTCGTGGTCGCGGACCGCAATTTCAACCGGGGAGTCGACTCCGACGAATTCGCCCGCGCCGCCGACGATCGCTTCGCCACCCTCGACAAGAATGGCGACGGGCGGATCACGCATAACGAGCTGCCCCCGCTGGGGGCCGATCGGGGCGGCCGTCCGGGCCAACCGGGCGGGCCGGGGCGACGGACGATTGGGGGGTGACTCTTCTTCGTCACCCCGGCCTTGAGCCGGGGTCCCGCTATTTGCCCGTCACAGCAAGAAGCGGGATCCCGGCTCAAGGCCGGGATGACGGATCGGATGTGTTCGGCCTAGCCCGAAGCGCGTGGTCGCACTAAGCCGCATCCTATGCCCGCCACGCCCGCCTGGCCCCCCGACTCCACCCCGCGCCTGTTCGTGGAAACCGAGCTCGCGCTTGGCGGGCAGATCCGCATCGATGGAGGACAGGCGCATTATCTCGGGTCGGTGATGCGCGTGAAGCCGGGCGATCCGGTCAAATTGTTCGATGACAGGACCGGCGAATGGCTCGGTGTGGCCGCGAACGTCGGCAAGCGCGACCTGACGCTCGACATCACGCAACAGCTGCGCCCTCGCGAGCCCGTCCCCGATCTCTGGCTCTGCGCCGCGCCGATCAAGAAGGGCCGCATCGATTGGGTGGCCGAGAAGGCATGCGAGCTGGGGGTCGACCGGCTGCTCCCGGTGCTTACGCGCCGCACAATGATCGACCGGCTCAACCTCGATCGCCTGCGCAGCCACATGATCGAGGCGGCCGAGCAATGCGGGCGGACCGCACTCCCCCAGCTGGCCGAGCCGGTGAAGCTGCCCGCCCTACTCCGTGACTGGCCGGCGGACCGCACCCTCTTCTTCGCCGACGAAACCGGCGGCGAGCCCGCGCATCAGGCGATGGCCGCCCATCCCGGCGCCGCCGCGATCCTGATCGGCCCCGAAGGCGGCTTCGACCCGCAAGAACGCGAAGCGATCCGCGCGCTCCCCCAGGCCGTCGGCATCGCGCTCGGCCCCCGCATCCTCCGCGCCGAAACCGCCGCCGCCGCTGCGATCAGCGTGTGGATGACCGCTGCGGGAGACTGGCGCTAACCCCTTGCAATGTTGGATTTCGCCTGCTTGGCTCGGCGCGCGCCCTCCCCCGCCGCTCTTTGAAATCGCGAATCCCGGACCCTTGCCAAGGCACGTTTTGGGCTGACTTTTGCTGACTTTCCGTTTCGGACCGGTACTCCGGGCTGTTCGCGGCCGCTTCGTCAAGCTTATGAAATCATAAGCCCAGCCCCACTGGCGGACTGCCTGCCCAATCGCTAAATGCGCGGCATGAGCACGAAGACCGTTTCGAACAGCAACGCACCGGTCATCGAGGATCGTGCCCAGCTGATTTCCTATTTCGCGCGCGGCGAGAAGCCGAAGGCGCGGTGGAAGATCGGCACCGAGCACGAGAAATTCGTGTTCTGGAAGGACAGCCACCGCGCGCCTTCCTACGAAGAGCCCGGCGGCATCCATGCGCTGCTGATCGGCCTCACCCAATATGGCTGGACGCCCGTTTACGAGGGCGAGAACGTCATCGCGCTGTCGGGCGCGGACGGCGCGATCAGTCTCGAGCCCGCGGGCCAGTTCGAGCTTTCGGGCGCGCCGCTCGACAATCTGCACGAGACCTGCGCCGAGACCGGGCGGCACCTGGAGCAGGTCAAGGCCGTGGGCGATCGGCTCGGCATCGGCTTTCTGGGCGTCGGCATGTGGCCTGACAAGACCCGTGCCGAGCTGCCGATCATGCCCAAGGGCCGCTACAAGATCATGCTCAACCATATGCCGCGCGTCGGCACGATGGGCCTCGACATGATGCTGCGCACCTGCACGATCCAGGTGAACCTCGATTACGAATCCGAAGCCGATATGGCGAAGAAGTTCCGCGTCGGCTTGGCGCTCCAGCCGCTGGCGACCGCGCTCTTCGCCAATTCGCCCTTCCTCGAAGGCAAGCCCAACGGCTTCCTCTCCTATCGCTCGCATATCTGGTCGGACACCGATCCGGCGCGGACGGGGATGCTGCCCTTCGTGTTCGAGGACGGCTTCGGCTATGAGCGCTACGCCGATTACGCGCTCGATGTGCCGATGTACTTCGTCTACCGCGATGGGAAGTATATCGATGCGGCGGGCCTCAGCTTCCGCGATTTCCTCGACGGCAAGCTCTCGGTCCTGCCCGGCGAAAAGCCGACGATGGACGATTGGGCGGATCATTTGTCGACCGCCTTCCCCGAGGTCCGGCTCAAGACTTTCCTCGAAATGCGCGGCGCCGATGGCGGCCGCTGGGGCCGGATCTGTGCGCTTCCCGCGCTCTGGGTGGGTTTGCTCTACGATCGGACCGCGCTCGATGCGGCATGGGATCTGGTCAAGGATTGGGACATGGAGGAGCGCCAGACGTTGCGCGATTCCGTGCCCAGGCTAGCGCTCGACGCCCCGCTCCCCGGTGGCGGCAAGCTGCGCGATATTGCGGGGCAAGTGCTCGACATCGCCTCGGCGGGCCTCGCCGCTCGCGCGCGGTTCAACAGCTCGGGCGACAACGAAACCGGCTTCCTCGATACGCTGCGCGAAGTCGTCCGCACCGGCAAGGTGCCGGCGCAAATGCTGCTCGATCGCTTCAACGGCGATTGGGGCGGCGATATTAGCCGCGTCTACGAGGAAGCGAAGTTCTGACCTGTCCCGTGCTCCTGCGAACGCAGGAGCACGGGGTTACTGAGGTTGGCGCTTGTGGCTCTGGGTTCCTGCGTTCGCCGGAACACGGTTACTTTGAAAAACCGAGCGTCCGCCCCGCCCAGGCAAACGCTCGCGGAACCGGGCCATTCCGCGTCATCCACGCATCATATTCCTGATAGGCCGGATCGAGCCGCAAATGCCGCTCCTCGGTCTTGGCACGCCAGTAATAGACGCCGCTGACCAGCCCCATCACAAAGGTGTTCCGCACCCCGTCGGCCCAGTCGCCGGTGGTCGCCAGCATCGGGATGGTCGAGAGCCACCAGAAGCTGTTTTTCGCGAGATAGGCCGGGTGCCGGCTCCACGCATAGGGCCCATGGGTCAGCACCCCGCGATGCGTGAGGTTCGAGAAGCGCAGCCCGAACGCCACCGTCGCCCAGGCGTAAATCCCGGTCAGCACCACCAGCACCGCGCCGAGCCCGGCCAGCACCCAGCTATGGTTCGCGAACCAATAGGTCCAGTCGGCGGTCCCCGGATGGTAATCGAGCGGACCGCCATCGCTCATCAGCAGGAAGGGCGGGTAACAGATCAGCGCCGCCATCCACCCCGCCGCGAACGGGTTTGCGGTCCGGATATGCGAATCGAGCGGGCGGAAGGTGAGGATGTACCCCGCCGTCGCGAAGGCTACGTCGACCACGAACATGAAGGTGATGCAGTAATTGGCGAGCACCACCGGATCGCTGAACAGCTGGCGCGTATCCCAGCGCACGAACTCGCCGAACCCCGGCGGCACGATCGCCACCATGAAGGCGAGGAAGAAGGCCTTCACTGCCCAGCTGCGCAAGTGATTGGGGATCATCCGGACGGTCTCGGCATCGCCCGTGCCCATCAGCCATGCGCCCAGCGCCCAGGCGCCGTCCTTCGGCTCCTTCAGCCGCCGGTCGAGCCACAGCACATAGGGCGCCGAAGCGACGAACAGCCAAGGTGCGACGACTTCGAAGCACCACATCGCGAAGGGATAATTGGCGAAATTGGTCGTCCACCAGAAACGGCCCATGCCGTAAATGGTCGCGATCCCGCCCCAGGTGAGCCACAGCCCCGCCAGCTTGGTCAGGCTGATCTCCAGCGTCGCGCGCCACGGCTTGATGTCGTTCCAGTCGATCCCGGTGCTCGGGTTGCGCCACACCTTGTCGACGAACACCGACCACGCCACCATCGGCAGCGCACAGGCGAGCACATTGACCAGCGCCGCATAGGGTCCGTCGAGCCCATAGACATGCGCGACCACGAGCCACGCCGTCATTCCCGCCAGCCCGGTAAAGCCCACCGCGCCGCTCACCGCGGATTTGGGCCGCGGATCGGCCTTTGCCTGAAGTGCCAGTTCGGGGTCGTGATACATGGCGGAAATGCTTAGGGCGCAATGGTTAGCGCGCGGTGAAGGATGCCCCATTCGTCCCAGCTTCCGGGGCGCATGCTTTACCTTCCCGCGCCACCGGTCCTAGAGACCCGTCATCCCCCGTTTCCAGCCGAAAGGCCCCGCATGTTCCGTCCCCGCATCCTCACTGCCCTCCTCCTCGCAGCGGCCGTCCCGGCGCTCGCGCAGAACTCCGCGCCGCAGCCCGTCCCCTTCTACGACACGATCCCGAAGCCGCGCGACACCGCCTATCCGGGCACGATCACGCTCCATGTCGACGCGACCAACGTCCAGCAGGGCATTTTCCGCGTGAAGGAGACGATCCCCGTCGCGAAGAGCGGGCATATGGTTCTGCTCTATCCGAAGTGGATTCCGGGCAAGCACGGCCCCCGCGGCGAGATCGACAAGCTGGCGGGGCTCCAGGTCTCCGCCAACGGCCAGCGGCTCCAATGGACACGCGATCCGGTCGATGTCTTTGCCTTCCATGTGAACGTGCCCAAGGGCGCAAAGGCGCTCGATATCGAGTTCCAGTTCCTCTCCGCCACCAAATCCAATCAGGGGCGCATCGTGATGGCGCCGTCGATGCTCAACCTGCAATGGTATTCGCTGAGCCTCTACCCGGCGGGCTATTACACGCGCCGGATCCCGGTCGTGGCGACCGCCACCTATCCCGATGGCTGGACCGCCGCCTCGGCGATCCCCGCCAAGACCGCGGGATCCACCTACACCTATGACAAGGTCGATTACGAAGTGCTGGTCGACAGCCCGGTCTTCGCCGGCCGCTATTACCGGGAGTTCAACCTCGGCCCGCGCGTCGATCTCAATGTCTTCGCCGATTCGCCCGAGGAGCTGGAAGCCAGGGACGACCAGATCCAGAAGCACCGCAACCTGGTGACACAGGCGATCAAGCTGTTCGGCGCCGAACATTATGACCGCTACGAATTCCTGTTCGCGATCAGCAACGAGATGGGCGGCATCGGAGTCGAGCATCACCGCAGCTCGGAAAACGGCACCGGTCTCGGCTATTTCACCAAATGGGACGAGGGCAACACCTCGCGCAACCTGCTCGCGCACGAATACACTCACAGCTGGGTCGGCAAGTACCGCCGCGGCGCGGACCAGATCACCGCCGATTTCCGCCAGCCGATGCGCAATTCGATGCTTTGGGCCTATGAGGGGCATGACCAGTTCCTCGGCTATGTCCTCGGCGCACGCTCGGGGCTGATGACCAAGGAGGACACGCTCGAAGTCCTCGCCAGCTATGCCGCGCTTCAGGACACCCGCCCGGGGCGCCAGTGGCGGGCGATGCTCGATACCACCAACGATCCAATCATGTCCGCCCGCGCGCCCAAGGGCTGGCTGAGCTGGCAGCGTTCGGAGGATTATTATGTCGATGGCCTCATCACCTGGATGAGCGTCGATTCGATCCTGCGCGAGAAGAGCGGCGGCACCAAGTCGATCGACGATTACGACCGCGCCTTCTACGGGATGCGCGACGGCGATTATGGCGATTTGCCCTTCACCATCGACGAGATCGTCCGCACGCTGAACAGCATCGTGCCCTATGACTGGCGCAGCCTGCTCGACGAGCAGGTCAACGGGACGGCGGACCATGCGCCGCTGTCGGGCTTCGAACGCAACGGATACCGGCTGGTCTATACCGACAAGCCCAACAAGGCGTCGCCCAAATCGGGGCTCGACCTGATGTACTCGCTCGGCCTGTCGATGGGCTCCAGCGGCATCAGCCAGGTCATGTGGAACGGCCCCGCTTTCCAGGCAGGGATCGACCTGGGCGACGAGATCGTCGCGGTGAACGGCCGGGGCTACACCAACGACCGGCTCAGGGCGGCGGTGGTGGCCAAAGCGCCCGTCCGCCTGCTGCTCACGAGCGGCGATCATTACCGCGAAGTCGTCATCGACTATCGCGGAGGCCTGCGCTATCCGCACCTCGAAAAGATCGGCGAAGGAGAGGCCGGTCTCGACAAGCTGCTCGCGCCTAAATGAGCGGAGCGGCGCAGCCTTCATAGGTAGACCATGCGTATTGATCTGATTCCGGTTGGGGATGATCCCCCCAACAGCCTGAACGTCATCATCGAGGTGCCCGTCGGCGGCGAGCCGGTGAAGTATGAGTTCGACAAGGCCTCGGGCGCGCTGTTCGTGGACCGCATCCTGCACACGCCGATGCGCTATCCGGCGAATTACGG